>Ga0206912_1060_pt1 | contig 33399 bp, 36 predicted proteins | sample Alteio_BWOrgHeat_75_FD_152933 | JGI IMG/M metagenome (GOLD analysis project Ga0206912, IMG submission 152933) | Enriched cells from forest soil in Barre Woods Harvard Forest LTER site, Petersham, Massachusetts, United States -... | ecosystem: Environmental > Terrestrial > Soil > Temperate forest >... | reverse complement strand
GTTTCTCTTTTAGGAGTAAGGATCAAAGCAGCGTTTCATTTAAGCAACGAACAGTTTGGTTGGGTTTTGGGAGCATTTGCACTTGCTTATGCATTGTTCGAAATCCCTTCCGGCGTTGCGGGTGACCGTTATGGTCAGCGTGCTGTTTTTATCCGGATTGTTTTATGGTGGTCGTTGTTTACTGCATTAACCGGGGCCACCACGGGATTGCTATCATTGATCTGTGTACGGTTTCTTTTTGGTGTGGGAGAATCAGGCGCGTATCCAAACAGTTCAGGCACGATATCGCGATGGTTCCCTGTTACGGAAACAGCAACGGGAATATCGTGGATGAGTATAGGCGCCAATACCGGTGCCGCTATTGCTCCGCTTATTATTATTCCGCTCGCCATTGCTTACGGATGGCGGGTTCCTTTTTTTGTAAATGGATTCATTGGCGTACTGTGGGTGCTGGTGTGTTATTTATGGTTCCGCAATCATCCTTCTGAAATGAAAAACATTTCAAAGGTAGAAGCAGCTTATATAGAAGAGAAGCGTCGCTTTACCAACCACAAACAACCTTTTCCCTGGAAACTGGTTTTTAGGAACCGCAGCTTGTTAGCACTGGTACTGGCTTTCTATTGCTGCCAGTGGGGCAATTATTTCTTTATAGCCTGGATGCCCGTTTACCTGCAGGAAGGAAGACATTTCTCTGAAAACAATATGAAGATAACTACATCTTATTTATTCATTGTAGGGATATTGGGTGCATTGACAGCAGGTATTGTCAGCGACTGGCTGGTAAAAAGAAAAGGAGTAAAGTATGGCCGTCGTTTCATCGCCGTCATATCAATGGGTATGATCGGTGCATTAATACTTTTAGCGGCTTTAACCACCAGCAATGTTGTAGTAGTAATAAGCCTTATTGTCGCACATTTTTTTTATTTACCCAGCGTAGTTACATCTTTTGCAACCTGTGTTGATATAGGCGGCGATAATGCAGGAACTGTTGCGGGTATTATGAATTGCTTTGGACAACTGGGCGCTTTTTTTATGGCGGTGGTCTTTGGTAAAATAGTTGATGTCACTCATAATTTCACCACGCCTCTTTTTATACTTTCGGGTGTTTTATTTACAGGATGTTTGCTTTGGTTGTTTGTAGATGCAGGAAGGGCTATTTTGAATGTTAAAGTAAGTTATAAGTAGAAACTTTTAAATTCTTTCCTGCAAAAGGAACGACAAGCAAATCATTTCGTTACTTATCACTCCGAAATGAGACATCAGTAGACCTGTGTAGCCGCCGTTCGAACTATTTATACACAGATTTTATAAATACTTCTTTATTATAACCTGTAAATCATATAATTAAACGCATTCCGTTTTATAAAAAACCGATAAATTAAACAATAAAGGCCCCTTGTTTCTAAATAGAGCTACCAAGGCTCAAGTTATAACGGTCTACCACCTCAATGCCAAACCCATTGTTAGCCGCCTTTTTGGTCTGTCCATCGCTTTGGTTCGTCGTTTATCAGAGTGTTACCATAATATTCTCCAGGTCGAATGTCTTTATATTTATTAAAGTCAATAAAGGGTGTCAAGCAGTATGGGCACTTAAACGAATTATAGTAGCGATAATTCCCATCAAATGTTTTTGGCAATTTACCTTCAACTTCAAGCAAAGTTGCCAAGTCAACACTTTCCTGTAATTGAGTTGGCATTTTTGCTATACCATTATTAGGAACAATCAATGTTTCTTTGCTGTCAGTTGAATAGAAATATTGAACTTCTGAAAAACCCGCATGGAAATGTTGGAGCGAAAATGATTGTTTACAATCGTCACAAACGCAAATACATCTTACATTTGACGGTGTTACAGTTCCGCTGAAATGCAACCCACGTTCAAACAGACCTTTTCCAATTAATTTAGAATTATTGTTTTTAGCGTTGGAAAGGAAAAAAGGTTGTAATCTAACCGCTTCATAATCTTTATTTGTCCAAATAGGGTGCGATGTAACACTTTTCGATATGATGCCGTCTATAATAACAGCACTATTATCTAAAATGCGAATCGAACAATGAAAAAACTGTCCTGCAAGATTTGAGTTTGTGTTTAAAGTATCCATTCGATACAGCCGAGCTAGTTGATTGTTTTCATACACTTTAATTTCTGGTATCGCCTGCGATAGGTCGAAAACTGTCATTAACTCTATTACTTTCCCAATATTATTTTTTAAGTTGGCAATAAAGATATTGTCACCCTGAATTTCCACTCGGTTATATCGTTTTGCAAAAAGTTGGAACATCGGCGGTTAATAAGATGTCGTCAAACATTCAAATTTATGTTATTAAGTTTATTGCTTATAATGTAGGAGTAGAACTGTGTAGCCGCGGTTCGAACTATTTCAGCCAAGATTTCTCCAGTTTGTTGAATTGGGTTTAATAAATCCTGAAAATCAATGTGGATAGCCCGTAAATTGTAAGAACTGACACAATGCTCAAAATAATTGCAGTTGCTTTAAATTTCTTATGCCCACTACTCCTTCAAAGTCCATATTAACTTTAGAATTTAAATTTTGTTGTATTCATTAATCCAGTCCTTAAATGAATGCGATATTTTTTCAACAGTGTCAAAGTCGTGATCATAAAAGTATATGTCTGCTGTTTCTGTTTGGAACCTTAAGTCATGTCTTAAGAAAGCAAATATATTCCCACTACAATCCGAAGCAAAAGGTATTATTTCCGGAGAAACATGGGATGTCCATTCATTCTGCTTGTCATAAATGATTTTATCTATGGCCCAAAATTGTGAAACATCGTTAATGTCTAATTCATTGTCAATAACAAGATTTAGAATGCCTGGTGTCCAAATGTTACCAAAATTTAATAGAAATGTTTTGTAGTCAATTGGCAAAAATATTTGGAAGATTCGTTCCAAAGTATCAATGTCCATCTGTGTCGAAGGTTTTGACTTGTCACTTTGATTAAATCTTTCAGCAAATTGTGTCAGTTCAGTCAATTGAGATTGCGATTAACTCAGTAATTTAACTGTTATATGTAATTACTCCAATTCCCCAATCTTATAAAGAAGATTTCCAGGGGCATAAATTTTGTTACTTATTCCAAACACTGGTAGACCTGGCAAGAATCAAACTTAATCTATTTGTTTTAAAATACGGCTGGCACCATTTTTTTGATGCCATTTTCCAACGCATCGGCCTCCTATCCGAAGCGCAGCCACCGGTTGGTGAACACACTTCAAAATACCCCAAAAAATACGCGTTTTGCATACTTTAGGTAAAGTTGAGGGACCGTGGTAAACCGATATCAAAAACATTTGATTGTTCTAATTGATATTTAAGTAATCGAAATCATATTCATCGCTGGAAAATGCTTGAAAATCCATGGTCTTAAAATTTCCAGCGTATGGCAGCAGCAGGGTAAGCCTGCAACATATTTTCAGTGGTGTAAATATGATAATACATATTGATTTTAGTACCAATAGAAAAACCGCCGGCAATCCTATACCAGACTTGCGGTTCTCCAAAGAAAAAAAAGCGTTTACCAGTTAAATTTTCAGTTGCAACATCTCCATGATTTTTGTTCTCTGTCCATAATGTAAAATCACCTGAAATTTCGAGTCGGTAATTATAAAAACCCCTGTAAAAATAAAAGGTATATATGAGATCAGAAGTCGGTTTGGTATAGGGAACAAATTTATAATCTAAAACGGAAGTGAAATATCCTCCTTTCCATTCGAAGGGGTAAGCCACGCCGGCCTCATAAGTATTCATAATATAGTAACTGTATTGTGTAGGGTCTGTAACACCCAGTCCGCCGCTATAGGACAGATGCAGAAATACCCTGGGTATCCAAAATCTAAGAGTCTGTGCGACCTGAAAAAACACCTGACCAATATTATTCCCTTTCCCAAGAAGATCGGCCTGCATTTTAAATAAAAAGGCACCGGGTTTAATGAATGAACGTCCCGAATCCTGGGATTTAAAATATTCGAAATAAAGAGTCGGATAATTCTTTAAATTATTGGATGGATCCGTCGTATGTCTCAGGTCATAGAGTAATTGGATATTTTGGCAGAAAGATATATTGGAGATGAGAAAGAAAGTCCAGAATAACAAGGCTCTCATGAAAATAAAATTTATGCGCCTAAAGTCATCATTTTCTTTAAGCAGGACGAGAATTGATGCGGAAATCCTGCGTAATTCTATATTTAAGGCCGGAAGGAATATATTTATAACATGAATGATCCGGACGCTCAGGCATTTAAATCTTTATTCAGGGATGCTTATGAAAAATGTTTTGGGCATTCGCTGATGGAACCGTTGACAGAGACAGAAAGTAAACTCTTCTATAACCGGATATTTGATAAAACCGGAATGGTGGTTGGATGGAAAAGCCTTAAAAATTATTCATCTTTTATTGTTGACGCCCCACAGGGTAAAACGGAAAACCCGTCTGTTGCCACGCTGGACAGCCTGGCCCGGTATGTGATGGATGCGCCTCTCAGTTCTGAAACTGAAAGAAAGGATAAGGAAAATTATTTTCCATATTGGTTTGAATATAAGGAAGGATTTCACCGGTCTTTAAAGCAGCGTAAAGTTCCAAAAGTAAAAAGCCGGTTGCCAGGAATGATCATCCTGGTTGGAGTCTTCCTTATTATTATCATTTCGTCTCTCCTTATTTTCAGAAAATATTATTCATCCAGTCTTTTTATAGATAACTTTCACGATCTCAGCCAGATCTCTTTAGCAGATCGCGGCTGGTTCGTTCAATCACCCGATACCTTATTTTGGAAAAGAAGGGACGAAAAATTAAATCAGCTAACTCTTTTTACTCTGCGGGGAGATAACTGGCCCAGTGGAAGTGAAAAAATTGGTATCCACAACCTTCTCCTTAGAAAAATTACCAAAGACTGCTTCGAAACAGAAGTCCATTTCTCTGATTTCCTGCCCAATCAAAACTGGCAACAGGCAGGTATACTTTTATTGGAGGATACAAATTTTACAGGAAAGGGGATTCGCATGTCTATAGCCTACAATGATATCTCTGGCGGCTCAGCAAAACCAAAGGAAATAATCATCCAGGTCATTACTACTTCCGGGAAAAATGATGCAGAGCCGGAAGAAATTGCACATCAGCCAATATTGTTTATTGATAGTATCAGAACCAATCCGGCTTTGATGCAAAATCTCCAAAACAATTCCCTGAAGATTGTAAAAGAGGGTAAAAAATTCAGATTTTTATTCGCCGGCGGTCCAATCGCCAACCCGGCTTTCAAAGAAGTGATTACACACGAATTCAATATGCAACCGAAATTCATAGGTTTATTTGCAATCAAAGGATTTTTGAACAATACGGATGTGGTGCCTGTCCATTTCAATTTATTTCGACTAAAGGAAATGGAATGCGAATAGATATCCATATCGCGAACGTCATCCCCATAATTCGCCCACTTTGCCATTTGATTGTTTTGTCGTTAGAGGGCCCAGCCTGTCGTCAGGTTATAGTGCTCGCATTTGGCGTGGATCGTGTGTTCATTACCGTTATGCCGGTAGCGGATATTAATCATCGGCGTATTGCCAACCATTGTCCAGAGCCGTTCGAGTTTTTTTTGCAAACTACTTCCCTGTAAATGTGAGGATGGAACGGAATTAGTATTTAAAGTGGTGCAACTATCTAAATATTTTCGATGAAATTCAGGATACTGATATTTTCACATTAGGCGGTATTAATTTATAAATAATAGGCGTTACGACCCGGGACAATAGTGTTGAACTGATCAATCCTCCGATAAGCACAATAGCCAAAGGTGAAATCAAAGGATTGGTGGAAAGCGCGATGGGCATCAATCCTCCAATCGCCGTAAGGGATGTCAGCACAATCGGTAAAAAACGCAGTTCTCCCGCTTCACGAATTGATGACTCCAAATCCTTACCCTGGCTGCGCAGCTGGTTGGTAAAATCCACCAGCAGGATCGTGTTCTTCACTTCAATGCCTGCCAGGGCAATCAGTCCGACAATGGAAATAAAAGACAGTGGATTTCCTGTGAGCCAAAGCGCAATGGCTGCACCGACGACACCCAGCGGTATAACCGAGAGTACGATCAGCGTGCTTTTAAATGTGCCAAACAATAATACCAGGGCGGCGATAAACAGGAAAACAGTTATTATAATGACGCTGGTAAAGCCCCCGAAGGAATCATTTCTTGATTCTACTTCTCCGCCCATTTCATAATTGTAACCCGCGGGCATGTCCATTTTATCCATTTTTTTTATGACCGTATTGATGACCCTGTCAACCAGGAATCCTTTTCCAACATTAGCTTTTATGGATACGACTCGTTTTTTTTCCTGGTGATTGATAACCTGGGGCGAAGTTTCAAACCTCAGTGTGGCAACCTGTCCGACAGGTATGGCTGAGCCTGCATAATTATTTACAAACAGGTTATTGAAAACGTCCAGTGTGGGTCTTTCTTCTTTGGTACGTGTTAGCAGGATGGAATAATCCTTATCATTATCATCCGTATAGCTACCCATATTTAATCCTGCAACGGCAAGGCGCACGGTCCTGTCGATATTCACTGTTGGTATGCCCAGTAATTGCGCCTTTTCTTTGTTGATATCCACTTTGATATCCGTTTTAAGTAAATCCACAGGGTTGTCGATATAAATAGTACCATCCGTGTTGTGCAACATTGTTTCCACTCTCGCCGCAAGGCTTCGCAGGGTATCCAGATTATCACCGAATAGTCTTACCTCAACCGGAGCGACCACGGGCGGACCCTGTTCAAAATTCTTTACTTCTATTTTAGCGCCTGGATACGGGGTCCATTTTTTGCGCAGTGATTCGATCAGCCGGAGTTTTTTATCCGGCGATGTCTTGTTATCCAGCTGAACAAAAATCTGTGCATAATCCGAGCGTTCATTTTCCGGAACTTCATTATAATAAATGCGGGGATTACCCTTTCCGATATTGCTGGCATAATAAGTAATAGCCGGTTCTTTTTTCAGTTCATTTTCAATATTGCGCGTGATGCTGTCCGTGAAACCAATATTGGATTGGGGTGGTGTTGTTATATTGACAAAAAATTGTGGTTTTTCAGATGAAGGAAACAAAGCAAAGCCGATGATATTGAATATATATAATGATCCGCCAAACAGCATTACAGCAACTGCAATGGTTAATACAGGTCTTTTTAAGGCCCTTTTTAAAAGGGGTGCATAACTCTTATGAATTCCAATTTTAAGTGCACGCATGAAAATATTTCCCTCGGGAGATACTTGATTTTCTAAAAGGCGGCTTGAAAGAAATGGGATAATCGTCAGGGAAACCAGCATGGATGCAAAAACCGATAAGATGACGGCCATCGGTAAACCCCGGATGAAATCACCGGAACCTTCCGGTAAAAATACCAATGGCATAAATGAAATGATCAGCATGATCGTGCATCCCAATACTGCTTTTCCGATCTGCCCGGTAGCTTTCAATGTGGCTTCCATCCGGGAGTGGCCTTCGAGCATCCAGCGCTCAATATTTTCCACTACCACAATGCTATCGTCTACCAGCAGGCCGAGTGCTACGACCAGTCCGACAATACTGAGCTGGTTTAAGTTGATTCCAAAAAGATTCAATAAAACCAGGCCGATGGAAAGGGAAAGCGGAATAGATATCATAACGATCATGGCTGACCGAAATCCAAGTGGTAGAAGCGTAACCCCGACAAGCAAAATGGCGATCAGGAAATCTTCTCCCAGGCTTCCCAGGCGACTGTTCACAATATCTGCCTGGTCAAAATTCTGAACGAGATCGATATTGTTGGGAAGGGTTTTTTTGAACCTTGCCAGCGCCGGTTCATAGGAATGTTTTGTTTTACTGATATTTTCTCCTTCTTTTTGGGCAGCCGTAATAAATACGCAGCGGTGGCCATTAAGACGTGTTTTGTATTTCGTGTCCTCAAACCCATAGTAAATCCTGGCAATGTCTTTCAGATAAATATTTTTTCCAGATCCGGCGGAGACAATAATGTTTTTTATTTCTTCGATATTCTTAAAATTTCCACTGGTTTTGATATTGAAGCTGCGGTTACCGGCTTCAATACTGCCCCCGGGAATATTGGCAATTTCACTCTGCAGACTTCCTGTTACCGAGCTAAGCGGCAGGTGCATCTGCTCCATTTTTTCAAGTTCGAGTTCTATCCTGACTTCCTGTTCCGGAATTCCGTCAATTTCAACTTTTTTCAGGGCGGGTAATTTTTCGAGTTCGTCCTGCAGCTTCTCAGCATAATATTTAAGTTGTTCGCGGGATGCGTTTTCCGAAATCATGGCGATCTGGATAATATTTACATCCGATGGTTGGAATTTTTTTATATCAATGCTCACAATATCCGCAGGCAGTTCAGACCGTTTGCTGTTTACCACACGCACAATTTCCTGGTATTTATTGTCCACATTGCTGCTGTATTTATACTCCACGCGCAGGGCCGCGACACCATCACCGATACTGGTGCGGATTCTCTTAATGTTTTCCAGGCCCCATATTTCTTTTTCCAGCGGCTTCACAACCAGTTCTTCTATATCCCTGGGGCTGGTGCCCGGATAAACAACCACTACTGTAAAAGTAGGTGCATGCATTTCAGGATCTTCAGAACGCGGCATATTTAACAGGGTGGTAATACCCAGTGCAATGACCATGATGAATATCACAAGAGTGAACTGGTAATTCTTAACCGCATAGTTGGCTATTTTCATTGAATTATTTTTTATTGAATGGTGATAAGACTTTGGTCTGTCAGATAAGCGCTTCCGGAAATAATGAGTGAGCCGGCGTTTTCCAATCCCTGGCTGATGATTACATGATCTTTTTCCATACCCGCCACGACTACTCTTACACGGGTGGCCGTTTTGTTATCACTTGTAACAAAAACATATCCTGTACTGCCGTCTCCGTCCAGGAGGGCTTCATAGGGAATGGACCAGCCATTTGTTAAATGATCAGATTCATGGATGATTCCATTCCCAAACATGCCGGCAGCGATTTTACCCGGGTGTTTTTCGGTTATTGTAATATCAATGCTGAATAATCCATTGGCCGGATCTGCAGCTTCTGACTTCCTGGTTACTTTACCCTGAAGACCCTGTCCTCCGGAGGAAGCAGTTCCTATTTCCGCAGGATCTCCTATATGGATGGCGGCCCATTGTTTATCGGTTACACCTGACCGTAAGATCCATTTTCCGGACCCTGCGCCGTTGGTTTGAAATACTGCAGTGCCGGAACTAACCTGTTGTCCTTCACTGGCCAGCTTGCGCAAAACATATCCATTGGATTCGGCGCGGATTTCAGAAAAACGGCGGTTGAACTCAACACTGTTTAATTGCTGGGCTGCAAGGTCCATCGAGGTTTTTGCATTTTGAACCTGTTCGAGGGTGGCTACGCTGTCATTAAACAGGTTCACGATACGCTGGTGGTCGCGGGTCGCTTTTTCGAATGCGAGACGGGCCTGTTCCAGACTTGCATCAATTTCAGTCAGGTTGAGGGTTGCCAGGAGCTGGCCTTTTTGAATGGCGTCTCCTTCTTTGACATAAATTTTATTGATGATTCCGGTGGTTTTGAAAGATAACATCACCTCATCATCTGTCGTAAACTGCCCCGATACATTAATCGTTGTGGAGGCACTGTATTGTTTCAACAGAATTGTTTTAACGGGAATAATATCAGAATGGATTTTTTTAATGGGTTCTGTTCTTGCGCTGCAGGATGCCTGTGACAATGCGATTGATATAATCAGCAGGAAAAATAAAATGCGTTGCATATGTTTATAGTTTATTGAGTGGATAAGTAGCTGCGTTTCTTTCTGTATTGGCGTAAGCGACCTGGACATTGGCGATCGTTACGGCCACCTGCAACCGGGCATTGGTGAGTTGCGTCAGTGCATCGAGCAATTCGATATACAGCAACTGTCCGGCTTTATAAACTTTGTTCTGGTCGGAATAATATTTTTCAGCCAGGGAAAGCTGGGACTTTGCATTGTAGTAATCGGAAATAGCCGTGCGCAGGTTATTGACTGATTGAACCAGCTGCATCTGCATTTGTGAAGAAGTTTCTTTGTAACTGGTTTCTGCTGCCTGTTTGCTTACACTGGCCTCTTGAATCCTGGATTTATGCAGTCCCCCCGCAAATAAATTCATCTCCAGGTTAAGTCCCCATACATAGTATTGCGTCTTGTCATTGTATTGAAATTTAAAACCCTGGGACCCGAGGTCGAGGTAGGTGCTCAGCTTGGGAACCATATAGGCACTTTGCAGTTTTTTATTCAGCTCCTGGGTTTGAATGACTGATTGAAGCTCCTGCAATTCTTCGCGGCCTTCTGCATTTGAATTCATGATCGAATTCAACAATTGACTATCGCTAATAAAGCTGGTTGTGTCCAGTAAGACGGGCGATTCAAGAGGCCGGTTGATCAGGAAATTTATATAGGCTTCTATGTTTTTTCTGTTGCCCGAAGCTTGTGTAATGGAAGCTTCTATCTTTTGTTTTTCTGTTTCTGAACGGGTAAGAGCGGTGCTGTTACTCAGACCGTTTTTCACCATGCTCTGGTTCACGCGGATATTTTCATTGACCAGGGTGAGTGCGTTATTGTAAATTTCTTCAGCTTTTACTGCCTGGTAATATTTATAATAGGCGGTTTTTATTTCTTTGACAAGCTCTCTTTTATACACATTCACGGCAGCTTTCTGCTGTGATATATTTTCATTTTTTATTTTCTCGTTATAGTAAATTTCTGAATTGATCAGAGAGAGTGAAGTGCGGAAATGGGCATCATAATAATTATCCGGATTCAGTAAAATGGACTGATTTTGCAGGTTTGGAAATGAAGTTGAATGGGTCAGTTCGTTCAGTGATTTATAAACCGGGTTGAACAGATCCCCAATTGGCAGGTCGATCGTGCGTCCACCATCTGCTTTCAGGTAAGAGGCACCAAAGGAAATATCCGGTAAAAAAAGTGCACGCGCTTCTTTCAGTGCATACATGGATTTCTCGAGTTGCAATTGCTGGCCCTGCAAGCCCTGGTTATTCTTAAATGCTTCACCGATATAATTTTCCAGGGTGCTGTTCTGGCCATTTACACAGTTTGCCAGCGAGAGGAACAGAGGAATGAACAGTCGTTTCATAATTAGTATTGTTGATTTAATGAACAGTGTTTAGTGTCAAGGCAAAAAAAATATCCCTATTGATTTTAATTTTTTATGAGTTTAAAATATTCCTGTATTGATTTCTCAATGGTCGCTGCTATTGTTTCCTCATCCATATCAATCACTTTAAGGCGACAACGAAGATCCAGTGAAACCAGGCCATGACCCATGGCCCAGATAGAAAGGGCAGCAATCATCACATCATCGTAGCGTATGAGTTTTTTTTCAATGCATTCTGAAATGCATTGTACAAGAAAATCAAAAGAATCATCACCATTCTCCCATTTTTCATGTTCTTTGATACCATTCATGGGTGCGCGAATGATAAACATCAGGTCATAGAGCTCTGGATTATTTTTTCCAAAGCGCACATAGGTGAACATGATTTGTTCCAGTCTTTTGAGCGGATCTTTTGCAGTCACTTTTTCACGAAAGACCTGGGTGAGTTTTTCAAAAGCCTGTTTCTGCACGTCATATAACAATTCATCCTTATCCTTATAATAGAGGTAGATGGTAGCCGGACTATATTCAATTTTCTCCGCAATATTGCGGATAGAGGTTTGTTCATACCCTTCCTGCAGGAACATCTTTATAGCCGTACTTACAATGCGTTCCTTCATTTCTTCCCGTTCCCTTTCCTTTCGTTCGGTAATACCCATCTTATTAGTTTACAGTGCAAATATAATGAACACTGTTCAGTAAATCAAATATTTTCTTATAAAATTTTATTGCCTTGAATACTAGTCAGTTAGATGGGTATCTGCCCTCGGCACTCTAACACCATTATTATCACCTATCCAAAGAATATTGGTAATCCACCACAGAATCCTTCCCGTAAAAACTTTAAAACACATTGGTAATACGATTGTATTCATTCACAACTTTACTGATTTCATATTCGAGATAACCATTATTGTAATAATCATCATTCATCGAACTGATAAACTGTTCTATATCCCGGATGAGGATGCCGCCAACACTCAAATGTATGTTTAAAGGCATAGTTCAGAGAAAGATTGTAAAGGACAATAAGAAACTTAGCCCGGATTTAGTAAAAAAAATGCCTTTCAAAAAGAATCAATCCTGCCATTAAAATGGACAGGATCAATATTTTAAAAGTCCCTTCCCAATTGTATTCCTTTTTTTTTCTCAAAGGCACATAGTTTATTGTAATTGACATTTTAGATAAATCCGAAACGAGGTTTTTGTATTTGCCAAAAAGCAATTTGATCAGCATATGCATGATCGGAAGGTCGAGTAAAATGAATAGGGTTGTTTTTAGGGTCATTCATTTCGCAATGGCAAATGTTTTTATAATTAGTTTGCCATTTTTGAATGTTCCTGTTATGGGAATAGGATCATTTTCGCTCGGCCCGACCCAACCGGTCACAACTTCACCGCTTTGCGAAAGCGATCCATTCCCCATAATAGTCCCTTCTGCTGCAGAAATTGTGACCTGCCATTTTCCTGTAACATTGACCTTTGTAGCTGCGGGTTGATGAATACCACATGAAATGACAGCAGAAATCGTAATAAATATTAGCAAGAGTTTAAGTAAGACATTATTTTTCATACTTCTGTTTTGGTATTACTGGGTTAGACTAAGGGATTTGTTAAAAGGTTTCAACTATTTAAAACCATGATTCAGTTTATTTTTTGTAAACGCAAACTTATCAATGAATATGAAGGTTCCGGATGGCTGAGACCTTTTACCAAGACACCAGCTCCCTTTTCGAAGAACCGCCACAGGGTTAGTAGGCCACCTCAAAGTACCCCAAAAAGTACGCGTTTTGCGAACTATAGATTTGATGATGAGATCGGATTTAATAATTTTTGCATTTCATTATTTTCAATGAATGCTTTTCCGTTCAGGCTGGGTTAGCCTTACACCTTTAAGCAGCCGGATGGTAAAAAACAATGACCATAGCGACCGGACTCCGGCAGCCAGGCGTTCAAATAATCCGGAAGGGCCGCCATTTGTTTTGGTCATGCCGAATAACGCAAGAAAGACCATCATGGCAATAGCGCTAATGATGGAATAAGTCATCCAGCCTCTCCATCGGGGATCACCATAAAATACCCCTGCGAAAAGAAAAAAACTGATCACCAGCGGTATAAAGGCAATCATACTGGCGATCGTATGAAAGGGATCATGGATGAACAAACCTGAAAGGATAAGTCCCAGTGCTACGAGGCACTGAAAAAAAGGTAGCCAGAATGCCAGCAACCCATTTTTCAATTCAAGTTTCAAACCGGCGGCAAACAGGCAGATAAAAACACCCAACTGTATAAAATTCGCCGATTGCATCCAGCCATATTTTACTTTTTCAAGGTCACTGATCGCCTGGCGGTAGCTACTGTAACCCTCTGCGAGCGCTGCTTCGATAAAGTAAAGAGCGATAAATAATATTGAACCAATCAGGCCGCAGCATAAAAGAAACTTATGGTATGCAGATCTTTTGGTATCAGGTTGTAGTGTTGATTCTTTCATATACATTTTTTTAGTTTTTAATATTTATTTTTCCTCTTATCAAATGCAGAAGCAGATAAATTATGGTGATTGCTACTATCGCCTCGCAGAATAAAATAAACGCGTCACCAATTTTGGAATATACGGTCGGAATATGTTCAATGGGGATGTCGACAGACCATAATCTCATCCCTTTGTTTATATTTTCCATTGATCCATAACTTCTACCCCTGTAATCAGTCGCTAATGAAAGGCCGCCGCTTACCTGCCTCATAACCGAACATCCGTTTTCAATACCGCGAAACACAGCCATGTATGTATGGTAGGGAGAGATGGCGAACCAGTCCCGACCCGGCAGTAATAATAATGCCGTCTTCTTGTTGCCCAGCTGTCTCATTTCAACAGGGAAATCCGCGTCATAACATATGGAAGGAGAAATATTTCCGTACGCAGTGGGAATTGAAGGTATGTTGCCATCCCCCGGTCGTGATCTTTCAATACTAGGCACCGGCTTGTTTTTATAAAATATATTTAAAATCTTTCCTGACGGGTCAATGAAAACTGTTTTATTCTCTATAAAATATTTCCCCGGCGAGATTTTCCCTGGCTCTATCGACGCTATGGCCATCAGCAGGTAAATTTTGTTTTTGATTGCGATTGCTTTCCCGCGTTCTACCAGCGCGGGCTCATCGTCCTTAAAAACAATATTGCCTGCTTCAGACCAGCAGACAATACGCGCTCCAAGCTCAGCTGCTTTCTGGCTTAAAATAAAAAGACTATCATTCGTTTTTTGAATGATTTGAAATGAATTGCTGAACATAATGCTGTCACGCGACTCGATAAAATGAAACCAGGCTTTGTTTATATCCTGTAGCAGTGGAGAGGTTACGGATGTTTTGGGATCGATGATAACAGCCTTGCCATAATAGTCCTTATACAGTTGTTGTTTCAGATCAAAAGCAGACACGGATATCCCGGCAACTTTTACGTATTGGTGATCGCCGGATCCTGTTGAATAGTACCGGATGGCCCCAAAAGAAAGGCTGATAAAAAATACTCCCATGTAGATCACTAATCCCGCCAGCCATTTCTGATTATTAAAGATCCTTTTGATAGACCATACGGCGATGGAAGCAAACCAGTATATTAAAAAACTGATGCCTGCCAGTCCTGTTATTGACGCTAACTGAATCAACCATTTAAAGGGATATTGTGTGTTTGCCAATGACCACCAGCTGCCCCCGGCAATTTTTATATTCAGAAATTCAAGAAACACACAGGCCGATGGAAAAAACAGGGTCGATAGAAAATGACCGGTTCGGTTCGTTAACCATCGGTCCACCAGGAAAATGATCATCGTATGGATTCCGGATAAGATTCCCAATACGGCCAGCACTGTAAATGGCAGGGGTGCTACGTCGTAAGCCGAAGCCAGATAAATGAATATGGTTGCAAGGGCAAACCACAGAAATTTACCTTTGAGTTTGCAAAGCCGGAAAAAATACAATAAACAAAAAGGACCAATCCAGGCAAAAACCTGATTATGCCATTTGGGGGAATAAAGTATTGAACCAATAACTCCTACAACAAGAAAGCCCAGGGAGAACCAGCCTGTGGTTAATAATTTTGAATTGATGATCCTGCGTTCCATATTTAAAATATATAACGCAAATATGCTCTGTCTGTAAGGCCTTATAGTCCTGGTTCAGGAAGAAGGACAAATTAATCTTGTCCGGATTTTGTCCGGGAGAAAGTCGGACAATCAGCGGTCATTTTTCTTATAATCGTTGGGGGTGATACCGGTATATTTTTTGAACAGGGCATAAAAGGAGGACCTGGAATTGAATCCAACCTCATATAAAATCTCGGATACAGTTATTTTTTTATCTTTTGGATCTTTTAATAATCGCTTTGCTTCTTCTATCCGGTAGCGGTTAATAAAATCAAAAAAGTTTTGCTGCAATGATTCATTGATGACCTGGGAAAGTGTTTTGGGCTTTATGGATAACATTTTTGCCAATTCTTCGATTGTGAGTTCCGGCTCAAAATAGGGTTTATTGGTTTTCATACAATGCAGGAGTTCATCGAGGATCCTTTTCTTTTCCGAAATGGTTAATCCTGAACCCGCATACTTTGAAATCTGTTTATTTTCCTGCCCGCCTATTGGATCTTCCTCCCTCCATGCGAATAACTCAGGCATTTTCAACGCCTTGAACAATACCTGGTTAATGAATACGAACAGCCCGATCAGCAACAGGGAAAGTATCAAATAATAATATTTTACCAAAGGTGTCAAACCCATAAAGACATTCAGGGTTAAGAGGAGCATGCAGGCGCCAAAGAAAATAATGGTGTTGTAAAGCCAGGAAATATTGATGCTCATATGGCTGGAAAAATTATCGGCTGCTTCTTTACGATAATTTTTAAGTAATTGAAATATTAGAAATACATATAAAATAAACTGGATAAAAACCAGGGCATATGCCCAGTACAAAAATGCCGGTATTTTCCGGGAAACAATATAATCCAGTACGGACTGCTCTATTTGCCTGTTCTGGAAAAGGTAACTGATCTCGCTGACCAGGGAAACAAAAATGAAGGGAAGAAAATGGATCCATTTTTTTCGGGTCATACTGAAATTCATGTATAATACCGACTCTGAATACAAATACAATAATGGCCCGAAAAGCAGGGGAAGGCAGGTACCCCACATGACGAACCCGGGACCTGGCAGATAGCTATTCTTAAGTATGAGGAATCTGTCTGCAAGATTAAGCGATAAGGACAGAAAAAAAGCTCCGAGCAATCTGTTGCTGACCGGTTTCCCTTTTTCCCTTGAAAAAAGGAAAACACTAATGAAAAGCAGTTGGAAGATAACTATGACTGAAAATATGTCTACCAGGTTAAATAACATCGGGCGATTTTTTAAAGTTATCAAACTTTCAATGATAACTGCAACATTCAAATTATATAATCGTAAATCCTCCTTCGCAGGAGTAATCGCCAGAGGTAATCCTACAAAAAATATTGTTTACATAACACTCTTTAAAGAAGGTTTTATTATATTAAAATTGTAATCTCGTGCATTATTCAGGGTCATTCACAACGGAACAGCAAACTATTCATGATTCTTTAATGCAGAAAGGTGTTAGTCTTGCAATGCAGTTCGTGGGAGATATAATGAAGATCAATGCTAAAAAAGGAACAGGAATAAGCATAATGAAAAAATATAGTCTGAAGTTCAAAATCTTTCGTTCCACTCCTTTTATCATTTTATTTTCTGTTGTTCTCAATACCTGGATTTTATTCCTGTCAACTGATTATGTAGCCAGCTGGAGACATTACCTATTGCTGGCTCTTTTACTTACCAATTCGGTTCTTTATTTCACGAGATTTAAACAAGCCTTACTTTTGACGGGGATCATCCTGATACTTTGCACTTTTTATTTGCTTCCCCCATTTATAACATTAGAATCATCATTTATAAAAATTGGGCCGGTATTCGTGCCATGGATTGAATATTGGTCATTCCTGATATTGATTATTTATTTTGTTATCAATTTCAATTTGCTGATTGAATTTTATTTAGATTTTAAGGAAAAAAAGGAGTAAAATACTTTTATATTGGCTTTGTGGTCCCAGCCCAGCGGATAGTTTTGAAAATCATAAATGAGAATAATTTGTTTTCAGCATTTGGAACACGGTAAGCGCCCTTTGTCTGTAAAATATAGGAAGCAATAGCCGTCATTTCCCAACCATCATATTGATCAGCCGTCCATTTTGGGTTAATTAATTTCTCAAAATTTCTAATCTTTCCAAATTCTTTCACTTTAACGATTTCGGATTTTATCCTTTCCTCGAGATGTGGATTCTCCCAGGCCCAAAGAAAAGTATTTGTATCTTCAGAAACTGATCCAACTGCTTCATAATCGATAATTATTTTTTTAATACCCTGGTCAATAAAAGTAAGTTCACCAGTCATCTGGTCGTAAAACCAATTTTCATATGAATGAATTCTATACACTTTATCGCATATATCCTGTTGCTCATTCAAGTATTCATAGGACATTTTTGATAGATTTTCGAAAGAGATCGTATCGAGTTCAGTCACCTTTATATTTTTAACCTAATCAGATTGGTTTTATACAACCTAATATAGCTAAAAGACTTTGTATATGCGGAACACGGCGCGAATTCTACTGGGCCTCATGCTGATTGTAGCTGGTATTGGTCATCTGACATTTTCAAGGCATGCATTTCAGGCACAGGTGCCTCCTTGGGTGCTAATGAATCCTGATCTGGTTGTCGTTTTATCCGGAATCGTTGAAATATTGCTAGGTACTTCTTTGATCTTTATTATAAAACAACGCATGGCAGTCGGCTGGATGGTTGCGGCTTTTTTCGTTTTGGTTTTTCCGGGGAATATTGCGCAATTAACGGAACACAGAAATTCCTTTGGCCTGGATAGCGATTTAAAACGCTGGCTTCGTTTACCTTTTCAATTCGTACTCATCTTCCTCGCATTGTGGTCAACCGGAGCCTTGCAAAAATGGAAGAGAAAGTAACCCTTTCTTTGCTACGAAACTGTTACTAAATTTGTGTTCTGCGTTTTGTTTGGTTTTGGTGGCCAAAAGATGGTTCGCAATGATACGGTATGATATCCTTTGTTACCGTATGATATGGTGAAAATCCAGATCTCCTATGGGAAAACAACAGGGGGTCCTAACGACAATGAACATCTTTTAGTAATGACTATAAAAAAGATTAATCACTAACAAAAGTAAAAGAATATGAGAAAATTAATAATGTGGAACATCATTACACTTGACGGCTATTTTGAAGGTGACAAAAACTGGGACTTACACTTTCACGAAATAATCTGGGGACCAGAACTTGAAAAAATTTGCATTAACCAGTTAAAAGCAGCGGACTACCTTGTGTTTGGTCGCGTCACCTATGAGGGAATGGCTGCTTATTGGAAAACAGAAAAAGGTGAAATTGCCGAACTTATGAATAAAATTCCTAAACTAGTTTGTTCCCGAACATTGAACTCTGTAGACTGGAATAATTCAACTTTAGTAAAAGGAAACGTGTCCGAAGAAATTTCCAAATTGAAAACTCAAGGTGACAGTGATATGTATGTTTTTGGCAGTGCTAACCTTTCCGAGACCTTTATTAACGACAATCTATTTGACGAATATCGGATTGGGGTTGCACCTATTATTGCTGGCAGCGGAAGACCATTGTTTCAAAAAGGTATGACTCCAAGACCATTGACACTTTTTTCCTCACAGCAACTTTTAACTGGCGGACTTATTATGACATTCAAAGCAAAATAGAATGTTGATTTATTAGCGGGTCGCGAGAAACGCAAACTCTTTTTCCAGGTAATACTTGGGTTTGACTTTACGGAGCATGGTGTATATCACTGACCGCTACTTCCGAGATGCTGCAATTCCGGTTTGGTGTGCCCACGGGGAAAATAAACGGCACTTTTTTCAGAATCTGTTCTCGCGTCGTCATCTGGCTGCCAGCACGCTGTCTCAATTGTACGATACAGATTTTTCTGAAAAAGAAAATCCACCCTTCCTGCGACCTTACAAATAAATAATTTCGGGGGGGGTGGGTGCAGGTGGATAAAGCGCTTCAAAAAGTACGGGTTTTGCGTACTATTTTTCAGAGGGATGTGATTTTTTGAACAGTAACAAATATTATGTTACAGTGCATTGCTATGTTACGCTAATCCATACATTTCAAGTCCGTCCGGGTCCGTTTACAATGATCTAAATTTGTTCTCTATGATTTTCGGATAAGCAAGGTTCAGCATATCCAATTAATCCTTTATGTTCAAGCCCAGATAGTTGTTAAGCTTTTACCAGATAAATCGTTTTTGAGGGCTTCAGCCAAATATTAAAATCATTGAAGATCTGGTCAAAAGATATTGGGAAAAAGAATAGATTAGATAAGTGCATATAATGTATAAACCATACTAAATGAGCAAAAAAGAAAAGCTCTTAAACATATACGGTTTACTTTTCGTTGCCGGCTCTTTTATTGGAGCCGTTGGATTCTCTGAAAGATTGCCTTGGGAGTTTAATACAATTCTCATAATTATTGGTCCTCTGATTTGTGCAATCGCTGCTTTTTTCTTTCTTAGAGTTCTTCTAAATGGCGATTAATTTTCGCTTTCTCGGTTCTACTTAATTCCAAGTTTGCGTTTAGTAATTGCCAGTACATCGTCCGCAGACGGAAAAGCATATACCTGTTCTTTCGCCAATATGCAGGTATATCCATTTTCTTTCGCTACATCCTGAATTGCCTTTATGGCTTTTTGCTGAATAGGTTCGATCAGTTCCTGCTGCTTTTTTTGAAATTGCTGGGAAGCCTCATCTTTGTAACTGGTTAATTTGAGATACAGATCCTGCAAATTCTTTTTCTTAATTTCCAATTGAGACTTGGTATACTTCAAAGTGTCCCTTGAATTCATAAGGTTATTTTGATCCGCAAATTCCTTTTGGAATTCCTGAAAATTCTGGGCCAAAGCCTGTTTGAATTCTTCCAAAGCCGAGTCAGCCTGTTTCGCTTCCGGCATAGCAATTATTAAGTCATTCAGGCTTATATAGCCAATTTTAACCTGCGCTGAAACATTCAGACTAATAAAAGCCAACCCACCGAAAAGCAAATATTTTATTAATACGTTTTTCATAAATTTTATGTGTTAGTTAATTTTTCAAAATGCAGTAGCTGAGGCTTAACTAAAGTTATTTTTTTAACAGTATATAAACTATCCTTACTTCCGATTTAACAAAGCATTTGATAACAGTCCGGGGATTTAATGGGTACAATTAATTCTTCCCCACTGCTTTCCTTATAATGGGTTCGGCTATTTTTTCCATAACCACATAGCCGGCTTTGTTGGGGGGCACGCCGTTCCCGCGACCTCACAAAAAAAGAATTTCGGGCGGGTGGGTGCAGGTGGCTGAAACGTCTCAAAAAGCACGCGTTTTGCAAACAATTCACAAGTGATGGCTGAGCAGGTTTCCGATAACTTTGAAGTATTTACCATCTAGTAATCATGATAGAGTTGCAATCGTTGAGGACGAATATTAGAAGGAATACGAAATTTATCATTGATCATTTATCCGATCAATATATTGTACGTGGGAATGGTAAAAAAAATAATCCCATTTCCTCAATATGTATGTTTTGTGGTTCCAATAAAGATTTAACCAGAGAGCATGTAATTCCCAAATGGGCTTTTGAACGAAAGACCGACAAATTTTTTCTAACAACCATCAATGGCCTGCCACAAACCTATAATAAAACAACCATACCTGCTTGTATCAAATGCAATTCTGTTTTGCTCAATGAAATTGAAAAACATGTATTAAGAATATTTTCTAATCATAATATTCCCGATAGTTATTTTAGCAATGAAGAATTGGAGCAGGTTATCCGGTGGATTGAAATACTGGATTACAAACTTCAGGTATTCAGCCTTAGTACAAAATTCAGGGCTTCCAAAAAAAACGGTCACATTCCATTCCTGGCTGATCATTCTATTTCAGTTCTGGATCCAAATATTGATTATTCACCGGCAAAAGTCATTTCAGGCCTTAGGAGTTCACTTAAAAGAATTTCAATAAAGTCAAAGTCAGGTCAAATGAATTCATTGGTAATTTTTAAAACAAGGAATAAAGAATTTGGATTTTTTCACAAGAATAATGACTACCTGTTTTTGGAATTACCGCAAAAGCAAGTGGCGGTATTTTACTTTTTCCAAAAGGTGTTTGCTGATGTAGTTGAAGCCAGGGATCAGGCGCTTTCAATCATTAAAGAACAGTACAAAGAAGGAACTGCTTCATAAAGGACTAAGGGAAAACCATTAGGCTATTATTAATACGCCTCCTTCGATATAATTACAGAAATTTGGTCCGTGAAATTACAGATTAACCCCGACCTTCTTTCTGACGCTCCATATAATGAAAAAAATAAGGGCCTCTTTACTAGCGTACATAAAGATTACCAGGATCTCGTAAGTGATATTCAACTTGGGACTTCCACCTGTTACCTAATCTCAGGATACCGCGGCGCCGGGAAGACTAGTTTTATTAAAAAAATGGAGGCTGGAATAAAGGGAAACCGGGATAAAGATGACCGGGAAATACTTTTTGTCCACACTCATTTTTCGAAATACCATAGTCAGACTTACCTTTTAAGAAAACTGATTCGCGGCCTTTACCAGCAGATTAAAGATTTGGAAACTTTTAAAAAATTGAAAACCGATGAATCACGCCTAACCCTGGACAAAAAAACAGCCTTCCTGCTTGAACAACTATATGACAAAACTTTTTATGACAGCTCCTCAGCTCATACCACTACCGGTAAGAAAGAAAGGGTGACCGTATTGAATCTAGATCTTATTTCGCTTTTTCAGATTGTCATTCCCATACTGATCTTTGTGTTTTTTATTTACAATATTGTTTTTCAGAAATTCAGTCTGCCTGATATAATAAACTATGGTGGCGTCCTCATCTCCCTCGTTGCTGGCGTAAAAGGTTTTCTGAAATTTTCTTTCAGCAAAACCCGGACGAAAACCGAACAAGAGGATTTCAACCGAAAATCCATGTATGATGATGAAATCGCTGACCACCATTTTTATAATTTATTAGAAGCATTCCGCCCGAAGTATAAAGTGGTATTTGTACTGGATGAATTGGATAAGGTTGATGAGAATGATATCGACAAGCTCTTGAACGAAATGAAGCCTTACCTCGTTTCCGGGGCTGCGACATTTATCGTTGTAGCCGGACAGACGCTGTATTACAGGTATGAAAATTCAAAATCTGAGGATGACGCCCTGCTATCCAGCATTTTTGCAAAATGCATCCATATACCTTTAATGGCGAGGGAAGAGTTTCAACTTCTCACTGACAATCTGATCCTTCCCGGAGATCAACTGACAGCAGATGAGCAACGGGCGAAGAACCATTATGTTGACTGGCTGGTTTTCCAGTCCAAACGGGTACCCCGGAAATTCATCAGTTTATTACGTGCAGATCTTCACTGGGATAATGAGGGGGCATTCCTTGAAATAAATGCGGCTGACAGTCGCTTCAAATTCTATTCACAAATATTGGATGCTATTGACGAAATAGATGACAAGGAAATAGCGACCGAAGGTTTTGATGATGCCCTGCGTGATTTTTTAGTCATGCAATTATTTTTAATGAGTCAACAAATGATGTCGATGAAGAAGAATTCATTTTCACTGAATGACTTAATAAAACACGATGAGTAAGACGAAAATATATGAGCAATTAAAGCTGTTAATGAACGGTTATACCGATAAGCTTGTTCGCGAGCTCGTGAAAAGAAAATTACTGATCCAGCTTAAAAATCCGGCTGGTCATTATCGTTTGAGTACCGGATCACAAAAAACCGGCATGTCCGTTATTCCTGCGCAAAAATCCGTATTTACCCAGCTCTTTGAACTGCGCAATATTGCACTCAATGTATGCTCGAACCTGTATCCTGATCCTTTCACCCAGCCACTTTCCTTCAGTCGTTCTTTTCTAAAACTCGACGAAAATAATGCGATTACTATTCCTTGGAAAAAGGACAAGCATCTTTTGGATACGTTGGACAAACTGGATAATCTGGTTAACGATGATGATATACCGGCTTCCCTTGAAAAGTTACTGAATGATCATAAAATTAACATCAATCAGATCATCGTTACTCTGTTGGAGTTTTATGGCCGGGAAAAAACAATCCGATTTTTTGAGTCCCTGAAATACAATTCGCTAAGGCCTCTTTCTGACACCAGTGCCGATTTGATCATGGGAAACAACATGGTCTATTATTCTCCTTTGATCTTTGAGTTTAAAGTCAGAAGAGCAAATGCGGTTCCCGATAAGAAAATGCTCCTGGGTGCGTTAAAACGATCTAAGGAACTTGCCATCCAAAAAAATCAAAGGCCCTATATTTTTCTGATCATCTTTACTCATGAAAATGATCAGTCTTTTGAAACGTCAAAATTTCGGTTTCGAGAAACCCTCAAGGCAATCAAAGAATTCGATTCATATAATTCACAGATTGAATTCATACCAATTTCGTTCTCGGGTCTGCATTTGATAGATCGGTCTTTTGATGAATTCTACAAAAACTATATTCAGGATTTTCTTACGCCCCACTTCAGCGCCCAACCTCCCCCACCAGGTTTTCCGGACCGCAACGACCATTTTCTCGACAGGGAATTTGATGTCCGACAAACAGAATTAATTATAAATATTAAGCCGGTCAACACGCCCTTCTGGAGAGTGGGGATTCGATTTGTTAAAGAAGGAAAATTTCCTTCTCTTGCCAGCGGGAGGCATGGCAACCCGGAGGTCGCAGACATTCATATCTGCGTCGGAGAAATTATCAACACAAAAACAAATGAATGGGGCAATCCCAATCAGTTAAAACTTAACCATTATAATGCCACGGTTATTGAAAACCATATGGGCAGTTTATTGAATTATGACGGCGGGTCGGTTACCTTGGTGGTCACTTCCAATGCAGAAGCTTCTGAAGTCCTTTTTTCTGTTGATGCTAATGGCAAACATCAGGGCAACAGAAAATTCAATCTACAGGCTTTTGGTACGTGCAAAATTTTTGCCTGGGCAGATTATCTCTCGTTTAATCTGGAAACGGAAATCAAAGTAATTCATAAAGGAAAATAGAACTGCTACATGGCTACAATACTTGCATTGATTATTGGATTTCTTGCACTGATAGTAGCAATCTCATCCATACGGTATCAAATCATTACAATGATCAACGCCCAATTGGCCGATAAAGCAAAGGAATGTAATAGTTATTTGGAAGCAAATGCCATGGTTCCCAAGTCGGCCCATAAAGTTTCTGGCATTGTTTCGGCTATTATTACTGCTGAAGAATTGTTAGACGAGCAACTGAATTTTAAAAAATACACAATTTTAATTTTATTAAATAAACAATCCATATTGAAGCAATTTTATCTGCAGCTTCACACTTCCATACGCGTATATTTGAAAAAAAAGACCCTGTCCGATGCAGAAATCAATGATCCGGTTTTGAGGGACCAAATAAGGGCCCAATTTATGAGGGCCAAAGAAATATTAAATACATGAAAAAGCCTGTCAGGCATTCCTCTCATATACTGGAAACCAAATCAAGGAAATTCTTCGAAGCTCAGCTTCCGGATGACTGGATTTTTAATATCCCGGCAAATGATTACGGCTTGGACTATCACATTGAAGTCGTACTAAAGAATGAGGTTACCGGATTGAATTTTTCCGTCCAGCTAAAAAGCAGAAAAACCAAAGTAAATAAACCGTATTGCAGTGCCTCATTAAAACATTCTACTCTCAATTATTTTCATGTCAGATTGGAGCCTGTCATGTTGATATCTTTTGTAGAAGAAGAGCAAGAAGCTTATTGGATTTGGATGGACGAGCTTAAGCTGGATCTGAGTCAATCAAAGGACACCTATTCAATTCAAATTCCCAAAGCAAATAAGTTAAGTAAGATTGACTGGAATAACACTTTGACTTATGTCCAGGAAATTTTCAATAAACGGTCCTTTATTGGGGAATTTAATATTACCGAATTAACCAATGCTGAAGTTATAGCCTGGAGAACTTATTATGGCGACGGTTTTCAGCAGTCCATATTCCTCTTTCGTGAACTGCTGAAAAAAGATAGTGGGAATATTCCTATGCGACAGGCCCTTGCTTGGAGTTTGCATATGACATATCAATATGCAGAGGCATTAAAAGTTATCAATGAACTTCTTCGCACCAATCCATCAGCACGCAACTATCAGACAAAAGCTTGTATACTGGCAGAGTTTGGTTTCAAGGAGAATGACAAAGGAAAAATTATCCAGGCAAAGAACCTTTTCCAGCAGTATATCGATCAGGAAGCTGACGGTCTCATGCTTTACAATTATGCTAATACCTTAAATGGATTAGCCAACTATGAAGAAGCCATCAGGAATTATAAATTAAGTCTGGAGAAAAATCAGAATTATGCAGAATGCTGGAAGAATCTGGGTACCTGTTTTTATCATATCGGTAATCACGAAGAAGAAATGAATTGTTATGACCGGGCTCTGGCGATCGAACCTGCATTGCCCGAAGCCCTGATTAGCAAAGGGATTACCCTGATAAAAATATATTCCAGGTACAAAGACGCTTTAATCTTATTTAATCAGGTTCAGGACTTAGATGATGTATTATATGACAGCTTTGTTTATGGATTTTTTTGGTTAGCATTCGTTCATGAAAAATTAGATCATGTTGAAGAAGCGCTGAAATGGATTGATAAGGGTCTAGACCAGGAACCAACCAACCTTCATTTTTTAAATTTCAAATCCAATCTGCTGGCAAAGTACTGGAAGAAGCACCGACTATTAAAAATAGCAGCCATAAAATTTTTTGAATTCAGGTTTGAACTTCAGAAGGATATAAAAAGTCTTTATTATTTGATTCAAATAAAAAGCATTTCGAAAAAAGCAGCCTTCACTCTCATTCAATCAAGGACTGATTTATTAAATGGGATAACATTAAAATTATTGGATGAATATGAACTTAAATGGGAATCTGTAGTTGAAGTATTACTTTATTGGGAGTCTTACCGAAAATTTAGAAATGAATATCCGCTTTCGAGGTACACCGAACAGCTTCTTTCCCAGCATAATTCGATTCCAACACAGTTTTGGGGATTATTGAATCTGGTATGTTCGATTTCATTTAGTCAAGCCCAAAAAAAATATAACAAGACAAAGCAAAGTCTGTCTGTTCCGGTGCAAATTTCGAAGATACTTTTAGAGGAAGTGCCCAAACTGATCCGTGAAATTTTTCCGTCAATGAAGTACCCTCAGAAGATTGCTGTAGAATTGTTTTCTTTTTTCTATGTTCATTACTCTATTATTATTTCACGGGAAATCGGGTTACAAACGGGATATATTTCTGCGCAACTGAATTTGCCTGAAATGGATTCGGAAGAATATTTACAAAATAACTGGCATGTGGAACTTCACGCATCCATAGCCTTCCATTTAAACAGACAACTAAATCTATTAGAAAAATGATTTCTAAGTAAATAACAAAATCCTTTCAAATTCGTTAACTTTATTGAATTCTGATTGACAATTAGTTTATAGTTAAATGTTAGAGCTATTACTGTATTAATAGATTGATTGTCAATATATTATTGAGTGTTGACAAATTTGGATTTTCTAATCTGATACCCTGAATTGCCAATCTTTTCTTATATTTGACTAATGAAAAAGCCTTCTAATTATAACGATAAAAAAGCTCTCATGGAGAAACTCCAGGCTTTTGCGCTTTTTCAAAATGAAGGTTTGAAAGTAGTAAAACAAACATATCCTGAATATGTGGAATTTGTTTTAGAACACAAAGCCAAGACTTACAAACAGGTTAAATATGAATTATTTCCTGCCATGCAGGAACTTTAGAATCTCAAATTTCATAATCTTTATTTTTCTCACACAAATAAGTTTTTAAATAGGTCATATTCTGACTTGTATCTTGAAGATAGAACTCACCCTGCCAAGTAAATCCGTCTCTTCTCCATATCTCCCTACCAGAACCGGTTTCTAATAATTCCTGAATATTTGTTTCCGGTCGATGTAAGGAATTCATCATTTCCATGAATTCTTCATGATCTGAAGGATGCATCTGATATCCCAGCCGGGCCCAGCAATAGTATCCAACCCAGTCAGTAATACCATCCGGACTCACGGCTATCGTCGTCATTTTTCTAAATCCCTTTTTGCGTGCTTCCTTAACTTGGATACAGAATAAACGCGTACCAATTCCTTTTCCTGACTCAAAAACCTCCATCAAAACGTTTGATATCAGGCCGGACTCAAAGTTTATTCTTCTTTCTACTTTATACAGGTCTGTTTCTATTTTAATATTTAAGGTTTCTGCCGAAACAGATTTAATTAAACATGTAAAGCTTCGAATATGAGGAGATGGCCAGCCTCCACAAAGATTGATGAGATCATCTTTCGTAAGGTTATAGGTTGTCATGACCTTATGCTCATCGACAAGGCCAAAATTTATTGTTGCTACCCTGTCTAAAATAAAATTAATCTTCTCCGCCAACTCATGAATTTTTTTAATGGAAATAAATATATAATTAATTCATAAATCACTGGTATCATTTCCTCGCCAGTCATTTAATTTTTATTTCCACTGCACTCCAAAAACTACGTCCACACTCACCTTAAAATACGACTGGCCGATTCATTTCAAAAACCTCCGTTTATTGTTCATATTATGCGCGGACTTTCTACATATTTGCAAACTCGAGTACTTTGTAATAATCTAGCGACTGAGATTTTTTTTTGCTGCAAATGTTTCTATTCAAACATTCTGTGCCGACTTCACAAGAAGAGAATTTCTGACTGTGTCGGTGGAAGTGGTTTACACGCTACTAATGGTTCGCCTTTTCGAGCTGGTAATGATTCAGTAATTAAATAGTTCGTAATAGTATTCTGCTCTTAATAGAGGAATCTTCTTCAAAGAAATCTTTTCTGTTCTAATTTTCAATTCGCCTCCAAGTACCGAATGATAGTTTTTTAGTAATTCCCAACTTTTCTCACTTGGACCCGGAAGAATTACAGGTATATTTTTTTGAATTGACTTTGCTTTCTCCTCAATGATTATTTTTTGAGTAATAATCATGGCACAAAGTTCCTTTGGCTCTCTTACTATATGAATCCCGAGAAATTTGTCATCGACATTCAAATCAATAACACCGTTGTTTGGAGCAGGATACTTACCTTTTTTCTGCAACACATCACGGATATTTGCACCATTTCCCATATCTGCAAAATAGTAACCAAATAATTCAAAGGCCTTTAAGTAGGCAATTTTCAGCATACCTAAACTATATTCATTCCATTCAGGAACGTCAAGTGAATAGTCAAAGTTAAAAGTCTCATGTTGCCCAATTTTATTTTGTACTTTTTGATAAGCAAATGGATTACTTTTAGGATCCGGTTTGAAATAAACGGCGGTTCCTTTCTTTTGAATAGATCCCTTAATAGGACTCGAGTCAACATTGAATTTTACATTGAAAAGGGAGGAGTCTTTTTCTAATAAAAAAGCTTCTATTAATAATAAATTCCGAACTAATTTATCGTTCCTTTCACCATTCGTATTATTGCATTTCTTACAAGTAAGTATAGTCGCCTTACCACCCATCTTTTTAGGAGGATTATGCTCCAGGGTTAGAAAGTTATCATTCCCGCATTCATTGAGTTGATGAAAAAGAAAATACATATAACATAAAGGGCAAAAATATAACTTACCAGTTACGTCAATCGCCAAACCAGTTTGAGGATGAATCATCGGCTGTTTAATGGCAATTAGGTAGTCATTCAAATTTGATGAGTACGCATTAAATATTTTCTCTCTTTTTGATTTTCCAGACATTTATTATGTCTTCAAGATTTTTCATTAAATAAAAGCTAAATCATCTCATTTTTTTAAGCCGTTAAACCAAGAGCTAATTTCATCAAATTGGAAGCATTTAAAATGTTTATTTGTATAAGCCGATAAGGTCGCTATTTTTAACCCAATATGAGTAAGATCACCAGTTTCATCATTAATTTCATTTACTAAATTGGTTAGGACATCTCTTTGATATTTATCCCTGGGAAGTTGATTGTCGATTATTTCAATTGGAATAAGTTGGAATGTTTTTTGGGCTACATAGAATGAACCAATTTTATCATAAGTCTCACAAATAGCTGTATATAAGTTTAGGGCCCTAAGGCTATCTGTTTGACTTATGCTATTAGTAAAGTATGATTTCAATCTTTTCAACCCTTCTAAATTACCATTTCTCATACTTGAAGCGGCATCATCAATCTGATAAATATTTTTTGTTTGTTCTGCAACAATTTCAGAGACTTTGCTTTTAATCTCTTTTACAGCTTGATTTTCTATTAAATTTTGTATTTTATCAGTAGCAAAAATAGTCTCAATCTGCTTTTGTGTTTCTTTGAGAGCTATTTCGTTGGTTGAAACTTTTATTCGATCTATTTCTCTTTCTGAATAATCTTGTGTAGATTTCACTGCATCTTTTGCATCATCTTTTATAGATTGAGCTTTTGTCTTAGCATCGTCTTTTAGTTCGGTTATTTGAGATTTTAATTCGGTTAGAGTATTTCTATACTCATCCTTCATGTCATTCCTATCCTTATAAGAAATAAATATCGCAAATGATGCAATTAGACCGATTAGAGTCCCAGATAAGCCAATCCCCCACTTAAAAAATGAAGAAATATTTTCGTAATGAATTTGTTCTGGAGTTTTTGGATCGGAGGGTTGCGTAGCCATTTAGGATTAGTTTAGCTCACCTAATATACTAACTATCCACATTAATTATCCAAATGCTTAACGACATCTTATTTCAATATTACTACAATTATCTTTTTGGAAATGTAATTGCTTTGTACTGATCTTCTGTCAGCTGTTTAATTTTACTTGTAAATACAATTTCCAGGGGTCTATCCTTTGGATGTGATTGAAATCTTTCAGCCTTTATTCTATCTTTTACATTTTGTTGGTTTAATTTTCTATCACTTACCATTATATCTGTTACATCAGTTGTTTTTGTTCCATTGACAATGGCCAAATAAGTAAATCTATAATAGTACATAAAATAAGATTTTAATAAAGGTATTTACTTGAATTGAAAAACCGAGAATGTTGAAATTAGTGATCTCACTTTATTTTGCCGGATAAAATTACACTTCCAACGAATGAAGTTGAATCAAAGAAGGTGTTGCTCGAATTAACTGCTCACACGGGTCTTAATGCTTTTAGTGCAGAGATGACATTGAAGCAATGGGAAAAAGGGGGTTTAAAATTAGAATACGATGGTTACCGGGTCAAATGGTAAGGCAACACCACCAATATCAATTAAGCAAAGAATAAACGATCATGGATATCAGAATAACAAAAAAGCCCCTGGTATATGGGGGCGACAAAGCCGCCGACGGAAAACCGTAGCAGCGCATTCCTTAACCCCAGACCATAGAAAAGGTACGAATTTCGGTTGAACCTTTCCTTACATCAAAATATTTATTTGGACCTAAGGGTAAACCCTTAATGGCTTTTATAAATTCATAAAATTTGTATTTTGCAGGAGGATCCTGATGCAGCTTGGCAAAACCATACAAGAAGAAATTTCAGCATTGGAAGCTGAAATTGGTTATCACAAAAAATTGCTGGATAAGTCAATCTCAGACAATGATGAACTGGAAAAAGTAAAAAGTATTTTCCATGACCTGAAGTTGCTGTCTGACAAACTTGATCAGCTAAAAAATAATCTTCTCAATAAAGTCTGATGAAAATTATTCCTGTGATCGTAATCAGGATAACAGATTATGTGAACTACAGATTGTGCAACAGACGCCAGGTTCGTTTTTATATATTCTTCCAGTTTCAATCTGCCATTTATAGTAATATATGTCCTTAATCGAACTGAAAACCAGTATCAACGCGACTCCAAAACTATGTTTCGACCTTTCTCTTGATATCGATCTTCATATACAGAGTATGAAAGAAACAAACGAAAGGGCTGTTGGGGGCAGGATCAGTGGACAGATCAAACTCGGAGAGTCGGTTAAGTGGAAGGCGAAGCATTTCGGTTTTAACTTCACGATGACAAACCGGATAGTCGATCTGGTAAGTCCCCTGCATTTCACAGACGAAATAGTCAGGGGCCCTTTCAAATATCTCAGGCACCGGCATCTGTTTGAAGAATCTCCGAACGGAACTATGATGACAGACTTATTTGAATTTCAGTCACCCTTCGGATTACTGGGTCGCCTGATTGATAATATTTTTCTCGAAAGTTATATGAGAAGGCTATTGATAAAAAGAAACAACCTGATAAAGGCTTCGGCTGAAAGTATACCCTAATCCGTCAGGTATCGAAGCGGCATCCTCGCCACCAACGGCGGGGAGATACAGCGAAGAGCCCGGTCCCGCATCTTGCTGGAAGACGGCAATATGCGCTCCCCTGCCCTTTGTAATTCTTTTATTCAGCTTATGGAATGGGGATATGCATGCATCTAACATATCATAGAAGCAAAATCATGAGAAAGGGATTTTCCATAATCATCATCCTGGCTGCCCCTGTTATTTTCTCCTCTGCCTGCAAAAACAATGAAAAATATCCCTATTCAATCAGGGATTTCAAAACTGGATACAGGCCCTATTTAGAAGAGACCGTTTCAAAAAACCTCGTCGGATATGATTCCTGCGTACGTTTTATCAACAACCAATTTTCCGATGAAGAACTGTTGAAACTGAGCAATTCTGAGCATCCCACGCTGCGCGCAGTGGCTCTGGAAGTACTTACAGAAAGAAATTCCGTCGATCAGTTCAACATCATTAAAAATCACCTGGACGATACCGCCATCGTGGTGAAGGATATGGGTGAATTCGGTGTAAAGTTCACAACGGTCTCCGACAATATGATCATGGAGACGGACTTCAGGGATTCCGCCGAAATGCAAAAGGTCCTTGAACTTGTCATGGCGGAGCATGCATACCTGAGCTCGGCCTATTCTATATTGATAAGATTAAATCGCAATCCTGCATACTACCCGATTATACTGGAAATGACAAAAAGGGTAAGGTCATTTGAGGAAATATCAGACGCCCTTTATTCACTCGCCAGTTATAAAAAGGAATCTGATATCCCTTATATCAGAGAAAAGCTTTCGAATAGTCTTTTATTAAAGGAGTCATTTGGTTTGATACAGGAATTTCCTGACAGCAGCTATCTTCACCTGTTAGAAAAGTATGCCAGACGCTTATACGGAACCATTTATTCAAATCCTTACCAGGAAATTATTAATAACCAGGAAAAAGCCTTACAATTTATCAATGCAGTGGCCAGTTATAAAAATAAGAGAAGCGCCCATATTTTAGCTGGTTTTCTTCACAAGGGATTAGTTTTAGAACTGCAGGATACGATTATATTCAGAAATGGTATCAATGATGCGATTATAGCCAACCCTTGTCCTGACTACTCACCCATGATAAAAGAATTGTCCGGTTATATTTTAAAAAAGAAAAAAGATTCCATTGACAGCTCAAAATATCAGCCTGATGTACCCTATGAAAGGGATACTACAAATTATAAAGTAAGAATTATATGGCCGCGGAATAGCTGGAGATAGAATAATTAAGATCTATGCTAATGCTTATCCATTACGATGGATTAGTATCTTCATCTTCGTTATGAGAATTCAAAACTGCATAATAATTTTGTTTTTGAGTATTTTTTAATCTTCAAAAGCTCAAAAAGTCACTTTCTAAACCTAAACTTGTAATCCTTTTCTCACTTTTGGGGAAAGAAAATTAATTTCTCCTGAAAGAAGTATAAAAGTCCGCAGACAGCAATGTAAAGTGCGACAACAATTTTTAATATTTTTAGGATAATTTTCATGCAATCTTAAAGTCTTTTTTTAATTGCCTCAAATATTCTATTGAAGCTTTAGTTATGCGGATTCGATAATTTTATTCCGTATCCTCTAAAATTTCCAATAATTTATTTTCCCGAAAATCAATCAGGGTCCCCTGCTTTGTTCTATAGTCGCCCTGTATATCGATTGATTTGCCACTGGCCGGATCAAGGACTTTTATCCCGATAAATGAT
>Ga0206912_1059_pt1 | contig 33996 bp, 28 predicted proteins | sample Alteio_BWOrgHeat_75_FD_152933 | JGI IMG/M metagenome (GOLD analysis project Ga0206912, IMG submission 152933) | Enriched cells from forest soil in Barre Woods Harvard Forest LTER site, Petersham, Massachusetts, United States -... | ecosystem: Environmental > Terrestrial > Soil > Temperate forest >... | reverse complement strand
GGGCAAGATAACGCAGATCGAATTTTAATTCATTAAGCTCCAATTTACCCGCTTCTATTTTATTATAGTCTAAAATATCATTGATAATGGAAAGCAGGTTTTCCCCCGAAAATTTTAGAATATTTAAATATTCTAATTGTTCGGGCCTGGGTTCGTCACTTAACAATAAATTGGTAGTGCCAATTACCGCGTTCATAGGCGTTCTTATTTCATGACTCATTATTGACAGGAAATCAGATTTGAATTTCGACGACTTTTCAGCCAGCTCTTTTGCTGATATCAACTCCTGGGTTGCTTTTTGCTGATCGGTTATATCTTCGCCAATGCTGGTGATTTCTTTAACCAGGCCATTTTCATCATAGCTTATCGTATTTTGCCAGCTGATAATGCGCTCGTCTCCATTGCGGCATACAATAGGGTTAGTGTATTGCGTTGGTATAGAACTGTTTGCAAGCCAGTTGCCGAGGAGCTCTTTTGTACCCCGGGGTAAAAATTTATCCACCCATTTCATGCCCAATATTTCTTTCTGGCCATAACCCAGCAAATTTGCCAGGTATTGGTTGCAGAAAATAATATTGCCTTGCCCATCAAGTGATACCGCGGCAAGTTTAATGGTTTCTAATACCAGCTTATACTTGTTTTCGGTTCTTTTGTAATCTATTTCTATCTGTTTTCTGTCGGTAACATCCTGTAAGGTGCCTATTATCTTATGCAGGCTCCCATCTTCATTTTTAAGCAGGCCGCCTACAATTATACTTACATATTTTATTGTGCCATTGGGCGTAACGATGCGGAAAACACAAGTATAACCAGGACTATCAGCGGCGTTTTTAAATAGATGCTGTAAAATAAATTTATCATTTTTATAGGCATAGGTTAAAAGAAAACGCCTGGTACTTAAACGGGCCATTATATGTGCATCAACCTCAAAAATATTGCATATCTCCTCAGACCATTTAACTTTATCCGACACGGTATTCCAGCTCCAGTTTCCGATCTTTGCAATAGTTTGTGCCTCAATTAATTCGGAACGCCCCTTTTTTATAGCTTTTTCTGACAGCTTACTTTCGGTTACATCCTGTATAATGCCAAATATCCGTTTTAACTTACCGTCAGCATCGTTTGTAAGATCGCCTTTTATAACTTTTATATATTTTAAATTTCCCCTGGGCGTAATTAAGCGGTGTTCAAACTGCTTTAGGTCGCTTGTGTACAAGCTTAAATGGAATTCGCGATACTTTGCACGGTCATCCGGATGGACAAGGCTTAAATAATACTCAAATTTGGTAAGGCCATCGGGCAAACTTTCAGTTTCTAAAACAGCATATAAACTTTCCGACCAATAACTCTCCTTATTAATATGGTCATACCACCAATTGCCAATTTTAGCAAATGCCTGCGCTTCGATAAGCAAAGCCTCATTTTCTTTTAATGCGTCGGCATATTTTTTTTGTTCGGATATATCCGTAACTGATGCCGAAATGCGCGAAGTATAATTCCCGTCCCGGTCAAAAACAGGCGTCATTTTTGCAATAAGCCAGGCGCCTGTGCCGAAGTCGGAAATATATTCGATAGCGGTTGGCTTCCTGTTTTTTATAACATAATCAAGCGCGGTATTAAATTTAAGTGCTTTCTCATAACCGAGCAGGTCTTCCAGTCTTTTTCCTACGGCTTCCTTTGGGTCAATCACCCGTTCCGTCAACTCATTGAACCATACATTTAAGCAAACTTTGTCTTCATTAAACTCAAAAATAATATCGTTCAGCGAACTGATGAGCGAATTAAGCTGCTGTGGGCTATTGGGCAGCTTGGCTGTATAATCTTCAACTGCTTTCCTGATGCACCGCTTGTAAGCTATGCCCATAAAAAAAGCAATAACCGCAATTATGACTAATGCAAGGAATATACTATAATAAGTTTGAACTAATATAAATAGACCGCCATTTAATGCCATTTATAATGTTTTTTGAAGATATATTTTATAATCATGTACCATCATTGGGAATTTGAGGCAAAATAAAAAATATGAGGCAATATTTTTACAATTGCTTCATCTTTCTTACAGCCAAATAATACGCAGATTTACATATATTTGTTGCATATACAAAATATCTTTTCATGTCAGGTTCAGCACAATTAAAAATAGGCGATAAAACATACGACCTTCCCATCATAGAGGGTACAGAAGGGGAAAAAGCTATTGATATTTCAAAATTGAGAGATCAAAGCGGTTATGTAACCCTTGATATTGGTTATAAAAACACCGGAGCCACACAAAGTGCTATAACTTTTTTAGATGGCGAACTGGGTATACTTAAATACCGCGGTTACCCTATTGAACAGCTGGCAGAAAAATCAACTTTTATAGAGGTGGCTTATTTATTGATCTATGGCGATTTGCCTACTGCCGACCAGCTTACAGCTTTTCAATATGAAATAAGCCGTCATACATTGGTGCATGAGGATATGAAGAAGTTTTTTGATGGTTTTCCGTCAAAATCACATCCAATGGGGCAGTTATCATCATTGGTATGCTCCTTATCGGCATTTTACCCCGAATCGTTAAAACCAAACCAAACTACGGATGAGCTTAATTTAAGTATTATAAAAATGCTTAGCAAAATGGCCACTATTGTATCATGGATATATAAAAAGTCATTGGGCCACCCGGTTATGTACCCGCAAAATAAATACGATTACGTAACCAACTTTTTAAGCATGACCTTTGGGCAGCTGACCGAAGAGGTTGTGATAGATCCGGTTGTTGTTAGCGCGATGAATACGTTGTTGATATTGCACGCCGATCATGAACAAAACTGCTCCACATCCACCGTGCGTATTGTGGGTTCGTCCGAATCTAATATTTACGCTTCGGTTTCTGCAGGTATATCGGCTTTATGGGGTCCGCTGCATGGCGGCGCCAACCAGGCTGTTATTGAAATGCTCGAAAAAATAAAAGCCGACGGCGGCGATACTGATAAATGGATAGCCAAGGCTAAAGATAAAAACGATCCTTTCCGTTTAATGGGCTTTGGCCACCGGGTTTATAAGAATTTTGATCCCCGCGCCAAGATCATTAAAAAGGCCTGCGATGATATTTTAGAAAAGTTGGGCATGGACGATGAAGTGCTGGAGATAGCCAAGAAATTAGAAGAAGTGGCTTTAAAAGACCCCTACTTTGTTGAGCGTAAATTATACCCCAATGTTGATTTTTACTCGGGCATTATTTACCGCGCCTTAGGTTTTCCAACGGATATGTTCACCGTTCTGTTTGCCCTGGGCCGCCTGCCCGGCTGGATAGCCCAATGGAAAGAAATGAAAGCGCATAAAGAACCTATAGGCCGCCCCCGTCAGATATATAACGGCGCTGTTAACCGGGATTATGTAGAGATTGAGAAAAGATAGACCGATGATTATTTGATTAATAAAAAAAGCCAAAGGAGAGCCTGTTAAATTTAGCAGGTTTTTTTATTTTGCTTTTTGCGGTAACTTTTGTTTACCTTTAATAACCAATTAATTTTTAAGTTAATAACACCCCCAAAATATGGAAACTGCAGTAAAATACACCCTGGCAACATTAGTAAATGTTATAGGGTTTTTTGTTATGCAGGTTATGGCCAAATATATTTACTTCCTGTTTTTTAATAAAGGGGGCTTTAATGTTAACAATATGAGATTGGTTTGTTTGTTTTTTGTTTTAATACAAATAGCCATCCTGTTTTTTCTATATAGAAAAAAATATTTATTCAACGAAAAACCGCTCCTCGTAATTAGTATGCTGCTTACAGTTGGCTTATATTTTGTTTTTATTGTGTTTAATGTAATGGAAAAATTAAACTGATTAGTTTAACCACATAGTTCAAGTTTTCAGCGTTTTTTGTTTATTGCGCAGCATGATCAGTGCTTTATCAGCCCTTACCTTACGGGTATCTTCCTGTTTGGCCGAGCCTACCCAATCACAATACCCTTGTTTATAAGATTTTGACAGGCTTTCAAAAAAATCATTAGCGGTTGCATCCCGGTCAAGTAATGCCTGCAACTCGGCAGGCGTTCCTTCAATGTGTTCTCCCTTTTTTAACATGGTTTATAGGTTTATAATTTTTCTTTTTAAATCCGAAACTCTCTAATCCCCATCTTCACTGCCAAACAAATAGGTTTCTGTATTGCCAACCGGCAGGTTTACGCTGTCGCCGCGGCTTAACTGCCACCAAAAACGCATACGCAGTTTTTCATGGTTGCCAACTTCGTTCATCGTGTTCGAATCATACAGCCTGCCATTAACCATCACATATTTAATGTTATCGCTGTTGCGGATATCATCCAACGGGTTTTGGTTGAGTACGATCAGGTCGGCGAGTTTACCTTTTTCTAACGAACCTATTTCTTTATCCATACCCAAATAGGCTGCCCCGTTTATAGTAGCACAACGGATGGCCTGCAGCGGTGTCATGCCGCCCTGCGCCAACATCCATAGCTCCCAGTGGGCGCCGAGGCCCTGTAACTGTCCATGCGCGCCCAGGTTAACTTTGGTACCGCCATCGTTTATTTGTTTAACGTATTTTGATATTTCTATATGCCCGTATTCGCCATATTCTGAAGTGGTTCTCCTACGCGAGCGGGAATCGACAATATATTGAGGCGTAAAATTCAGCAGGTGTTCATTCTTCCATACCTCGGTGCGGTCATACCAGTAATTTTCGCCAAACTGGGTGCCATAACTTACTATCAGGGTAGGGGTATATGCCGTTTTACTATCGTTCCATAAGCTTTTTACATCTTTATAAACCGGTACAACAGGGATACTATGTTCAATACCGGTATGCCCGTCTAGTATCATGTTCATATTGGTAAAAAAAGTCGATCCGCCTTCGGGCACTACTTCCATTTGCAGCAGGCGGGCGGCCTCAATAATTTCCTGCCGCTGGTCGCGGCGGGGCTGACTATAGCTTTTTACCGAAAAAGCGCCAACCGCCTTTAAACGGCGCAGATGCGAAAGTGCATCGTCCAAATTATTAATCACTGCTTTAAAATCGCCGTCGGCCCCGTATAAAATAGTGCCGGTTGAGTAAACCCGCGGGCCAACCATGTGGCCGGCTTTTAACATTTCCGACTGGCTAAAAACCATCTCTGTACTGGTTGACGGATCATGCGCGGTGGTTACACCGTAAGACAGGTTGGCAAAATAGTTCCAATCCTGCTGCGGCGAAATACCATCGGGACTGGGGTGTAAATGCGCGTGAACGTCAATAATGCCGGGCATAATGGTTTTTCCGCTTACATCATAAACCTTCGCATCAGCCGGGATTTGCACATCGCCAACTTTCCCTATCGCGACTATTTTATTATGATCAATAATTATGGTACCCTTTTCTATCACCTCATCACCATTCATGGTGATAATACGCATATTGGTAAAAACTATCTTCCCATCAGGCACGTCTGTTTTTAGTTTCAGGCCAATATCAATACCAATCGTATCAATAGCCGGCGTTTTATCCGTACCTCCATCCACAAAAGAAAAGGCATTGTGTATATCCCTTACAAAATATTTTGGCCCAAGCGTCCACATTAGTTTCTGGCTGTCCTTGCTCCAGTGCAGGTAGGTGCCCGCGTCGCGGGTGAGTTTGCTTAAAGGTAGTGCTTTATTGGTGGCTGAAAGGTCTTGGGCGCTGCCTGTGCTAACCATTGGAGTAATGTAGCAGTTAAACAATTCGGTAAACGCCATCCATTTACCGTCAGGGCTGGGCTCAAATTGCGTAGTATAGGTAGAAGTATACAACGTTTTTTGATTAGCGCCGCTAATATCCATTACTTTAAAGGCTTTTTTGCTGCCCTCGCTGCTTTGGTAATATATTTTAGAATCATCTGCTGAAAAACCGGGCTTAATACCATTATTGATTACCATTTTGGTGGTAACAACCCATTTAGTGCTATCGCCCGAAATGTTTGCTATATATATACCCGGGTTGGCGCCAAAGGTAAAACCCAGGTCTTCATTGCCTTCGCCCTTACGGTAAATTATCTTATCGCCTTTACTATTGAATTTCGGCGTATAGTAAAATCCCTTTTCGCTGGTTATCCTTGTTACCTGGTGAGTAGCAAGATCAACCCTGTTAATTGAACCTTTTAGCGCGTCGCTCCAGTCAACATATACCAGCGACTTACCGTCAGGGCTAAATTCAGGGTCGTATTCAAAATCTTTAAGCGTATCTATTCGCGTGGGTTCACCCTTAGGCAGTTCTTTAACATAAATATAACCCGCGGCATTAAAAGCTACCTTTTTTCCGTCGGGCGATGTGGTTAACTGCCTTATCATTTTAACGGGAAACTCATCCAGGAAGACCTTTTGCGGGTAATGAAGTGCGTCGGTAATAGTTTGCTGCGAGGAAACTTCGAAAGGTATCTGTGCGGCATTTAGCGTTGAAATATCCAGGTTCCATATTTTTCCTTTAGCATAAAAAATTAGGTTCTTGCTATCAGGCGTCCAGCTAAAATTAGGGTACACGCCAAATATGGCCCAGGTTTCCTGCTGGTCGTGCGATAGGTCATCATACACAGGCCATTCTTCCTGGGTAGCCATATTGTGCAGGTATAAAACCGATTTCAGCCTTACCCGCTTCACAAACGCCAGCAATTTACCATCAGGAGATATTTGCGGACGGCATGCACCGCCTGCACCGCCGGTAACGGTTTCTATATCGCCCGTTTCGCGGTTCAATCTTCTTATAGCATATATTCCTGCATTCGGGTCCTTGCTATATTGAAAATTTGGGCCGGGCGTAACGTCCTCGCTCCAGTAAACAAATTTACCATCAGGCGATACAGTTGGTTCACCCGCATCCTGCTGGTCGTTTTTGCGTTTGGTTAGCTGTACGCCGTCGCCGCCGTTTTTATGGTATAGCCACATTTCTCCTGCTCCAAGCGAACGCGAGGCAGTAAAATGCTTGCGCGCCACTAAGTATTGCCCATCGGGCGTCCATGAGGCATTATTTAACAACCTGAAATTTTCTTTGGTGATGGAATGTTTATTAGTTCCGTCGGCGTTCATTATCCATATATTATCGCCACCTTCCTTATCGCTGGTGTAGGAGATCAGCTTACCATCCGGACTAAAACGTGGCTGCACCTCGTAGGCCTTGCCACCAGCCAATAAGGTGGCTTTACCGCCGGTAATGGGGATGGAGTAAATATCGCCCAACAAATCGAAAACTATAGTTTTACCATCGGGGCTTACGTCTAAATTCATCCATGTGCCCTCATCGGTATTGATGGTGACTTTTTTAGACGGGCCGGGCGGGGTTTCTACGTTCCATTTTTGGGCCTGAACGTTGCAGGCGGCAATTAAAAATATTAACGTTATATTAAAGAGCTTCATCAGTTAATTGTTTATAACTGCTAAGTTAAAACTATTGATGGTTTTTAATAGTTTTGGAACTGCCATAAAATAATGACGATACAGGAAATACTAAAAACTTACTGGAACCACGATACCTTCCGCCCGATGCAGGAGGATATTATCCAGTCGGTATTGTTGGGGCATGATACTTTGGCGCTGTTACCAACCGGCGGCGGCAAATCAGTTTGTTTCCAGGTTCCGGCTATGGCAAAGGAGGGTATTTGTATTGTAGTATCGCCGCTCATCGCCCTTATGAAGGACCAGGTAGAGAATTTAAGGGCCAAAGGTATTGAAGCGGTGTCCATTGTATCGGGGATGAATAAGCGGGAGGTTGACCTGGCTTTGGATGATTGTATTTATAAAGAAATCAAGTTTTTATACCTGTCGCCCGAGCGTTTATTGTCTGAACTGGTGCGGGAACGCATCAAATACATGAAGGTAAACCTGTTCGCGGTTGATGAGGCGCATTGTATATCACAATGGGGGTATGATTTCAGGCCGTCATACCTGCATATCGCCGACCTGCGTGAGTTGCACCCTGATGTACCTGTATTGGCGCTTACCGCTACAGCAACCGCCGAGGTAAGGGTTGGTATACAGGATAAGTTATTATTTAAAAAGGCGCTGGTTTTTCAAAAAAGCTTTGAGCGCAAAAATATCAGTTATGTGGTACAGTATGAAGAGAACAAGCCCCGCAAAATGCTTGATATTGCTGCCGGCGTAAAGGGCAGCGGCATAGTGTATGTACGCAGCCGGAAAGAATGTGCTGAAATAGCAAAATTTTATAATGATAATGGCATTAAAGCCGATTATTACCACGCCGGCCTTACACCTGACGAGCGCTCGAAAAAACAGGAAAGCTGGAAAAACAACCGCACCCGTATTATGGTAGCCACCAACGCTTTCGGTATGGGTATTGACAAGCCCGATGTGCGCTTTGTGATACATAAAGACCTGCCCGAAAGTTTGGAAGCCTATTACCAGGAAGCGGGCAGGGCGGGGCGCGACGAACATAAAGCTTATGCAGTTTTACTGTATAATAATGGCGACAGGATGAAACAGGAGAAAATGTTTGCGCTAAGTTTCCCCGCGGTTGATGAAATAAAACTGATTTATCATCAACTCTCCAATTATTACCACGTAGCGTATGGCGCGGGCGCTGGCATTAGTTTCGACCTTGACCTGGGCGATTTTTGCGCCAAATACAAACTGGATGTAATAAAAACCTTAAACGCCCTCAAGTTTTTGGAGCAGAATGAATATTTGTCGTTCAGTGAAAGCGTTTTTTTACCGTCGCGGTTCAGGTTTGAAGTGTTGAATGAGCAGTTATATAATTTCCAGATACAAAACCAGGGTTGGGACGCTTTCATTAAAACTTTGTTACGCTCATATGGCGGGGCATTTGAAAATTATGTAAGGTTAAAGGAATTTGACTTGTCGCGCCGCGCCCACATGAGCGTACAGCAGGTAATTGAAGGGTTAAAGCAATTGCAGGAATACAATATATTAAGTTATCTGCCGCAAAACGACCAGCCGCAGGTAACTTATTTAAAACCACGGCAACAGCCTAATAACCTGTATATTAATAAACAATATATAGACCAGCGCAAAGCCACCTATCTAAAAAAGATGGAGGCAGTATTCGCTTATTGTACCCATAAAAAATGCCGGAGCCAGCTGCTCTTAACTTATTTTGATGAACCTAATAGCGATAAATGCGGTATCTGCGATGTTTGCCTCGACGAAAAACGCAAACGCAATGCCACCGAAGTATTTGATGACGTCACCAATGAGATAGCCCAATTACTAAGTATCGGTCCGTTAGAGTTAGACTCCTTAATAACTTCTATAAAAAGCGGTAGAGAAAAAGAACGGCTGGATACCGTGCGCCGGTTGCTTGATGCGGGCAAGATAAAGTTTAACGGCGAAAAATATTATTTGTAGGACCTGTCTTAAAGCGGCCTTTTGCAAACTGGCAAAATATTATTCTGAACTTGTGCGCTTTGTGATATTTCTTAGCGAAATTTCCCACAAACACCACCTGCTATTTACACAAAGTACACTAAGGGTTTAACGAAGCGAAATATTATTCTGAATTCTCAACATCATTTTTACCTTTAACACAGTGCCTTAGCGGATAATTTAGCAAGGAAATGCACAATATTGCCTCGCTGTGCCTCTTTTCACAAAATTATTATTGGTTTTTCGCCGACACATATGCCCGGTTCACCGAGAAAAACAGGGGTTGTGTCGTTTTTACGCTTATGGCGACGTAACCTTTGCCATTTATTATCGTCATATGGGGGTATTTAAAATAAATTAAAAAGTTAATCATCATTAAAAAATAAGAAAATGAAAACAAGAATAATAACCCTTATCACTTTAGTAACTGTATTAAGTATTACAAGTTTAACCTATGCCGCTGCAAAAACAAACGATGACCAGATCACTGTTGTAGCAACCGAAAACAATATTAATAAAATAGAAGCATCAGGCAATGTTGAAGTTTATATTACCAATGGCGACAAAGACCAGGTAAAAGTTTGCGGCGATTATTATGCACAAAACGCGTTAGTTCAGGACAAAGATGGCGTGTTGCGCATATCATCATACAACGCTGATAAATTGGTTGTATTAGTTACTGTTGCCGATCTGCGTTCAATAACCGCTACTGATAATGCATCAATAAAATCATACGTAACATTTTCAGCTATAGAGTTGGATGTGAAGCTAGATAAAAATTCCTCCGCTCAGTTAAAATTAGATGTGTTTGCCGTTAATATAACAGTAACCGAAGGCGCCAAAGCCGATTTGAGCGGTTCTGTTAATGACTATGACTTAAACTACAGCCGTTCAGCAAAAATAAACAGCACAGAGCTTGTAGCCGTTAACAGCACCAAAAATAATATGACTAAAAAAGCTGCCAACCCAACTGAAGATGAAGATGGGATTGACCTTGATAAAATGGCAAGCTTGTAACACACGCACACTTTTGCAAAAGTTCATTATATATTATTTAAGCCGTCCCGATTAATCAGGACGGCTTTTTTTATGTAACTTCATTTCGTAATTTGCAGTTTTATAAACCAACAATTGTACAAGATCATGAAAAGATATCGTCTAAATATACTTGCCGCAATAGCGGTTATTGCTGTTATTCTGCTGCCATCATGCAGGTTTGGTTGCGTACATGGTTCGGGCAACCAGGTTTCCGAGATGCGTAAGGTAGCCGGTTTTACAAAGATCGACGTATCAGGTGCGTTTAAAATTATCTTAAAGCAAGATAGTTCGTCAACTGTAAATATAAGTACTGATGATAACCTGTTGAAGTATGTTAATACAGAAGTAAGCGGCGATAAGTTACGCATATCAACCCGTGGTAAAAATATTTGCACTAATGGCCCAATCCTTATCACTATTGGTATTCATCATCTTGGGGAAATAAAATCGTCTGGAGCGGTCGAGGTTGAATCAGCCGGTAAATTGATTACCGGCGACCTGAGTTTTAAACTTTCAGGCATCACCAAAGTAAATATGGAGCTTGACGCTGCCCATGTAAGCACCGAAAGCAGCGGCTCGGCAGAAATTAACTTGAAGGGGCAAGCCAGTTCGCATAGTGTTGACCTTAACGGCGGCGGTAAAATTCACGCGTTTGATTTTGTGGTGGGCAATTATACTATTGAAACATCGGGCGCGAGCGACTGCGAGATAAATGTGTTGCACCAGCTGAATGTAAACAGCAGTGGCGCGTCATCGATAAAATATAAGGGTAACCCTACCAGCGTAAATAGCGACAAATCGGGTATTTCATCAATTACAAAAGTTAATTAGCGTTTTAAAGTCGGAATATCTTAAAGTTGCAATGTTTGGCTTCTTTAGTGAGTATCAATATAAAAATTAATTATTTTTAAGTACCTTTGCCCCTCCAAAACCGGTACGCCTGGTTTTATAAATGATACTTAAATACTCGTTAAAAGATGAATATTACCCAGGAAAAGATAGATAACCTGAATGCAGTTGTAAAAATTAATATTGACCCGGCCGATTACCAGGCCCGCGTAGAAAAAGCGATAAAGGATCACGCTAAAAAAGCAAAAATGCCGGGCTTCCGCCCCGGAATGGTTCCTCCCTCACATATAAAAAAGATGTATGGCAAAAGCATTTTGGTTGATGAGGTTAATACTTTGTTGAGCGATACACTAAACAATTACATCAACGAGCAAAAGCTGGAAGTTTTGGGCCAGCCACTGCCAAAGGTTGATAGTAAGCAGGAATATAACTGGGATTTTGCCGATAATTTTGAGTTTAACTACGAAATTGGGTTGGCCCCTGAGTTTAGCATTGACTTTTCGTCAAAAGATAAACTGGTTCAATATGATATTAAGGTTGATGATAAAACACTGGCCGACCGCATAAAAAATATCCGCCGCAGCTATGGCAAAATGACAAACCCTGACGTATCGGCAGACGATGATGTACTATATGCGCAATTAACGCAGCTTTCTCCGGATGGTTCTGTTTTTGATGATGGCATTGTAAATACAACATCAGTCCGTTTAGACCAGGTACAAGATGAGAAAATTAAAAAATCACTCATTGGTTTAAAAAAGGACGATGAAGTAGTTGTTGATATTCAAAAAGCTTATAATAATGACGCGACCAGGATCGCGGCTATATTAGGGGTTGATGAAGATACAGCAGCGGGTTTAAAATCAAAGTTTCGCTTAGCGGTAAAAAACGTTAACCGCTTAGAAGAAAGCGACTTAAACCAGGAGTTCTTTGACAAATTATTCGAGGCAGACACTGTAACCGACGAAGCGGGTTTCAGGGCTAAGATCACTGAAGAGATAGAGACTATGATGAACCAGGATGCTGACCGCAAACTGCAAAATGACATCTATAACTACAGTATTGAGAAAGTTCAGTTTAATTTACCCGACGAGTTTTTGAAACGCTGGTTAAAAGCCACTAACGAAAAACTTAGCGAAGAAGAACTGGAAGGCGGCTATAAAGATTTTGCTCAAAACCTTAAATGGACATTAATAGAGAACAAGATCATTAAAGAAAACAACATCGAAATAAAATACGAGGAAGTTTTCGCGGCGGCAAAACAAAGCCTCGGCCAGCAATTCAGGATGTATAGCCAACAGCCAATAGGCGAGGAGCAGCTATCGCAATACGCGGTACAGTACCTGCAAAACAAAGAGAATGCTAATAAAGTATTTGACGAAGTAAAGGCCCTTAAAACATTAGATCATATTAAGAGTGTGGTTACTTTGGATAAGAAGGAAATATTTTACAATGACTTTAAGGAATTAGTGAAATAATAAACTTTTAAAATATTTTTGTAAAAAGCATCCACTTAATAACGGATGCTTTTTTTTTACAACGCTTTGTCATTGCGAGCGAAGCGCGGCAATCGCATGCATGCAAAGTTCGCGATTGCTTCGTCGTTCCTCCTCGCAATGACATAAAGAGTAATTATTTTACTTTTCGCAAACTTTATATTAAAAATTATATTCAACTAAAAACTATATTTATCGCGGGCTAACCCCCGCATCACAACCAAAAAACACATAACCATGAACAGTATACCAGATAAAAACGAATTTAGAAAATACGCTGTTAAGCACCATAGAATTGGTGGCCACCACGTAGATAAATTTATTGGCGGGGTCGATAGATCAACCCTACCTACAGGCATGACGCCTTATATTATTGAAGAGCGCCAGCTTAACGTGGCCCAAATGGACGTGTTTTCACGTTTGATGATGGACCGTATTATATTTTTAGGCGATGCCATTTATGAGAACATCGCTAATATTATACAGGCGCAATTACTGTTCCTGCAGTCGGCAGATGCGAAACGCGACATCCAGATATATATTAACTCACCGGGCGGTTCTGTTTACGCGGGTTTAGGTATTTATGATACGATGCAGTTTATATCAAATGATGTGGCAACTATTTGTACAGGTATGGCCGCGTCAATGGCAGCCGTATTATTATGTGCCGGTACCGAAGGTAAAAGGGCGGCCCTGCCACACGCAAGGGTGATGATACATCAGCCATCAGGAGGCGCGCAGGGGCAGCAATCAGATATAGAGATCACTTACCATGAGATCACTAAACTGAAACAGGAACTGTACCAGATCATCGCCGATCATAGCGGAACATCTTATCAAAAGGTTTGGGACGCTTCGGACCGTGACCATTGGATGATAGCAGACGAAGCCAAAGAATTTGGCATGATAGACGAGATTTTGAAAGGAAATAAAACAAAGAAGTAATTACTAGGTTAGTCTTAAGAGTCCCAAGTCTACAGCCTGAAGTCGGACTTTGGACTTAAGACTTTGTAAATATCATTTCTATTAAGTAAATTTGTGTAACTAAAACCACAATGAATAAAAACAGTAAGGAGATAAGGTGTTCATTCTGCGGCGCAGGCAAGCAGGATTCGCTGATGCTTATAGCGGGGCTTGATGCACATATTTGTGATAAATGCGTTAACCAGGCTAATGAGATACTGGCCGAAGAATTAAAAGTGCGTAAGGTTAAAACCTCGCCTTCTTCGCCCTCCATATTAAAACCATACGAAATAAAAACACATCTTGACCAATATGTAATAGGGCAGGATGATGCTAAAAAAATATTAGCCGTTGCTACCTATAATCACTACAAAAGGCTAAACCAGCGTATTGAAAAGGATGAGGTAGAGATAGAGAAATCGAACATTATTATGGTGGGCGAAACCGGTACGGGTAAAACCCTGCTGGCTAAAACATTGGCTAAAGTTTTGAATGTTCCGTTTTGTATCTGCGATGCTACCGTATTAACCGAAGCCGGTTATGTGGGCGAGGATGTGGAAAGTATACTTACCCGCCTGCTGCAATCAGCAGATTATGATGTGGCGCTTGCTGAAAAAGGCATTGTGTATATTGACGAAGTTGATAAAATTGCCCGTAAAAGCGATAATGCTTCCATCACCCGTGATGTATCGGGCGAGGGTGTACAACAGGCTTTATTAAAAATACTGGAGGGCACTATGGTTAACGTACCACCTCAGGGCGGCCGTAAACATCCCGACCAGAAAATGATAACTGTTAACACCAGCAATATCCTGTTTATATGTGGCGGCGCTTTTGATGGTATTGAAAAGAAAATAGCCAATCGTTTACGTACGCAAACCGTTGGTTATAAGTTGAAGGGGAATGACGGCGAGGTTGATATGAAAAACTTGTACAAATACATTACTCCGCAGGATTTGAAATCATTTGGTTTGATACCCGAATTAATAGGCCGTTTGCCCGTGCTTACTTATTTAAACCCTTTAGATAGGGAAGCCCTGCATAATATATTAACCGAGCCCAAAAATTCATTATTGAAACAATATAAGAAACTGTTTGAATATGAAGGTGTAAAGCTTGATTTTGAAGATGACGTACTGGAGTTTATTGTTGATAAAGCGATGGAATTTAAACTGGGTGCCCGTGGCTTGCGTTCAATATGCGAAGCCATTATGATCGATGCCATGTTCGAGTTCCCATCTAAAAAAGATATCAGGAAATTAATTGTCACTTTAGATTACGCACACGAGAAATTTGAAAAATCAGACCTTAAAAAGTTAAAAGTGGCTTAACAACAAAAACATAGCGAATAGCTATATTTGTTTTAATATAATGTAAACCCTGGTGTAACGCCGGGGTTTGCTGTATAAAATGAAAAGATAATGAATGAACAATTAAATATAAAAAAGGATGGGGAAGCATCCAAGGTAACAGAGGTGCACGGCCCCATAAAGTCAGGGCTTAAAACAAAGGCCGGTATTGTAGCCAACTGGCTGCCCCGTTATACCGGCCGGCCGTTGGAGGAGTTTGGCGATTATATTATTCTGACCAATTTTTCAAAATACATACAACTTTTTTCTGAATGGAATGATAACGCCCCGATACTGGGTATTGATAAGCCTATGCAAAGCGTAACCGCTAACGGTATTACCATTATTAACTTTGGCATGGGCAGTTCGGTAGCGGCTACGGTGATGGACCTGCTTACGGCTATTCACCCCAAGGCGGTTATATTTTTAGGGAAATGCGGCGGTTTAAAACGTAAAAATAATGTCGGTGACCTGATATTACCCATAGCGGCAATAAGGGGCGAGGGTACATCAAACGATTATTTACCGCCCGAAGTGCCGGCATTGCCTTCGTTTGCTTTGCAGAAAGCTATTTCAACCACCATACGCGATTTTTCGCTTGATTACTGGACAGGCACCTGCTATACCACCAATCGCCGCGTTTGGGAACATGATAAGAAATTTAAAAACTACCTTAAAGAATTGCGCGCCATGGCGGTCGATATGGAAACCGCTACTATTTTTACAACGGGTTTCGCTAATAAAATACCCACAGGGGCGTTGTTGTTAGTATCGGACCAACCCATGATACCCGAAGGTGTAAAAACCTCCGAAAGCGATTCGAAGGTAAGTTCACAATTTGTAGAAACACACCTTAAAATAGGTATTGAATCGTTAAAACAATTAATTAATGGCGGCCTTACGGTTAAGCATTTGAGGTTTTGATGTTGGTTGATTGGGTGAATGGTTGGTTGAGTTAAATGGTTTAACGATATTGTCAACTACTCACTAATTAACCACTCACTTAATCAACTAAACATGTGGTACAATAATATATTAGAAACCATAGGCAATACGCCTATGGTTAAGCTAAACAAAATTACAAAAGACATTCCTGCTACGGTTTTAGCCAAAATAGAAACCACTAATCCGGGCAACTCTATTAAAGACCGCATGGCCCTTAAAATGATAGAAGATGCCGAGAAAAGCGGTAAACTTAAACCAGGCGGAACTATAATTGAAGGCACATCAGGCAATACCGGTATGGGCCTGGCCATCGCGGCAGTAATAAAAGGCTACAAATGTATTTTCACCACTACCGATAAGCAGTCAAAAGAGAAATTTGACGCGCTGCGTGCCTTTGGCGCCGAGGTTATTGTGTGTCCTACCAATGTTGACCCGGAAGATCCGCGGTCGTATTATTCAGTTTCATCCCGTTTGGAGCGCGAGGTACCTAATTCATGGAAACCAAACCAGTATGATAACCTGTCAAACACAGAGGCGCATTATGAGTCGACCGGCCCCGAAATATGGGCGCAAACCGAAGGAAAGATAACGCATTTGGTGGCCGGTGTTGGCACAGGCGGCACTATTTCGGGCATTGCACGTTACCTGAAAGAGAAAAATCCGGCTATACAAATACTGGGTATTGATACGTATGGGTCGGTATTTAAAAAATATAAAGAAACAGGCGTATTTGATAAGAACGAAGTATACCCTTATATCACTGAAGGCATAGGCGAGGATTTTTTACCGGCCAATGTTGATTTTAACCTCATAGATCATTTTGAAAAAGTGACCGATAAAGACGCCGCTTTAATGACCCGTGAGATAGCCCGCAAAGAAGGCATTTTTGCCGGGAACTCAACTGGTTCTGCTATAGCAGGCGTATTGCAGATGAAGGATAAGTTTAAAGCGGGCGATGTGGTAGTGGTTGTTTTCCCCGATCATGGTACGCGTTACTTAGGCAAGATGTATAATGACGACTGGCTGCGCGACCGTGGTTTCTTAAAGGATGGCAAACTAACTGCCCGCGATATCATCAGCAAAAAAGAAACCCAGGAAATCGTTACTATCGACAGCGAAAAATCTGTTTTGGAGGCTATAAATACCATAAAATCATTAAACATATCGCAGATACCTGTTACCCAACAGGGCATGGTGATAGGCAAAATAACCGAAACCGATATTCTGGACGCTTTATTGGAAAACCCGTCGATAAAATCTCAGCCCATAAAAAACATCACCACCAACCCTTTTCCGTTTGTTGACCTCAATACATCTATTGACCGTATATCGGGCATGATAAACAAGGATAACGCCGCTGTTTTAGTTGAGGACGAGAACGGCAGGATCGAGATTATTACGCAGTATGATATTATTAATGCGATATCGGCGTAGGGTAGGTTTTGAGGTAAAAGGCGAAAGGTAAAAGGTGACGTATATAGTTTATCCGCACCTCTGCATATCCGCACATCAATCTACCATTTCTTAAATATCACAAACACCGCCAACACAATAAGCCCGAAACCAACCAAATGGTTCCAACCTAGTTTTTCTGTTTTGAAAAACAGGGTAGTGAAAACTACAAATACAGTAAGCGTAATAGCTTCCTGTATTGTTTTTAATTGAACGAGGCTGTAAGGGCCGCCATCGCCTTTAAAGCCCGCGCGGTTAGCCGGTACCTGGAACGTATACTCAAAAAAAGCCAAGCCCCAGCTAATTAATATCACCGATAACAACCCCAGGTTTTTCCCCCACGAAAAATCTTTAAACTTTAAATGCCCGTACCAGGCAAAGGTCATAAAGGTGTTTGATATGATAAGGAAAATGATGGTTTTAAGTCCGCGCATACGCTAAAAGTTAAAGTGCAAATTTAGAAGAAATCATCTGCACATCGGCATATTTGCACATCCGCACATTAATTCAACCTGTCTGCAGCCAGTTCCTTTTTATAAACTGTTTTTAAATCAGGCTTAGGGTTTACCAGCAGTAGTATAGCCGTTCCTTTTTCTCTCGCTAACGGATCATCAACCTCACTGAGCTTGCGGCAGCTATCGGTAATAGGTGCAAATCTCTTTATTTTATCGCCATTATCATCATCCACATAAATAATATAACGCGCGTTCAAATCGGCCGGGGCCCATAAAGCAAAACTGCTGCTTAATGATATTACCTCGGGCAAATTATACAGCTTGCCAAAATGGTGTATGGCCGCGGCCTCTCCATAGTTATCAGCAAATATTTGGGTTGATCTCCTTTGTTCGGGTGTAAGGCCATAATAAACTTTAGCTACTTTTTGGGTTAATTCTTCCCATCCCAGCATATCGGCATAATCCTGGGTAAGAGGGTGCACTTTTTGGTCCTCCCAGGTAACAGCAAAACGAAAAATATTCGTTTTTTCATGCATAAATCGAAACAAGGCCAATGTTGAATTCAATGGTAATACAGGCAGCAGCATAGGGAACAGCAATAAATTGGGCAGAGTAAATGCAATAACCACTAAGGTACGTAATACCTTATGCTTGCTTTTTATCCATCGTTCAAAACCATAGCCGCCGGCGGCAAACAACATAGGGTATGCGCCAAACAGGTAATAGTTTTTACCGCTCATCTCCAGTAAAAAAATGAAGACCAATACAAAGGCAAATGCCATAAACTGAAACTTGCGCAGTTTATGCGAAAACAATAAAAAGCCAAAGCCTGTGAGCCATAAAAATAACGCAATGCCGTTAACCACTATTTGCTGACTTATAAAATCGCCGGGTTTAATATAATTCAGCTGATTTTTTTGCAGCGTTTTCATGTGCGTAATAATTGGCCAATGATGCTGAAACTGCCAGATAATATTGGGCAAAAACAATAAAAAAGCGATGGCTATAGCACCCAATACATGCCTGTTCCCTAACAATTTACGCTGTTTAGTAAATAATAAACCTATTAGCAGCGCAATGGCAAAAAAGGCCATAGTGTATTTGGTAAGCAGTCCCAAACCAATTACCACGCCTAAAAAATACAGGTATTTAACAGTATGGTAATTAATGTACCTGATAATGAGCCAAACGGTCAAAACCCACCATAATTGGTCAAATATTACAGGCTGGAACAGGTAATCGCTGGCAACAAATGCCGGCGCGAAAATAAAGCTTAAACAAGCGAGTGTAATGGCAAACTTTTTACCGCCAAGTTCAACGGTTATCATGCCAACCAGCCAAACAATTAGGCCCGCGCCTAACGTAGTGAAAATTCGGGCCGCAAAAACCGAGTTGCCAAAAACGGTGGTAGTTATCTTTGCCAGCAAGGCTATAAATGGTGGTACTTCTTTAAAACCCCAGTCTAAATGATCGCCCAGCGCCAGGTGCAAAAGCTCATCGCGGTGAAAGCCATAATGTGATAGGGCAAAAAGGTTTAATATTATTTTAAGCGATACAAACACCAATATAAAACTAGTGTAGGTTGATCTGCGGTTCTGGTAAGGCATGCAGTTTATGATCGGTTTTTATAAAGGTAGTAATTAAGGTGGAAAGCTAAAAGGTGAAAGGTAAAAGGTTTGTTGCATTTCACCATTTGCCTTTCCACCATTTGCCTTTTATCTCAACTGAGTCCTAGTAGTTAAGGGCGAATATAAAAGGTAAAAGGAAATTAGTGTAGGCTTATTACCCTTGTAATTTTCCAGTTCCCGTTTTCTTTTTTCCAAACATGAACAAAACGGGCAAATTTAGAATTAGGGCTTGTATCGGTGATACTATGAAACCTGTGATAACCCATCTCGACAGCCCCATAATCTTTTATGGGGTAAACTTCTATACTCCCTTTCATTAATTCGCGCGTAACTTTCCCGCAGATATTATTTTTATAAGCGGCCATTAGCTGGGCTTTTGATCTGATAACGCCGCCCTGGTCATGAAAAAATTCAATATCTTCTGACAGGATCTGATCTTGCACATCCATTTTGCAATGATTGTAAGAATCCTCCCAAATACTATCCATATGTACAATGGCATCATACAACTCTTTTGATTCGGGTTTATAAACCGGCCGCTTAATAGTTTGTTTTAAGGGCAAGCGGCAGGCAGAAACCGTTATCAAAATCAAGAAAATATAAAGGACAGATGATTTCTTTGTTTTCATAGTAATAAATCGTTAAGCAAAAAAATTGACAGGTATAAAAAAAGACACTTTTGAAGTGCCTCTTTTAAATTATATCCGCTTAATATCAGCCCCCAATGCCTTTAACCGGGTATCAATATGCTGGTAGCCTCGTTCAATTTGCTCTATATTGTAGATGGTTGATTTACCTTGTGCCGATAATGCGGCTATTAATAAAGATACCCCGGCACGTATATCAGGCGAGGTCATGGATATGCCACGCAGTTTAACCTGGTTATCCAGGCCAATTACAGTGGCGCGGTGCGGATCGCATAAAATAATTTGCGCGCCCATATCCAATAGTTTATCTACAAAGAACAAACGGCTCTCGAACATTTTCTGATGAATTAAGACCGAGCCTTTTGCCTGTATGGCAACTACCAGTACAATGCTTAACAGGTCGGGTGTAAAGCCGGGCCATGGGGCGTCGGCAATGGTCATGATAGAGCCGTCAATAAAGGTTTCTATTTCGTAATGTTCCTGTGCCGGTATGTAAATATCATCGCCCCTAAGTTCTAATTGTATGCCTAAACGCCTGAATACATCGGGTATCATGCCCAACTCACTGTAATGAACATTTTTAATAGTGATCTCGGACCCGGTCATAGCGGCAAGGCCGATGAATGACCCGATCTCTATCATATCAGGCAGCAGGCGGTGTTCTGTTCCCCCAAGTTTGGTTACGCCCTCAATGGTTAACAGGTTAGAGCCTATGCCGCTTATTTTGGCGCCCATACGATTAAGCATTTTGCATAATTGCTGTAAGTAGGGCTCGCAGGCTGCATTATAGAGGGTAGTAGTGCCTTTTGCTAAAACGGCAGCCATAACAATATTGGCTGTGCCGGTTACCGATGCTTCATCCAATAAAATATAAGTGCCTTGCAGGTTGGAGGCATCTACATTAAAAAAGCCATCTTTTGGGTTATAGTTAAATTGCGCACCTAATTTTTCAAAGCCTAAAAAGTGGGTATCCAAACGCCTCCGGCCTATTTTATCGCCGCCGGGTTTTGGTATGGATGCCTTGCCGAAGCGTGCCAGCAAGGGGCCCACTATCATGATAGAACCACGCAGGCTCCCGCCCTTATCCTTAAACAGATCCGACTGGAAAAAATTCTGATCAATATTCCCGGCTTCAAAACTATAGGTATCCCCCGCCAGGCGCTCAACCTTAACACCCATGTCGCCCAACAGCTCTATCAGCTTATTTACGTCCTTTATATCGGGGATATTGCTTATCGTTACCTTCTCATCAGTTAACAATACCGCCGAAAGTACCTGTAAAGCTTCGTTTTTTGCACCCTGGGGGGTTATTTCGCCTTTAAGTTTTTTACCTCCCTGTATTTCGAACGCGTTGGTCATATTGAGTTCATGGTTAATGGTTGATAGTTCATGGCAGGAACTACAGCAAAGATTATAAATAAATTTATGATTTAGGACGAACAGTTAAAGTTAATCAAACCTATTAACTATGATCCATGAACCATGATCTATTAATACTTTTTGCCGCCCGTATTGCGGTTACGATTGTTTTGATTGTTGTTATTGCGGGGGTTGTTGTTATTGGTTCGCCCGCCGCCACCACCGCCGCCCCGGTTGTTTTGGTTGTTGGTGCGCCCGCCGCGGTTATTGTTATTGCTTTGTGCATGTACCTGCGGACGGTATTCGATCTTGTTCAGGTTAATATTTTCATCAACCTTCAGTTCGCCTTTTGACAGCGCAACCAGGTCGGCCAAAATAGTTTCATCAGCTACCGAATCCTTGTTCCATTGCACATAAGCCATCTTCATAAAATTGGCAACAGCCTGTACCATGTGCCGGCGGCGGTCAGGCTCCTCAATGCTTTTTGCTTTTTCTATCATCAGCTCAATGGTTTTGCCATAGTGCTTGTACCGTATGCGCTGATGCGGATACCGTAGCGGTTCGGGTTTTAGATGTATAGCATCGGGGCTGGGTTTAGGGTAGGGTGAATCCACATCCAACTGGTAATCAGATATGATATGCAGGTGGTCCCATAGCTTGTGCTTAAAATCGGCAACGTCGCGTAAATGAGGGTTTAAAAAGCCCATCAGTTCAATCACTACCTGTGCATAGCGGTTGCGTTCTTCTTTGGTAGGCAGAGCAACAATATATTTTACCATATTTTGTACGTTGCGGCCATATTCAGTTAGGAGTAATTTGTTCCTGGTTGAATTATAATCAAATTGTTCAGGCGTGTTTTGTTGAGCCATGTAATTGTTTTTTTAAAGAAAGTTTTAAGTTAGCTGGCGACTTTTTCCCGGATAAATAGGGTACAGGCAGCTAAAATTGAATATTATTGAATTGTAGTACAGCAAATATAGTGCAATAGTACCAATGTGCAAACTACTAACGCAGAAAGTTGTTTTATTTATATATTTTTAGATAATATCGAATGATGAATATCGAATGTCGAACACCGAAGTTGGGCTTGTATTAACCAAATGCGCTACTTCATCATTCATTATTCGATGTTCTGTGTTCGATATTATTTAATTAAAGTTACCTTGTGTTAATTACCCACATAGCCATCTACCGTTTCAGCATCCCTATGGTACCATTTACCATAGCCACCGGAACAATGGATCATGCGCAAAATGTTTTTATACGGGTACATACCGATGCCGGGTTTTATGGGGTTGGCGAATGTTCTGCCTTCCCGATGATCGTAGGCGAAACGCAGGATACCTGTTTATTAATGGCGCGCGAATTTGCTAAACTATGGAAGGGGAAGAACGCGCTGGATATTCCCGCCCGTTTACAGCAACTGCATGATTTTACCGCAGGTAACACCACCATTAAAAGCGCGTTTGATATGGCCCTGTACGATATCGCGGCCAAAAACGCGGGTTTGCCGCTTTATAAATTTTTAGGCGGACAAAAACGTGAAGTTGAAACCGATATAACTATAGGCATTGATAAGCCGGAAGTAATGGCCCAAAAGGCTATGGAGTTTAAACAATTGGGCGCTGCTATATTAAAGGTAAAATTAGGTAAGAACGCGGCAGAAGATATAGAACGTATTAAACAAATACGCGATGCCGTAGGCGATGAAATGAAGATACGCGTAGACGCTAACCAGGGCTGGAGCTTTGATGACGCGGTTTTCGCGCTGCAGGCCCTGGGTAAATACGATATTGAATTTTGCGAACAACCCATGCGTACCTGGTATGATGATAAACTACCGAAGTTGATGAAATTATCGCCGGTAAAAATTATGGGCGATGAAAGTATTTATAACCACCATGATGCCCGTAAGCAGATAGAAAGCGGTTCGTGCCATTATATTAATATAAAGCTGGCAAAATCGGGCGGAATGCTTGAAGCGAAGCAGATACACGACCTCGCCGCCGAAAAAGTTATCCCCTGTATGATGGGTGGTATGCTGGAGAGCCGCATAGCCCTGAGCGCCAAACTCCATTTTGTATATGCCAGCCCCAACATTAAATTTTATGATATGGATACCTGTATGCTGGGCCACAAGGTTGATCCATGTATTGGAGGCGTTACTTATGATGGTTATTTTTTAAACATCAATGACGCGCCGGGCATAGGGGCGGACGCAGATGAAGCGTTTTTAAGTAAATGCGAGTTTTTTAAATATTAGATGTTAAGGATTAGTTGGATGCGACCGGGTTAATCTTTAATCTTTATTCTTCAATCTTTACACCCCACTCAATTTCGCAAAATACTTATGAAACAATGGTATAGTCTCAATCCCTTTGTAATAATTAAAAATATCATATTTCTCATTGGGCGAGTGTAGCGCGTCGCTATCCAGGCCAAAGCCCATTAATACGGTTTTTATACCTAATTCAGCTTCAAATAAGGCTACAATAGGTATACTTCCTCCTCCGCGTGTAGGTATAGGCGCTTTGCCGAACGATTCGGTTATTGCTTTTTGCGCGGCCCGGTAAGCAATGCTATCTGTTGGGGTTACCACTGGTTCACCGCCGTGGTGAGGGGTAACCTTTACTTTTACTGAGGCTGGCGCTATCTTTAAAAAATGATCGGTAAACAGTTTGGTTATTTTATCAGATACCTGGTTCGGAACCAGGCGCATGGATATTTTCGCACTGGCTTTTGACGGCAATACCGTTTTTGCACCTTCGCCAATGTAGCCGCCCCAAATACCGTTTACCTCCAGGGTAGGGCGGGTGCCGGTGCGCTCAAAAGTGGTATAACCCTTTTCGCCCCAAAGTTCGGCAACATCAAGGTCCTTTTTATATTCTTCTTCATTATAAGGCGCCGCATTTAGTTCTTTACGTTCAGCCTCGGTTAAGGCTATAACTTCGTCGTAAAAACCTGGAATGGTGATATGGTTATTCTCATCATGCAAAGACGCGATCATTTTAGCCAATATTGTTGCCGGATTAGCTACCGCGCCGCCATAAACGCCCGAATGCAGGTCGCGGTTAGGGCCGGTTACCTCAACCTCCAGGTAGGATAACCCGCGCAACCCCGTTTCAAGCGATGGATGTTCCATACTGATCATGGAGGTATCAGAAATTAATACTACATCGGCTTTTAAACGGGTTTTGTTTTGTTTTACGAAAATACCAAGGTTTGATGAACCCACTTCTTCTTCACCCTCTATCATAAACTTAATATTGCAGGGTAACGGGCCATGTTGCATCATCAGTTCAAAGGCTTTTATATGCATATAAAATTGTCCCTTATCGTCGCAGGCGCCTCGGGCATATATTTTACCATCGCGCACGGTTGGTTCAAATGGCGGTGTTTTCCAGAGTTCCAAGGGGTCGGCCGGCTGTACATCATAATGCCCGTAAACTAAAACCGTTGGTTTTGACGCATCGGTTATCTTTTCGCCATACACAATAGGGTAGCCCGCGGTTTGGCAAACTTCAACCTTATCCGCACCTGCTTCACGCAGCTTTTGGGCCACATAATCTGCGGTCTTTAATACATCGGGTTTGTATTTTGGATCGGCGCTAACCGAAGGGAACCGCAACAGCTCAAAAAGCTCATCTAAAAAACGTTGTTTGTGCTGCGCTATGTATTGTTTTATTTCCTGCATGCTATCAATTTTGAGCAAATATAGTCAAGAAAATCACGGAAGATAACTTTCATTTCCTATTGCTTAGCAGACAGAGGCCAGGATCGTTATTTAGTTTATACCGGAACCGTACGCATTTTAATGCCGCGGAGGTATAAATTAATAATTGGATGTGTTTTTCGGTATTGACCGTGTAACTGATAATAAGCGGTTGCTTATCGGACTTAATCTACACAATTGAGAATGTGCAGATTAATTTGTGTATTATTTGGGGTAGGTACAGGGAATTTTGTGATCCCTGTGTAACAGGCAATGTTTTTAATGCCCCTGATCAGTAGGTAAGTACCTTGTAATGGCAAAGTAGTTACTGACTAAAACTGATACTTACCAGGTAATTAGTCAGCAGTACCTAAATTCATACCAGCGCCGGCTTTGTTTGCTGAATTAGTGTTTTCAAATTTAACTTTTACGTCAGCAGTCTTGTTTTCTTTTTTGCTTATTGACAATGCAGTTAATCCTGTAGTTAAAATTATTCCTGCTATTATGGCTATTTTTTTCATGTTCTTAATTTTTAAATGTGATGAGTGTTCTTTTAATTAGAATCTGTCGGCAGTACCTAAGTTATCTTTATCGCCTTTTCTGTCAGCAGTACCCAGGTTATCTTTGTCTTTTCTGTCAGCAGTACCTAAGTTATCTTTGTCTTTTCTGTCGGCAGTACCCAAGTTGTCTTTGTCTTTTCTGTCAGCAGTACCCAGGTTGTCTTTGTCTTTTCTGTCGGCAGTACCCAAGTTGTCTTTATCCATCTTGTAAGTGGCTGCTAAATTGCTGCTGGTTGTAGCGAAAGATGAAGCGATGCTGGTAGCGAACACTATGGCTGATGCGATTATTAGTTTTTTCATGATTTTTTTATAGTTTTTTATTTATTATTTACGTTTTGTTGCTTTTTTAATTAGAATCTGTCGGCAGTGCCTAAGTTATCTTTATCACCTTTTCTGTCGGCAGTACCTAAGTTGTCTTTATCACCTTTTCTATCGGCAGTACCTAAATTATCTTTGTCACCTTTTCTGTCAGCAGTACCTAAATTATCTTTATCACCTTTTCTGTCGGCAGTACCTAAATTATCTTTATCACCTTTTCTGTCAGCGGTACCCAGGTTGTCTTTGTCTTTATCAATGGTTTGGTAAGACACTACTAAACTGTTGGTTTTAGCAAAAGATGAAGCGATGCTGGTAGCGAATACAATGGCTGATGCGATTATTAGTTTTTTCATGGTTATTTATTTGTTCTGGTATTATTAAATTAATTAGGGTTGTTTATTATTATGTTATTTATTTTTTGTTATTATTTTTAATCAGCCGTAGCTAATACAATTCTATCATTTACTGCAACCTTAGCAACTTTTACTGAAGTTGTTTTAGTGTTGTTTGTGGTATTTAATATGGATAATATTCCAACTGTAAATACAATAACTGTGGTAAGGATTATCTTTTTCATATTGTTATTTTTTAAATGTTAGATAATAGATATAAAGTATTAGGTAATGATTAATTAGTATATTATAAGTTACGCTATAATTTAATCAGCAGTTGCCAGTGTGCCTTTTGCCGAAAACGGGTTGTTAGTAAAGGCCGCTGAATTTGCCTGGATGTTGCTCTTTTTTGTGCATGATGATAGTACAACTGTAAAGAGTACAATGATTACTGCTAAAATTAGATTTTTCATTTTATTTAATTTTTTAAGTTAGTAATAAATTTAATATCTTTTTATTGACAAATATTAATTATTAGTTAATGATAATAACATACTTTAAAGTTGTACCTTAATAAAGGTGTCATTCTTTTTCGCTGATTAATTAATAGTTTTCTGCCTGTTTTTTTTTAATCTCTTAGTATAAATTTAATTGTTTAGTAAATATTAATGTTATAAATTAGTAATTATACGCATTTGATATTCAAATACTTATACAAGACAAATATAATTATGTTTTGTTAATTACAAAGAAAAACAAAAAAAAGATTTTTAGTAAAAAAATCATTTTTTTGCGGAAAAGAAAATATATAGCGTAATATTTATAACTTTCACCATAATTAAACGTAATAACTTTTCGATGAAGAAAATTTACGCAATTCTTTTTTTAATAGTGGCTTCAATAACTGCACACGGTCAGGGTAGGGGCACAGATACAACCGAGGTTAAAAGATTAAATGCTAACGGGTTTAAAGCCCGGTTTACTAACGCTAATGAAACCGTTACCGATGCTAACAAAGCATTACAATTAGCTGTTAAACTTAAATATAATAGCGGTATAGCCGAAGCTTACAGGGTAATGGGTGTTGGCGAATTCTATTTAAATCGCCCGGACACGGCGATAACTCTTTATTTCCAGGCTTTAGATCATTTTAAAAACCTGAATGACGAGCGGGGTATGGGTACTGTTTACAACAATATTGGTAACCTTTACCAGATGATAGATTATGATAAGGCTTTAGATTATTTTAAGCTGGCAAACGATATTGCAGTAAAATATAAAGACAAAGAATTAATTGCGAAGCTGTATTTAAACATGGGCAACATTTATAACCGCCAAAATAGATACCCCGAAGCAAAGAAATCCTATAAAGAGAGTTTCCGGCTTTTTACGGAATTAAAAAACCCTACCATCCTGGTGCAATGCCTGCAAAATCTGGGGGTTATTTACTTTAATTTACATGAGATAGATACTGCGAAGATGTTGCTGACAGACGCCCATGACCGGGCTAAAAATATGGATATGAATTCGTCAATAGCCACTATCGACATGAACCTTACTGATATTTATATAGCAGAAAGTAATTTTGATAAGGCCGGGACATACATGGAAGAGGGTAAAAGCTATGCTGCCCTTAGTAAAAATGATAAAGATATTAGTGATTACAATCACATAGCTTATGAATTAGAATTAAAGAAAAAGAATTACGAAAAGGCTTTAAACATTTTAATTAAAATTTATCAATCAGATAGCACAGCTTATAAATCAACGGTTTCCACCAAGTTAACCCTGAAACAAAAAGAAACTGACCGGATCATACAAGACGCGGTGGACAAACAAAGAAGAGAATTTAACAGCAAAATATTTGGGGCGCTGATGATAATGGCCATCCTGTTATTGGCAGTTATTGGATTATTAATAAACAATGTAAGGCGCAAAGCCACCACCAATGCACAGCTCCATGAACTGAATAGCGAAATATCGAGGCAAAAAGATAACCTCGACCGCATTAACCACCACCTTGAAGAGATCATTGACGAACGTACGAAGGACCTGCAGGTTAAGAATAAAAAACTTTCAGAATACTCATCTTATTTATCACACCAGATACGAGGCCCTATAGCAACACTTAAAGGTTTAATGAACCTGGAAAAGGAAGGGCTGGTTGATAAGGAGGAATGTATAAAAATGATGGATAAATGCGTATCGGAAATTGATGAAAAGATAATTGAAATGAGCGATATGCTCCACGACCCCGGAAAAACAGGTTTTTATACCCCGAACTAAATTGGCGAGATATAAACCCTGACTTTAAACATCAACCGCTTTAACTTTTAGCTTATTCTTTAAAAGCATACGTAGTGCGGCCAGTTCGTTGTATTTATACAATTATCTGAGCTAGATAGAAACTGATGTTTTGATATTACGAAGTTCTTCGTAAAGTAAGATCACTTTGCGTTGTAAATTAGCGATCTCTGTTTCACGATCAAGCAATTTTTTTTCTATGATACTAAAGTTAGAAGGCTGTAGTTCAATTTCTTCAGCATCCATCGATAATATTTGTACGACATCAATTTCGTAAACATCCGCTATCTGCTCTAACCGCGATAAGTTTATATCGGTAACACCGGTTTCAATTTTTGAAAAAGCCGGAATGGATATTCCTAAGCGGTTTGCCACATCTTCCTGGCTCCATCCATGCTGATGCCGAAAAGTACGAATGTTTTTGCCTACTGTTTTGTTTGTTTTCTTTTTTGGAGTATCGTTCATCTCAATGTTAATTATTAATTATGGGGAAAGGGTATAATTAACTGTTCCAAATTATATGCCATGGTTGTATAACCTGCTAATTTACCACAAAAACGACATTATTTGATAATTAACGAATGTTTAGTGTAGAAATTGTTCCACAAAAAGGGTAATTAAATTAATTATTGGTTTAAAATACACAGTTTTGCAAACTTTAACAACAATTGTTTCTGTCCAATTTCTTTAAAGAAAATAGTGGCTTTCACGTCAGGCTTATTACCTTCAAGGCTTATTACCTTACCAAAACCAAATCGTTCATGCTCTACTTCCATACCCACCTGTAGTTTTGAGGTATCGGAAGGAGCAAATCCGGCCGATGGAACATGGGCCTTAGCTAATATGGAAGTTGTTTTAATTGTTGCCGGTTTTGGTTTCGAAAACGTATTATCAGTTCGGCTCCATGCGCTGCGTTCATCATCATAATTAAGGCTGCCGGTAATTACCGGCTTAGCGGTAAAATCGAGTTCCAGGTATTGGGCGTCAATTTCATCCAGGAAACGGCTGGGCTCACAACTAATGAGCGTACCAAATTTAAAACGCGAGGTGGCATAACTTAAGGTTAACTTGCTTTCGGCACGTGTAATGGCTACATAGAATAAGCGCCGTTCTTCTTCAAGGTCGCTGAGGGAATTTAGCGCCATTTGCGACGGGAATAAATTTTCCTCCAAACCCACCACATATACCTGCGGAAATTCCAGCCCTTTTGATGAATGTATGGTCATTAACGAAACGGTATCGGCATCCGGGTCCTTATCATTGTCGTCGTTAGTAAGCAAGGCAATATCCTGCATAAACACATCCAGCCCTTTTTCTTCAATGTCCTCCCGCTCCGAGAATTCTTTTATGCCGTTCAGTAATTCCTGAATATTTTCATACCGGTTAAGGCCCTCTACCGATTTATCTTCGTACAGGTCTTTTAACAGCCCCGAATGCTGCGCTATATACAGCGCGGCCTCATAGGCGCTTTGCGTTTTGGTAAGTACCTGGAAACTCTGTATCATGGTAGCAAACGCGCCTATAGCGGCTGATATACGGCCGTCAAGGTATTTTGAAGGGTTGGTTATCACTTCACACGCGGTAATTTGATGCTGATCGGCGGTAACAATAATTTTATCAACTGATGTATCGCCAATGCCCCGGCGGGGATAATTAATAACGCGTTTCAGCGCTTCTTCATCATTGGGGTTAAAGGTGAGCCTGAAATAAGCTATCAGGTCCTTAATTTCTTTACGCTGGTAAAAGGACAGGCCCCCGTATATTTTATAGGGCGTACCCAACTTGCGCAAAGCCTCTTCCATCGACCGTGATTGCGCGTTGGTACGGTACAGTATAGCAAAATCGTGCCACTTTAAACCTTTGGTGGTGCGCTCGTACATAATGGCTTCGGCAACCAGTTTTCCTTCCTCGTTATCGCTGAAGGCGCGCATCACTTTTATCTTGTCGCCGGTTTCTTTTTCGCTGAAAACATGCTTTTTTAACTGTTCCTTATTGTTGGCGATAACACTGTTGGCAACATTTACAATATTTTTTGTAGAGCGATAGTTCTGCTCCAGTTTAAACACCTTAAGATCGGGGTAATCTTTTTCAAAATTGAGAATATTCTGAATATTGGCCCCGCGGAAAGCATAGATACTTTGCGCGTCGTCGCCAACAACGCAAATATTCTCATTTACCGCTGCCAGTTTTTTTACAATGAGGTATTGCGAAAAATTAGTATCCTGGTATTCATCTACCATCAGGTATTTAAACTTATGCTGGTATTTGTTAAGCACATCAGGATAAGTTTTAAGCAATTCGTTGGTTTTGAACAGCAGGTCGTCAAAATCCATGGCCCCGGCCCGGAAACAGCGGTTCACATAGGTTTCATATATCTTGCCCAACTGGCCGCGGTTGGTAGCAATATCATCGGCCTGTATCTGGTCGTTTTGCTGATATTCCTGCCACGATACCAGGTTGTTTTTTGCTGCCGATATCCGGTTCAATACAAAATTTACACTGTACAGCTTATCGTCAAGGTTTAGTTCTTTTAAAATGGCGCGGAACACACTTTTACTGTCGTCGGTATCATAAATGGTGAAGTTGTTGGGGTAGCCAATTTTATCGGCCTCAACCCGTAACAATTTGGCAAAAACCGAGTGGAAGGTACCCATCCATATATTTTTGGCTTCGGGGCCAACCAGGTGCAGTATGCGTTCGCGCATTTCGCGTGCCGCCTTATTGGTGAAGGTGAGTACAAGGATATTAAACGGATCAACCCCGTTACGTACCAGGTGTGCCACACGATAGGTAATAACGCGTGTTTTACCCGAACCCGCGCCGGCAATTATCATTACCGGGCCCTGTATTTGCTGTACCGCCGCCTGCTGCTCCGCGTTTAACCCCTCTAAATAATCCAATGCTTGATCCTCGTTTTCGTGAACAGCGAAATTAAGGTTTTTGGGGCGAAAGGAGAAGGGTTTTGATATCGAATTATATGCAAAGTAGTCTTTTCATATATACCGTTGCTTATTATTTCTTATCCGATACCGGTTCGCCAAAATAATCCAAAGGGGTAAGATCGGCTATGCGCAGCCACGCCCAATAGCCGGCGTAAAGAAAACCCAGTGCCGGTGTTACTTCGCCATTTCTATCAATCATTACTGTTTCGGAAAGCGGGTGAATTATTGATATTTGCCGCTTGCGCGGGATCGATTTTACAGGAAGGTCAATATTGCCGCCGGTATTGTAATACAAAGCCGATTCATCTTCGCCGGTGTAAACAACAAAATACCCTCCCAATTCGGGCTTATCCCGGTTAACAGGCCTGGCAACAGAAATTAAGGTCTTGAAATCCTGGTTATCAGCAATAAACAACGCATCAATATTTAATATCCTGATGTTAACCAGTTTCCTCCTGCTCGGATCATCACTGTCCTGGTAAAATGTCCAGCGTTCATTTTCAGGCGTATTTTGTATCATGATGGGGTTATCCATAACCTGGTAAACGCTGAAACCCTCGGCTTTCGCCGTGTTATTCATTACCGCCTTAAAAAAATGCCTGTCGGAACTCAAATAAGCCACCCTGCGGTTAATTTGCCATTTCTTTTGCTGGGCTTCGGTCCCCTTCATTTCTTCAAAATATGGAGAACCCCCAATGGTGCACACATCATTTTGCATATCAAGATCGAACGCGGTTAACAGGTATTTAAGCGTGTATCCAAGCGCTTTGTTCTCCACCACCAGGAAATCATCGGCGGTGGCGGTGAGGTGAAAATCATTGTTTTTATTATAATGAAAACTAAGGGCGTCCGGGTTTAATAGCTTGCATTGCTGCGCGTTAACCGTTTCGCCGAGAAAATTTTTAATAAACAGCGCCAGGTACCGTTCCCTGTAAATGTCGCGGCCACCGCTTATGTTAACCCCTTTAAGGGCGGTAACGCTTTCTTTTAACCTCGCGGTGAGGTTAGCCGATCTGTCCCTGATAGTAACACTTTGTATATCAGGCTCAAAGCCGAGCAGCTTAACAACCACCTCATAAGTTCCGGGCGTAAGATTGTTGAAACTGAATTTTCCCTCATTATTGGTAGCCTGTATATACTTTGAATTAGTAATAAAAACCGTAGCCCCAGGCAGCGTAACACCCTTTCCGTCGCTTACCGTACCGTTGATGGAATAGGTTTGCTGGGCTTTTGCAGCAAAGTTTATAAAGATTAGCAGTATATAGAGCAGGTTTTTCATATTGCTAAGGTAACAATACCGGGCGGATGTTTTTTTATTTCGGGGCAGTTGCTGTTGGTATTATTTTTATTTTTTGCCTGCTATAACCAAAACCACCTTTCAGATCGGTGCCCTCCAAAATAAGCGAATAATCCGCAGGCTTATCGGCGCTGTAAAATGAAACTGTGGCTTTGCCTTCCTTATCGGTGACAATATTGGGTTCCCAATAGATGGTGGAGCGCAGGTCGGTGCCTAGGCCTAACGTGCTGGTTTTTACTGTATATTTTGGGCTATAAAAGGCTTTTGGAAAGGTGAGGGCAATGGGTTTGTAAACATACCGCCCGGCCTTATGCCTGATAAAGGGCCCAACGCCCTGGTAGGTAGTTATTTCGAGGAAAGCAACTCCTCGGGTCCACGGTCGCCTTATTGCTGCATAATAATCGTACGTATATGGGTCAGTTTTCATGATCTCGATACCTTTAATATCTGTTGCCGAAAACCAATCCATGAGCACATCAAGAGGGGCCAGCGATGCCCATGAATATACGCCGTCGAAAAAAAAGACAATTTTATCCCTGCCCAGGTAATAAGGCCCGACATTGGATTCCGCATGAAAATCAGGAAATTTATGCTCCAGCAATTCAAACAGGGTACGTGATTTTTCTTTGTTCATATCGGCCTCATTCAGCGAAATATCCGATTGGCCGGGGCCATTCAGGTTATGCGAGTCGGGAATGATCTTGGTCGATTTTATTTCAACTTCTTGTAACATGTTGCCCTCGCCTTTATAATCGGCCTCCGCTTTTTGCTCCGCCATTTTTATACTGGTATTATTTAACAGCGTACTGTCGGTATTAAAATACCAGGGTATAACCCGTTCCTGGGGGGCGGCAAACACCGGCACATTGGGCACGTCAATCTCCAACCCTACATTAAAATCCCTATTTTCGCCGTTTTTATGCCTCACTTGTACCAGGTAGTAAGACGAGTCGGTTGGGAACAGGTTTTTGTTTTTAAATACAAACAGCCCG
>Ga0206912_1058_pt1 | contig 34390 bp, 29 predicted proteins | sample Alteio_BWOrgHeat_75_FD_152933 | JGI IMG/M metagenome (GOLD analysis project Ga0206912, IMG submission 152933) | Enriched cells from forest soil in Barre Woods Harvard Forest LTER site, Petersham, Massachusetts, United States -... | ecosystem: Environmental > Terrestrial > Soil > Temperate forest >... | reverse complement strand
AAATATTCGAAGATCAAATGGCGCCTGCTGTTGATTGGTCAGAGGATGAAGAATTTGTCGCGGAATTAGATGAACGTTATAGAAGGTGGGAGCAAGGTATAGACAAAGGGATATCGATGGATGAAGTTAAAGCTTCGTTAGCGCAATTAAAAAAGGACCGGGCAAATCGCCTGTAAAAATGGACTATATAATTGAACTGTCGCCAAAAGCTGAGAAAGAATTATCTGAGGCTTCGGAGTGGTATGAAGATGAACAATTAGGATTGGGAGAAAAATTTGAGAAGGAGTTTTTTAGAAAGGTTGAATTTATAGCAGCTAACCCTTTGCAGTATCCATTAAAGAAAAGGATGCACGAAGTAAACACAGATAAATTCCCTTATTTAATTGTTTACAGAATTAATAAAAGCCGTAAGTTAATTCTGATAATATCTGTGTTTCATACAAGCAGGCATCCTAAAAAGAAATATTAGAAATCGTCATAATTTTATACCACCCAAACGTAAACACTTATTCCAAGTTACCTCTCATAGCAGCCCTACAGACCTGTACCAGTAGGAAAAAACACATTTACGCTAACCGATAATTTACCTATTGGCTTTAGCTGACGTGTAATTGCTTTTACTGCCGACCGCTGCAACTCATCGCTCATTTGGTAACAGGCTAATAACGCGCCGCTTTTTTCAATGCCCGGCAGGCCGGCAATAGTGTACGGGTTTGCAAAAACGGTTATTACCGTGTTATTATGCGCTGCAAGCGCGGTAATAAATTCTTTAACGCCATTGCTGTAATCGAGCTTGCTTTGCGGGCGCAGGCGGGTGTCATGTATGCCCACAAAAACCTGGTCGTACTGTTTTAAAGTTTCCAGCAGACTGTTTAGCTCGGCAACGGGGGTGCTTTTATTTACTGTAAATGTGGTGCTGTTTGTATACCACCGGGCCAACTCGGTTTGAAACAATGTTACATGGTCAACCCCGATACTTATTATAGCTGTTTTTTGAATCGGGTTAAGCTGTAAGCTTTCCGCATTACCTTTCAGCAGTGTTACAGCGGCATCGCTTAACTGCTGTGCCAGTTCACGTGCGGGCGCGCGGTTCAGCTCCTCAACTAAATGAACGGTTGAAACTTCATGCCAGTTATTTAATCCTGCCCAATATTTCGCGGCAAGCACTTTTTTAACTTTCGCCTCAAATTCTTCATTTGATATTTGGCCCTTGCGTACCGCTTTTCTTATTTTAAGTATCGCTTTTTTCGAATCGTCTGATAGTTCAATAATATCGTTACCGGCTAAAAAAGCTTTTAATTCCGCTTCACCATCGGGATAATATTTGGTTACTGCCTTCATTTCCATCGCGTCAGATACGATCAACCCCTTAAATCCTAATGAATCTTTTAAAACCCCGGTAACAATTTTTTTCGACAAGGTTGACGGCAGGTTTTTAGTACTGTCTAACGCGGGTATATCCATGTGGGCTATCATTATGCCGCTTATTCCGGCTTGTATGGCCTCCCTGAACGGGTATTCCTCGAGCGAGTCTAACCGCTTGCGGCTGAAAGGCAGCAGCGGCAAATCGAAATGCGAATCGACATTGGTATCGCCATGCCCGGGGAAATGTTTGGCCGTGGTTAATAGGCCCGCGTCCTGCATACCCTTAAAATAGGCGATGCCTTTTCGGGCAACATTATATTTATTATCGCCAAATGAGCGATAATTAATAACCGGGTTATCTGGGTTATTATTTACATCCATGTCCGGCCCGAAATTCATTTGCATACCTAACCGCTTAAAATCATAAGCAACCTGCTGCCCCATTTTATAGATCAGGTTATTATCCTGTATGGCGCCCAGGGTCATTTGATAGGGATAGGATATAGTAGAATCTAGCCGCATCCCGATGCCCCATTCCCCGTCCATAGCAATCAGCAGCGGCACTTTAGTTATTTTTTGATAGCGGTTGATTAGGTCAGCCTGCCTTACCGGCCCTCCCTGGAAAAATACCAAACCGCCAACCTGCTCATTTTTGATCACTTTGGCAACAGAATCCTCATACGCCTGCCCTTTATTGGTGTGGGCCCTCACAAAGAATAACTGGGCCACTTTTTGCCTGCGGCTCAACTTTTTGAACACCGAATCGACCCAATGATTTTGATGATCCAATGTTTGGATATAATTAGCACGCTGGGCCGTAGCATTTAGGGCAATAGCATTAAAAATGATAAATACAGCACAGCCAAAACAGCTTTTAATAAACGTCATAGAATAAAATGTAATATAAAAAAAACGCCCTATTTTTTTGTTAGGATCGACCGTAGCCAACGCTTAAATCTTCTTCTTAATAAATTTTGTTTTCGCCTTCTTTCCACCACATTAAACTGATCATTTAAGGTATAGGTATCAGCTTGCTTTTCGGGAACAAAGTATAAAGGATGTGTTATTTCGTCAATTTCTACAATGGGGATATTAGCGTATATACTACTTGTTTCTGTAGTATGTGTAGCATTACTGCCAAAACCAATATTACTTACCAGGTTGTAGTTTGGTATTATACAAAGGCCGTTATTAAAATAATTGGTAAAGCCCAGCTGGTAATCCCAGGTATCAATTTTGCCTGCTTTTAATTCCTTAAATATATGGTGCCAGCTTTCAACAATTAAAGGGTCGTTAAAAACATTGGCCAGTTTTTCCCGCACCTCGCTTTCTTTGTACTGATTAAGCTCTTTATCGTAATCTTTCCAAACCCTTCTCCAGCTTGCCCAACCCCAAACGTGACTAATAGCTGAAAAATAATAGCTGTCATCGCCCCATTTTTTTCCATGCTGAAAATTGCCGCCTGCTATATGCCTTATTCTCGTATCAAACCGGTATTTATCTAAAAGCGTATCGCAAAATCTGAAAAAACTATTGGCCGGCAAACAATCGTCTTCCAGTATTATACCCTCCTCTTCATTATCAAAGAACCAGCTTATGGCTGATGATACCGCTTCCTTACAACCCCAATTACTTTCCCTGAACAGCGTTTTTACTTCACATTCCCAATCAATTTGAGCGGCAATTTTACGGGTTTCCCTGCAAAGCGCAACTTCATCGGGGAGGTCGGCGCGGGGACCGTCCGCTGCCACATATAAACGGGGCGGTTTAGCCGCTTTTATCCTATCAAACACCCTGTTAGTGGCATCGGGCCTGTTGAAGATGATAAATAATACAGCAGACCGTGTTTTATACATAGGTATAGCCAGCTCGTTCATATTGCAAATATGTTCATTTTTTAACAGTAAAAGTTTGCATATTTAGCCATGCAAAGCAAAATAGCGTGCGGGAGATAACGGTTAGAAAAACAGCACTAATTTAATTTTTTCTATAATTGCAAAACCCATGGGATTAAATTTTATAAAAAGAATAAGGCAGATAAGAGACCAACTTAATATCATCATCAAGAAAAAGGATGATGATAAAGGTATAAGAGTTGCGCAGTTTTTGGCTGAACACTTGTATAATAATCCCAAATACGCTAACTCAAAAAGACTCAATAAAAGCGAGTACCAGGTATTTTCGCAAAATGGTGAGGATGGCATAATACAGGAAATTTTTAACCGGATAGGCGTCACCAATAAATATTTTATTGAATTTGGCGTGGAGGACGGGCTGGAATGTAATTCGACAAATTTGCTGTATAAGCAATGGCAGGGTTTATGGATAGAAGGCAGCAGCGATTATTTTAAGAATATAAATACACGTTTTAAAGATTTTATTAATAACGGACAGCTGGTAGTTAAAAATGCCTTTATTAAAGCCGAGAATATTGAGGAGCTTTTTAAAAGCGCGGAAGCTCCTGCTGAACCTGATCTATTATCAATAGATATTGACTATAATGATTATTATATTTGGCAAGCAATAACAAACTACAACCCAAGAGTAGTAATTATTGAATATAATTCTGTATTCAGGCCCGACACGCATTTTGTGGTTCGCTATAATGCAGATCGTATGTGGGATAAAACAAGTTATTTTGGCGCATCCTTATTGGCCTTAGAGAAATTAGCAGATACCAAGGGCTATGATTTAGTGGGATGCTCATTTACCGGCAGCAACGCATTCTTTGTTCGCAGAGATATTGCAAGCGAACTTTTTGAACAGCCTTATACAGCCGAAAATCATTATGAGCCAAACCGCGATTATTTATATTATAAAGCCGGGCACCCTAAAAACCACCGGCCCGATTAGGGTACTAATCGGCGCTGAAAGTTTGCATATCTATCAGCTTACGGTATAAGCCGTTATGGTTGATCAGTTCCTGGTGATTTCCCTGTTCCACAATTTTACCGTTTTCTAATACCACAATAGTATCTGCGTTTTGTATAGTACTTAGGCGATGGGCGATGATTAGCGAGGTGCGGTTCTTCATCAGGTTATTTAATGCGTCCTGCACCAGTTTTTCCGATTCTGTGTCCAATGCCGAAGTAGCCTCATCCAACAGCATAATAGGCGGGTTGCTTAAAACAGCCCTGGCTATACATATCCTTTGCCGCTGGCCGCCTGATAATTTGGTGCCGCGGTCGCCAATATTGGTTTGATAGCCCTGTTCGGTTTCCTCAATAAAATTATGGGCGTTAGCAATACGCGCGGCGGCTTCAACCTCGGCAGGCGTGGCGCTTTCTTTGCCAAAGGCTATATTGTTATAAATAGAATCGTTAAACAAAACCGACTCCTGGTTAACCACACCCATTAAGGCCCTTAACGAACCGGCGGTAACGTGTTTAATATCTTTATCATCAACAAATATAGCGCCCGATTGCGGGTCCATAAACCGGGGTATCAGGTCCATTAAAGTTGATTTGCCCCCACCCGACGGTCCAACCAGGGCTATAGTTTTACCCTTAGGTACTGTTAAATTAATATGCGATAAGACCGTCCTTTCGCCGTATGCGAAGGATACATCTTTAAAATGAATGCCTTCGTTAAATTCAGTAATAGCGGTAGCATCAGGCTCATCTTTTATCAAGGGCTTTTCATCTATTAATGCCAATACGCGTTCGCCTGCGGCAATTCCTGAATGGATATTGCTGAATGAATCGGAAATGGCTTTGGCAGGACGCATTACCTGTGAGAATAATGCGATATAAGTAATAAATACCGGCGCTGTTAAAGGTGAAGTGTTATTTAGTACCATATAACCGCCAAAAAGCACTATGCCTGCAACCATCACGATGCCAAAAAATTCAGACGTAGGCGATGCTAATTGTTGCCTGCGGGCCATTGACTTGGTTATGTTTGAATACTTTACGTTTTCATTATTAAAACGCTTTTTTATAAAATCGACCGCGTTAAACGCTTTAATAATTTTTATGCCCGACAGCGCTTCATCAAGGTAACTGATCATGGTGCCGTATGTTTGCTGCGAAGCGATAGCCTGCGCTTTAAGCCTTTTTACGATCAATGAAATAACAAAGGCTGAAATAGGAATAACCAACAAAGAATATAAAGTAAGTTCTGCAGACATATTGAACAGCATAGCCATAAAAACTATTAAAGTTAAAGGTTCTTTAAATACTACCTGTAAGGTAGCCGTCACCGAAAATTGTACTACCTGTACATCCGACGCTATTTTTGAAATAATATCACCTTTGCGTTCGTTGCTGAAATAACCCAGGTGCAAATCCATTACATTGTTAAATACCGCACGCCTGAAATTTAGCAAAGTGTGTACCCGCAAATTCTCCATAGTACGCTGTGATAAATAACGAAAGAGGTTAGCGAACAAAGCCGATATAACAATTGCCCCGCATATAAACTCCAATGCCCCCCACGCACCATAATTGCCTATCATATACTTTACGTAATAATTAAACGTACCCATTATATCAAACAGCGCAGGTTTTGGGGTGGCTACAGCAGCCGTGGTACAAGCGGCGTTTTGTTTTCCTGAAAATAAGGTTTGCAGCAAGGGAGCAAGCAACGCGAGATTTAGCGTACTGAATATTACAGAAAATACAGTAAATATAATATATGGTATAGCAAACTTTTCAATGGGTTTTGCAAAGGAAAGGAGCCGGAAATAAGTCTTCATTAAAAAAAATTAAGCGTGCAAAGCTAACGGTAATTAATTAATAATGTTGTCATATTATTGCCCGGCCAACTTCGCCACCAGCGTTTCAAAATGATCCTGGAAGAAAAAGTCGTAACCGTTTTCTCCTTCGGGAACCACGTTTATTACATCAAATGAAACTTCTAATATACGCGGCACTTTCAAGGCCTCGGCAATAGAATATGGGAACGACTGGTTACCAATAAACACCTTGCACCCCGCTATCATTGTTGCCATTTGTAAAAAATCGTCCACCTGTACCCATTTAATGTTGGGGATTGTTTTAATGATGTCGTTATACTCTGATTCAACACCAATGAAAACGAGGTTATCATACTTATTCAGAAATTTATAATTGATCATTATATTCCGGTAGCGTTCGCTTCGGGCCAGTATAATGGTGTCTTTATAAGCAGGATCAGATTCAACCGTCAGCCATTTTTTCCATAGCACAGGGTTAACACCGGTTATGTAACCGCACCAATGGGCTATGTTCCCTTTGTCCTGCGGCACAAAGCCCGAACGGAAATAATCAAGGTCAATATCTATCAACTTATCTGTGCTTGCCCCGCACTCATTAATATATGGCTGACTTTTTATCAGCGGCACCAGCATATTTATCATCTTCTGGTTAAGCATTACACCACCCAGCGCGTGCGACTGCGTTACCCCATCGGCAAATATCATGGGGCGGTTTAGGGTAAAGTATAAATTTATGGGTACACCGGTACGCTCATGTATTTCGCGAATGGTTGGCAGCGCATAAATAATATCGCCCGCATTACCGCTATGGTTAAGGTTTAGTTTGCCATTTGCAACGGCATGTTCTTTAATTTGAGGGAAATTGCTTAACCGCTTGTTGCCGGTAATGAACCGTTTAAACGCTACATCCTTATAATTAACCAGCTGCCATTTATATTCTTTATAGCCCCTTTTATTGGTGTGTTTTAGCCAAAGCTTGCTTAAAAGACCTTTCTTTTTCATTTTGCAATTTTTATATGGCCAGCTGTTTTACAAGTGATTCCAAATGCTCCTGGAAAAAGAAATCATAAGCATTTTCACCTTCGGGTATTACGTTAGCTTCCTGGTAATAAACTTCCAATATGCGCGGCACTTTTAAAGCCTCGGCCAACGAGAACGGGAACGATTGATTGCCAATAAACAGTTTGCAGCCCGCTATAATTTGCGCCAGCTTTAAAAAATCATCCACCTGCACCCATTTAAGGTTGGGTATTACTTTGCGCATATCGTCGTACTCCGACGCTACGCCAACAAAAACCAGGTCACTATACTTTTGCAAAAACGTGTAATTAATTGATGTATTGCGATACCTTTCGCTACGGGCAATTATAAACGTGTTCGCATAACTTTTATCCGGTTCAACGGTGAGCCAGTTTTTAAAAAGTTGGGGTGTTACCCCGGTTAAATAACCGCACCACCGGGCTATGTTGCCGTGGTCGATCGGTATGAGTTTGGAGCGGAAAAAATCAAGATCGATATGTATTTGCTGGCCGTTATAAGGTTCGCATTTTGCAATATAGCTTTGCGATAGGATAAGCGGGGCCAGCATATCCACCATTTTCTGGTTCAGCATTACACTACCCAATGGATGTGACATATGCTTAGGCATGGCGCGCGGCTTGCTTAGTTTCAGGTACATGTTTATTTTAACGCCCGTTAATTCATGAATACGTTTAAGGGTTGCCAGCGCGTAAATAATATCGCCGGCATTGCCGCTATGATTAATGTTTATTTCTGAATTTTCCGCGCAAAATTGCCTGATCTTTTCCAGCGTATTCAGGCGCTGTTTGCCCGTGAAATATTTATCAAACTCGTCCTTATTATAATTGGTGAGCTCCCATTTATACTCTTTATACCGGTCGCGGTCGGTGTATTTCAGCAGCAGTTTACTTAATAAACTTCTTTTTTTAAACGCCATTTTTTTAAGTTAACTGTTTTAAAACTTGCTGTGTTGCCTGCCATACCCGCGCCAGCGTAATATTGGCCACGCAGGGGAACGGTTCATCAATTGGCGTATCAAAAATACAAACCCAGTTGCAGTTATAACAGGGCATTTTTTCGAAAATAAACGAAGTGCGGCTATAAACGTGTTCAGGGTAGGGAGCAAACCTATCGAAATGCCCGCCGCCCACAATGCACACCGCTTTGGTGCCGCAGGCTGCCGCTATATGTACCGCGCTGGTTTCGTTGCAAATTACCAGTCCCGTTCGGGTAATATGATCTATCAGTTGCGGCAAACTGGTTTTTCCAACTAAATTAATAACACTGTCTTCCGGGAAAACACTTTCCAGGTAAGCGGCTGTCTCTGTCATTTCAGGGCCGCCTGTTAAATGGATAGGTTGTTCTGTTTCACCGATGATGAGTTCCATCAACTGCAAAAAGTTTTCTGTTTGCCAGCCGCGTTTGGTATTGCCCGCGCCCAGGAAAATGGTTACCCCATGCCTCCCTGCTATTTTTGACGGGAAGTGCGGCCCGGCCAGGTCGATGGGGTGCTTTAGCACCTGCTCAAAAAAGTAACGAGTGCGGTCAAACTCAAAATAATAAAGTTCGGGTAGTACTAAAAGTTCGCTATAAAACCGGTCGGTTTTGCGTTTATATTTTGGGGCGATGCGTTCGGTATCACTTTCAAAACCAATAATATTTACCGCACCGGTTATAGCGGCCAGCCCGTCGCCTACCAGCGTACGCGAATAACTGGGTTGCAGCACGGTATTGTAATTCGACCCATAAAACGACATTGCCAGTTTCAACAGCTGCCACGGACTTTCATACAACTCATCAGGTTTTACAAACCGGAAATTGGATATAAAAGGTTTATCATACCATAAAGCAATATCCTGCCAAACGACATTGCCTAAAAGGTCTATCTCGTGGTCCTTATATTTTTCTGATGCTTTTACAACCTCCAAAAAATTGCGGAACAATACATAATCGCCTATGGCATCCGTTTTAATGATCAGTATTCTTTTTTTAGGCGACCGGAATTTATTGATGAACCGCAGCAGGTAGGGCAATTTCAGCAGGACGAGGCGTGTTAATCTAAATAAATTTCTTTTCTTTATAACCATAATAGTAATGCCCCTGTGAATTCAATGCCCCCTATATCCATAATTATTGTTACCTACAACGCTGCGGGTACTTTGCAGGCCTGTTTGGATAGCATTTACCGCCAACAATACCCGTCGCTAAAAATAATTATTATCGATGGTAATAGTACCGACGGCACCGTGGATATTATAAAAGCAAACTTAAATAAAATATACTACTGGCAAAGCGAGCCCGACACCGGTATTTACGACGCCATGAATAAAGCCCTGAAGCATATTACCGGCCAATGGGTGTATTTTTTGGGCGCTGACGATGAGTTGTATGATGATTTTTCGAAACTAGCCTTTGAGCTGGAGGATAACAACGCCATTTACTATGCCAATGTGCGCACCCGTGGCGTAATACGCTCGGGCAAACTAAGCCCCTACCAAATGGCGAAGCATGGTATTTTTCACCAGGCAATAATATATCCTGCCTGGGTTTTTGGGCGGTATACCTTTAACACCAAATACAAGGTGGTTGCAGATAATGCCCTGAATATGCAATGTTGGAAGGACCCCGATATCCGTTTTATTTATAAGGACTACATTATTACCCATTTTAACCATACCGGCGCGTCGGGCGCTGTGCGCGACCTGGCTTTTGAAAAAGATAAAAGCGCGCTGATATTGAAAAATTACGGTTTAAGGGTTTGGTTGAGGTATTTAGTGAGGAGGGTGAAGGGGAGGGGGTGATAGACGGATAATTTGTGTAAACTTATCTCAGTACTAAATTTAAAAGTGTAAATTCAATCCAGTATTAACAATCAAAAGTGTAAACTTTTTTTAGGACGGGTCAAGTAAAATGGGTGTTTCAAGTGTTTCACCGGCTTGTTTCATCCCGCCAAAATTAGCCAATTTGCATTTAATTGATTATCAACTAATAAATCCAAAATTACACCTAAAAAAACTTACGAATACGTCGTTACATCTTGTTTCATACTGTTTCACTCACTTTTTGTAAGTTGCTATTTTTCAATAGGTTAAGCTAAAACCTTGTTTCACCTGTTTCATTTGTTTCACACACGCGTGAAACAACACATTACCGCTCACTCAACAACTTTTTCATCTTTCCGCCCCAAACCTGGCTATATATATAATTGGCCCGGTTCAGTTTGCTCTTTTTACGGATAAAGAAAACCGTGCGCTGGTATTTTAGCAACAGCCGGCTTAGGCTGAAAGACACATAGCTACCCATACGATTGGTAAAGGCCTCATAAAACAGCCGGGCAATACCATTTTTGTTTTTGGGATAAGCCGCGCAGTACCCCAGCCAGGTTTGAATACGCTCGAGTTTTTGCAGGGATGAGTGTTTGTGTACCTCTTTGTCCCGTTTTACCCGCAGCATATTCGTATCGCTATTATCATGCTGGCGGTATTTAACCAGGCATTGGGGTATAAAATCTATCGTACCCATATTGGTTGCCACATAGGCCAGCCACCAGTCGTGGAAGTAGGTTTCTTTTAGCGGCAGCGCTTCAGCAAGCAGTTCGCGTTTCATTAATATAGTATGGCCCGATACGCAGTTGAAAAACAAAAACACTTCCGGTTGCCCGCCGCGGTACAAATTCATCACATCCGATACCTTTTTGTTCATCGGCGTACCATCCTCGTGTATAAACTCCGAATCGTGATATATAAAAACGTTATCCTTTATAGCGTTAACCTGTAGTTCTATTTTTTCGGAGAGCCATACATCATCCTGGTCGCAAAGTGCTATCAACTCGCCGGTACAAAGTGTCGCGGCACGTTCAAAGTTCTTTGTAAAACCCAGGTTAGCTTCATTTTGATATATTTTGAATTGCGGGTAGCGGGCGGCGTAATCTTGTAAAATAGTATAAGTATCGTCGGCCGAGCAATCATCAACCGCCACAATTTCGATATTTTTATAGGTTTGGGCTACCAGTGTATCCAGTTGCTGCGCTAAATAGGCAGCGCCGTTATAGGTGCATAACGCGATAGAAACTAATGGCCCGCTACTCATGATGTTTTAATTTTTATCAACGTTTTGCCTTTTACCGATTGCCTTATCTCATCAACCACCTTAAATATACTACGTTTGGTATTATGTTTTGCCATCAGCGCGTTTAAACGACCTCTATATTGTTTAATAAGGGGGCGGTTTTTAAGCAATTGGGTATAGCTTTTCCATATCCATAACTGGCCAGCCAATAGCTTGGGCAGCAGGTCTATCAGCGTAATTTGAATGTACCAGCCAACAAGCGCCAAACCGTTTAAATGCAGCGCGTGCAGGTAAAAGCGGTTGCGGTAATAGGTGCTTTTTACCCATTTGGGCTTTTGGTAGTTTTTGGTACTGGCTGATACCTGGTGCTGGCAAACCGACTGATGCTCGTAATAACATTTCCAGTTCAATTTCCAGGCGCGTATGCCTAGCTCAATATCCTCGCAATAAAACGGCGAAAACAACTCGTAAAACCCGCCAATTTCTTTCAGCTTGGCCGCATCTATCAATGCATTGGCGCCTGATAAATAAAAGGTGAACAACCTGTCATTGGCATCTTCGGTATAGTAAAAGAAATCGGTTTTTATTTTTAATCCGTTAAATTTTGGTAAGCGCGCAGCATCTTGTATGTTGTCGCCTTCCATATCAATAATGCGGCCCATTACGCCGAAGGTATCATCTGCATCAAAATACTTAAACTGGTGCTCAAAATAATCCGGCAGGAGTTTTACATCGGTATTTAGCAGTAATATTAATTCATATTGTGCCGCGGCAATTCCCTGGTTGCAGGAGAAAGAGAACCCACAGTTTTGCGCGTTTATCAATAGTTTTATTTGAGGGTATTCTTTTTTAATAAATTCAACAGAATCATCTGTTGAGCCATCGTCAACAACAATAATCTCAAAAGCCACGCCCGCGTTTTCAATCGCAGCAGAAGTATCGGGCAGGTATTGAGCCAATAGCTGCCTGCCATTATAATTAGGAATAATTATGGAGATGCTTTTTTTATTCACCGGCTGCTATTTAACTATTTTATAATTGCGGTATTCGCTCATTCGCCAGCCCGTAACATCTTCAATTGCCTGCAGCGCCTTCCTGCGGAAACTCATTTTTTTATGCAATTCCTTTAGGTTGATGTTTAAGTTCCAGTTGGTAGCCGCTATGCGCGGCTGCATTACTGCGGGGTGCGTACCTGTAAAATGAATTAAACGGTCGGCATTTTCATAGTCAAACTCGAAAGTTTCGGGCAGATTTTGCTGCAGCCACTCATCATCATGATAAAACAGGTTAAAGTTGCGCAGCTTGCTTTTTAAACCTTCGGGAGGTTTTACCCAGCCGTAGTGGTAAATATAGGCGTCAATCAGCTTTACTTTTATTTTGCGGCCGTTCCACCTAAACCCCTGCGCGTCGCGATACGAATGTACGGCCTTATTATTGCGCACTATCCTGATCTCGCGCCTGTACCACCTGCGCGAATGCCCGTAATAATCATACGATCCATAAAAATGGCGGTATTTAAACAGCAGCCCCTCTATATTGCTATTGTTTAAATTATCCTCCATTTCTTTTTTTATTACGGGGAGGTATTGTCCGTGCACACATTCATCGCCCTGTATATAAAACGCCCAATCCACATCGGGCGATATGGAAAGAAAAGCCTTATCCGTTTCGGCGGCAAACACTGCCCCGCCCTCGCGGATATTATCGTCCCAAACGGTATTGATTATTTTAATTTTTGGCGAATTAATGCCGCGTATTAGCTTTTCTGTTTCATCGTCCGAATTTCCCAAGGCTACTATAAACTCATCACAAACAGGCAATATAGAAGTAATAGCTTCAACAATGGGGTAATCGTTTTTTACTGCATTACGTATAAAAGTGAACCCGGCTACTTTCATTAAATAACTATTTGGTTTATAGCTTGTGGACAAATATAGTTATCTCGCGCTTTCTACCTGATATATTATAATATACGTAGAATAGTTTTCATGTTATTTTTGTTCCTTTATAATATCATGCCAGGCATAAACAACATTAACCTTGATAGTACCGATTTCCGCTCCATAGCGCGCGCACTTACAATTGTTGAAAATGACCTGCCCGGCACCGATGAATTATTAAAAAGCCTGCGCTTTAAAAAACATACACCCATTATAGGTATAACCGGGCCGCCGGGCGCGGGTAAAAGCACTTTGGTTAATGCACTTATTGAACAATTAGTAGACAAAGGCAATAAGATCGCCGTATTGGCTATCGACCCTACTTCGCCGTTCAATTTTGGCTCCTTGCTGGGCGACAGGATACGAATGGCCCCCCATTTTAACCACCCGGATGTTTTTATACGCTCACTGGCTACGCGCGGCTCGTTGGGCGGGCTATCGGCAAAAACCATAGAGATGGCCGACGTATTGCGCGCCGCCGGTTTTGATCATGTATTGATAGAAACCGTAGGCGTGGGGCAATCAGAAATTGAAATAGCCGGGTTGGCTGATGTTACTTTGGTGGTGCTGGTTCCCGAATCGGGCGATGAGATACAAAATATTAAATCAGGGCTGATGGAAATTGCCGATGCCTTCATCATCAACAAAGCCGACAGAGATGATGCCGATCTGTTCGCCAATAACCTCCAAAAGATCATCCAGCAAAAAGGTGATACGCAATTGCCCGTTTTTAAAACCACTGCCACCACCGGTATGGGTATTAATGAGGTTACTGATTTTATTTTAAATGAGAAGGGCATAAAAAATACCCGTAAAGAATTTTTATTGACCGAAAAGGCCTACAAACTCATTCAGCAAAAACGGATGGCGGATGTAGATAAGAAAAAATTGCAACAGGATATTACCAAAGCTTTAAGAAGCGACGATTTTAATTTGTATGCTTTTATAGCTGAAAACTACAGTTGAAATTCGATATACTAACGGTTCATGATCTCCTCAATCTCTTCAGCCTCAACAGGTATATCAGCCATCAGATCAATATTGCTCCCCTTGGTTATCAGTATATTATTTTCTAATCTTATTCCGAGGCCCTCGGCGGGGATATAAATTCCCGGTTCACAGGTTAATATATTGCCTGCTTCAAACGGTTTATAGCGGCTGGCAAAATCATGTACATCCAAACCTAAATGGTGCGAGGTGCCGTGCATAAAGTATTTTTTATAAGCAGGCATTTTTGGGTCCTGCTTGTCAACATCGTGCTGTGTGAGCAGGCCCAGGCCTATCAGCTCGCCGGTCATTATTTTGCCAACCTCATCGTGGTAATCATTCCATACCGCACCCTCTACTATCATTTTGGTTGCGGCGCGCATTACACGCAGAACGGCGTCATACACTTCGCGCTGGCGTTTGGTAAAGCGGCCGTTTATAGGGATTGAACGCGTCATATCCGCATTATAGTTGGCATATTCCGCGCCGAAATCAAGCAGGGCTACTTCGCCATCCTTACAAACCTGGTTATTATCAATATAATGCAGCACAATAGCATTCCTGCCCGACGCAATGATAGGGCTATAGGCATGGCCCGTGGCACGTTGTTTGATGAATTCATGGGTTATCTCAGCCTCTATCTCGTATTCGGCAACGCCGGGTTTCGTAAATTTTAATACCCGCATAAAGGCATCGCGGGTTATGGCACAGGCCTTGTTGGTTAATTCGATCTCTGTGGCTGATTTTACCGCCCGCAGATCGCGCATAACCACTGCAGACCGCTCATAATGATGTAAAGGATATTTTACGCGCAATGCTTCCAGCATCCGCAGGTCGCGGTAGGGTACGGAGAAACTAAACCGGTCATTTTCATTAGTATTAATGTAAATATTATCGGCATAATTTATGATACTGTGTAATATGTTGTCAAACTCGTTTAGCCAATATATATTTTGTATCCCCGATGCCTGTTTTGCTTCCTCTTTGGTATACTTATGTCCTTCCCAAACGGCAATATGTTCGTTGGTTTGTCTTAAAAAAAGTACTTCTTTGTATAGTGAATTAGGACAATCCGGGAATAACAGCAGTATACTTTGTTCCTGGTCAATACCTGTCAGGTAAAAAAAATCGGGGTTTTGTTTAAAAATAAATGCCTGGTCACCGCTTCGGGGAAACTCATCATTAGCATGAAATATAGCTATCGAACCGGGTTTTATTCGTGAAACGAAATTTTTTCTATTAATTGTAAATAAATTATTTTCGATGGGTAAATATTTCATGGTATTTATTATTATTTGTACTAACTATAGAACATTTTTCATTTCTTTGTGTTATTATAATAATTTTTGGAACAGTATTTGGTAATCGTTTCAAACATAATTACTATTTTTGGAAAAAATCACAATTAAAACATTTGTTTAATCTTAAAACTATGAACTATTCTACATTAAAAAAAACAGTCGCGCTATCATTGGTTTCGTTGATGGCAATTGGTGCCGCAAAAGCCCAGACCGCGACTACAACTACAGCCAAATTGTTTGGCGGTAGCGGCCAATACAATACCTGGAGTATTGGCGTCAATTTAGGAGCCACATCACCTTTACTTGCCACCGGCGGTTCAAGTGATTTTAACGGCAACGTAGTTAACCTCGGTTACGGCGTATCTTTAAGGGATATGTTGTCCCATGTATTGGGGTTGCAATTAGACATACACGGCGGAAAAGTTGGTGGTACCAGCGGTAGCTTTCCTTATGTTACTGACGGAATTACTCAAGACCAATACAGCAAGTTTTCAACTACATACTGGCAGTATGGTGTTGTTGGTTATGTAAATTTTGGTAGTATTAATTTTTTACACCGTGAGAATTCTGTTAACTTCTATGGAACCGGCGGTCTTTCTCTGATCAGCTACAAACCTACTATTACCGGTACAAATGGCGTTAATTACTCCTGGCCAGACTATACATCGGAATTGGTTATCCCTGTTGGTGTTGGGACTAAATTCAAAATAACCGATCAATTAGCTTTAAACATTGGTTATACCGAGAACTTTGTTGATGGCGATAACTTTGATGGTGTACATAAAGGATATCCTACTAAGGACCGTTACGCATACGGTTATGCAGGTTTGGAATATACTTTAGGCCCCAAATCAAAACCAAGCTTAGAGTGGGTTAACCCGGTAGCCATGATGTATGATGAATTATATGACGCGGCATTGCGTGCAGAAGTTGCTGCTTTAAGAGGCCGTGTTACTAATGTTGAAAATGCAGTTAACGATCTGAAAAAAGATTCTGACGGTGACGGTGTAGCTGATCAATTCGACAAATGCCCTAACACTCCTGCAGGTAAAGTGGTTGATGGCTCTGGCTGTCCTATTAATTTCCCTCCTCCAATTGACACTTCTTTATTCGTAAGAAAAGGTTCAATGGTAGGTATGGGCATGGCTGCTCCAGCTATCGCTTACTCTAACATCCAGTTTGAATTTGATAGCTCTGTATTAAGAACTTCATCTTATCCTGTATTGGATGCTACTTCGGCCGACTTAAGGGCATCAGGCGCAAGAGTTGAATTAGATGGTTATGCTTCATCAGAAGGTACTGCTGCTCACAACATGGTTCTTTCAAAAGATCGTGCAACTTCAGTAAAAACCTACCTGGTTAATTCGGGTGTTGATGCTAAAAAGATAAAAATTAAAGCATACGGTGAAACCCACCCAATTGCTGACAACTCAACTGAAGAAGGACGTGTATTAAACCGTCGTGTTCAATTCAAAAAATAATTTGAATTCAGTTAAATAGTACAAAGCCCCCCGAAATATCGGGGGGCTTTTTTTATGAATTTTTTGGTTATTTGCATAAATCAAGATAGCTGTCGGTACAAAGGCAAAATTTTATATAAATTTGTATATGTATTTCTTCCGGAAAAAGGACCCTAACCGGCCAACTAACTTTAACATCAGGGTAATGCATGCCATTAATGCTATTGCCATAACCGTATTTTTATTGGGAATTATCTACAAACTTATTTGCTGGCTGGTTTTAAAGAAATAAAGCCCGCGCGCCAAAGTTCAACTACTAAAAAAACAAGTATATACACCTAAATGAAAAAAGTAATTAACACTGCCGATGCCCCTGCGCCAATAGGCCCGTACAACCAGGCCATTAAAGCTGATAAATTTATATTTGTCTCCGGCCAGATACCCCTGCACCCGTTTACCGGCGAATTAGTTATTGACGATATAACTATTGCCACCAACCTGGTAATGGAAAATATTGGCGCTATTTTAAATGAAGCCAAAGCTGATTTTAATGATATTGTGAAAACCACTATATTTTTAACCGATCTGAAAGATTTCACGGAAGTAAACGAAGTTTACGGAACTTATTTTACTGATAAACACCCCGCGCGCGAAACCGTACAGGTAGCCGCCCTGCCCAGGGGGGTAAAAATTGAAATTTCTGTTATCGCCATAAAACCCTGATACCAGCCATTGAACATACAGCCATTTCAAACTCCTGTTGAGTATTTAAAGGGCGTAGGCAGCACCCGGGCCGACGTACTGAAAAAAGAACTGGCCATACATAATTTTGAGGATCTGCTGCAGCATTTCCCGTTCAGGCATATTGACCGTACCCGCTTTTATAAGATCAGGGAAATTCAACCCGACCTGCCGTATGTGCAGGTTATAGCCCGGTTAACTCATAAAGAAATAGTAGGCGAAAAAAGCGCCAAACGATTAGTTGCACAGGTGCAGGACGATACCGGTATAATGGAACTGGTATGGTTCCAGGGGATAAAATGGGCCGAAAAAAATCTGATCACCGGCAAGGCATATATTCTTTTTGGCAAACCGGGATCATTTAATGGCAAAGTGCAAATGTCGCACCCGGAGCTTGACCTGTACTCGTCCGAAGCATTAAAACGCAAGGGTAACATGACTTTGCAGCCTGTATACAGTACAACCGAAAAGCTGAAGCAATTCTCGTTAGACAGCAAAGGCATACAAAAACTGATCGCAGCCTTACTGGAACAGTACGCAAAGGATGTTCCCGAAAATTTGCCCCTTTATATCTTAAACAAATTCAAACTGATGGGCCGGGCAGGCGCGTACCGGAATATCCATTTTCCTGAAGATACCGCTGCATTGGCCGAAGCAAGGCACCGGTTAAAATTTGAGGAACTTTTTTTATTGCAGCTTAAACTATTAAAGAACAAATTGCTGCGCACGCAAAAATTTAAAGGTAATGTATTTGATAAAGTGGGGCATTATTTTAATGAGTTTTATCATCATAAACTGCCGTTTGAATTAACACCCGCCCAAAAAAAAGTTTTAAAAGAGATAAGGCAGGATACCCAGCGCGGTGTGCAGATGAACCGCCTGTTACAGGGCGATGTAGGCAGCGGCAAAACCGTGGTGGCATTAATGAGTATGCTGCTGGCTATTGACAATGGTTTTCAAACCTGCATTATGGCCCCTACAGAGATACTGGCCAATCAGCATTATCAAACTATAAAAGAACTGGTTGGCGATGACTTTATAGAAGTGGGGTTGTTAACGGGTTCCACTCCGCAAAAAATAAGGAAAGTACTACATGCAAAACTGGAGAACGGCGACCTGAAAATACTGATAGGCACCCACGCGCTTATTGAAGATAAGGTGCAATATAAAAACCTGGGTTTTGTGGTAATTGATGAGCAGCACCGTTTTGGTGTGGAGCAGCGCGCCAAACTATGGCGGAAAAACGCCATACCGCCGCATATTTTGGTGATGACTGCCACCCCTATCCCTCGCACACTGGCCATGACTGTGTTTGGCGACCTGGATATATCGGTAATTGATGAATTGCCCGCAGGCCGCAAACCTATAAAAACCATCCATTTTTATGAGGCCAGCCGCTTGCGCATGTTTGGCTTTATGAAAGAGGAAATAGCTAAAGGCAGGCAAATTTATATTGTATATCCCCTGATACAGGAAAGTGAAAAACTCGACCTTAAAAACCTGATGGATGGTTTTGAGGTAATTTCGCGCGAGTTTCCGTTGCCCCATTACCGTATCAGTATTGTATACGGCAAAATAAAAGCCAAAGATAAGGATTTTGAAATGCAGCGATTTATAAAGGGCGAAACGCAAATAATGGTAGCCACTACGGTAATAGAGGTTGGTGTAAATATTCCCAATGCTTCGGTAATGATCATTGAGAATGCCGAACGCTTTGGTTTATCGCAGCTGCACCAGCTACGGGGTCGCGTGGGGCGCGGAGCCGAACAATCTTATTGTTTATTAATGAGCAAGGAAAAACTAAGCCACGAGGGCCGTATACGCTTAAATACCATGGTGAAAACCAATAATGGTTTTGAAATTGCCGAAACCGACCTGCAACTGCGCGGCCCGGGTAATATTGAAGGCACACAGCAAAGCGGGCTGCTTGATCTGAAAGTTGCGGACCTTATCACCGACCAGGAACTATTATTACAAGCCCGTAAATGTGTGGAAGATATTTTCGCTGTTGACCCGCAGTTGGCATTACCCGAAAATCAAATCTTAAATTTGGCTTTCCAGGCGAAGAACGCCGGGTTGAGCTGGGATAAGATATCGTAATAAAAAAAGAACGCCTCATTTTCTCTTTGTATTTATTTCAAATAATCTCCAATCTTAACTCCCGATTTGTAAATTTGTATACATGCCGGAAGCAGATAGTCAACCCTTACCGAAAAAAGATCCCTTCATAGCCCTGCGCTACAAAGATTTCCGCTCGTACCTGGGCATGAAACTTTTCTTCGTTTTTGCTTATCAAATGCAGGCTGTTGTATTAGGCTTTTATGTGTACCAACTTACAAAAAGCGCTTTTGCGTTGGGACTCATTGGTTTAAGCGAGGCCATACCATCTATAGGTATTGCTTTGTACGGGGGATATATATCAGACAAATCGGAGAAAAAGAAAATGCTGCTGTTTGTTTTTTTCGCGGTATTATTATCATCAGCCGTTATGTTCACCATCACCTTAAAAAGTATGGCTGGCTATATACACACGGCGAGGATAGTGCCTATACTATATATAATGGTTTTTTGCAACGGGCTGGCCCGCCCTTTTTATAACCCTGCCGCGTTTACTATTATGGCCCATAGTGTACCTAAGGATATCTATCCCAACTCTAGCACCTGGAACAGTTCCAGCTGGCAGATAGCATCGATAGTTGGGCCGCTGGTTGGCGGTTTGGTGTACGGCTTTTATGGTATTACAGCTGCTTTCAGCATTATTATCGTCTTCCTGTTATTTGCTTTAACCTGTGTATTTTTCCTGAAAAGATACCCGCCTTTATATACGCCGAAAGAAAGTATATGGAAAAGCCTTTCGGAAGGGATACATTTTGTATTTCATAATAAAATGATGATCGGCGCTATGAGCCTCGACCTGTTCTCAGTATTTTTTGGCGGCGCTGTAGCCCTGCTTCCGGTATTTGCCAACGAAATATTGCATGTTGGCCCGCAAGGCCTGGGGATAATGCGCGCCACCTCATCATTAGGCGCAGTATTGGTTATGCTGGCCATGGCGCGTATATCGCCAATGGGCAAACCATGGCGCAACTTGCTGATAGCGGTTACCGGTTTTGGTTTATCTATTATTTGTTTTGCTTTGTCGCGTAATTTTTATTTATCGCTGCTGTTTTTATTTACCGAGGGAGGGTTCGACAGCATAAGTGTATTAATACGCGGCACCATCATGCAGTTACTTACCCCCGAAAGTATGCGCGGGCGGGTATCGGCGGTAAATCAGATGTTTATTGGCTCATCAAACGAGATAGGTGCATTTGAATCAGGAACTGCGGCAAAGCTAATGGGTACGGTGCCATCTGTGCTTTTTGGCGGAAGCATGACCCTGTTAATTGTAAGTATCACTTACTTTAAAACCAAAAAACTGATACCATTATCATTAAATGAAATATCGGCCCCTGATGTTGAAGTAAAGCAGGAGATCGCTATTTAATCCATCGTGTCATTTCGAACGCAGTGAGAAATCTATACACTTGTATAATCCGCTTTGCATGTGTATAGGTTTCTCCCGTTGGTCGAAATTGTAAAAGTCAGATAATTCGGTAACAGAATTAGCTTTACACAACAAAGCTAAAAAGTTATGCGAAACAATACGAACGATTTAACCCTTGCCCGGAACTACTTAGACAAATATCGCTTTCTCATCCGAGAATACGAACTTGTGAAAGCCAAAGAGCATCCTAGCTTCAAGTTGGCGAAAGATTTTTATACAGCCCACGATACCGACAGGCGAAGTTTTTTAAAGTATTATAACCGCTTTAAGCAATCAGGTAAAGAAAGCGACCTTTTGCCAGGCAAGCGAGGTCCCAAATACCGTACCCGCCGCCCAATACGTTTTATTGAGAACAAGGTACTCGAACAAAGGGAACTGGGTAATAGCAAGCTCGAAATCGTAGACATCCTTAAGCAAAAATTAGGTAAATTTACCCCATCTGCCTCCGGCATATATAACATCTTAAAGCGTTATGGCAAGAACCGCTTAACGCCACAGATGAAACAAAACAAGCGTAAGATCATTAAAGAACGCATGGGTCAGTTAGGACATATTGATTGCCACCACTTAAGTAAAAACGTTATCAGAGGGCAAAATAAAAAGCTTTACCTGCTATGCTTACTGGATGACTATTCCCGCCTGGCGTGGGCAGAAGTGAACGAAGATATTACCGCTTTAACTACCATGTTCTCTACAATGAGGTGTATAAGCGTCTTCCGCAAACAATATGGCATTGAGTTCGAGGAGATCATTGCAGATAATGGCCCCGAGTTTGGAACGGCGCAAAGTCAGCAAAAACATAATCATCCTTTTGAAAGAATGTTAATAGAAGTGGGCATCAAGCGTCGTTATACCCGGCCTTACCGGCCTCAAACCAACGGAAAGGTTGAGCGATTTTGGCGAACATTACAGGAGGACCTCATCCACGAAACAGATTTTGATTCACTGGAAGAATTAAAGGATGAATTAAGTCAATATTTATATTATTACAATCATGAACGGCCACATCAAGGCATAGGTGGTAAAAAACCTATCGATATGGTCACCTTAAACATTAAAAATTAAACAGCCGATTTTGTCCTCGAATTATTAAACCTTTACAATTTCGACCAACGGGAGAAATCTATATACATGCAAAGCGGACTATACAAGTGCATAGATTTCTCGCTACCGCTCGAAATGACACTTTTCTATTTTTAAACAGCTACTTCTTATTTTTTCTCCAAATAATTTTTCAAACCTGTGCCCGTAATATAGGTCCATCCGCCGGCAAAGCTTGAACGTGCAAACGATGGATTATCAGCAGGGAAAGTTTCTAAACCTGCATGGGTTAGTTTCAACCTTGTTTTACCGCCCTCGTCAAAAAGTTCGAATGTAACCAATGAATTACCCGGGAAGTTTAGATACCGCCAGCTATAAGCTATTTTTTTGCCGGGTATTACCTCTTTAACAATACACTCATGCAAAAACGTTACGCCCTTATCTGTGCCCGAAAAATGGAAAGTAAAACCCACCTCCGGCTTAAAATCATCCACATCAAAATACCATTCCCTCATTTTGCTAACATCGGTGAGGGCGGTCCATACGCTGGCTATCGGCGCGTTATAGGTTTGTTCAATTACAAATGGTTCTACGTTCATAAAAGTAGTATGGATTTAAATAGAGGTTCTTAATTTAACAGCTTATCGATCTTATGCACAGTAAGGGGGTCGTGCGGGCGTAAACCATTGCCGTTTTCTGTTATATCGCCATGTTTATTTATCATCATATAATAAGGAATACCGGTTATTTTAAATCCTTTCACAACACTCATACTTTGCTTTTGGTCGCAAAAATATTGGTTGCCCTCCAATTTCATATCGGCTAAATTCAATTTCCAGGTATCTTTTGGCGAATCAAGACATACAAATACAAACGCCACATCTTTTCCTTTATACTTTTGTATCAGCTTTTCCGAAAAAGGGAGCTCGGCCTTGCAGGGACCGCACCATGTTGCCCAAAAATCTACATAGATTACCTTACCCTTGTTCTGATGTTTTATTGAATCAAGAATGCTTTTTCCGGTTGTTCCGCTTGCGTTATTTAAAATCGCATCAGAAGCTATCTTTGGGTTTGCCAGGTTCTTTTTAACTTCCGCGTAATATTTTAATAATGGTTGTTTTATAAACCCGGCCTGTATATCTGTATCAAATTTCTTTCTGAACTTGTCAAAATATTCGGCATTGCTTACCGTTAACTGAGAAAAAAATATATAACCGGTAAGTAATTGTTTTGCCAATAGGTTTTTGCGGAACTGTTTTGCAATTTCGGCCTTAGGATTAGTATGCGCTAACCATAAAATCAATTGGTAGCTTTCAGCATTCAACAGTTTAGCATTAAAAATCTCATCAATATCTTCATTTGAAACAGTATAGCCTTTTAAAACTGTAGGTACAAATCCCGGATTTTTCCTCCTGTTCATACCATTATAAAAAACGTTGAAGTATAAAAGAGAAGTATAGTAATGAAGATTAATATAGTTTTTTGTCCACATTTTTACTTCATCATTTGGCTGGTATTTATCAATAAACTCCGAACGCTTTTTTAACATGTCTACCCGCGTGTTTTCGCACACGGCTCTAAAACTGGCGGTATCCATTGCCCTGAAATATAAATTCTTCTTATCCTTATCAAAATTAGAATAATACTCGGCGGTATAGTGGTTAATATCCGTATTGGTTTTTTCGCCGTCGCCCGAAAATGCGACATCGCCCATTGTCTTATAATCAATATCAATATGGATGCTATCGCCGGGGTGCGCGATAAAGGTTCTCACAATTGGAGTTAGTTGTACGTCCTGCGCTATATACTGGTCGAAATAAATTTTGAATGAGCCGTCTTTATGTATAGTTCCCTTATATGTGGTGGGGTTGCCACCAAAATCCATCACCTCTAAAGTAAACTCTTTCGAGTCGGGAAAAGCCTGGCGGTTGGTTACCTTTCCGTCAATTACTGTTCTTTTTGCGGTTGTTCTTCCGTTTGGATTGTGGCATGATACCATGTTTATTGCTGCAAGCAATAGTATACATTGGGCAAATAAATTTTTCATTTACAATTGGTTAGGTTTAATCGGTGAAGCAAGATACAATTTCTCCTAAATAAGTAGTTGCACAATTTGTTAAACAATGTTAAAATGTAACATTTATATGTACAACTTATTTAATCGGGTATTAATTATGAATTGATTAATAAAATTTGTTTTTTTGATAGAGATATAAAATATTGTCCGGGAGACTGTATTATAACCAATTTAAACTTGTTAAAAATTTTACCCATAGCGCTTATACGTATAAGATTGCATTCCTCTGCAATAACCTTAAACTAAATAATAACTAATGAGCCAGCAAAAACCAGCCTTTACCGAGAAGAAATTTATTGTCACATTTATTTTTGTTACTTCCCTGTTCCTGATGTGGGGTGTGCTGCACTCAATGAGCGATGTACTCAATAAGCATTTTCAAACAGTACTACACCTTTCTATCTCGCAGTCCGGCCTTATACAATTTTCGGTTTTCGGGGCATATTTTATTATGAGCATACCGGCAGGCATTTTTATGGAACGTTTTGGTTTTAAGCCCGGTGTTATTTTGGGCCTGTTATTATTTGCTGCCGGCTTGTTTTTATTTGTTCCTGCTGCCAACGCGGCATCATTTACCTTTTTCAGGATAGCTTTATTTATAGTGGGTTGCGGTATGGCTACCCTGGAGACTGTAGCGCATCCATTTGCTGCTGCTCTGGGCGATCAGCGTGCGAGCGACCTGCGTGTAAACTTCGCGCAAACTTTTAACGCAGTCGGAACTATGATTGGTCCGTTCATCGGCGGTTTTTTCCTGCTGAGCGGTGATAATATACAGAATACCGATCTTACATCTGTTAAAACATTGTATGTCAGTATAGGCATTGTGGTACTGCTGATAGCTGTGGTATTTTTGTTTTTGAAGATACCCGCATTAACCGATCCCCATGCTGCCCCTGCCGAAGTGAACCTTGATGCTGTAAACGTTGATGCGGCACCGTCAAAAAAACTATACCAGCATAGCCATTTTGTTTGGGCATGTGCCGCGCAGTTTTTTAATGTAGCAGCACAGGCGGGCACATGGGCATTCTTCATTAATTATTCGGTTAGCTATATGCATTTCAGCTCTGATCGGTCTTCTTATATAATGGGCTTATTTTTTATGGGGATGATGATGCTTGGCCGTGTTGTAGGTACTTCGTTAATGACCCGTATAGCGCCTAACAAACTACTGGCCATATTTGCAGCCTGCAATATACTGATGTGCGTTATAGTGGCTCAGCATATGGGATGGCTATCATACATCGCGTTATTGATGATCAATTTCTTCTTTAGTATTATGTTCCCCACCATTTTCAGCCTGGGTTTAAAAAATTTGGGCAGCCACACCAAACAAGCATCATCATTTATCGCCATGGGCGTTGTAGGCGGAGCGGTATTCCCGTTCATTATGGGCCAGGTAGCTAATCATAATATCGCGGCATCTTATTACATGCCAATTATTTGCTATGTGGTTATCTTTATGTTCGGCTATAAATTTTATAAAGTTAAAACAGCATAATTATCAATATGGGCAGTATCGAAAATAATCAGGGTTTTAACCGGCGCGATGTTTTAAAAACACTTGGTGTTGGAACAACCGCAGGATTATTGGGGCTGATAGGCAAACCTATGAGTGCTGAGGCAAGGGAAGAAGAAAAAGCAAAAAATACCTATGCCAAAAACATGGCGCCTATTACCATTACTAAAGTAAGGGCAATTGCTACCGCCCCGCATGGCTCAAACCTGGTAATCGTAAAAGTAGAAACTTCTGAGCCGGGCCTGTATGGCGTTGGCTGTGCCACCTTTACCCAGCGCGCCGAAGTTGTGGTAACCGCCATAAACCGTTACCTGGACGATTTTTGCAAGGGAAGAGATGCTGATGATATTGAAGATATGTGGCAGGCCGCCTTTGTTAGCTCTTACTGGCGAAACGGACCCGACCTGAACAATGCCTTAAGCGGATTAAACGAGGCCATGTGGGATATTAAAGGCAAACGCGCGGGTATGCCCGTATACCAGCTTTTAGGCGGTAAGGCAAGGTTCGCGGTTGATTGTTATGCCCATGCCGACGGTAAAGATACGGCGGCTGTTATAGACCAGGTAAAGAAATTCCAGGCCGATGGCTTCCGCCATGTGCGTATACAATTGGGTGGATACGGCGCTACCAATTTGGCAAAAAGCCCCGATTTTAAAGATGCTAAATTTGGTAAGCCGACCGATCAGTTTATGGACCCGCACGCATACGTGCAGGCCATACCTAAATTATTTAACGATGTAAGAAAGGCTTGCGGTACCGACGTTGAGTTGCTGCATGATACGCATGAACGCGTACAGCCGATAGATATGATCAATATGTGCAAGCGCCTGGAGGAGTATGATCCGTTCTTCATTGAAGACCCCTTGACACCTGAAAACAGGAGCTGGTGGAAACAGATGCGGGCAAGTACAACCGTGCCTTTCGCGATGGGCGAATTATTTAACAATCCCAATGAATTTATACAAGAAATGGCCGATCATTCGTTTGATTATATTCGCTGCCATGTTTCACAAATGGGTGGAATAACCCCCATTATGAAGATAGCGCATTTAGGCGAGCAATTCAACGTAAAATCGGCCTGGCACGGCCCCGGCGATTGTTCGCCCATAGGCCATGCCGCTCATTGTCATATCGACCTGAATATCTGGAATTTTGGTATACAGGAATCGGTATTTTTCAATGATGCTGAAAAAGCGGTTTTCCCGGGGTGCCCCGAATTAAAGAATGGCTACCTGTTTGTTAACGAGGAACCGGGATTGGGTATTGATATTAATGAAAAGGAAGCCGCCAAATACCCTATCAGCAACCGAGCAGGTAACTGGACAGTACGTAAAAGAGATGGCACTATAATAAGGCCGTAATTAAATACAATTATGAAAAAGAAGATCATCATTATCTGTTTATTATTTGGTTTATATGCCGGGGCCGCCGAGTTGGCCGATGCGCCGCAAGCCATTATTACCAATGGCAAGATAACGGCTACGCTGTATCTGCCCGATGCCGTTAACGGCCATTACCAGGCCACCCGTTTTGACTGGACCGGCATCATCCCAAGTTTGGAATATGCCGGACATAGCTTTTATGGGAAATGGTCGGATAACGAAGGACCCAAAGTACACGACGCGGTACAAGGCCCGGCAGAAGCATACGCTCCTATAGGCTACAAGGAAGCGGCCGTAGGCGGAACATTTTTACGCGTAGGTGTAGGCGTATTGCGTAAACCGCAGGAAAGGGCGTATTCAGAATACAAATTGTATGATATTGTTGACGGCGGAAAATGGACCGTAACACCCAAAAAAGACCGAGTTGAATTTACCCAGGAACTGCATGACTCAACAGGGTATGCTTTTATCTACAAAAAAACAGTACTGCTGGTAAAAGGCAAACCCGAAATGGTTATAGAACATAGCTTAAAAAACACCGGCACCAAGGCTATCGAAACCGAAGTTTTCGACCATAATTTCCCGGTGATTGATAAGGAACCTACCGGGCCAAATATGAGGTTTGTTTTCCCGGTTAATATAAGCGAGGGTACCGGCACGGGCGCCAGGGGCTGGGGAACAGCGGGAAAAACCAATGGTAAAGAGATAAACTTTTTACGCGCGTTAGGGAGAGGCGATCAGTTATACACCCCCGGAATACAAGGTCCCAACGGCCCTTATACCACTTATGATATTAAAATAGAAAATACCAAAACCGGTGCGGGTATCCACGTAACCGGCGACCATCCGTTAGAGAAGATGGTTTACTGGGCCTGCCCAACTACCGCCTGCCCCGAACCTTATGTACAAATAAGTGTTGCCCCGGGCAAAGAAATGAAATGGAACTACAATTACGAGTATTATACCTTTACACCTGAAACCAAATAGCAATTAAAAAATTAAAAAAATGAAGTATTCTTATTTAAAATATACCGCGTTTATTCTTTGTATGGCTACAACCGGTCTATACGCGCAGACCGCAAAAAAGGCCGTTAAAAAGGCTGCGGCCGCAATGGTTAAAGATATTGATTATCCGAGTTACGGTGGTAATAAAGCCGGTAACCGCTATATGCCTGCAACCCAGATCAACAAAAAAAATGTTAAGGACCTGCAGGTAGCCTGGACCTATGACAGCGGCGATAATACCGGTGGCCGTGGTAACGACTGGCAATACCAGCCTATTGTGGTAAAGGGAGTGATGTATGTGGTTACCCCGAGGTCGAAACTGGTTGCGCTGGATGCTGCTACCGGCAAGCAGATATGGATATTTGACCCAACAGTAACCGGTAAAAGGCCGGGCGGCCCTACACGGGGCGTAACCTATTGGGAAAAAGGAGACGACAAGCGCATAATTGTAAACTACGGGTTTGTGATCTTCGAAGTTAATGCCGCAACAGGCGAATGGATAAAATCGTTTGGCGAGGATGGATTAGCTGATATACATATTGGCCTGAAAGATAATGAAGTTTGGGGCGCCGACCCGCAAAAATGGGGTATGCGCAATACATCGCCCGGGGCAGTTTATAAAGACGTTTATGTTGTTGGCTCCAGCATGTCTGAAGGACAAGACGCGCCTCCGGGCTATATACAGGCATTTAATGTAATAACCGGTAAATTGCTATGGGTTTTTCATACCATACCGCTTCCGGGCGAATATGGCTATAGCACCTGGGGTCCTGATTCCTATAAAAAAATTGGCGCGGCTAATGACTGGACAGGTTTCGTTGTTGATGATAAACGCGGCATAGTTTACGCAAGCACCGGTTCGGCCTCTGTTGATTTTTATGGCGCTATAAGGCCGGGACAAAACCTGTTTGCAAACTGTATTATCGCGTTCGACGCTAAAACAGGTAAACGCTTATGGCATTTTCAAACCATACACCATGATATGTGGGACCGCGACCTGGTTTGCCCCGGCAACCTGGTAACTATTATGCATAATGGAAAAAAAATAGATGCTATTGCACAGGCTACAAAAGATGGATTATTATTTATACTGGACAGGGTTACAGGCAGGCCTGTATTCCCGGTAAAGGAAACGCCGGTACCAACTACACCTGCGTTACCAGGCGAACATCCATCGCCAACACAACCTATACCGGTACTGCCCAAGCCATATTCTATGCAGGAGTTAACCGAGGCTACTATTACCGACCGTACCCCCGAAGCACATGCTTATGTGCTTGAAAGATACAATAACAGCCTTCACGTTAGTGGCGCAAGCAAATACATGCCCCCAAGCGAAAAAGGCACGCTGTATTTTGGGTTTGGCGGTGGCGCCGAATGGGGCGGTACAGCGGTTGACCCTAAAGGAATTATCTACATCAACTCGAACAATATGTTATGGTGGCAGTTCATGGTCGATGTGGCAAAACGTGACGCATTAGCTGCGGCAACACCGGGTTCTACTTTGTTTAATGCCAATTGCGCATCATGCCACGGCTCAAACGGTGGTGGTGCTAATAATGGCGACGGCGCGCAGCCTTACCCTGTTTTAACCGATGTGGGCAGCCGTCTTACCCGCGTCCAGATCAGCACCTTAATGGAAACGGGCCGTGCGCGTATGCCGTCGTTCGCCAATGTCCCTAAGGCTGACCGTGACCTGATCATCGACTTTTTACTCCATACCGAGAAAAATGTTCCGGCTGCCAGTGCTAATGTAAGACGTCAAACTACACCCTACAGCCCGGCATTCCAAAGTAATGGTACCCGGCAGTTCCGCGATCAGGAAGGTTACCCGGCTATGAAAGCGCCATGGGGTACATTAAATGCTATTAACATGAATACCGGCCAGTACTTATGGCAGGTGCCACTGGGTTATTACCCTAAACTGGCCGATCATACTACAGGAACTGAAAATCATGGTGGTGCCGTAGTTACCGGTGGCGGTCTGTTATTTATAGCAGCAACTGATGACGAGAACCTGCGGGCATTTGATACCAAAAACGGTAAGGTTATTTGGCAATATCAATTACCTGCCGGTGGTTTTGCTACGCCTGCAAGCTATATGGTTAATGGCAAGCAATACGTGTCAATTGTTTGCGGCGGAGGTCGTTATGGCTTACCCAGCGGCGGCAAGTTGCTTACCTTCGCCCTGCCTGATAAACAATAATGCCTTATTTAAACAAACGAAAATTGAAAAATACAACTCTATACAAAATTGCATTAGGCTTGGCCCTTGCATGTATATTAGCCGCCTTAGTTATGGCTGTTTTGGGCCGCCTGGCCGAAGCGGGCCCTTTATTTGTAGTGTTCTTTGTGGCCCTGGCCATCGGTTTCAAAGGTTACGAAAACCTAAAAAGGTTTTCGTATACCGTTATTATATTCGCGGCAGTGAGCCTGGCTATGTATTATCCTTCGCACTTTGTAGCCTACGGCGATTTTAAATTTTCCTCGTTAATAACACCGCTTATCCAGCTCATTATGTTTGGCATGGGCACTTCCATGAGCCTGCATGATTTTGCCGGGGTAGTTAAAACACCCAAAGGCGTATTTATTGGCGTAACAAGTCATTTTATTATTATGCCAACTATTGGATTTACGCTGGCCACCATCAGCCATTTTCCGCCCGAAATTGCGGCAGGCATGATTTTGATAGGCTGTTCGCCAAACGGTATGGCATCAAACGTAATATCATACCTGGCTAAAGCTAATTTGGCGCTTTCTATTACCATTACTGCGGTATCAACCATGCTGGCGCCATTTTTAACGCCTATATTGATGAAGTACCTGGCGGGCTCGTTCATCCATATTGATACTACAAAAATGATGTTCGACATTTTCAAAATGGTAATTATACCAATTGGCGCCGGGCTGATATTTAACCGCCTGTTATCCGGTAAAGCCAAATGGCTGGATGCCGCCATGCCGGTAGTATCAATGTTTGGCATAGCGTTCATCATCGTAATTATTACCGCCGCAGGCCGCGACAGCCTTTTAACCATTGGCCCCCTGCTGCTATTATTAGTGTTGATCCATAATTTATTGGGCTATACGCTGGGGTATTGGTCGGGCAGGTTATTCAAAATGAACGAGCGCGATTGCCGTACTATGGCTATTGAAGTAGGTATGCAAAACGGCGGCCTCGCATCGGGCATAGCCAAAGAAATGGGTAAAATGGCAACAGTAGGTTTAGCGCCTGCCGTGTTTGGCCCGTTAATGAACGTTACAGGCTCGGTACTGGCCTCCTACTGGCATAAAAAACCAACCGGCGACGCGAGTGTTGATAAACCGAGTGATATACCGGAAGAGGTGGAGTTGACGTAAAAAAATCTACATAAAAAGAAAGCCCGAGCCAGGTGGTTCGGGCTTTTTCTGTGTGGAGAATATCGGAGTCGAACCGATGACCTCTTGCATGCCATGCAAGCGCTCTAGCCAGCTGAGCTAATCCCCCTTATTTTGAGTTGGTAGTATACAACGGAGGGCAAAAGTAATAAAAAGATGCTTAATTGAAAAAAGTAATAAAAAGATGCTTAATTGAAAATTTATACTAACTGGAGATAAAAAATAATATATCGGATACCTGATAATGCTATAAAACTTACCGCTATTACTCCGCCTTCAGGCGGCTTGGGGGGTAAACAAGTAAGGCCCCTGATGGGCAGGGGCCTTTACTAAACCAATTATAAACCTAAATTATGAGAAGACTTTTTTATATGTTAACGAGTTACCCCGTATGCATGGTGTAAAGGTAACACTAACATTTTTTAAATGCAAATATTTTTTTGTAATTTTTTTGTAAAAAAGGTATGTGTACCTATAAGAATGATAAAATTATGTACAAAATGTTAACATTGTGTTAATAGTAATGATATATCGCCAATTTTTATAATTTATAAACCATTTTATTTGAAAAAAAATATTTTCGGTAATTTTTAGATTAAAAATCGACTGTTTTTTTTAAAAACTATAGAAATTTAGCCATAATTAAAGTTATTTCTACTTTTTAAGGCCGTTTTTGATTGTTTTTCATGTAAAAATTCAGATTTTTTATTTAATGAGTTATTATAGCTTTTACCAGGAGTATTTCTGTATACCTCGCGGAACAATTTGTTAATATTAAATAGCTGTAATTTAACCAATCCTTAATCTTATGCATATACTGCATAAGTAATTTTGTATCAACAAAGATTTAGCAATAAAACTTAAAATGTTAACGGCAAATTTTAAGGCAGAATTTTTAAAAACAGTTTTTTTTGTTTTATTGACCCTTTACCCCCTAACCGCCCGTTGCCAATCCACACCGCTGCCTAACGCCTTTGCTCATAATGATTACTTTAATAAGCATCCTTTATATGATGCCTTGGATAATGGCTATACCAATATAGAAGCAGATATATTTTTAAAAGATGATGAGTTGGTAGTTGCGCATATCAACCCGTTTTTTAAAGAAAACCATACCTTAGAGATACTTTATTTAAAACCGTTATTCGACCGCATCATTAAAAATGGGGGCCAGGTGTATAAAGGCTATAATTACCCCGTTACCTTATTAATAGATATTAAAACGAATGCCGGAAAAACTTACCTTGCACTTAAGCCATTATTAGAAAAATACAGATCAATATTAACCAGCTATGATAATGGTAAAGTTTCTATAAAGCCTATAACTATTGTGCTGTCAGGAAACAAACCTTACGGGATAATTAATACTGAAACCAACCGTTTAGCGTTTATAGATGAGGACCTCAAAGATGCCACGCGCGATACGAGTGTCAAGAATGTTTTTATGATGGCAAGCTGCAAATATTCAAGGCTTATTAAATGGAACGGTACCGGTACAATGCCCGGTACAGAAAAACAGTTACTACAGTTATATGTAATAATGGCCCATAAGTATGGGAAAAAAGTAAGATTGTGGGCGTCGCCCGAAAATAAAACAGTATGGCAGGAATTGTTAAACTGCGGTGTCGACCTGATCAATACAGACAAATTGGTTCTGCTAAAAGACTTTTTACTGACCAACACCAGGATGTATGCGAATACTAATTAAGCCAGCTCACAGCTAAAAATTAAAATAGAATTAAATTTTTTTAATAGTTTCAAAATGTCATCGTATAGTCATACATTTACATTTGTAACAATTATAATACACTATTGATTTATGCTGATAATACCCCTACACCCCTATTTTAAAAGGGCACTTTTCGTTTTCCTGATTTTTATTTCTCCTCTAATTGTTAAATCCCAGGTTATCACCCTCGCCAATGGGTTCGCGCATAACGATTACCTGCATAAGCATCCTTTACTTGATGCCGAAAGTAACGGCTATACCCATATAGAAGCTGATGTTTTTTTACACGGTAATAAATTGGTTGTAGCACATATTAATCCTTATTTTAAGGGGAAAAGAACGCTGGAAAATCTTTATTTAGAGCCCTTGCTTGAACAGGTAGGTAAAAACAACGGCCATGTATACGCCGGTTCTGATCAGCCGGTAACTTTAATGATCGATATTAAATCAGACGCTGACAAAACCTATGCTGAACTGCAACAGGTCCTTGAAAAATACAGGACGATGTTATCGAGCTATAACAATGGTACGGTTTCCACACGGGCGGTTACCATTGTGCTATCGGGGCATAAGCCTTATAATGTTATTAAAAATGAGCAGAACCGCCTGGTCTTTATTGATGAAGACCTGCAAAAAAGCGCTGAGGATACTGCCGTTAATAACGTATTTACAATGGCCAGCTGTAAATATTCAAAATTATTGAAATGGAAAGGCACTGGCAATATTTCAAAACGTGAAGAGCAACGACTGTGCTCGTATGTTTCCATTGCGCATAAAAACGGCGAACAGGTAAGGCTATGGGCATCACCCGATAACCAGGCGGTTTGGAAAGAAATGTTAAGCTGTGGTGTGGACCTGATCAATACCGATAAACTGGTGGCTCTGAAAAACTTTTTAATTTCCAGCAATGGTAACTATCCGCGAGTGAATTAATTGGAAAGACTTTATGCCTTTCTTCGTGCCATTCTATATCTGTTACCAAACATATAGGGCATTGAAATAGTATTCTGAATGACCAACCAAGGTTTGACTTTTAACCCAGCCCGATCTAATGCACTTTTAAGCCTTAATTTTATTTCATTTTAGATGTAATAAAAATCTTTAATATCTTTAGGCTCCCCGGCAATTAGGATTCGT
>Ga0206912_1034_pt2 | contig 34812 bp, 24 predicted proteins | sample Alteio_BWOrgHeat_75_FD_152933 | JGI IMG/M metagenome (GOLD analysis project Ga0206912, IMG submission 152933) | Enriched cells from forest soil in Barre Woods Harvard Forest LTER site, Petersham, Massachusetts, United States -... | ecosystem: Environmental > Terrestrial > Soil > Temperate forest >... | reverse complement strand
TTGTTCAATATATTCCCTGATGATTTCAAGTGGCGCTCCACCGCAGCTGCTTGCAAAATAGCTTGGAGACCATAGACTATTTCCCCACAAGGCTTGAGCCACGATCGGAAAGTTCGCTTTTCGTATCATTCTGGAAGAAACCCCTTTTAAAGAGTTAACCAATTTACTCAAGGCAATAGTTGGAGGATAGGTGATGAGAAGATGGACGTGATCATTTTCTCCATTCACTTCAACTAATTTTGCGCCAAAATCAGTACAAACACTTTCAAAAATGTCTTTAAGAGAACTAAGGACTTCCTTAGTAAAAACATTTTTTCGATATTTTGTAACAAAGACCAAATGTGCATGCAGTAGAAATACACAGTTTCTACCGCGTCGAAAATTGTTTGACTTTTCCATAGGCCAAATGCTATCAAATTCTCATGATTGTTCGGAAGAGCTATAAATATTGGTTGAAGCTTACAAAGAAGCAAAAATCTGCATTGCAAGAAATGCTTGATGAATGCCGATGGCTCTACAACCTTTTCTTAGAGCAGAGAATACTTGCCTACGAAGAGCTCGAGATTTCGTTATCCAAGTACCAACAACTCATGTTCCTTCCTTTGTTAAAGGAGGAAAGACCAAGCTTAACTAAAGTACATTCACAAGTATTACAAGATGTCGTCGTTCGATTAGACCGTGCATTTGAGGCCTTTTTTAGGCGTTGTTCAAAAGGCGGAGAAAAACCAGGATTTCCTCGATTTCGAGGATATGATCGATATGACAGCTTCACCTATCCCCAAAGTGGATTTGAAGTTGTTGGCTCTGAACTGAAGCTTTCAAAAATTGGTCCCATTCGGATGAAGCAGCATCGGCCAATCTTTGGCGCAATTAAAACGTGCACTCTCAGACGAGACCCTTCTGGTAAATGGTATGCAAGTCTTTCTGTTGAGCAGGAAGCTCAATTGCTTGTACCCAATGAGAAATCTGTTGGAATCGACATGGGAATTGAGCATTGGGCCCACTTAAGCGATGGAACAGTGGTAGAAAATCCACGCTTTCTCAAACAAGAAGAAAAAGCACTTGCAAAAGCACAGCGAAAGCTTTCAAAATTTGAGAAAAGAACTCCTGGACGAAGAAAACAGGGAAAGATCGTTGCCAAGGTTCATGAACGGATACGCAACAAACGGCAAGATTTTTGCCATAAGCAAAGTAAAAAGATTGTCGCTGAGTATCAATATATTTGTGTAGAAGAGCTGAACATTAAAAATATGGTGGAAGGATCTCCTTTAGGGAGCTCTCTTTCAAGAAGCATAGCAGACGCGAGTTGGAATCAGTTTTGCCGATTCCTTGCCTACAAAGCGGGAGAAGCTGGTAGGAAGGTTGGAATGGTAAATCCTGCCTATACATCAGCGACATGCAGTCAATGCGGCAAGATGGAAAAGAAATCTCTTTCCCATCGACAGCATCAATGCACGCATTGTGGATATAGTGCACATAGGGATTTCAATGCAGCACAGAATATTTTGGCTATCGGGCTAGATAGCTTGGGCTTAAGCCCTAGAAGCCTTCGCCTTTAGGCGAGGGAGTAGTCACGGTGTTCTAATCGTGCAAACCACAGGTCATATCTGTTTTGCAAATTCATCCAGAACTCTGCGGAAGTGCCGGACACATCAGCAAAGTCAAGAGCTATTGCCTCAGTTACACGACGCTTCTTATTAATAATTTCACTTACTTTAGGCTGCGTCCATGATCCACCAAGATATTTTGCAAACTGCTCTTGGGATAGGTTGAGAGGTCTGAGAAACTCCTCTAACAAAATTTCGCCAGGATGTGTCGGCGGTCTGTGTTTTGGAAGCATACTAATCTTCTCCTTGATAAGAAAAATCGAAGCTTAATCTTCTTCGTATATGTCTTTGCGATGGTCTATCTCTACAATGATGACAATGACCTTGTCCTCGTCGACCTTGTAAATCACCCGATAATCTCCGACCCTCAATCTTCGATACCCCTTTAAACTATATCTCAAAGGCTTTCCAAACCTCATGGGATCAACCATCAATTTCTTTTCAATTGCATTTCGGATAATTTCTCGGATGGCTGGGGGAATTTTTTTATAGTCTTTATTTTTAGATCCGAGGTCATAGAAAATCTTATATGTCACTCTGAAATCTCCCAGTATGCCTCATGGGAAATTAAAGGATTTTTTTCATTTTCTCTTTCCTCAATCTTATGGATTAACTTCATATCTTCATAATCTTCAAGCCACTCATGCACCATTTTTTTAATTACAGAAGACATGCTTACCTTCCGCTTTCTTGAAAGAATTTGAATAATGTCTAGATCTTCATCATCTAAAGTTACGTTGATTCTGTGTGTTTTTGAGCTCATATAGCACTCTCTTTTACCTAGATTGTATCAGATGTGGCACAGATCGTCAAGTTAACAATAAGACTACTTCTTGCAAAGCGCCAAAACATCTGCAACTTTTTTAACATCGTGCTCAGTGGTATTCCAAGAGGCAACAAACCGAAGTTCGGTCATAGCCTCATCCTTATCCCAAACGTAGCAGGCTATATGCTCTTGAATGATAGGAACAAACGCGTGTGGAACCTTAAAGAAGATCTGATTGGTCTCAACAGGATAGGAAAGGCTGCATTCTCGATGGGAGGTCAATATCTTGGCAATTTCTTGCGCCCGCTGATTGGCAGTTTGTGCAAGTGTTCGCCATAGTTCATTGGTAAAGAAGGGAATAAACTGGGAAGAGATATAGCGCATCTTCGAGACAAGCTGAAGAGTCTGCTTATTGATGTGGTCTGACCCCTCCTGCAAAGCAGGATTAAAGATGAGAAGGGCTTCGGCACACATAAGGCCATTTTTAGTGCCGCCGAGCGATAGAATATCGACTTGAGCCGTTTGTATCATTTCATCCAGAGAGATTTTAAGAGCACAGACTGCATTGTATAATCGGCTTCCGTCGATATGAAAAAGCAAATTCTCTGTTTTACATACCTTTGATAATGCTCGAAGCTCTTCCAGCGAGTAGAGAGTTCCAAACTCTGTGGGTTGGGTAATGGAGAGTACGCGCGGCGAAGTTGAATGTTTCCCAAACATACGCTCGCTTTGCAGCTTATGTACAAGAGCTGCAGGCGTAACCTTTCCACCTATGTGGGGCACAGGCAAAAGCTTGCAGCCAACAATCGATTCTGAAGCGCCGCATTCTTGATAATGAAGATGGGCGATATCGCTACAGATGACCGACTCATGCCGCCTGCACGAAAGTTTGAGCGCTAAAACATTGGCGCCAGTTCCTGTTGGCACAAAGAAGACTTTACAAGGAGAGCTAAAGGCGTTTTGAATAAGCTTTGCTGCCTTCTCAGTGAAAATGTCATCGCCATAGGAGGGCGCCCAAATTTCATTTGCAGATTGTATTGCCTCAAGCACCGAAGGATGGGCAGAGGTATAGTTATCGCTCGCAAGACAAGTTTTTCCCTGAAGCATAGTTCAAGACCCGCTTTTTGCACCGACGAAAAAATCTTTGAGCTTCTCTATAAAGCCCTTTTTCTTGGGGAAATTATTGGCAGATTCAAGTTTGGAAAATTCTTCCAAAATCTCTCGTTGCCGCTGAGTGAGATTAGTTGGAGTTTCGACAATAACTTTGACTTGAAGATCGCCCTTCCCAGATCCTTGAAGACTTGGGAATCCCTCGCCTCGGACCCGCAAGGTTTTGCCTGACTGAATGCCTTCGGGAATCGCAATCTTAATTGCCTGTGTTCCAAAAGAGGGAATCTCTTTCTTACAACCAAGAGCCGCTTCACCGATAGATATGGGGAGCTCTAAGACAATATCGTTTCCTTGGCGTTCGAAAAACTCATGGGGCTCAACAGTGATATAGACAAATAGATCTCCAGCTGGGCCGCCGCCAATACCGACGTCGCCATAGCCAGGAAGCTTTAAACGCATTCCAGAGTCAATTCCAGGAGGGACATGGAAGTTTACCCGGCGCTTCTGCTTTGTACGCCCCTCTCCATGGCAAGATGTGCACGGCTGAGTGATGATCTCTCCCTCTCCATGACATTGTGGACAGGTCATAGACATGCTGAAGAAACCGCGCTGCTCAAAGACATGGCCAGAGCCGCCGCAGCGAGGACACCTTTTAACGCCATCGGATGAGGTGGTTCTATTCCCTTTGCATGTCTCGCACAGGATGTAGTTATTGAGCGAAAGCTCTTTATCTACCCCTTTAAGCGCCTCTGCAAAAGATACTGTTACATTGATTCGTTTACTTGCACCCGGCTGAACGCGGGAAGGTCCTTCGCCATACGATCCTCCGCCTTGGCCAGAAAAGCCGCCGCCAAACATCCCTTCGAAGATAGATTCGCCACCAAATGCACCCATAAATGTGCGCAGAGCCTCTTCCATCGTCTCTTGATGTCCAGGATGGCCGCCTGCGTAACTATGCATACCCTCACTGCCATATCGATCATATGCCTGACGCTTTTTCTCGTCGCACAAGACCTCATACGCTTCGGATACTTCCTTAAACTTTTTTTCGGCAGTTGGGTCGCCAGGGTTTCTGTCGGGATGAAACTGCAGCGCCTTCTTACGATACGCCTTTTTGATATCATCTTGAGATGCATCTTTTGCAACTCCGATTATTTCATAGTAATCAGCCATACCGAAAGATCTGTAACAAAGGGTTAGAGCCTGAACTCATTAAAAATTCAGGCTAAAGAGAAATTATGAGCGAGTTTTTTTGTATTTCAGTGCAGCTTTTGATTTCGCTCGCTTCTTAACTGACGGCTTTGAGTAGAAACGATGAGCCTTCACCGACTTCATCACGCCTTCTTTATCCAATCGCTTTTTCAACGCTCGAAGCGCCTTGTCGATAGAATCACCGGGTCTAACTTTCACGCATGTCATGCAGCATATCCTTGATTAGCTTAAGTTTTGTGTAAGAATCATAATCCTTCTGGAGAAAAATACTCAAGAGTCTTTCTCAATTTCTGCTTGAGTTCGTCGAAGATAAAGAGGATGAAGATCTTTGGGCAGCACGCTTGTCCCCTCTTGAAATTGCTGCCATCCCTGCCGAATAAGCACATCCGCTTGAGGACAAGAAGTTATGACAGGAGTTGCAAACTCCAATTGTTTATGAGTAATCCAACTGCGTTCAATGGTGACTACATAATCGACAAGGTCCGCTCTTTGGCTGAATGCACCATCATCGATTCGTTCAGGGCCCTTTTCCCATGAAACATCCAAGCCCTTTTTTCTGCCTTGAGCTACGAAAACACCGCCAACTTTTGCATCTATCGCTGCCATAAAGGTGCCATCTGCTTCTGGAACAAGACCATAGAGACTGCTCATAGGAATAAGTGGAATTTTTAAAGCAACGGCAATCCCCTTTGCAAAAGAAACGGCGACTCGAATTCCGGTATACGATCCGGGTCCAATACCTACGATACAAAGTCCGAGCTCTTGAAAACGTATTCCTGCCTTTTGGCAGAGATCATGTGCATTTTTAGCCACATCACGGCTTCCCGATAGTTCAATAGATCGTATGACTTGCCCATCACGCCCGATGGCTGCAGATCCCCGATTTGTCGAAGTCTCAATGAGAAGTGTGTACACCTGTTACCTCTATCTTCTGAGGAATTAATCGCTCCTGCAGCACCTTTAAAAAATAGCGATCAGTCATGCCAGCAATAAAATCGACGACATATTGAGCCGCCACTGTATTGACAAGGTATTCTTGAGTTCTGCTATGAAGAAAGGCAGTCCAAAGCAAACTCTCCTCTCGTTTTTCCAGCCACTCAGTTAACAGATTCTCGAAAAGAAGCTTGTACGCTTGTTCAATCTTTTTTGATTCTGTCTTCAGCTTGGGATGCCAGTAGATACATTCAAAGTTAAATTTTCGCAGCTTTTTCAAGGTTTGGTACATCTCTTCAGAAAATCCAAACTGTCCAGTATCTCCATAAAGCGTGAGTATATCATGGCGCGCAGCTTCCAGCAGTGTGTGGTTAGAAGAGCCCAGCATGCCCCATGGAACATCTTTTCTCTCAATTAACCTCAATGCAATAGCATCTTCAATATCGCGTCCTAAATAGCTCACGGTATCGCTCAGCTTCACTAAAAGCGCTTCAGCCGTTTTGGGAATGAGATCAACTTCTGGTGTAACTGTTCGTAATTTTCGCTCATCAATGTGCATTTGGGCAGTTTTATCGAGATTGGGCTGAGAAACACGACTCTTCATCCCTCCATCATGGCATAAAAAACCATCATGAACTTCAAAAGAGAGATCCAGAGGTTCAATAACTTCAAAAAGTCTGCAGGATTGATTGGCATGAGAAAAGGCCCCAAGCCCCATCTCTTTACAAATTGAGCTTAAATACCCCTCCCCTTCATGTCCAAAGGGAGGATGGCCCACATCGTGGCCCAATGCAATGGCTTCAATGAGATCGAGATTAAGCCCAAGCCGTTTCCCAAGCATACGAGAAAACATACTTACAAATTGTACATGAAGCCCGCGGCGAGTGAGATGATCGTAGGGCACAAGGTAGACAACCTGTGTTTTGTCGAAATAGCGCGCATAGGCGTTTGAGTGGATAATCCGCTCAAGATCTCGCTCGTACAAAGAGAGTTTGCTCTTCACGTGTTTTTTCCCTTAGTTGAAGCAGTTTTTCACGATTAATCTCATCATGAATACGCTTTAAAAGAGCTCGTACCTCTTTAGTTCTTTTTGGCGGAATCGAAATATTGCGAAGCCCAAGCCGAACAAAAATTGGAACAACCGCTTCATCTGCTGCCAATTCCCCACAAAGGATGCACGGTTTGCACATTTTTTGAGTAACCGAAAGCACAACTTTAATCAGTTCCAAAACTCCTGGATGAAGAGCGCCGCAAGCAGAAAGACGTGTAGTTGCACGATCTATTCCTAAAGCATATTGAATCAAATCGCTCGAGCCAATAGAGATAAAGTCCGCAAGCTGCACAATTTCCTCGATCTCCAAAACAGCTTTGGGAGTTTCAATCATGGCTCCAAGTTGAAAAGGAGCCTGAAATTCAGCTCGAACATCTTTAAAAATCATTTGAGCGCGATGGAATTCTTCAGCATCCGACACGAATGGCAATAGGATAGAACAGCCTTGAGGAAATGCTTTGCAGATAGCTCCGAAGTGGACACGAAGAAATGCTGGATCGTGAAGAAGAAACTGCAGCCCTCTCTTACCCCGATAAAGATGTGGAAATTTCTCCATACTCATATCGAGCGCACGAACAATAATTCGAAAAAAACCGGTTGGATTGCACTGCGAGAGAGCCTTTACCTGCTCGCTTTCAGTTGCCTGGTGGGAAAAGAGGTATTCTGTACGCAAAAGTCCAATCTCTTGAATCCCTTCATCTTTAGCTGCTTGAATATCAGCAGGATGCTCGATATTCGCCATTATATGAAGGCTATCATCCTTCAATTCAAAAGCTTGTTCTCGTACAGCCTTTTGAACTGCAAAAGCCTTTTTTAGCCTGGTCGCAGTCGGATTTACAAGTATGAGCCCTGCCTCACCATCAACAAAGAGCGTCGGATTGTGCCCTTGCTTGATTTGTCTGGGATCTATTTGGACAACGTACGGGATAGATCTTGCTCTTGCCAAAATAGCTGTGTGGGAAAAAGCACTCCCATGAAAAGCTACAAATGCTGCAACAGAATTTGAGACTAAAAGCGCTTGAGAAAATGAGATCTGATCAGCAACAAGAATTGCACCCTTCGGCACTAAGCTCGACTCTTTTTCAGATAGGGGCTTTAACTGCTCCAAGACTCTCTGAATAACATCTTCGATATCCGAAAACCGCTCTGAGAGCAATCTGTCCTGAACAAATCGAAATTTTTTTTTGAGATGTGCTAAGGACCACTTTAAAGCAGCTTCAACTGATTTTTTCTTTTCTGAAATCCCCTCAAGAACAAGCTTTTGAAGTCCAAAAGGATCCTTAAGAAGCTCAACATGGCTTTCGACAAGCTGCAGCTCATCAATTCGCCCCTCAACATCAAGTAAAACTGCAAAGCGCATAAGCTCATCAATGGCTCGTTCGATAGCAGACATGAATCTCTTTAATTCTAGAGAAATTTCTGACTGACTGAGCTGCCTCCCCTTCAAAGAGGCGCTTGAAGATTCGACAAAGAATGCAGGACCTGACACTTTGCCTGAAACAATGCCTTGGCCATAGATGGATTCATTGCTCACAATGTTGAATCCCCCAAACCTGTTTCAAAAGCATTTTGGATAAGCTCTAAAGTCTGCTCGGCGTCTGGGCCTGAAACTTCAACAAAAATTGTTGCATGTCTCGGGGCCCCTAAAAGCAAAAGACCTAAAACACTTTTGGCATCAACACGGTTTTCTCTGTAGGAGAAATAAACTTGGGATTTTTTCCCATGAAGCATTTTGACTATATGAGTTGCAGGGCGTGCATGAAGTCCCATGCGATTTTTGACACGCATATGCGCTTTTAATACTGGCAGTCCCTCTTTGGTCTGGTCCACGCATAGCCTCTCTTCAGTAACTCAAACCCAAAAACTCTAGTGGATAGTCTCCTCTTTCGTCAACTGGCCAAATAATTATTGTATTGAAAAAGAGTTAGACATTCTGTTACTATTTATTAATTTTATTTAATTTTCAGGCTTTAAAATATGAAAATACAAATTTCAATCCCAGGAATTGATACTAAACTAATAGAATTTGGCTTCACAGTAAATTGCCCTGAAGATGAAGCGCCTCCTCTCGATAACAAATGGTTCCCGCTCCCGTTTGAGGTAGAGAGGGCAACAGATCCACAATCTCCTATTATTCAAAGACAGGTAATCCTAGAGAGAGCTCCCGACTTAAGTCAAAAAGAAATTGTTCCTTTAGATTTCAGTTTATATGCAGACTCTCTAGAGATAGAAGAACAAAAAGAGAGTGCGAAAAAAACGGATGAGATAGTCACGACCACTCCTTTGGCTCTAGAGCAAGACACTAACAGTGAAGTGCCAGAAATCACTGAAAAGAAAATCGTTTTGCTGGAAGAAGATAGCGCAACAAACAAAACTCAAAAGATCGCTGAAAAAAACATTCCAGAAGAGCCATCAAAGCAGGAAAAATCAAAAAAAACAGCTAAGGTTGCCAAAAAGATTATTCCAGTTACTCCTCTTAAAAAAGTTATTAAAAAAACTGAACCGAAAAAAATCGTTATAAAGGAAACCTACGAAGAGGTGGTACAAAAAATCTCCTCTAATCCAGTTGAGTTTCTTAAAGTCGATGAGAAGAGCAACCGCTGGACCGAAAAAGAATTTAAATCGTTTGCAAAAACAGCTCTTGTAACCCTACTCCTTGACCATCCAACTCTAGCAGCGACTGAAAACGGGGATAAAATTAAAGAGAAAGCTCAAAAAATCCTTCCCAATAAGCCATCAATCCTTACAAACGATGTTGAATACGCCAAATGCAAAGAGAGACCGAGCGTAGATCAAATACTAAAAAATAACCATGCCTACTACCTTCTGTTTTATGATAAATATTTTGATATTTCCTATGAACAGATCCTCAGCTTGGTTGTCCATTTTCAACAGAAATTTACCCAAACCGATATGCTCTCAGCCGAAGCTCTTTTTGCAGCACTTGCTCTTATTCCTGTATTGCCCTTTGCTCAAAAAATCGCTGCAGGAAATTTTGGAAAAGATGCCAAAGTAAATCTCCTCATCTATTGCATGGCCTATCATCGCTCAGATATCTTAATCTTTAAAGAGGGTGCAGACGAATTCCAACGTCTTATGCTGTTGGCCTCTGATACGATTAAAGAGTCGACTGACCAGGAATTAGTAAAGAAATGGATCGCTGGCGGCACAAAGATTAATTTTGACGGCAAATTAATTTTTGAAGATCCCCGCTTTCCAAAGCAGCATAAAGAGACCATCTGCAATTCATTTGACCTGCTCTTAGAAGCCATCCCAAATGATCCATCCATTGTCATCACCTATGGAAAGAAACTAAAGAATTACCCTCTCTTATTGAAAAATGCCCTTGCAGCCATCTTGCTGAACCCGAAGCTCAAAGAATATTTTTTCCTGCATAAAGAAAAAAAGAAGCAATTTGACGCTTTGAACGAACTTGCCAAGAAACATCTACCAAAGAAGGATTCGCAAGTTAAGAATCAAGATGACTTGAATAACCTTTTTATTATTCAGCCCAATATAGAAAAATTATTCGATAGCCATGACTCATTAGACATGATGGATTCAGTACGAAAGGAATTTTTTGACTGTTCTTATCAACAATTCTTGAGTGCTGTGCAGTCTCTCAACGAGCTCTTCAAAGAGCCGCTCCCTCAAGGTACAAAAATTCGTACGAACTGGGCATTTTTTACACTCATTGATGTTATAGAAGCTATGTATGGTGTGCTGAGCAATTTGCAGTATAGCAGGTGCGAAACAACAACCGAAATAAACATTGTGCAACTCTACCCAAAGAACCTGCGGCTTATTCAGCGAGCCATCGAAAAAGACCCATTTAAAAGAGCTTTCTACTTTGCAGATGACTCCATCCGGCTTGATCGGAGATTTAAAAGAGAGCTGGTGGCTGCGATCTCCTTTCCGCTTAACTTTAAAGATGCAAAGGTGCTTGTCGAGCAATCAACCTTTCCCAAAGAGGTACTCAATGACCCGGAGATGCTGTTCCCATTGTTTCAAGTCAATCCCTCCATCTTAAACTTTGGAACTAAAGAAACTAAAGAGCATCTTACAAAAAAGTATAACATTGCCCTGCAGGAAATTAAAATCGATTCTATCCCGTTTAAGAGTGAAGAGACTCGCGAAAAGGATGTTACTGAGTTCTTAAACGAAAAAATGAAAGAAATGGTTCTTGAACAAAAGAGACAAGAAAAATAGTTGGAAAGAAAAAATATTTATGAAACTTGAACTTTCAATCCCTGGCCTTAAAGGTCCTGTAATAGAATTTGGGTATACAGTAAATTGTCCTGAAAAGAGTGTGTTGAAGATATGGGAAGATCCAAAATGGTTTGCGATCCAGCGATGTATCCCCAAAGAACAAAATACTCAGCCAGTCGTTACTGATATCGATAAGAAAACTAAGGGAAAAACTAAGAGAAAAACTAAGGAAACACCCTTCTTCAATGAAAAAGATACAAAGGTAGCTTCTTTAAAAAATAAAGTTTTCATTAACAGTCATGAGGTCAAAGCTCCTACATTCAACAAAATAGTCGAATGCAACCTTTCACAACCCCTGGAAAGCGACATCGGTGAATTCCAACTCATTGAAAAGGAAATCGTTCCGTTGAATTTCAGTTTCTTTTCAGACATTTCAGAAGATCAATTGCAAGAAGTACAAGAACAAGAAGTACAAGAGCAAGAAGTACAAGAGCAAGAAGTACAAGAGCAAGAAGTAGAAGAAGAAAAAGAGCCAGTCTCATCAGACAGAGAAATCACAGTTATGGAAGTCAAAAACCCTCCAAAACTGAAATCCAACAACAAGAAAAAAAAGACCAAGGGAAAAAAGGCAACCCAACCAAAGCAAAAAAACCAAGCTGAAAAAACCAACAAAGTAGTCGGTGAAAATCTCCCGAAAGATACGGGCAATAAAAGCAAAAAAACAGCTGAGGTTGCCAAAAAGATTATTCCAGTAGTAGACCCCAAGAAACCTCTTGAGTTGGTACAAATTGAGCCTAAAGAAATCCTCATCCCCAAAAAAGAGACACACGAGGATCTATTAGAAAAAATCTCTGCAGACCCCGCCTATTTCCTTAAAATCAAGGAAGATGCCTCGCCGAAAGATCAATATAGCTTGTTTGCAAAAACAGCCCTCGTCAGCTTAATTCTGGACCATCCAACTCTTGTGGCAACGAAAAACGGAGATAAAATTAAAGAGAAGGCTCAAAAAATCCTTCCGCAAGTGCCATCAATACTTAAGAACCCTGACGAAATGAGCATGTGCAACGATTTACCTACCGCAGAAAATTTATTCAAAAATGACCACCAGTACGTACTTAATTTTTTTACTCAATATCTTGATGTCTCGTACGAACAGATCCTCACTCTGCTTGAACAGCTGCAAATAGATTTTACCCAACCCAAGGATAAACAGACTGGAGCTCTTTTTGCAGCAATGGCACTTATCCCAATACCTGCAATTGCTCGTAAAATTGCAACAGGAAAATTTGGAGAAATAATAAAAGAATATTCCAATTTCTATTGCATGGCCTATCATCGTAAAGATCCTCTGATCTTTAAAGAAGGCGCAGAACTTTTCCCACATATCATGCTGTTAGCAGATGATACTATTAAAAATTCAACTGATAAGGAATTAGAGAAGTGCTGGCTAAATGCCGGTATAGAGATTAACGTCGATGGCAAATTTGTTTTTGAAGATGTACGCTTTCCAGCGAGACATAGAGAAACCATCTGCAATTCCTTTGAACTGCTTTTAAAAGGCATCCGAAACAATCCATCGATTGTACTCCATGTGGGTTTGAACATAAAAAATTTCCCACTATTATTGAAGAATGCACTCGCTCGGATCTGGTTTAACCAGGAAGTCCAAAAAAGTTTTGGACATCACAAAAAAACTTTGTTGGGACTTGCCAAAATCTCTCTTCCAAAATCCGATTCCAAAATCACTGGTCAAGAAATGTTGAACAAACTGCTTCAAGATAAACCTGAAATTATCGATCTCTTCCAGAAAGGAACAGAAATGGAAATTCTTACTCCGTTCAAAAATGATTTTTTTAACTGTTCTTATGATCAGTTCATCAGAGCTTTGATTTCTCTCAACCTACTTTTATCAAAGCCCCTTCCAATCGATACAAATCTTTTGAAGGACTTTTCTTTTTTCTCACTCATTGATGTTGAAGAGGCAATGTATGGAGTGCTGAGCAATATGAAGTGGGACATCAAAGATTCCTCAAACCAACAAAACATTGTGCGGATGTATCCTAAGAATCTACGTCTTGTTTTGCGTGCAATAGAAGGTGATCCAAATAAAAGAGCAATTTATTTTGCTGATGATTCAATCCGATACAATCCGAAGTATAAAAAAGAGCTGACGAAGATAGTCTCCATTCTGCTTGTTGCAAGAGGCACAAAGGCTGTCGATGCCACCTACTTTCCCAAAAAGATACTTGACGACCCAGAAATAGTTTCCCCTCTGATGGATATCGAACCTGATATTTTTACATTTGCGACTGAAAAAGCACAAAAGGAACTCAAAGAGAAGTATGACAGCCTCAAAAAAGAAGCTGATCTGGCCAAGAATACTATGAGTAAAATAACTCATGAGCTTGTAAAATTGAACATTGAAGATAATAATTGAAATCTTTATTATTTATTAATTTTATTTAATTTTTAGGTTATTAATTATATGACATCCAAACTTTCTATCCCAGGATTTGGGAATGAAATAATCGAGTTTGGCTTTCCAGTAAACTGTCCTCCTGAGAGTTATTCATTAGTATTTGAAGATGGCCGCTGGTTCGCGATCAATCAAGTAATCCCCCAAGAACCAAATGATCTGCCAGTCGATTTTCTTAGTCAAAAAGATATCATTCCAGAATCGTGTGCCAAAAAAAGCGATAAAAAATTAGTTCTTTCGAACACGCAAAAAGTCAAAACTCCTCAATTCAACAAAATAGTCGAAAGCAACCCTTCACAACCGCCGGAAAGCGACATCGGTGAATTCCAACTCATTGAAAAGGAAATTGTTCCGTTAAAATTCAGTTTATTTTCAGAGACTCTAGAAGAGCAAGAGGTTCAAGAGCAAGAGGTTCAAGAACCGGAAGTTCAATTACAAGAGGAAGGACAAGATATTCAAGATCAGGAAGAGCCTGTTTTATCGGATAGTGAAGTTGAACTCCCTCCTCAAAAGATAAATCCCAAAAAGAAATCAAAGAAAAACAGAAGAAAAGCCGCACAAACAAAACAAAACAGCCAAGCTAAAAAAACGCAAGAGGTAGTCCAAACCGAACTCCCCAAACAGTCTGGTAAGAAAAAGAAAAAATCACAAAAAAGTACCGAAAGAGTTGCCAAAACGATTATTCCTGTAAACAACCAGGCACCAACAGAGAGCAATGAAAAAGTCCTCAATGAGACCACTCATGTCTTTGAGCCAACTGAGCAAAAACCAATTCCTAAAAAAGACTCCTATGATGAGCTATTAGAAAAAATCTCTTCTGACCCCTCTCTTTTCCTTCTCATCGATAAAGAGAGCTTGTCTGAAAATCAATATAAAACCTTAGCTAAAACAGCGCTTGTACTCGCAATCCTTGATAAAAAATTCAAAGATTTAACAATCCTCGAAGAGATTAAAAAAAGAGCACAAGAGGTACTTCCTAAAGAGTTGTCAAAACTGACAAACAGTGAAGAATTTCATGCTTGTAAAGAGAGACCCCTTTCAGGGCGCATTCTATCTAACAATCACCAGTACTTTCTTGATTTTTATGATAAATATTTCAACGTCTCCTACGATCAGATCATAAGCATGCTTGAGATACTGCAAACCGATTTTACTAAAAATGAGCAGCTGTACTCTGCAGCTCGTTTTGCCCTAACAGCTCTCCTTTCGGTACCTATAGTTGCTCGAAAAATAGCCAGAGGCGATTTTGGAGAGGGCTCCAAAGACTGTCTCTTCTATTGCATGGCCTATCATCGCTCAGACCTCGAAATCTTCAAAGAGGGCTCGAAATGGCACCCGCCTCTCATGCTGCTGGCCTCAGATTCTTTAAAAAAATCGCCTGAATTAAAAGATAGCTGGTTGCAAGCTGGCATTAAGATTAACTTCGGCAAAGGATTTATATTTAATGATCCCCGCTTTCCTCAAGAATATAAATCTCTCATCGTAAATTCTTATTCCCTATTGTTAGAAGCTATCGAAAACAGTCCTTCGGCACCTATTTATGCCGGAGAAACCATAAGAAAAAACAGAGATGCATTCGCAAATTTATTGAAAAATGCCCTCGCTCGACTCTTGCTTAACAAGGACGTAGAAATACTCTATGGAGAATACAAAGAAACACTCCTATCGCTCGCTAAGAAAACTCTCCCGACCATAGATTCAAAAATTTCCGATCAAAATGATTTAGATTCATTGCTTCTAGGAAACCCCCTATTGAACAAAATGCTGAACGGTGGAGGGTCGTATGATGTTATGAGTAGTTGGAAAACCAAATTCTTAAACTGCTCTTATTCTCAATTCATGAAAGCTTTGGAAGCCCTCAAAATTCTCTATCAAAAGCCTATTGAACCAGGAAAAAGTCCTCTTAAGATTTTTTCATTTCTTGTACTGGTAGATGTTATAGAAGCAATGCGCGCCGTCCTCAACTATTTCCCAATGTACGATGACGCTGCAACAACACAAGGGACGATCGTGCAGCTCTATCCCAAGAATAGACAGCTGGTTGAGCTTGCTCTCAAAACGGATAAATATTGTAACTCGCTCATCTTTGCAGATGATTCTATCCGATACGATCCAAAGTTTAAAAAAGAGCTCATTCAAGCGCTATCTCCTCTCCTAATTGCAATGGGAGCAAAAGAGCTTGTTACTGTGACCCTCTTTCCCAAAAAGGTACTCGATGATCTAGAGATTCTCTCCGAATTGATTAAATTAGATCCTAAGCTGCTTGATTATGCCAGCGAGAATGTACAACTGAAACTAAAAGCTCAAAAATCGGAAATCATACGCTGTGAACCAGAAAAAAATAGCCCTGTTACCCTTACTAAACCAACGCAATCCTATGAAGAGCTGTTAGAGAAAATATCTTTAAACCCATCTGAATTGTTAAAAATCCAAGAGAGCGATTGGGATAAAACTCAACTCAAAATGTTTGCCAGAACGGCTCTTGCAGGTGCATTACTGGAAAATACAAAAAAGGTAAATCTCAACCTAATAGAAGGTATTAAGAAAAAGGCAGAAGAGCTTCTGCCAAGTAATCCTTCAAAAGTCAAAAACTACAAAGAGTATGCTGAAGCTTTAAAAACGTTTGAGTACGCCGAATTAATAAATATAAATCCTAAGGATCTTCTCAACTTTTATAATGAACAGCTCGACCTCTCCTACAATCAGACTTTGACCTTCCTCTTTATACTTATAGAGAGGTTAGGAAAGCCCGAAGATCAATTTTTTGCAGCTCTTGCGCTCGTTCCTATAAAAACAATCTCTCGTAAAATCGTAAGCTGGGAGTTTGGAGAGCTTATCACAAAAATTTCACCCAACTGCATGATCTACCACTCCTCAGACCTTGAAATTATCCAGAAGGGATCTCAAATTTGTCCGCCCTTTATTCTCTTCGCATCTGATACGATTACAAAAACAATCGAGCTTAGGCCCTTTTGGTTGAAGGCAGGGATTGCTCCCAATTTCGATAAAAAATTTGTTTTCCAAGATAGTCGATTTCCAGAGGGCTGCAAAGACGAACTTCTGAACTCTTCGAAACTGCTTCTCGACGGAATACACATCTACGATCCCGCAATTATATTCCATACAGGCGAGCGGTTGAAAACGGAAAATAAACAGATCAGCTTTGTATATAAACAATTAGTAAAAAATGCATTTGCTCGCTACTGGTTTGCCAAAAACAAAGAGGGCAACAACACCTTTGAAGTTCACAAGCCCGCACTTTTTACTCTTGCCGAAAAGGTTCTTCCAACTACCTCTTCAAAAATCTTAGATCAAAAGGCGTGGGATGAATATCTCAAAAATAATCCAGAGATTTTAGAGAAAATTGAAAAGGGCGGAACTTTTGATGTTGACAATGACTTCAAGGGTAGTTTTTTTGATCTATCCTTTGAGCAATTCAGAAGATCGCTTATCTTACTCAATCTTTATTTATCCCAAAATCAACCTAAAAAACATCTCTTCAAAGAGTTTTTCTTCATATCTCTCATTAATGAGCGTGAAGTGATGTTGAAGCTCTTACAGCATCCAAACATGTGTGATAGCGCAACCAAACAGTTGATCATCCAACAACACCCAAATGATGCTGAAATGGTGAATCGTGCACTCAAAGATGATGAATCTTGTCTCTCTCTCTATTTTGCAGATGATTCTATCCGTTATGCAGAACGTTATAAAAAACCCCTAGCTCACCTGATTGCTTTCCTCATATTGGCAAGAGGTGAAGCGTCTATCAAGAATGACCCCCGCTTCCCAAGAAATGGACTGGACGACATCGACGTGATTGAAGAAATGGTGAATATCGAAAGCTCTTTAGCCTTCTATGCGAGCAATAAGGTTAAGGACGAGCCAAAATATACGAATATCTTGATGAAGGCATTGCAGAAAAAACTCTCTGAGGTCGACATCAACAAAAAATAAGAACTAATCGTGATTAATTTATAGGCTTTAAAAAATGACAAGTAAACTTTCAATCCCGGGAACTGAGAATCCGGTAGTAGAATTTGGGTATATTGCTAATTGTCCTCTCGACAGTGTGTGCAAAATATCTGAACATCCAAACTGGTTCCCGATTCCTAAAAACAACAGCGATGAACCCATACCTAATCTGAACTCTAAAATAATTCAAAAAACAATTATCAAAGAAACCTCTATCGATTTAATTAAAAAGAAAGTAGATCCCCTGGATTTCATTCTTTTTTCAGACTCTCATGAAATCAATGCCACTCTGGACCTAGCTAATAAAACTCAAACGATAGTCGACAAAAACCTGTCCCAGGAACCGCAAATAGTTATTAGTGAGCCTCAACTCCCCGAAATGAACATTGTACCATTGAAAGTTGATACTGTTCCTGATCCAATCGTCACGAATCAAGAAAGTACTGCCAGCTCTGAATCGAAGAAAAAGAAAATAAATCAAGAGAACCAAACCAAAAAAACTCAAACGGTGGTCGATAAAAAACTCCCCAAACCGACTGGTGAAAAAAACAGAGAAACACAAAAAACTACTGTAGCGGTCGCCAAAGAGATTATTCCAGCAGGCAATGAAGAGATAATCATAGAAGAACCTTCAAAGAAACAGAGCAAGCCTAAACATCCTCCTCAAAAAGAAACGTATCAAGAACTCTTAGAAAAACTCTCCACTAACCCCCAATACTTCTTAAAAATCGAGGAAAATCAGTGGGACAAAAAGCAGTATAAAGCGTTTGCAAAAACAGCTCTCGTACTCGCAATTCTTGGAAAAAAAATCAAAGATTCAAAAATCATCGATGAAATAAAAGAGAGAGCAAAAAAGGTACTTCCTCAAGACCCATCGATTTTAAAAAACGATGAAGAATTTGGCTTATGTGAAGAAAAACCCGATCTAAAATCTATACTCCAAAATAACCATCAGTTCTTTCTTGGTTTTTATGATAAATATCTCGACCTCTCCTATGATCAGATCCTGACCATGCTTGAATTATTGCAAACCGATTTTACCCAATCAGATAACCTGCACAATGCCGCTATTTTTTCCTTAGCAGCTCTTGCATCTATTCCTGCAATTGCTCGAAAAATAGCCAAGGGAGATTTTGGAGAAGAGGCCACTGTTTGTCTCTTCTTTTGCATGGCCTATCATCGCTCAGACATCGATATTTTTAAGGCAGGCTCAAAACGTTTCGCGCCTCTCATGCTGTTAGCATCGGATAGTATTAAAAAAGCACCTGGATTGAGTGATTGCTGGTTAAAGGCTGGCATTGCGATTAACTACGACCATACATTGGTCTTTGAAGACCATCGTTTCCCAAAAGGGTATAGACAAGAAATTCTCAAATCCGACCAACTCATACTCGAAGGCATCCACAACAATCCTTCCATCGTATTGCATGCAAAGAATGTATCTCCGCATTTATTGAAAAATGCACTCGCTCGACTCTTGCTTAACAAGGACGTAGAGGAACTCTTTGGAAAATACAAAGAACAACTCCTTGCACTCGCCAAAAAGCATCTTCCCACCGTCGATTCAGAAATTAAGAATCAGGAAGGATTGGACCAAATCCTTCTATTAAAACCCAAAGTACGCGAAGCATTTAATCTTGGAGGATCAATCGAGGTCATTCAAGCTTGGAAAGACATAAACGTAAACTGCTCCTTTACCCAATTCATAGATGCTTTAAACGCTCTCAAACTTCTTTTGGAAAAGCCGATTTCATATGGTAAAAACCTCCTAAAAAACTACTCATTTTTTTCACTCGTAGATGTTCAAGAAGCTATGGAGTACGTGCTGAACTATGTTATGACAAACGAAACGGATTCCACAACGCAGCAGACCATCGTGCAACTCTACCCAAGAAATAGACGTTTTGTAGAAATTGCACTTGCAACCGACCAGTATAAAAGAGCTCTCTATTTTGCCGATGATTCCATCAGGTACGATCCAAAGTTAAAAAATGAGCTGGTGAGAATGGTTACAACAATGCTCACCGTAAAAGGAATAAAGGCTCTCGAGTCATATAACTTCCCAAAACAGGTGCTTTATGATGTAGAGATTGTCTCCGAGCTGATGAAAATCAACCCAGAGATTCTTAAGCATGCAAGTAAGAGCGTAAAAAAGAAATTAAAATATGAACAGACGATTGTCGAAAAGAGTTCGGACTCGATAGTAGAGAGCACAAAACAGCAACCTGAAAATAATCCATTCTACGAAGAGCTGTTAGAGAAAATATCTTCTGATCCATCTGAACTATTAAATCTCAAAGAGAGCGATTGGGATAAAACTCAACTCAAAATGTTTGCCAAAACAGCGCTTGTAACTTTAAAACTGGAAGAGCAAAAAAAGAACAAAATCTTGGCAAAAGAGGCCATAGAGAAAAAAGCTGAAAAACTTCTACCGAAAGAGCCATCAAAGGTCAAAAGCTACGATGAATTTCATAAAACATTCAACGCTGCTAAATATTCCGAGCTATTCAAAATCAGCCATGAGGAAATGGTTGCCTTCTACAATAAAAATCTCGACCTCTCATACCACCAGATCTTAACCCTCCTTACGTTCTTAACGGAGCCTTTGGGATCTTCGGAACAGAAACATTTTGCAGCTCTTGCTCTCCTTCCCATAAAAAAGATCGCACTCAAAATTGCACGTGAGGAATTTGGAACGGAGAGATCTAAAATTACACCCAACTGCATGATCTACCACCATTCAAATCTCGAAATAATGCAGAGAGGATCTCAATTGTGCTCCTCTTTTCTCCTTCTCGCTACCGATACTATTAAAAACGTAAAAGAGCTTAAGCCCTACTGGTTGGAAGCGGGCATCGATATCAATTTTAAGGATCATACGTTCATTTTCGAAGATAGCCGCTTCCCTAAAGAATATATAGAAGAGCTTTTAAACTCTGAAGAAGCGATCCTCAATGGAATACATATCTCCAGCCCCTCAATAATACTCCAAGCAGGTCAGGAGGTACGAGAGAGTGAGATGTACTCAACTTTAGTAAAAAATGCGCTCTATCGACTCATGTCTGAAAAAGACGAACAGGGCAACCTACGTTTTGTAGATCACAAAGAAGCGCTGATAAACCTTGCTAAAAAAGTCCTTCCAACAAAGCCTACAGAAATCTCAAATCAAAAGGGATGGGATGAATACCTCGAAAAAAATCCTCAGATATTAAAGGCTGTTAGAGAAGGTGGGAATTTTGATATTGACTTAGCATCAGGCGACTTTTTCGACCTCTCTTATGAGCAATTCATGAGATCACTGATTTCACTCAATATTTATCTATATCAGGGCAAACCCAAAGAGCTTCTCTTCAAAGAGTATTTCTTTACATCACTCATCGATATACGTGAAGCCATGCTCAACCTCCTTCAACACAGCAAAATGTGTGAAAGCATAAGCAAACAGTTCATCATTCAATTTCACTCAGATGATTCTGAAATGGTGAGTCGTGCTCTCATTGATGAACCGAATGGATGGTCTCTCTACTTTGCAGATGATTGTATCAGATACGATGAAGATAATAAAAAAGCTCTAGCAAAGTTGACCGCATCCCTCATCCGGAAAAATGGTGAAAAGGTTATCGACGAAGATCCTCGTTTCCCAAAAAAGGCGCTGGATGATGTTGAAGTTCTTGAAGAAATGATGAAGATCGACTACTCATATATCAACTATGCGAGTTCAGCAGCCAAGAAACACCCTAAATATGCCGACCTCTTGTATTTAAAAATAGAGAAGTTGGTATCTGAGCTTAGTATTGAAGCAAAGCATGACAAAAAAAAATAACTCTCTAAGGAGTTGCTTTAAGCAACTCCTAGAAAGTACTTACTGGCCATTGCTAAAGAAGGCTGTACGCGGCTGTTTTTTAGCTACTTGATTCTTTTGAGGCGTCGGTTGCGTATCAAGATTTTGATAGGACATGGCGTGGCTTAAGGAAGAGATCTCCCGGGCAAACTCTTGATGGCGGCAGAAGAGAAGAAGCGATTCTAACCGAATCTTAAAGTACTCAATTTCTTTGGCTGCACGGCTTAAGAAAAGACCATGGAAGACTCTTTTAATCAGATTGACAAAACCTCTGCTTGACCTATATCTCGATGCACCTTCTAAAAGCTCTAAGCATTTCTTTGCCGCAAGCTCAATATTTTTCTTATTTTGAGTATGGACATAGGGACACTCGATCCCCTTCTGATCTATCGATCGTAAAAGTCGTAAAAGTTTCAAAGTCCCTCGAGAGAGTCTTCGAAGCTCAAGCATTTGATGGCGTGCAATAGGAAGCGGCTGCACAAGCGCATCCTTTTTTCGCAAAAGGGATACACGAACATCTTGATGCTCAGGTTTTGGGCAGGGTTTCTCTGTCCAAGCATTTAAATTATCGTAAAAGCTATGAGAATCAAATTCGAGGAGCTGCTGCTCTACGAGCCGTCGCTCATTCTCCTCTCGTTTCTCATCCCGCTTTTCATCTTTTTGTGGATTTGGTTGATTTATTTGCATAGGTTTATTATTAGTTTGAGTACTCATTTTAATACCCTTAAATTTTAAACTATTTAGTTTATAAAAATCAACTGAAATGTTTGATTGTTTTCATAAGCAACCGTATGGTATCCTAGCGAACACAAACAACATTTATATACATAAACATATGCTTCCTATCGTTTCTTCGAAAAAAATACAATCCCCTTCGCAAAAAAAACGATCAAAAGAAGAGGGTAAAGCCCCTCGAGTAAAAGAGATCGGAAATAAAGTTTTTTTTATCAGTCTTGGCTGCCCTCGAAATTTAGTCGATACGGAAGTAATGATTGGTATTCTCCTTCAAGCAGGCTACGAAGCATCTGCAAGTTTAGAGGAAGCTGACTACATCGTTATCAATACCTGCGGCTTTCTAGAAGCCTCCAGAAAAGAGTCGGTCGATACGATCAAAGAAAGCATTAAGAACAAAAAGCCAACAGCAAAAGTCGTTGCTACCGGCTGCATGGTGCAAAACCATTCCGATCGCATCCGCGAACAGTGTCCAGAGATTCACTATCTTCTCGGCTCTGGCGACGTGCATGGAATTTTGAAGGCCGTTCAAGCAGAAGAGGCAGGAGATGGCGTGACCGACGCTCGAAGCTTTTTAGAATCGGGTGAAGTTCCCAGAACACTCTCTACTCCCAAAAACTACGCCTACCTCAAAATTGCTGAAGGCTGCCGCAAGCGCTGCTCTTTCTGCATCATTCCAGACATTAAGGGTCCTTTGAAGAGCAAAAACGAAGCGCAAATCCTCAAAGAAATCAAAATCTTGCTCGATGGCGGTGTCTCGGAAATTATTCTGATCGCACAAGATTTAGGCGACTTTGGCAAAGATGCAGGCTTCCATAAATCAGACGGCCTCATCCATATCCTCAAAAAGATTATGGAAGAGGAAAAGCGCGATTTTTGGCTCCGGTTGATGTACCTCTACCCAGATGAGATTACTGACGAGCTCATCCAAGTGATCAAATCAAACCCTCGCATTTGCCAATACCTCGACATGCCGATCCAGCACGTCAGCGACCCCATGCTGAAGGCAATGCGGAGAGCAACGTCTAAAAAACAGATTATCGAAACAATTGCCAAGCTTCGACGCGAGCTTCCCGATGTTGTAATCCGAACAAGCTTGATGGTTGGCTTTCCAGGAGAGACCGAAGAGCAGTTTAATGAGCTAGTCTCGTTTGTTCAAGAAAACCCTCTCGACAATATTGGAATATTCAAATATTCCAAAGAAGAGGGAAGCCATTCAGCAACACTTCCCAACCATCTGCCTGAAGAAATAAAGCAGAAGCGGTTTGAAAAGCTTGCCAAAGTACAGCAAAAAGTGTTACTCAAACGGCTTAAAAATTTCGTCGGAAATAGCTTCGATGTCGTCGTTGAAGGATACCATCCCGAGACGAAGCTTCTCATGCGCGGCCGACATGCGGGCCAAGCTCCAGAAGTTGACGGCGAAGTGTTGATTAATGACGGACGCAAAGTTTCTGCATTTGGAAAGCGATACAGAGTTGAAATCACAGACGTTGCAGGCTACGATCTGGTTGGACGCGTAGTCTGATCAACATAAAGCTAAAGGCAATATCAACTCAGCCTAGCTCAAATATGCGTAACACTTTTGTAAATATTCAACGCAAAGGCGCAAAGATGCAAAGACGCAAAGAAAATAGAAATAACCGAATTTTCAATGTTCTGGAAAGTTGTTTTCTTTGCGTCTTTGCACCTTTGCGTTGAATATTTACAAAGTGTGTTACCTAAAATGTATTGTTGTTAAACAATGCCAATTACTGAAGTGGTTTTTAAATAAATACGAGACTTTATAGCATTACATGTTTAGGAGTATCCGATCATGAACTTGAAGCACGACTATCGGTCAATTGAAGAATACCAAAACCGGCTTGAGAAGAAAAACGCCTTAGAGGCTCTTGGAATTGATCCCTATCCCCATTGCTTCGCCCCGACACATGATGCAGAAGGGCTTTTAGAAATTGCTCAAGGCACTACTTTGGGCCATTTTGAAGAGGCTGAAGCTGGCAAAACTCCGCTCGTTACAGTAGCCGGACGCTTAATGCTCTTTCGAGCCATGGGCAAAAACGCTTTCGGAACCATCCAGGATCGTTCAGGCCGTATCCAAATCATGTTCAATCGAGAAAATACAAATATTACAGATCTCTCCAATGAAACTCTTGCCTCTACAGATACGCCCAATGCCTTGAAACTGATTGAAAAGCGTTTTGATTTAGGCGATATCATCGGGGTAGAAGGTCATCTCTTTTACACAGGCAAGGGCGAGCTGACAATTTATGCCAAAAAAGTAACTCTTCTTTCCAAAAGCTTGCTCCCCCTCGCTGACAAGCATGCAGGCCTTACGGATAAAGAGATGCGCTATCGGAAGCGCTGGCTGGACCTCATCTGCCACGAAAATGTTCTCAAAACATTTAAGCATCGAAGCCAAATCCTCTCGCTCATTCGCAGGCATTTTGAAGAGCTCGGATTCCTAGAGGTAGAAACTCCTGTTCTGGGAACTATTTATGGCGGAGCGCAAGCAAAACCCTTCTTGACCAAGCTCAACGCGCTTGACCAAGAGATGTTTCTTCGAATCTCGCTTGAAATCTCCTTGAAAAAACTGCTTATTGGCGGCTTTGACCGAGTATTTGAGATCGGCAAGGTCTTTAGAAATGAAGGGATCGACCGCACACACAACCCTGAATTTACTATGCTTGAGGCGTACGCTGCCTACTGGGACTATAACGACATGATGCGAGTCGTCGATACCCTCTTCGAAAAGATCGCCCTTGCTCTTCACAACACAACACGCATCCTTTTCAACCGTGAAGATGGTCAATCCCCTGTCGAGATTGACCTGAAGGCTCCTTGGAAACGCATGACTATGAAGGAGAGCATTAAGGTCTATGGAGGAGTCGATATCGATGCCCTTTCCGACGACCAGATACGTGCCATCTTGATAGAATCTGGAATGAAGCCGCAGGAAGTCAAAGCTGCAAGCCGCGGTCTTCTCACCGCCCACCTGTTTGAAACCAAGGTCGAGCATCACCTCATTCAGCCGCACCACATTACCGACCATCCAATCGAGACAACACCTCTCTGTAAACCACATAGAGATAAAGCTGCTAAGGCTGAAGGGCTTATCGAGCGTTTTGAAAGCTTTATTTTTGGAAAAGAGATCTGCAACTCCTACTCAGAGCTCAATGACCCCCTTCTCCAGCGAAAACTGCTTGAAGAACAAGCTGAGAGGAAAGCCAAGGGCGATGAAGAGGCAAACCCCTTTGACGAAGACTTTATTGAAGCTATGTGTCAAGGCATGCCGCCTGCTGGCGGGCTTGGAATCGGCATTGACCGACTTGTCATGCTCTTTACCAACTCCTACTCGATCCGCGACGTGCTCTTCTTCCCCTGGATGAAGCCTGAGTAGATATTTACACTTGAAAGGCGCCAAGAAAGACAAGTGAACAAACTTGTCTTTCTTTGCGTTTAATCTGTAATTTTAAATAAACTCTGCATTTGCGTATTCAGCATTTGCGTATTCGGCATTTGAAAGAGTGATTCGACAACCGCCTTTTCAACCTTTCGGCTTTTGTCATTGATACGATTGTTGACTTCCTTTCCAAATCCGTCTATTCGAATGTACTTAGAAGCTTTTTTCAAAAAATGATCCCGATCGGATGTACTCAATAGCTGTGCGAACGATTTCAATTTAGTCATCGACTGGACACCCAAATAGAGCCGCCAAGGAAGATCGGAAATGTTTAGAGAATAAACCCCAACCCCTTCAGCCAAAACCCTCTTTTTCACAATTTCTTCAGAAATCTCGGGATACTTGAGAAGCTGCTTGCCCACTTCTAAGCAAAAAATGGCGCAATTACACCTATCTGCCTGCATATCGTACAACGAATTCTCAGTGACGTAATCGCCGAGAATAATTTTCTCGAATCTTTCTGGCAGGAGATCTAGAAGTATGGTGACATTGGAAAAGTTATTCAAAGAATCAAAAATAATAGCAACAGGTTGATTCTTATGCAGGAATGAATAAACCCCCACATAGTGGCTTAACTCCTTAATGACGCAGTACGAGGGAAATGCCCATTTGATTTTTTTTACCTGGTGAAGATCAATCACCTGACACATTTTCTCTACTTTGGCATTTAGGTACACTCTCATACCCAACTCAGTCCCCAGATTGGTAAAACGCCTTTCGTGCAAAAAGAGAGAGAAATATTTTTCCGCATTGTCATCACATTCGTACATTATTTCGAGTAGGATGTTCCTCTTTTCTAAATCATCTACCTCAATTCGCGCCTTAAACCACTCCTTTGCCTGTTCAGGATATATATTCAAGAACATACCAAAAAGGAATTTCACAATTTGTTCTCGATACTTCACGGCAGGGACTGAGCAAAGGACTTCATCCAATAATTCTTGAAGTAGTTTAGCTTGAGGTTGAAAAGAGGGAATTTTGTTTTTTAGGGAACAGTCATAAAGAGTGTATTTATGCCCAACGGCATTTAACTTGTTCTGATCCACAGCCTTTGAATTTATAAAGAGAGAGAGCAACTCACTGGAATTTGATCTGTTTTTTACTTGATTACTGAGCAAATTCAATTGCTCGATAATCCGATAATCATCGATCAAAACGTTGAATAGCTGAGAAACAAACCCATCCCAAAAATGGTTTTTGATCTGTTTTTTGATTTCTACACAAGCTACAATTGAATCCATTGAATAAAATTCGAAAGAGCCGTTAAGGCAGGCATTTGCTATATCGCTCGAAGATGCATTTAGCTCTAATCGATGAATATCTTGAATGACTTTAGAATATTCTTGCTGCGTGATGCAGTCGAATATCATGGGAAGGATTTTGAAAAACTCTGTATCGTCCTTTACAAACCTCGCTACCTTTTCAAAGGCGCATTGTAGATAAATTCTTTTATGAAAAGGGAACCACTTATTTTCTCGAATCGAGATTTCTGGGAGCAGCATCTCTAAAAGCTGGTTGCTATCAAAATTATGATCTTTTCCAAAAAAATGAAACTCAACATGCTTATCTAACTCCCCTAACCGAAAGTTAAGGGCCTCTTCATCCAAACGCTTCATATCCTCATCTACGATACCCGCAAAACCATTAAGCAGTTTTGACAGATAGAATTTCATTTCTGGCTCACAAGTGAAGTTCTCTAGTGCTGTGTATGGGTAATAAAGAGTGGTCGAAGTCCAATCTTCACCCTTGGCTTGCATCTCGCTAATTAACCGCTCAACCTCATCTTCATCTGCATTTTCTAAACCGCAGCAAAGATCACTGGCGCAATCGTGAAGGACTGAAAAGGTCTCGAGATCGATATTATAAAGAAAGGAGGCTATCTTAAGCCTTTTATTTACATCCGTCACTGATTTATTGTTCAAAAAACTGATCGTCAGGCAGGCGGGGATGTACATGGAGCTTTTTGAATTCTTGCAGTCGCTTTCAGCTGAAAGCTGAATAAAATCAAGATCCCCTTCTGGATACAAACTATATGGAAAAGTACCATTTAAATTTAAATTAACCACAAAATAGTTTCTCTATTTATTATTTTATTTAAATAATAACATATAATCCATTTGATAGACAATGTATTTCAAGGCTTCTCATTAATCTCGAAGTAGGTAAGAATTGTTGCAATATTATGTTATGAGGAACGATGGCTCAGAAGATAAAGTACTACCTGGTTCTCTTATGCACATTTATAATGCGTATGTCCCTTCGCCTTCGGTACAGAATTCACACCACTGGATTAAAAGAAGTTCTTGACGCAGTTAAAGATCACCCTCATGGCGTTCTCTTTCTTCCCAACCACCCGACCGTATTGGTCGATCCAATTATGGTCTCGGGCCCACTTATAAAGGTTGGCCTTCGACCTCTCGTTACTGAATACATGTACTTCAATAAACTCTTTTATCCCTTCATGAGGGCCATACGCGCACTCCCCATTCCAAACTTTGCATCAAGCGTCAACCCAATCAAAATTCAACGTCTGGAAAAAGTACTCGATGAAGTCAGCGCCGGTTTACACAAAGGTGAAATATTTTTAATCTATCCTTCAGGAACCTCTAAGCATGGAGCACGCGAAATCATCGGAGGCTCCTATGGAGCACATAAGCTCTTACAAGAAAATCCAAAAATCAAAGTAGTTTTAGTGCGGCTTACTGGTCTTTGGGGAAGCAGATTCTCACGCGCACAATGGGGCGGAAAGACTCCCAATATGCAAGAGGGAATTAATCGCTCGTTCATCGATTTACTGAAAAACCTTATTTTCTTCACGCCAAGAAGACATGTAAAGCTTGAATACATAATGGCACCAGATGATTTTCCAAAGAACGCCGATAAGCTCACACTCAACCGCTGGCTTGAAGATTGGTACAACAAACCATTTGAATCAAGGCCCGACCATGCAGAACCCTTAAAGCTCGTCTCCTATTCTGCATGGAAAGAAGAAATCCCTGAAATTAAACCTATCCGTGCAGAAAAAAACGCTGAAGAGCCAGTCAGCGATGCAATTAAAACTCCCATCCTGCAAAAGCTCTCAGAGCTTTCCCATATGCCTGTCGATCAGATCCAACCCACCTTCGGTCTAATTGAGAATTTGGGACTCGATTCTCTCAATATCGCAGAGCTTGTCACCTTTTTAGAAACAAAATTTGAGGTGGATAAAATCGCACCTCAAGAGCTGACTACCGTCGCAAGAATATTTGCAGTTGCCGCCCACACATATATCAAAGAAGAAGAGATAGAGCCTCAGTGGAATTTAAAAGGGTGGAATAAACCTCGAAATCCAGAGCGCCTGTTCCTGCCAGAAGGAAAAACCGTTCCTGAAATCTTCTTGAACACTGCTGACCGTATGCTCTCATCTATCGCCTGCGCAGATGTTCGTACTGGCACCATCTCCTACCGCAAAATGAAACGGGCAGCTCTTCTTCTTGCCAAGGCATTTGAAAAGCTCCCTGGGAAAAGAATCGGCGTACTCCTTCCCTCATCTGTTGGTGCACAAATAGTCACTCTTGCCTGCCATATAGCTGGCAAAACCCCTGTGATGATTAACTGGACACTCGGCGGAAAACATCTTCAGTCTGTTGTTGAAGTCTCAGGGATTAAACGAGTTATCACCTCATGGGCCTTCCTCGATAACCTTGAAAATGTCGATGTAACAGCTATTAAAGATATGATGTCGGTCTTAGAAGAGATCAAGGTTACGCTGCCCCTAAAAGAGATCTTCATCTCCTGGTTTTTAAGTTTTGTGCCCACAAGACTCTTCATGAAATCGAAGAGGATGAAGCATGTTCGAAACCTACATCCTGAAGATGAAGCGGTTGTACTCTTCACATCAGGGACTGAAAGTGTGCCTAAAGGCGTGCCTCTATCGCACTTCAACATCATCTCAAATATTCGCTCATCCCTTCAAGTGCTTGAGATCTACTCGACAGATAAGTTTTTGGGCATGCTGCCCCCCTTCCACTCCTTTGGCTTTACGATCACTGGCCTCATGCCCATCTTAAGCGGCATACGAGTGGCCTATTCTCCCAACCCAACGGATGCAAAACGGCTTGTCTCTTGTATGGATCAGACTGCAACCTCCATCTTATGCAGCGCTCCAACCTTCTTAAAGAACATTTTGAAGGCAGCATCCGTTTCTACTCTTAAGCAGCTGCGCCTTCTTGTATCGGGTGCAGAGCGCGCTCCAGACGATCTCTTCAAGCTTGTTGATTCGCTCTGCCCTCAATCAAGCCTTGTCGAAGGTTATGGCATCACCGAATGCTCTCCTGTTCTCACTGCCAATACCACGGGTGAGAGAAAGAATGGAGTAGGTCGGCCGATTCCAAATGTCAAACTCACAATCGTTCATCACGAACGGTTAAGCGAAAAGATGAAATGCGGAGAAGAGGGGTTAATCTTGGCTGCAGGACCCAATATCTTCTCAGGCTATCTCAACAAGGATGTGCGCTCTCCCTTTATTGCGATGGATGGCATCCGCTGGTACAACACAGGCGATATGGGCATACTCAACGAGCAGGGAGCGCTCTCAATCACCGGACGGCTTAAGCGATTTATAAAGATCGGCGGAGAGATGATCTCTTTGGCAGCTATCGAACAGGCGCTTCAAAATGGCGATCAAACAGACGTGCCTGCATATGCCGTTATTGCTCGAGGCGAAGATCAAGGTCGGCCGCAGCTTATCCTCTGCTCGACAAAGCATATGGACGTCTTTGACTTAAACCAAAGGCTGCGTGAAAAGGGCTTTTCTAATCTTGTCAAAATTGACTCGATTGTAACTATGGACGAACTTCCCCTTCTTGGTACTGGCAAGATTGCCTATCGAGAACTCGATAAGCTCGCAGGAGGATAAACACCATGCCTCTTAAGCTCTTTGACACGAAAGAAAGAACGATTAAGCCATTTGTCCCTCAAGACCCAAAATCGGTCAAGATGTACACCTGCGGTCCAACCGTCTATGACTATGCCCATATCGGCAACTTTCGAACCTTTGTCGCTGAAGATCTCCTCAGAAGGACATTGAAACATTTAGGATATGGCGTCTTTCAAGTGATGAACTTGACTGATGTCGATGACAAGACTATTAAAGGGGCTCTGCAAGAAAATACTACGCTTGCTGCCTTCACTCAGCGCTATACAGATGCCTTTTTCGATGATTTGAAAACCCTTTCAATTGATCCAGCGGAAGCTTATCCAAAAGCGACCGACTATATCCCGCAAATGGTTGAGATGATTAGAACGCTGCTTGAAAAAAAGCTGGCCTATGTTTCCAACGATGGAAGCGTCTACTTCAAACTCGATACCTTCCCCTGCTATGGATGCCTTTCACACCTGAATTTAGAAGAGCTCCAATTAAATGCGTCCGAAAGAACTAGAATGGACGATTACGGCAAAGAGCACATCTCGGACTTTGTCTTATGGAAACGTCACGAGAGAGATCGAGATGGCGACATCTCCTGGCCAAGCCCATGGGGCGAAGGCCGTCCCGGCTGGCATATTGAATGTTCCGTTATGGCCAAAGGGCTTCTGGGAAACACGATCGATATTCATGCGGGCGGCGTCGATCTGATTTTCCCCCATCATGAGAATGAAATTGCACAGAGTGAGTCGGCCAATGGCGTGCTCTTCTCCAAGTATTGGTTTCATGTTGAGCACCTGCTTGTCGACCACAAGAAGATGTCCAAGAGCCTTGGAAACTTCTACACACTTCGTACGCTCATTGAAAAGGGCTTTTCGGGCAAAGCCATCCGCTACTTGCTGCTTTCTGTCCACTACCGTTCGCAGCTCAACTTTACTAAGGGGTCGCTCGAAGCTTCAAACCAAGCGCTCGCTCGAATTAATGACTTTCACCAACGCCTTCTGCGATCACAAAACGAAGCAACAGGCAGTGAATCATCTGGAGATATCTGCTCGAAAGCAAAAATTCATTTTGATGAAGCGCTTCAAGAGGACTTGAATATCTCTGAGGCTCTTGCAGCTCTTTTTGAGTTAATCCGCGAAGGAAACAGCCTGTTAGATAAAAAGACAATATCTCCTCAGGGCGTGAAAGAAATTTTGGATACGCTTCTCACGTTCGATACAGTTCTTGCTCTTCTTCCAACTGCACAAAACAGCGTTCCGGAAGAGGTGCTCAAACTGCACCAAGCGCGTCAAGATGCGAGGGGCAAAAAAGACTTTGCTCAATCAGATGCCTTGCGGCAAAAAATTTCTGAACTTGGATTTATTGTTGAAGATGGACCTAAAGGAAGCTATGTCAAGCCGAAAAGCACTCACTAAGGATGAAAAGCTGCTGCTCGCACTCGAATCGAGCGATATCGATGAAGGCGTTAATCCAGTCCCTGCAGCCGCATCCGTTGGCATTTCCGAAAAAACATGCAAAACGATGATAAACCAGCTTGCTCAAGTTAATTTTGTGAAAAAGCTGAGCAGCGGAAATGTCCGCATCACACAAAACGGCAAAAATCTTTGCAATCAACTAAAAAATATGGTATAAATTTTTTTCAAATAATAATGGATTAGTAATGGTTAGCGACTTAATTGAAAATATTAATACCTTTATCACTATCTGGTTTGTGTTCCCTGCTATCTTGATATTGGGCGGCTACTTAACCTACAAGCTCCGCTGCATCCAACTTACCAAAGTATCTTTAAGCGCCAAAATGCTCTTTGCACCTTCTGGAAATCGTGAAGGCAACATCACGCCTTTCCAAGCTGTCTCAGCTGTTTTAGCAGGAAATTTAGGAACGGGAAACATCTCCGGCATGGCTGTAGCGCTTACATGCGGCGGCCCTGGGGCTCTTGTCTGGATGTGGATCATGGCCTTTTTGGGTTCTGCCATCCAGTATGCTAACTGTCTTTTGGGCACGAAATTCAGAGTTCGAAATAGTCAGGGCGAGTTTTCAGGCGGCCCGATGTTTTACCTTCGAGATGGCTTAAAATCAAAGACACTCGCCTACCTATTCTGTATCTTCACGATCTTTGCAGCGTTTACTGTTGGAAACTTAGTCCAGATCCACTCAATCGTTTTACCGCTTGAAACGGCTGGCTACAACCCCTTACATGTTGGCATTGTTCTCGCCGGAGTTGTTGCTATTGTCATCTTGGGCGGCATTGAACGATTTGCTCGAGTTGCAGCATCGATTGTCCCTTTTAAAGCATTTCTCTATTTAGGTTGTGCAGGCGCTATTCTCTTCCTCAATGCATCGAAGCTTCCAGAAGTATTTTTTCTTCTCTTTACCACAGCTCAATCGTCTGAAGCGATGGTTTCAGGCTTTTTAGGATTTATGACAGTCAAAGCAATTACCACTGGCTTTGGCCGAGGTCTTTTTGCAACCGATGCTGGAACAGGTATTGTCCCGATTCTGCAGGCAACCGCTCAAACTGAGAGTCCTGTTATGACGGGAATCAATGCCCTTTTAGCACCTGTAGTCACGATGCTTGTTTGCACGGCAACAGCACTCGTCTTGCTTGTTACTGGCGCATGGCAAACGGGCCTTGAAAGCACCAACATGGTTACCTATGCGTTTGAATCGGGACTCGGTGCAAGCTTCGGCAAATACATAGTAATTGTTTCGCTTGTCCTTTTCGCCTACACGACTGTTTTGGCTTGGGCCTGCTGCATGGATAAGTCGGTTGAATTTCTTCTTGGACGATCTGCTATTCTACCCTTACGCCTCATCTTCATCTTATTTGTACCGGTTGGAACCCTGCTTCATGTCAGTATTGTCTGGGCCCTTGCCGATGTCTGCATCTCTTTAATGCTGCTTGTAAACCTTATTGGCATTGTACGGCTTATTCACACCGTAATTAACGACACAAATGCTCACTTTGAACCAGTCTCTATAAAAGAAATTATTTGATTTATTCAGTCTACTTGCGATACATCCAAGATATAAAAAACCAAGGATGTGTGTATGAAGATTTTTGTTCTTTTAGGTAGATTTTTTTATTCTATCATTTTTATTTTAGCATCGTTTAATCACTTCGCTCCGCCAACCATTGGGTATGCAGCGGCTCACGGAGTTCCACGGCCCGAAATACTTGTTCCTGTTGCAGGAGTTATGATCCTCGTCGGCGGCTTAAGTATTCTTTTTGGTTATAAGGCGCGCTTCGGAGCAACCCTTATTGCCCTCTTCCTTATTCCTGTAACCATCACTTTGCACGCCTTCTGGACAGCTACAGACCCAATGATTGCAAGCATTGAACAGATCATGTTTTTCAAAAACCTCGCCATGCTCGGCGGCGCTTTCCTCCTGATCTATTATGGAGCAGGCCCCTGCAGCATCGACCATCGACATAAGTAACCAACCTTCCACATGGCTATTTTATGAAAATAAAATAGCCAATTTTCGAGCAGCTCTCTCACCTAATAAATATCCACTTAGCATCTTTTTATTGATTTAATCAAATAATTGTTTTATTATTCATCGTAATAATTAAAAAAATGTGATTTAATAATGCATGCCCTAACAAATGTTAATTCAAAAAAATTTACACCGAAAAACGAAGCATGCGATTCGTGCGGCGATCTATTTTCAGACATTCAAAAACATCAAAACGAAATCAAACTCCCATCTATTATCGCCCGCGTTCTGACACAGTATGGGGAAACAGATTACAACGCCCTGTCAGTGAATAATCATATTAATGAGCGAGCGCGAAAAGTACGGCCTCTCTCTGAAAATGGATATCTTCCTGAAGAGGTCTTACAATATTTTAAGCGAAACCGCATCCAACGCATTACCTATCTAATACTTGAAACTAACAACTTCGCAACTCCTGCAGAAATTACATTCGACCATAAAGAGTTAAATCCAACGAATCTTCAAAAACAGCTAAAACCTCTTGAGGAAATTACGCAGCTTACCAACGCCTGCATGAACGAAAATCATCCAGATCGATTCTTAAACCAAAGCGCACTTGCATCCAAAGCTCAAACTGAAAATAAACCTGAGGTACTCAATTTCTGGCTTGATAGGATGTATGAGAGTTTTTTTTCGTTGCTTTCAAATTATATCGATATTAGTAAAAAATTGGCTAATCAAGCTGCACCAATTATCACATTCCTAACCAAAATAAAAAATAATTCAAAAGCCGAGACCATGGCATTGATTCTCACATTTAAGTGGGACAAAAAGTTGATGGATAGACTCTCTCAGCTTTCCGAAGACCAAGAGTGCAGCCTCCTTGCCAAGCTTGCCCTTGCAGGTATCTATTTACACCAAAAAGACTATAAAAATGCATCCTCTTGCTTTACAGAAGTACTGAAAAACGATCCAACAAACTGCGATTCACTATACTCTCTCGGCATAATCAACTTTGAAACAAATAATTTTAAAAACGCTGTGAGCTTCTTCACACAAGCTTTCGAAAATAAAGCTGATATCTACAAACCC
>Ga0206912_1056_pt1 | contig 34906 bp, 35 predicted proteins | sample Alteio_BWOrgHeat_75_FD_152933 | JGI IMG/M metagenome (GOLD analysis project Ga0206912, IMG submission 152933) | Enriched cells from forest soil in Barre Woods Harvard Forest LTER site, Petersham, Massachusetts, United States -... | ecosystem: Environmental > Terrestrial > Soil > Temperate forest >... | reverse complement strand
ACCCGAAAAATTCAAGACAGGCGATACCAAACCGGTAAAATTCAAAGCCGATCCCGTAGCGCGCATCTATGTTTACTATAAAAAGTACTAGGATACACAACAGACCTCATATCGCGATTAGAATGATTGTTACCACAACTCCGGCGAGCGCAAAGTAAAGTCCTTTTTTAAATATCGTAGTTTTTGGAAGGAACATCCAAAAAGCAGAAATAACAAAAAACAATAAGGATAAAGCAAAAAAAACGTTTAGAAAAAATAAGGGACTATTGGTATCTGCTTTATGCAGCCTGGTAAGTTTATCAATGAATTCAGGCCATTCTTTTGATGAATATGATGCTATTCCAGTAGATCTATTGTAAGTGCCCTGTTCGAAACTGATGATATCTCCCTGTTCTTTTTCAACTTTAAAATCCCTGATCCTTAACTCTCTTCCCAAATCTTCAGATTTTATATTGGGACGTAACTTTCTTTCAATTTGCTTATTGAATTTCAGAAAACTCGTATCCCGGAAAATCATAATGAACCCACTGGTACCATACACGGCCATGATCCCCGCTAAAAAATAGCCAAGATATCTATGGTAAATTCTCATTTTACTATTTACATTAGTCGTTGCCATAAATTTATTTCTGCGTGAATGATACTTTTAAGTCCGCTTTACCCTTTATTTTCTTTGGAGTAAATCTGCCAGTGTTGGTTATCTTCTGATTTTAATACAATCTTTCTGTCAGCATTTTCGATTGTCACAAGGAACCCGTCTTTATCTGCAACCTTATATTGAGCGAGATCAGTAATCCAATATGCCTGAAACCTGCTTTTTAATTCGGACTGTAATGAATTCGGAAGTCTGTCTGAAAGAACATTTCTCGCCATGCCCATCAATTCAGCGTTTTCAGAATAGAAAACATATAGTGTTTTATCTTTCTGTGTGAACGTTGCTTTATAGTAGTTTCCGAAAGCTTCCCAGCTGACCTGCCTAATGTGGTGAAAATTCTGGCTAAAAGCAGATTCTACAGTTGCCGGAATTGGATTGCCTGGGGTATTTGCGAAGATTACGGTGGTTATCAATGTAAAAGCCGCCGCCATGGTTACGATTTTCTTTTTCATTTTATGATTTTTTATTTTTTTAAATAATTTCATCAAAAGTATATTCCTTTCTGGTTGAAATTATCTTAATGCGACCAATCGTGAAAATGCTGATGCCAACCTGAGGTAATTGTATGAAGCAATGATAGGTTGTATCATGAAAAAGCCGATTATCACCCCTATCAATTGATAAAAGAAAGTCAACTTTGTTCAGCGGGTATTGTTAAAAGTTGGCTTAGGAGCAAAGCAATTCGAAAATTATAGCATTTTTACTTATAGGATTGGTCGAATTAATATTTTCCATTTGGACTATCGTGATCCTGGTAAAAGGTATAGTGTTGGTTCAGAACTTCAGCATTAAAAAGGCAGTATGAAACCTGGTATTATCGTACTTAGTAATTGCAATTCCTCTTTTGATACTTGTGGGTGTCGCGATTATGATTCGATGATAAGAAAAATATTTACTATGCTTGCCCCGACTTCTAAGATCATAATTTGTGATCTTAGAAAAAATTGATTGAATCAATTGGCTTTACAAACGGAAGTCAGTTTAAGATTAAAATTATGAATTATAATATTTATAAATAGATTATTTCGCGATTATATTTGTCTATGCAAATCAAGCCCCTAAAGTGTTGACTCAGTTGGAAATTGGTACACACAAAGAATATGATTTGATAGACGCCAGTACGATTACTTTCAAAAACTGAAACCATGAAAAAGAAAATTGTTATCACCTCCAAAAAGCAATACCATGAAACCATGGCAGGCGTCTATGAAATGATGAATAAGGGAGAAGCTAATTTGACCAAATCACAACTCGAGAAGCTACGCAGGATGGCCGAAACTGCTGAATTGTTTGAGGATGAAAAATTGGAGCTTAGACCCAATTATAAACCGGCTAATCTGCCGGATATGGTAAAGCTGGTTATGTTAGAGAAGAAGATTTCTCAGGGCGAGATGGCTGAGATTCTTGAGGTAGGTAAACCCAAATTATCTCAAATACTCAACGGGAAAAGAAAGCCTGACCTGGAATTTCTAAAGCATGCTTATAAGAAATTAAAAATTGACCCCACTTTTACTGGAGCATATATGAATTGATTACCGACTTATCATGCAGTAGTAACTTTTTTCCTTTCACTCATCACTAGCCACCTCATCCAAAGGCAACTCGGGTAGAATATTTTTTATTTCTGCGACTGGCAGAGACTCCACATTTCTAAGCTGGCGTTGAATGGCTCTTGTCCTGGTTCCAACAACATCGTCGAGCTGACCGAGGCCTGCCTGAATATTCTTTTGTGCTTTTTCCAGCATGCCACCGAATTTATCAAATTCTGATTTTACGGAAGCCAGCACACCCCACACTTCCCCGCTGCGTTTTTGTATGGCCAGCGTTCTGAATCCCATCTGCAAACTATTCAGTATGGCCAGCAGCGTAGTGGGTCCCGCCACACTGATTTTAAATTCATCTCTCAACTGATCCACCAATGCCGAACGACGGATTACTTCGGCATAGACACTTTCAAAGGGCAGGAACATGATCGCGAAATCTGTCGTACCCGGTGGATCAATATATTTATCCCGGATATCCTTTGCCATTTTCCTGATGGTAGTTTCCATATTTCTTGAAGCAACTTCAATATCATCCGGGATGACATTTTCATAAGCCGCAATCAATTGCTCATAAGCATCTTTCGGGAATTTTGCATCGATGGGCAGATACACAAATTGGTTCTCGTCCTCATTTCTTCCCGGTAATTTAATTGCAAATTCAACAGGCTCACTGCTTCCTTTTTTAGTACACACATTGGCATCGTACTGATTCGGAGCCAGTATCTGTTCCAGCAGCATGGCCAGCTGCACTTCTCCCACGCCTCCCCTGAGTTTTACATTGCTCAGCACTTTTTTTAATCCACCCACATCGGTGGCAAGATTCTGCATTTCTCCCAATCCTTTTTGTACTTCCATCAGATGTTTGCTGACGGTTTCAAAACTCTGCCCCAGGCGTTCACTCAATGTTTTCTCCAGCTTTTCCTCCACAGTAGAACGAATATTTTCTAATTTGGTTTCAGTATTACGGATCATCTCGTCCTGCTTCTTTTCCAGCTGACCAAATTTCTCCTTCTGTAATTCATTAAAAGAACCGACATTCTTATCGAAGCTCAATTGAAATCCTTCGAAAGAAGAAGCCAGGGTCAGGCCGAAGTCCTTCAGGTTTTTCGTTAAATCATCCCGGTTCTTTTTGTTGTTCTCATCCAGGGTTTTATTAATATCCCGAAGGGCATGCTGACTCTGTTCCGTAATATTTTTGAGGGTATTGTTTAGTTCTTCGCGATTGTCTTTGGCGATCTGACCATTCTCCTGTCGGTTGATCCTGAAATCCTCTTTCAGGTTCGACTCCAGTTTCCGGAGTTCCGATAATATTTCGGAGACCTGGTTTTTTAACTGTGGAATTTCTGTGCTGCTCTTATTGCGAAAAGTAAGGATCAGTATGATGACGATCAACAAGAGAACGCAGGCGAGTATGAGGAGAGAATCTGTCATGGGTATCCTGATTAAAACGGATTTGTAAATATAACTTTTTACAGCCCGCTGTGGATATCAATATCCGCAATTAAACCGATTCTTTGTCGTTTTATTGAGGCAGTCAGACTTTATTAAACAGGTAGATCAAGTTCAGTTCATGGGACAAATTCTGGAATGTAAATGTGATAATTGTAACTATTCTAAGAAGGATATCTATCTTGGTTACGGAATGACTCCTGGGTTTTTTTATTTTCCGGCTTTAGATATTCGAAATAAAACGGTTATTCAAATTGACATTATCGATCTGGTAGAAGCTGTCGAAAGAAGCAACCTGATTATTATGAGTGCGAGAGTGAAGGAACTGAAAGGCGACGGGAAGATCCCCTATTTTGTAAAGGGTATGTTTAAGAAAGGACTTATAAAAGATATACCCATTTCATCAAGCCCGCTAACCCTGCAAAGAAAAAATAACTACTGCCCTAAATGCGGAAAGTACAAATTGTCATTTGCGGAAATAGGTTTGTTTGACTAAACATTATTATTATTAATAAAATACTAAAAGAGAAAAACTGTGAATACTATCAAAAATTTGAAAGACTTTTCGTTTTTGGAGACCGATTATGATTATCAAAATGAATTAACTAAAAAGCTGGATGGACTGGTTGGAAAAGAATTCGACCAGGAAATCATTAATGAAATAGTATTATGGAAGGTAAATCGTTATGCTCTTTTAGATGATCATACATTGACCCTTCTGAATTCAATTGGCGCCAGTGGCACTCTACTAAATAAGGATCTGACGATAGAAATTTTACGTAAAATGCTCGATACAAAAGGTATTCGGCTTCCAATTGCCTCCACCATTCTTCGATTTAAGAATCCAAAAATTTATCAGATTATAGATCAGAGAGTCTTTAGATATATATATGGCGAAGAACTGAATTTGGGTGCGCCTTCCAGCAAAAATATGGATGCACAAATTGAATTGTATTTGAAGTATCTGGAGGAGTTACAACGGATAGCGAAAGAGACGGGGTGGGATTTTTCGAAACTTGATCGAATTTTGTATTCAAAGGATATTAAATTAAATCCCGATTTTAAAATTAAATATTAGGTTATAAATCTTTAAATCCACGATCCTATAAATCAATAGGTTTTTGGAATATATCTTATTTTTTAAATTATGACTACTCAGCTCTCAAGCTGATGACAGGATTCATTAAAGCGGCGGTAGCAAATCCTGTAACCAGCCTTCGTGCAGAATAAACGCGGGCTATCCTCTCCTCGCCTGCCTTAGCTCATTCAGAGCGAAGACTGGTTACCGGATTAGCCGTCGCGGCCTTTAGCGCCCGATAGCCGACAGACGTACATGCAATCAGCGCAGAAAGACCACTGGCTTCGATGAATATCATCGGACCTGGTTGAAAATGGAACGCATAATTCTGCAACCAATGAAACATGAAAAATCCTGCAATTGGAGCAGCAATCAGGAAAGCGAGGAAAACGAGGAACATGAATTCACGCGAGAACATATTGACGATATTGAGCACCGAAGCGCCAAGTGTTTTGCGTATCCCTACTTCTTTAGTGCGGGAGGCGGCCATGAAAGAAACTAAACTATAGAGTCCCAGACAAGAGATAAATATGGCCAGCCCGGCGAAAAGCTTGTACATTAATGCCAGTCGGGTTTCCTGTTCATAATAATGGGCAATTGTTTCGTCCAAAAACTGATATTCATAAACGTTTTCAGGGAATGTTGACTTCCACAGTTTTTCAATGGCCGGGAGAGATTGACTAAGCATGGAAGCAGACAATTTAATGTTAACCGTGGAGTAGACCTCTTTCCATTCCTGTATCAGGACAGGCCTGATCGTATCGTGAAGGGACGCGATATTAAAGTCTTTGACTACACCCGTAATGTAGCCATCTGAATCATTGACACCGACAACTCCCAAACTCGCACCTAGTGCGTCCTCTGGCCGCCGGATGCCCAGCTTTCTTAAAAAAGCTTCGTTTACAATCACATCGTCACCTCCTCCAATAAAACGTCCCGCCAATAAATTCATACCGTAGAGATGAGTATAAACGGAGTCTGCCCATTTAAGGTTGACCCCAAAATCATGAATTCTTTTGCCGTTATAACTGATATCGGTATTCCAATCACTGGAGACATCGTTGGGACTGGCGAAACTGAAGCTCACATTTTCGACACCCGTCTGGTGTAAGAGTCTCTGGCGCAGGTAGTCCATCTTTTTATTGTCAGGCATATGCGTAATCAGCACGGCGTTTTTGTTGAAGCCCATAGGTGCCGATCTGAAATAATCCACCTGGCCCACTATAATCAGTACGCAAATGATCAGGGCCTGTGAAATAGTGAACTGAATCACCACGAGTACTCGTCGCAGGAGATTCGAACCGCCGGCTCTGGGAGCTGCCCGATTCTTAAACGCTAAAATGGGATCAAAACGCGAGAGCACCAGTGCGGGATAGAAACCACCCAGGAAACTGGTTCCTGTTACAATGACGAAAAGCAATCCGATTAATGCAGGATCCATTGTAAAGGAATTGCCCAGATTTAGTTCCAAAATTCTCTCAAAGACCGGAACAGTTAACTTGCAAAGAACGCCTGCCACTAGCGTCGCAACCAGTACAATTAAAACTGTCTCAGCCATGAACTGTAACAGCAATTGAGAGCGGGTGCCACCCAAAACTTTTCTCACTCCAACTTCTATGGAGCGGTTTACTGCCTGCGCCGTAGATAAGTTGACGAAGTTCATGCAGGCAATGAAAAGGACAAACAATCCGATCAGGCTGAGTGCGTTGATCAGGGATTGGCTGAAAGGATGATTGTTGAAGGTATTAAAGCGGGAATCGAAATGCATATTCTTCAGCGGCAAAAGCATCATACCCTCATTACGGTTTTCTGCAGGCTTGTAGCGGTTAACCATATCCGTGAGATCCTTATTGAATTTGGTTTCGGAAAGTTGATCCGGCAAGGTTACAAAACAGTAGTGTTGCGCAAATACGGATACCCAATTGTCGAGCCTTCCCTTTATACCTGTATTGTGAAGAGTAGCATAAGAAAGGACAACCTTTAGAGGGAAATCCGTGTTAGCAGGCATATCCTCGAGAACACCCGTCACTTTCAAAAGCAATGCATTGTCCAGTTTCAGTGATTTCCCGATCGCTGAAGTCCAGCTGCCGAAATATTTGTCTGCTATGCTGCGTGTGAGTATGACGGTATTTGGTTCATTGAGCGCCGTTGCTTTTTCGCCCGATAACCATTTGAACCCAAACATTTCAAAAAACTGCGGCTCCGCATAAAGAACACCGCTTTTTTCCCGAAACATTTTGTTCGTTGAAGTAATGGTGATTTGTCCGTCCCCACCCAAACTCAAAATAGAAGCCACCTGTTTTAGTTGTGGATAATCATGGCGCAGGGTCGGTGCTGTGGGAAAAGGAACACCGGTCTCATAATCGATACCTTCCGGTGTCTTGAATACCGATACTACGCGATAAATATGATTTCGGTTAGGGTGGAAATTGTCAAAGCTGGATTCGAACCGGACAATTAAAAAGATGAAAAGACAAATGGCGATGCCAACAGCCAGTCCAAGGATTTTGATAATCGTTTGTTCCTTGCAACGAAAAGCCTGGACGATAGCAATTCGGAAGAAGTTCCAGTACATGAGGTTCGATTTGATTATCGGCATTCATGGCCAAATTTGGTGCCAGCCGTTTAAACATTTGAAAAGCAATAGCTAAAACCGGATCATAATCAGGAGTTGTACGCTTTCGATACAATGGAAGTCCGGTAATGTGACGCTTTGATGATTTAGTTAATCTTTTATTGTACCGAGAAATTATACTTAAGATTGATCGGTGTATTGTTATACGTAAATGTAAACTGCGTAAAATATTATCCTGCAGGAAGGGGTGGCTGAGGTGAGGAACTAAATATCAACTCTCCTGCACCATAAGATTTGGTTGAATCTGAAATCCAGGGTATAGCATACACGTACGCTGAATTCCATGGCTTCCCAATTAATATTGCAGAATCTCCATGCTTTTCTGAACTGTTAGCATAAACTCCAAGAAGATTTTGATTATAATTTATTAGAAGGCATGTACAAAGGGTATCCTGTTGCGAACCCGAATTGGAAATTGTAAGCGATGGTATAAAATTTTCTCCTACTGAAAAATCCGATTTTGTGTTTCCCTGCATATCGGTCGTTCTAAGTTCAAAATTAATGTTGCCTACGTTTTGACTTGCAGGATTAGCAGGTGGAATTGAAGAAGACGATGAATTTTTATTACAAGCCTGAAATATTGGTCAAGCAAGAAGATCCCAATCAATTTTGGAGTGCTGTAGCAATCTCAGAGTCGTTGAATATTTCTTCAATTAATTTCTTAAAAGCTTCGGGCATATACTCTTTGTATTTTCCGGGACCCCAGGCAACAGATCCCCCTAAAGTACGTTTGCCACTGAATGTTTTTTGTTTTATCAAATCACCATGCTCACCGTAAATATTCAATCGCAAATTATACATAAGCGAAGTTGCTCCATATCCGTCGGTGTGAAATTCCTTACAATCGATCAGGATTAATCGATTGCTATTTGTCTTTTTAAGTTGACTGATTATCAGTGATTCCTTTTCATTGAATTGGGTAAATACATTAGCAACGGTACTTCCCTGTTTGGACAAAGACACAGAAATGGACGAGGTCATATTATCAACAAAAGGCTTTCCGTTTTCTGTACCCATGGGATAAGCTATTCCTGCACCAGAACGCGTATAACCTACAAAATCGGGCTGACGGTTTCCACCAACAACCTGTTCTCTTTGGTCCCAGCTGGCTAGTCCAATTCGTTGTTTGAATGCAGGAACATTCGCATATACGCCTTCATACTCTACTTTCCTTGAAATTGCACAACTCGTCAATAAACAAAAAGCCAAAAAATAGTCCGTTCTTATTTTCATGTGCGTGGTTTCAACCAAGATATCATTTTAATCACTTAGAATAGAATGCATGATCTGATTTTGTTTTGAACTAAGTAAATACCCTTAGTAGCCTCTCTACGAAAACCCGAATTGATTTTTATCATCTTATCTAAAATAAAACGGTTATTACTATAGAGTTGTAAACGGAATTATTATATTTATTTAATAACCCTTAACTGCCCTCATGACGAATTCTTTTGGGAAACCCCTGACAGGCAAAATTTTGTTTACTTTTTTTATCTGCTGTTCTTTCCTGCAGTTAACTGCCCAGACACCAATCAAACACACGAAGCCGGCAGTCGCTAAGCCACAACCTCAGTCCCAGCCGATACCCGAGCCGCCAAATCCATATGCAGAGATTGATAAGAAAGCATTGTCGCTTCCCGATTTACTGACCAAATCCATGGAAGCGATTGCTGCTTATATCAATGCGAATTTTCACTTGAATGAGGATAAAGTCCGTGCAGCTTTTATTTGGGTAGCCGGTAACATCAAATACGATGTACCCAATATGTATGTGATCAACTATTATGAGAAGAAGGAAGACAAGATTGCCAAACCTCTGCAAACCAGGGAGGGTATTTGTGAAAATTACGCTGCCCTGTTCACAGATATTTGTGAAAAAGCCGGCATTCCGGCATTCGTTGTAGAGGGATATGTAAAATTGAATAACCAGGTTTCAAATATTTCGCATGCCTGGTGTATTGCAAGGATCGACACCACCTGGTTCCTCTTTGATCCGACCTGGGCTGCAGGTTATATCAACAACGGAGTATTCGTTCCTAAAATCAATATTGCCTTCTACAAAACGAAACCCTCGAATTTTATTCAGGCCCATATGCCTTTCGATCCACTCTGGCAGCTGCTGTATCATCCGGTTAGTTTTACAGACTTCAATAAGGAGAGAGTAAAAGAAGATTCAGGCAGGGCATTCTTCAACTTCCCTGATTCCATTACTGTATATCAAAGACAAAATGAGGGCGAAAGAAATCAATCGTCCTATAATCGAATAGATAATAATGGAACAAAAAATGCGCAGGTATTTAATCAGCTGTTATATATCCGTCAGAGTATAGAAGAGATAAAAATAAATCAGTACAATGCAGCAGTAGCAGATTACAACAGTGCCATTGCGAATTTCAATGAATTCATACGCTATCGCAATAAGCAGTTTATTCCATTGCGCCCGGACGTTGAAATTCAGGCCTTACTCGATTCAGCTTCAGGTCCCTACAACCTGGCCAAGATGAAACTCAGTAAAATCAACAACCCGGGTCCTAATATCCAGAACCTGATGATCCCGATGCAAAAACAGATGAACGAATTTTCCGAACAGCTGGAAGAGCAGGAAGTCTGGCTCGCTAAATATTTCTCCAAAGGAAAATCAGGACGAAGAGGCATGTTTTATACAAAAGTCAATTGGTTTGGTAAGCCGATGAATTAAGTGCGGGACACCTATGTCACTAACCCTTATAACAATAAATCAAACACATGAAAACCCATCTTTCTTCGTTATTGGTATTTTTAGTTTTCGCATTATTTACCAATTGCAGCAGTACAATTAATACAGTCGTAGACAGAAATGAACTGAAGCAACCTTTTAAAAATGCGCTTATGGTGATTCTTTATAATCCCGAAATAACTAAAAACTTTTGCGAAAAACTTAAGGAGAGATTCGAAGTCTTTCTTCAGCAGGATTCTAAGAAAGCTGATTTTATCTTAGTGAAAATTCATAAAAAAGAGTTGGCTCTGAATGAAACAGATTCTACCGGTATTAAAGTTGATCAATCTATTCAAAACAATAATAACGATGTTGTAATAATATTCAAACCTACCCACTATACATTTGGGAATAACGGTCTCGGGGAAATAAGCTATCTTATTACAGCAATTGATGTTAAGACAAAAAAGGAAGTCTGGAAGGCAACATTAACCAGTACAAGTTCTTTTGGAATGAACGGAGTTACAGATAAGACAGCAACGCTTGTTTACGGGAGACTTGTTGGCGAAGGCGTTATTTAATGATTATTATTTTTTATACATGAATAAAAAAAATCTAATTACGCTTATTCTCTTTTGCAATTACATCCTGCCTGCGTTAGCTCAAGACACAACTTATTACGATGCAAATTGGAAAGTTTCTGTGGTCTCAAATGCTACTTACTTTAGACTTAAATTAAAAAAAGGTGCCGGATGGCAGGTAAAGGATTGCTATATCTCCGGTAAACCTCAAATGGAAGGCGCTTATAGCGACTATTCCTGTACAATAAATCAAGGCGCGTTTTCCTATTACGACGAAAATGGACATTTGTATCATGTCTGCCATTACGAGCAAGGGCAATTAGAAGGTGATGAAATACTTTATTACGATAACAACCAAATTAGAACGGAGGGCAAATATAAAGATGGGAAGCGCGAAGGAGAATGGGTGGGATATTTTCCTTCTGGCAAGTTATCGGCTCATGCCAGTTTTAAAGATGGGGATCAGATATCAGGTAATTTTTTTAATGAGGATGGAACCAGAAATGAGTCTGTAAATGAATTTTCCAGAGCTAATTCATATCCTGGGGGATTACGGGCGTTTCAGAGGTTTCTAATTCACAACTTACATTATCCGGATGCTGCAGTAAATCGTTCTGTCGAAGGCACAGTCTTAATTGGTTTCGATATTTCAAAGGCAGGAAAAATTGAAAATATTAAACTTCTGAGGTCTGTTGAGACTTCTCTGGATAAAGAAGCTTTGAGAGTAATTGGACTCATTCCTGAATGGGAACCCTTGATCATAGGTGGAATTCTTTGCGATAGTTATCAGAGACAACCCATCATCTTTAGTTTAGAGGAGAAATGAAAATTTCAGAAATCAGATAACGGGTCTATTCTCGAGTTCCATAAAGAGAAGAAGCAAATGAGGATCATTTTAAAAGGTATCGCAATATTCCCCTTATTACTCGGGGTTATATTTTGTTTCGCGAATGACGCCACATTCCGTTGAGTATTGATAATACTTTTTTTAAAAATAATTCCGACTGGAAATTCTCAGGAAGAGGGAAACAAATAGAACAGATAGATCAAATAGATAAAAACTATCATGATAAATCTGAGTTTTAGTCAACTAAAATCTTTAATACGCAACCGGCTTATATTTTTACCCGTTATCATTTATAGGTTTTCCCTCCCCTTCCCAAAAATGCGTAGCTGCTCTGTTGCAGTTTAATTTAAAAAACCACTTAATTTATTATAATGAAATCTTTTACCACATTCAGGAGAATGCTATTTATTGTTATTCCACTATTTATTATAGCAGGCTGTAGCAAAAAATCCGGCATGCCATCAGCGCCTGCAAAAACACCAGGTCTGCAACTCGTTGTCGATAATTTGATTTCGCCAATAGTCATCGCAGAGCCTCCTGATGGCTCACACAGATTATTTGTTGTAGATGAATTGGGTCAGATCTGGATCATCGGAGCCGATGGAAAAAAATTAACCACGCCGTTTATTGATGTATCCGGCAAGATGGTCACACTAAGTCCCTCGTATGAGGAAAGAGGGTTGCTTGGTTTGGCATTCTCTCCCGATTTTAAATCGAATGGTAAATTTTATCTTTTTTATACAGCTCCTCCACGACCCGGTACACCAATACCTGGAGCTCCGGGTTCGACCTGGAATAATCTTACAAGGATTTCTGAATTTAAAGTATCAGCCGCGGATCCAAATTTGGCAGACATGAGTTCAGAAAGAGTACTTCTCGAAGACAATCATCCCTATTTAAATCATAATGGAGGCACACTGGCTTTCGGTCCGGATGGATTCCTTTATATATCCATTGGTGATGGCGGAAATGCGGATGACGTCGGCAATGGACATGTTCCTGATTGGTATTTGGTGAATGCCGGTGGTAACGGGCAGGATATTTATGCGAACCTGATGGGAAATGTGTTGAGGATTGATGTGAATGGAAGCCCGTATAGCATTCCTCCTGATAACCCTTATGTCGGTACAGCAGCCCGACCGGAGATCTATGCATTTGGATTCAGGAACCCTTTCCGATTTTCTTTTGACAGAGGAGGATCACACCAATTATTACTTGGAGACGTGGGACAATCACTCTATGAAGAAATAGATATGGTAACAAAAGGTGGCAACTATGGATGGAATGTCAAGGAAGGCACGCATTGTTTCGACACAGATAACGATCTGCTTGTAAGACCCTCCTGTCCTTCGGTGGACTCTGCCGGCAATCCATTGATTGATCCTGTTATTGAAATGGTGAATACTTCAAATCCGATAGGTGGTGGTTTGGGAATTGCAATCATCGGAGGATTTATGTATCGCGGTGGTGCATTTCCTGATTTTCAGGGGAAATATATTTATGGTATGCTATCTGCAGATGGGAATGCTACCGGCAAATTATTTATAGCGACCCCAACTACTACTGGCATGTGGACCTTTACTCCGCTTACATTGAACGGATATCCAAAAGATCTTGGACAGTTTCTAAAAAGTTTCGGTGAGGACCAGAGTGGCGAACTTTATATTATGACTTCAGGACAGCTTGGGCCGCAGGGAACCAGTGGGAAAGTTTACAAGATAGTTGCACAATAATAATTTATTTTTTAGTGTGTGGTTAAGGATCATCGATTGATGATCCTTTTTGCATTCAGTATAGACCAATTAGGAAGGGTTTTTATGTAGGAAGGGTGACTTAATTGAACATTAACTTCTGACTTTAACAATACAAATGTCAGCGCATTTGAACAAAGAGTTTACATTTATTATCGTCCATCAAACCAAACCGTGAAAAGTAAACTCCTGGTACCGATATTAGTTTTTACCATACTGGGAGCCTGTAGACCAGATCATCAAACGAAAATTGTACCCCTCACTTTCCCGGATTCACCTGTAAACATGGTTGACATTAATTCCGCGTTTGATGATTATAATTCTACGGCATCAATTTTTGGTTCCACTTTTCCTTTTTGCTTCTCCTCAAACCGAAACAGCAGTGGCCGTAATTTTGATATTATTTATAAATTGTTGGACGTGTATGGGTCAGTCAGTGATGGCAAATTGACCGTTGAAGAAAGTCCGTTAAATTATCTCGCTGACGTTGACATAGAAAACCACAACCTTAATTATGCAATGTCTATGATCAATACATTCGCCGACGAATTGGGGCCCTATTTAATAAATCAGGGAATCAGAAAAACAAACGACAGTACAAACTGGGATAGGGCATATCAGAGCTATATACTTTTATATGCAAATAATGAAAGCGGCAACTTAGATATAAAATATGTGCAAAATCTTGATCAGGAGAAGCCCTACTCTACCCCAAAACCGGTTAGTTTTCTCAATTCTTCAAAAGATGATGCCTATCCTTCGTTAATGCCTTACAATACGTCTGTTTACTTTTGCTCAAACAGGGATGGAAACTTTGATATTTATAAAGCCGACCTGGATAGCAGCGAAGATTTGTTGAGCAACTTCAGCGACTCCTCTTCAAAAGTGATTACAAAGGATACAGTTCTTTCATCGTCCGGTGATGACAAATGCCCATATATCTGCAATAATGTAATGGTCTTCACTTCAAATCGCCCTGGTGGCTTTGGCGGATTTGATTTGTATTATTCTTTGTTTACAAATGGGGAATGGTCGGCACCTGTAAACTTTGGTCCGGCTATTAATACAGTATATGATGAATACCGACCCATCATTCAGCCTATATCTGGTTTTACCAATGATTTTATGATCTTTTCTTCCAACAGGCCCGGTGGAAAGGGTGGGTTTGATCTTTATTATGTAGGGGTAAAAAAGATAATAAAATTTTAGGTAACTAAGTTAACCAAATTGCTTGTTAATAAAGACTAGAAAATTTTTGCAGATGAAGATTTATTTGCAAGTTTATATCATGAAATGAATCTTTAAATTTTCTCTGCCGACGCTGATCTTTTATGCTATAGCATTAACAGCTGTTGAAGTTTTGGAAAAGATATCTCCATCTGGTCCTTGTGTCCCCGGCCTTGGAATTATGCTTTTGATTCTTTTATTTCCTGTCATTGGCTTCCTTATTATCAGAAACATATATTTTTCATATACGAAGTGTAATAAATATTTGATATTGGCCGGCATCCACCTGGTAATAATGACGATATTTCTTGCGGTGGCTTAGTCTTAAGGTTAGTTCCCGAGTGTACAAAAAAGACTCCGGCATTACCGGAGTCCTGTAGTTTCCTTCTCCCTTCGCTGGCATTATCCAGATCAGGTCATGGGAGTTTAATCTCAGGCCGTTTTACAGACCACCTCCTGTCGGAAACTTCCGAAATAACTGCTTAAAAAATCATGCCAGGCCTGTCTGCCGGCGGGCAGGCATAGATAAAAGAAATGATATTTTCCTGCCGTTTTCGGCTGAGGGGGTGTAGATTCACAGGCCTGAAAATAGCGTCAACCTCTCAGATCGACACATCAATGAGAATGAAGAATAACATAAAGAAACGGTTGGTAAAAATTAACGGGTTCATCACATCCAAAAAGAAACCCTCCCTTAAAAGCATTCATCAATTACGTCTCGAAGTAAAACATCTCGAAGCCTTTACAGAACTCATGGCGGTTCAGCATAATTTCAGTGCCCGCTCAGCAATACCTGATCGCCTTGAGAAGCTTTTTAACAAAGCTGGTAAACTGCGAAAGTTCGAACTGGAGTCAGGAGCCATTCAGTCGATCACAAAAAATAAAAGTCTCCGCAAACCAACCCGGTTTTTACAAGAGCTTAATTTGTATAAAAAGAAAAGCAGTAAGCAACTGCGCAAGAAACGCAAGTCATACCATCCATTAACAATAAAAGAATTTGCAAAACATGCGGACGCTAAATTATCTTCCCATACCTGGCAACAGTTTTTAGCATCCCGTGCTTCATCCATCCTGGATCTGTTAGCACAGGACATCATGGCTGATATCCGTTCCCTGCATCAGCTGAGAAAAATACTTAAATCCATTTTATATGTTACACCCCTCTGTAAGAAAGGGGTAAAACCGGTTCGGGTCCTATTGAAGACAAATAGAAGGTTCATTAAAAATGTAGAGTCTTCCATAGGATCACTGCACGACACGGATTATTTCGTCTCCTGGGTGGAAAAGAAACACAACATCATACATGCTTCTGAAGAAAAGGCCTTGATAAAAATTAAACAGGAATGGCAGAACGATATCAAGCATATGATGGAGAAGCTTGAGCCGATGATGCCTGCTATCCGGCAAATCGCCCTCGATCTGAAGGATCATTCACCGGATAATTTGAATTCCGCGATAGGAATGTTCAACTGAAATAATTATTGTATTCTTCAGTCACCGAAACAAGTGCTACATATCTCTTTTCGTCTTTGCCGGTTTTCTTGCTGAGGCGGACCGGCTGGCCGCGGTTCTTTTTTTGGCGGCAGATTTTGTCTGACGCGAAAGAGCCGATTTCGAGACGGTAGAAGTAGGCTCTCTTTTCAGGGCCCTCACGCTGGCTCTTGACCTCGTCCTTGATATGGGCTCATGTCTTAGTCCTTTTTCGGATTCACGTTCTGCATTCATACGTGTTTTCTCAGACACCGTTCCTTTTTTAGGAGGAGCCAGTTTTACACCGGCCCTGCGTGCTTCAGACAGTCCGATGGCAATGGCCTGTTTGGCAGACCTGGCGCCGTGTTCACCCTTTCGGATCTTTTCTATTTCGTCGTGCACGAATTCGCCGGCCTGCGTGCTGGCTGATTTACCCTCTTTTTTATCTTCCATCGCTTTATCAATCACTGATTTGTCTGGCATTGAATAAATTTTAATGGTGAATAATAGTTTCGATTTGCAATTGGTATGCCAGCCCCCCTTGGATCATAGGCAGGGAAATTGCAACACGTAATCAGTGAAACAATTTAAATGATATGCGCATTGTAACATTAGAAGAACATCTGAGTTTTCCGTCCCGGGGCGCAATACCGCTTTGTTTGGATCAGATCGAAAAAATTGCACATGTGAATGCCGATAACCTTTTAAAATGATATGAGATTTTAATCGAATAGATCATGACGCCCGAGAAATGGTGGAAAGAAGCGATTGTCTATCAGATTTATGCCAGGAGTTTTAAGGATGGCAATGGGGATGGTATCGGAGATCTGAACGGTATTCTTACAAAAATAGATTACCTCAGCTGGCTTCGTATTGATGCGATTTGCCTGAACCCCATTTTTGATTCGCCCAATGAAAATAATGGATATGATACCAGTGATTATTACACCATCCACACAGAATATGGCAAGCAGGAAGACTTTGACGATTTACTGAAGGCACTTCACGAACAAGGCGTCAAACTTATTCTTGATATAGTGGTGAACCACACGAGCAACGAACACTACTGGTTTCAGGAAGCAAAAAAATCGCGTGAAAATATTTATTACCGGTACTATCTCTGGTGGCCCGAGGAAGATGGCGAGCCGCCGGAGCGGGAAAGTTTTTTTGACAATCCTGGGAAAGGCTGGACTTATAATCTGCAGACGAATTCCTGGTATCTCCATTATTTTTCTCCTGCGCAGCCGGATCTGAACTGGGAAAATCCGGCAGTACGTAAAGAAATACATAACATATTCAGGTTTTGGTTACAAAAAGGTGTAGATGGATTTCGGCTGCATGACATCAGCTTTATATCCAAGGATATTCATTTTCCGAAAATCACGAAAAAAATAATAGAGCATAAATATCAGGGTGAATGGTCGCACTATTATGCGCAGGGTCCCAGGTTACATGAATTTTTAAATGAAATGCGGGTTGAAGTATTTGATCATTTTGACGCCGTAATCATTGGCGAGGCTCCCGGTATTCTGGCAGAAAATGCGTTATCCTTTGTGGATCCGCAAAGAGCAGAACTGGACGTTTTCACACATTTCGAAGGCATCGGCATGGGTTATGTTTCCGGTGAATTCAGGAATGTTATTCCGCATACATATGATATGCGCATTTTTAAAAACATATTCAGTAGATGGAATGATGTGTTTTTGAATATAGGATGGGGAACCATCTATCTGGGCAATCATGACCAACCCAGGATGGTCAGCCGGTGGGGAAATGAGTCACCGGAATACAGGAAATCTTCAGCAAAATTGCTGCTGACTTTTTTGCTCACTATGCGTGCGACACCATTCATTTATAATGGAGATGAATTGGGCATGACGAATATCAGCGCTGCCCCGGGGGCGGGGGACGACAGCCGTACTCCTTTTCCCTGGACGGGAGATGATGGATGCGGATTCTCCTCAGCTGAACCCTGGATCAGCATGGATCCAAATTGTGTTTTTATCAACCAGGAAGCCTCCATGCGGGATCCAGATTCGATATTGCATTATTTTAAAAAGTTTGTCCTGTTCAGGCACTCCTGTAAAACATTGGTATATGGAAATTTCATCCAGCTTAATACGGAAGATGCCCTGTACGGGTTTATTCGTTCAGATGAAAAAGCGCGACTGCTTATTCTCCTGAACTTCAGTGATCAACGGGTATCTTATATAATGCAGCCGCTCCTGGTGAATCCAATAAAGGTTTTAATCAATAATTATTCGGATGTCAGGATAAATGAAAAAAATCTGGAGATGTTGCCATATCAGGCATTGATTGTTGACCTCAGTTAGCGGGGCAAACGGTCCTTGTATTTCCTCGTATAGCAGAAAGGCGGTTTGGAAGCTATCCTGTTTAATTGTTCGATCAGTTCTTCGCTGGGAGGTTTTTGGGTTCGTTCTGCGATATTCAATTCCTTAAAATCAATATTCAGATTCTTTAAAGAATCCAGGTTCCACAGTTTCGCCAGCATGATCGTTATTTTTAAATGTTATAGTGTATAGTGCCAAATTCCATACCCCCTTCCATCTGAATAAACTAAACTTTTCCCTATTTGATTTAATTTAACAGAAAGGACAAAATAAATTGGCATATGGTTAACAGGATTTGTTTGAGAATATACTTAGTGCTTTTCATGTTGTTCCTTATTTCATACCATACAAATGGTCAGCAGTTAATTGGATATTATGCGGGGAACGCAAGGCAAATACCTGAATACTCCATTGAAAGACTTTCTGAAGTTATATTCAGCTTTTGTCATCTTAAAGGAAACAGGTTAACCATCGGCAACCGGAATGATAGTTCCACCATCCGCACGCTTGTTTCATTGAAGAAAAGAAATTCATCCCTGAAAATAATTTTGTCACTGGGTGGATGGGGCGGATGCAAAACCTGCTCCACCGTATTCTCTACAGAAAAGGGGCGCACCGAATTTTGTCAGTCTGTTAAAGAAGCCCTGGATTATTTTCAGGCAGACGGTATCGATATGGACTGGGAATTTCCTTCTCTGCCGGCTTTTCCCGGACATCCGTATTCAATGGAGGACAAAGAAAACCTGACGAATTTAATTTCACAATTGAGAAAGACCCTGGGTTCTAAAAAACAAATTACTTTATTGTGCGCGGGATTTTCTCCTTACCTGGAAGGTTCCGTTTCGTACACTTCTCTTTTGCCATATGTGGATCGCTTTGATCTGATGACCTACGACCTGATTGGCAGTCATGTGCATTACTCTGGCCATCATAGTTCATTATATTCCACCACCTGGCAGATATCTTCTGCCGATCATGCGGTTCGTTACCTGGATTCCCTGGGGATTCCCAATCAAAAAATTGCGATAGGTGTGGCTTATTATGCGAGGCTTTATAAATTAAGAAATGCATCCGATACTGGATTAAATCAACCCGCCGATTTTCAGAAATTTGTTCCCATGAAAGAACTTCGTTTAAATTTTTCTGAGCAGCAGGGTTATCTCAGCTATTGGGATACTGATGCGAAAGCTCCTTACAGATATAATGCTAAAACCGGTTTATACTTAACTTATGACGATGAGCGCTCTGTTGCTGAGAAGGCGGTATACGCTTCAGGGAAAAAACTGAATGGAATATTTTTCTGGGAATTGCGGTTGGACAATCCACGAAACGGTTTAACGGATGCGCTCCTGAAACAAATGTATAAAACGAAATAGATTTCTACTCAACTGGTTTTTCTGTAATTTAAAATCGCACAGCCGTTCAGCAGTAAAGCAAAGCCTGACAGGTATAGCAATTCAGTTTTGACCTGCCAGAAGCCGCTTCCTTTTAAGACTATCAGCCTGACCACTGCGATAAAATGAGTGACAGGTGTGAGGTAAGAAAATTTCCTCGCCCAGTCGGGCATACTGTCGATGCTCGTGAAAAAACCACTCATCAGCATGAAGATCATCATAAAGAAAAAAGCGACGAACATGGCCTGTAACTGGCTATTGCTGATGGTAGAGATCAGTAAACCAAATCCCAAAAGCGCTACAAGGTAAACAGCAGCGAAAAGATAGAGTACAGCAATACTTCCTTTGGGAAAAATACCGTAAACAACATACATAACGATAAGGCCGACTGTAAAAACAATGATACCCACGATCCAGAAAGGGATCAGCTTTCCGAGAATAAATTCCCATTTCTTTATGGGGGTAACATTTATCTGTTCTATCGTTCCGATTTCTTTTTCCCTGACAATATTCAGTGCCGTAATAAACCCGCCGATTAGTGTAAGAAGTAATACCAATATTCCGGGTACCATATAGTATTTGTATTCCCTGCGGGGATTGAACCAGTCAGTATAAGTAATATCAATTCGGGGAGATTGTGCGAATGAGCTGCTGTTAACCGATTTGACATTCACATCCAATTCTTTGTTGAAATCCGCCAGTACAGCTGTCAGATAGCCGCCGCCTATGGAAGATTTCGTTCCGTTAATGGCATCGACCGACATATTGAGTTGCTGCCTGCCTTCACGTACCAGGTTGCGTTCAAATCCCTGGGGTATTTCGAGCATGATGTCCGCATCATTTTTTTCAATCAGTTTCAATGCATCATTGTATGAAATGGTATTGCCAACCATTCGGAAATAACCGGAAGAAGCAATTTTGTTAATTAATTTTTGTGAATAACTGCTGCGATCATAATCTACAACAGCGACATTGACATTTTTTACTTCAAAATTCGCGGCGATGGGTAAAATGATCAGTTGTATAGTTGGTAATGCAAACATGATGGCGAGAATCGTCTTGTCCCTGAATATTTGCCGGAACTCCTTTTGTAAAATAAAACCCAGGACTTTCATGATAGTCTGATTTTAAAATTTTTCAGCGCAATCGTCAATAGAAATACAGCCATTCCGGTTAAAATCAGGGTTTCTTTCCAGATATAACTGAATCCAAGTCCCTTTAGCATAACAGCCTTGATGATGATATAATAATAGCTGGAAGGAATAATGTGGGATATGGCCTGAAATATCCAGGGCATATTTTCAATGGGAAACATAAAACCGGTGAACAGTATGGTTGGCAACATCATGCCCATCAAAGAAATCAGCATGGCTATCTGCTGGGAATTAGTAACATTCGATATGAGCAGGCCCAATGACAAACAGGTGATAATGAAAATAATGCTTTCACCAAAAATCAATGGAAGGCTGCCCCTGGTATGTACATTAAGCAGATAAGCAGATAATGCCATGATGACAATAAAATTTACAATAGAAAGAACCAGGTAAGGAATAGCCTTGGCAATAAGTATCAGAATGGGTTTCAAAGGAGAAACCAATAGTATTTCCATGGTTCCCATTTCTTTTTCTCTAACGACGGATACGGAGGTCAGCGCTGTGCATACAATCATGAATATTAATGCAATGACGCCTGGAACAAAATTGAGCGAGCCATTTTGTTCTACATTGTATAACTGTCTTATCTGGGGAATAATCTGATATGATAACTGCGGTGCAGGTTTCATTTGCTGCTGGTAATTTGAAATAATAGCGGTAAGATAATTTACCAGGATAGTTGCCGTGTTGGGATCGGAGCCATCTGTGATGATCTGGACCTGCGCTTTTCCAAAATGACTCAGGGCTCCGCCAAAATCAGCCGGAAAAATGATAGCGCATTTGATACTGCCTTCTTTGAATCTTTCTTCTATGTCGCGAAAACTTAAAACAGGATCTCTAAGCAGAAAATAAGAACTTGTTTTTATTCTGTAAATGATTTGTTCGGAATTGTTATCATGCGCATTGTCCAATACAGTTATACCAATATTTTTCACTTCACTGCTCAATGCAAAACCAAAGAGTACGATTTGAACTACGGGCAGGCCGAATAAAATAAGAAGCGTTCTTTTATCCCTGAACACATGATAAAATTCTTTTTGTATAAAAGCGAGTAGTTGCTTCATAATTAATCTCCGGTTCTTCGGGCACGACGTGCCAGTTGATAAAATACTTCATCCATAGAATGCGTATTGTAATTGTTTTTCAGATTGGCAGGACTATCCAGCGCTTCCACCCTGCCATCCACCATAACAGAAATACGATTACAATATTCTGCTTCATCCATATAATGCGTTGTAACAAAAACAGTAATTCCATTCGAAGCGGCCTCATAAATGAGATCCCAGAATTGACGTCTTGCAAGCGGATCGACGCCGCCCGTTGGCTCATCCAGGAAAACTATTTTTGGCTTGTGAAAGATGGCTACAGAAAAAGACAGTTTTTGTTTCCACCCTAATGGTAATTCACCTACCTGTTTTTTGGCTTCATTACCCAATCCGAGTTTAGAAATCATTTCTTCTCCCCGCGTCCTGATCTCTGATCTTGACAAGCCATATACCCCGCCATAAAATTCAATATTCTCAGATACAGTTAAGTTTTCATACAGTGAAAACTTCTGGCTCATATAACCAATGCTGGCTTTAATTTTTTCCTGTTGCCTGTATACATCGAAACCTGCCACACTCGCTTTGCCGGATGTAGGGAATGAAAGACCACAGAGCATACGCATGGCGGTCGTCTTTCCTGCACCGTTTGCACCCAGAAAACCAAAAATTTCCCCCTGGTTCACATCAAATGTTATTTGGTCAACGGCTTTAAAATCACCAAATTGTTTGGTCAGTTTTTCGCAAATGATGGCTTTATTGTTTACGTTATTTTTCAATTGTTGTTGCTTTTTCTTTCTCCTTCATCAGGCGTATGAAACTGTCTTCGATGAGTGGTTTGATAATTTGTGCTTTAAACTCCTCAGCATGATATTGTGTTGCCAACTCTTCGAGAATTTTAAGTCCGTCATGATCATCCCTGAGGGTCATGTGCAGGTATTCACCAAATGCAAAACAGCTTTCAACTGCCGGGTTCGAACGGAAGTCTTTTAAGAGACGGTATATATCTTTTGATTTAACCGCATATAGTTTAACAGGAAAGCTGCTGATAATATTTTGCGGAGTCTCCAGCGACAGAATATTTCCATTTTGAATCAGGGCAATCCGGTCACACAAAGTAGCTTCATCCATATAGGGTGTGGAAACCAAAATACTTATACGCTGCTCTTTCAGGCGTTTCAGCATTTCCCAGAATTCTTTTCTTGAAACCACATCAACACCTGTTGTTGGTTCATCTAAAAAAAGAACTTCGGGCTTATGAATGAGAGCACAGCAGAGTGCTAATTTCTGTTTCATACCACCCGACAATTTACCGGCCGGCCGGTTGCTGAATGGTTTGATCTGTTCATATATATCTCTGATCAAATCATAGTTTTCTTCTATAGTGGTTTTGAAGAGGGTAGCAAAAAAATTCAGATTCTCCGCTACCGTAAGATCCTGGTAGAGACAAAACTTCCCCGGCATGTAACCCACTTTGTTACGGATTTCCCGGTAGTCTTTAACCGTGTCGAGTCCTTCAACCGATGCCTGTCCCTTATCCGGCAAAAGAACTGTTGTTAGTATTCTGAAAATAGATGTCTTACCTGCTCCGTCGGGACCAATGAGTCCAAACAATTCACCATGCTCCACATCAAATGAAACATCATTAACGGCTTTCACTTTGCCTTTATCATAAGTCTTGTAAATATTTTTCAATGATACAGCAGGCATACTATTATTTATCCCATGTTAATTCACCGTACATTCCAATTTTCAGATACCCGTCATTTTTAACGCTCACTTTGATTGCATAAACAAGGTTGGCTCTTTCATTTTTGGTTTGAATGGTTTTAGGTGTGAACTCAGATTTGTCATTTACCCAGGTTATAATTCCATCTGTTTGTTTATAGGCACCTTTTCCATCATCCGTAAATACTTTTACTTTCTGGCCTATCTTAATCTGATTCAATTGGTCGCCTGTGATGTAAGCGCGTAAAATAATAGTAGACAAGTCTGCAATTTTATACAAGGGTTTACCCAAAACAGCCATTTCGAATTGTTCCGCATATTTAGTCAGAACAGTTCCTTTTACCGGATTGATGATTACACATTTTTTCAGCTGATCATTGATTTCCCTCATCTGTACTTCCACCGTGCTGCCCTGTTCATCCAGGGATGAAGTGGTGGTGCGCAAAGAACTTTCCTGTGCATTTATCTTTGCCTGAAGGGTTGCAATATTTGAAATCTCATCGTCCAGTTGTTTTTGGGAAGCAACCCCGCCCTGCACAAGTTTTTCAGTGCGGCTATGATCCTGGATTGCCTTCGAAAGTTCAGTTTTTAATGCTTCTATCTGAACATTTGCTTCCGGCCTGCTACTGAGTATGGCTTTCCTGTTTTGGAGAAGTTGTAATTTGTTTAAGTGCAATTGTGTGCTGTCGATAAACCCAATCAATTGACCAGAATCCAATTGCTGACCTTCTTCAATATTCAACTGTAAAATCTTTCCGTTTGTCTCAGCCGCAATAATGGTTTCTGTTGCTTCGAACGATCCGGAAGCATCATAATTATTCGTTTTCTCTTTGCATGCTGAAATGCTTAGCAGCAGCATGAACAGAAATCCAATCTTCGTATTTTTCATTTCAATACTTTTAATTTCCGGAAATTGTTTTATAGTCATATAATGTCATCAGTAGCTGCATTTCATGCAATGCTTTTTGTGCGCGTGCTTCACTTTCTTTTTCAGTTGCATTCAGAAAATCAAATAGGGGACTTACTCCGGTGTCATATTTTAGCTGGTAGTCTTTCCTGATGGTTTTTCTTAAGTCTGCGATTTCTTCATCTTCCGAAAGAACTACCTGCTGTTTTTCGATATTTGCTGAAGCCTGTGTCATTTGCAACCTTGTGTTGAATAAAAAAGTTTCTTCCTGAACATTTATTTTATTAAGCGACAACTGCGTCAATTGTTTTTCGTTCGTGTTTTTGTACAATGCGCTGATATTCCATGATGCACTTACACCTGCAACACCAAGTGTTGACAGTTTGGTGCTTCCAAAATTTATACCTGGTGCAATCAATACTGCTGCGCCCAGCAAACCTACTTTTGGCATGAGGTTTACATGTTGCATTTCGGCTTTTGCATTTACCAGGTTGCGCTGACTATTATATAATGAAAGCTCCGGACGTATGATCTGCAGGTCTGTTAAAAGGGTGCCCGCTAACGGTTTTTGGAGAATGGTCTGCTCATTAATCCTGGTGCCTATTAAAAGCGAGAGCATCATGGCATATCCATTACGGGTATAATTAAATTCAACTCTTTGCTGATTTAATTTTAATCGCTCTACTTTTATTTCATCAAGATCTGTTTTGTAAGCAAGACCATTATCGTTCAGTTGTTTTATGCGGTCAACATGGTTGATTAGAATGGTATCCTGAACTTCCAATTGCTTCAATTGCTCGTCAATCAGCAGTATGCCGAAATAAAGCTGATTTACTCTCGATTTCAGGTCGTTCAGGGATACATCAACGTTCGCTTTTTCCGTTTCAGATTCCGCCTCTATGATCTTCTTTTGTGTTTTAACGGCACCTCCGTCCCATATGGTTTGATTTACCTGTCCCAGGCCGATAAATTTAAATTTACTGCTGGCTTCAGGTGCCCCAAAGGTGGGTAACTGGCCGAAAATATATCCTTCAATGGCAGTCACGCTTACCTGCGGCAGGTTGGCCTTTCCTGCATTGCTCAACGTATACTCTTTTGTTTTTTCTATCAGTTCGTATTGTTTGATTAAAGGATAATTTTTGATGGCGAGTGCGTAACAGCTGTCGATCTGAAGTGTTTGCGCAGGTACTGAAGCAGCAGCGATCAGCAGATACATAACAGTGATAAGGAATGACTTTATCATATACAATGCGTTGATTTATTCATTTGATCATTCATGGATTATTTGGCTTTGAGCATCGCTTTCATCCACATGGGTATCAGCAATTTGCGCTCCTGCATCAGTTTTTCAAATTGTTTGTCGCTGAGTTTCCCAACCTTTTTTATTAAGGGGTTGCCAATGAATGGAAAGACGACCAGGCCCAGCATATTCATCAAAAAATGGAGCGGATTCGGTACTGTAATTTTTCCATTCCTGACAGCTTCTTCATATTGCTTAATAAATTTTGATTGCAGGATCATGTTCATAACCGGCAGCTTTTCCAGGATAGCTGCACCGTGACTTCTTATTTCGCTCAGTATAAAAAGCGGTATTTCCGGTTCTGCGGTAATCAGGTCGATATATTTTTCTGCCACCAATTCTATCTTAATCTCCAATGTGGTTGATTCATCATTGAACACCATTCCCATGGTTTGAAAAAAAGATTTCAGTGTTTCAAGCATGATCAGTTCAAAAAGTTTTTTCTTGCTTTTGAAATAATAGTTGAGTAAAGCAAGATTCATATCTGCTTCTTTTGCGATATCTCTTGTTCGTGTAGCGGCAAATCCTTTCTTGTGAAATACAATGCGGGCAGCCGCCAGTATTTTCGTTTCTGTATTTGTATCGGGTGATTTTTTGGTATTTTTTACAGGCATGTAAGTCTCAATAAAACAGCAAATTAATGATCTTTCATAATTTAATCAAATGATTAAAATAGCTGGTGATTTAAGGAAATTGTAATTTTAGTATAATGGTAAACATCTTTTCAAATTTTTATCAGGCAGGTCTGAGAACACATTGGCTGACTGTATTTGTTCTTGCAACAGTGTTCATACATTCAGATGCTGTTCCCAGCCTAAATGATGGGAGGGAAGTTAGCCGGCCAAATATAATTTTAATCGTTGCCGACGATTTGGGTTACAGCGATCTTCAGTCATACGGAAATAAGGCCATTCACACGCCAAATATTGACAGCCTGGGATATGAAGGAGTCCGGTTCACCCAGGGCTATGTAACCTCACCCATCTGTTCGCCATCGAGAATGGGCTTGATGACGGGTCGTTATCAAAACCGCTTTGGAAGCGAGTACATGCCTTATGATAAATTCGATCCCCTTTTCCTGAAGAATCTGCGCAAACATTATTTTTCATTACGAAAAGAATACCCGGGTCTAAAATCTCTAAAACCTCATCTTGGATTGAATACAAATAAATATGCAACGGGACTGGACTTACGGGAAATCACGCTGGCACAATTATTAAAAACACAGAACTATGCTACGGGTCTTGTTGGTAAGTGGAATTTAGGTGACGATACGGGTAATCATCCTTACGAGCGGGGATATGATTACTGTTATTATTTCGATGGAGCTTTGTCAAGATATGTTGATGATCCGGTCGATACCAGCCGCTACATTAATAAACACCTGCCCTGGGCGTTTTCCGAATTAGCCGCCTGGACCCCAAGGGCCGCTTCTACAGCTATACGCGAAGGAAGTAATGAAATCAAAGACACGGGGTACCTCACGTTTTCCCTTGCCCGGAAGGGAGTACAGTTCATTGAAGAAAATAAGGAGCATCCTTTTTTCCTCACACTTACTTTTAATGCTCCACATGATCCTTTCCAGGTTCCAAAAAGTTATTTTGACAGAATTCAAAATGTAAACGACAGTGTTAAACGGGTCTATTATGGAATGATTGAAGCGTTGGATGATGCTGTAGGAGCCATCATTGAAAAATTAAAACAACTTCATCTGGATGACAATACAATGATCATATTCTTAAGTGACAATGGTGGGGCGACCTATACGCGTGCAACCGACAACGCTCCGCTCAGGGGTGGAAAATGTACACACTTTGAAGGCGGGCTGATGGTTCCCTTCTTCATTAAATATCCTTCCGCAATCAGGGGCTCACAGGTATTCAAAAATCCTGTGTCGTCGCTGGATATTTTCGCCACGATCGCGGGAGTGGCGAACGCTCCCCTTCCATCAGACAGGGTTTATGACGGCGTTAACCTGGTGCCTTTTTTGACAAAGGGCGAAGGCTATCCCCATTCGGTTTTTTATTGGAGAAGTGGCTATTCCAAAGCAATTTGTAAAGGGAATTGGAAGCTTTATATCAATGAAAAGAGCAAAAAGAAGTTCCTTTTTAACCTGGAAACCGATATAGAAGAAAAAAATGACCTGTCTGCCGGTATGCCGGAGAAGGTTAGTGAATTGACACATGACCTTGACGTCTGGGAAAAGACTCAGACGGTTAAACCATCCTGGCCAAGTGCGGCAGATGTGCTGATCGAAGTGGATAATGAAGAATATTATTTCCCCAGTTGATCCCGGCTGATTTATAGTAAATCTTCAGACAAATCCGGAAACAAATTGGGTTAACTTTAGGATGCACTAAAAAATATAGCCATGAAAAAAAATACCAAAATTTCATTTATGAAGAACTTCAAATTAATAGTAGCCGCTGCATTGATCATCCTGTTCAGCGTAACTAATTCACAGGCGCAGGAAACCAAAGGACAGGCTATGGTGTCTTCCGAGACGGTGACCGCAACGGTGGTCCAGGTTAACCAGAAAACACGGGAGGTTACTGTAAAAACGAAGGACGGCAAAGAACATACTTTCGTTGCGGGAGACAATGTAAAGAACCTTGCACAGGTAAAAAAAGGCGACATCATTACGGCCGTTTATACGGAAGCGATTGCATATGAAGTCAAGGAACACGGTGCGACCGGAGTGCAAACCACAACAGCTACTGCTGCTGCCAAACCCGGTGAAAAACCTGCCGGCGGTGTAGCACAACAAACTACCGTAACAGTTATGATCACAGCGATCGACCCCAAAGTGCCGACTGTTACTTTTATGGGACCGAGGGGGAACAAAGAGACCATCAAAGTGAGAGACCCAAAGAATCTGAATGGAGTGAAAGTCGGTGACAAGGTAGACATTACTTATACTGAAGCACTCGCAATTACGGTAGATGAGGCACCGAAAAAATAAATGTATTGGGAAATAATGAAACCCTATTTATTTGTATTGTTCCTCCTTTTATGCAGGCTCGCCTGTTTCGCTCAATACAGTCAGATGCAACTGTCAAAAAAACAACAGCACTACACTGACAGTTTGAAAAAGGTGGTTTATCATCATACTTTCCCCATATGGGGCCAAAAGGCGTATAAGATGGGCGTGGACATTCCTTATCCGGGGGGTGTAATGACAAATTATTTTTACGCTAATCAGGGATTGATTATAGAAAACTTACAACTTGGGTTACAAACCAACAACCAGGATATTCCGCTGACGCCCATCAATTTCATTGGCTTTGGTAAAAATAATGTAACAGCCCATACTTTCAATGTGAGACCCGATCTCTGGATATTTCCCTTCCTGGATGTTTACGGGATTTTCGGGTATGGATCATCGACTACGACGGTGAATATTAGCACCCCTGTCACCTTAACTTCCGTGGTCACCCAAAATGTGAAGACAGTCGGATTTGGATTTACCGGCGCTTTTGGAATTGGCATTTTCTTTTTGGCTGCGGATTTGAACTGGACATGGAATAAGCCCGATAAACTGGATAATCCGGTACCAGCCCAGACAATGAGTTTCCGGCTGGGTCATACTTTCAAATTTGCCGAACATCCTCAAAAGAATATTGGTATCTGGGCAGGGGCATTGCGGGCTCAGTTTGGAGCGGGTACAGTAGGTGAAATAAAACTCTCAGATGCATTGCCTCCGGAAGTCTGGCAAAGAAAAGATGAAATCGTAAATCAATATTACACCTGGTACAATGGATTGGATCCAAACAATCCGGCTGATAAACTAAAGATGCAAACGGCAGACAAAATATTGACTCCTATTGTAGAAAAGATCAATGCAGCCGACGGGTCAGCTATTGTTCGTTATGCGCTGGATAAAAGACCCGGTCAGGAATGGAATATGATCGTCGGTGGCCAGTACCAGGTGAATAAACGTTGGGTATTCAGATCAGAGGTAGGTTTTTTGGGTGACAGAAATACTTTTTTATTATCTGCGAACTACCGGTTTTTTGTTTTTTAAGAAAGTGAAGTTGGCCTGATTCATCAACTTTGTATAATTGGATTATTTGCTTATGAGACGAGGTAGATTTAATTCAGGTCAGCTCAGCATATTTTTTATTATTCTTTTTTTGTCTCTTAAGGTACCGGTAAAAGGTCAGGTGTTGATTGCTTTATTGTTTGGCGACAAATTGAATTCTGATAAACTGGAGTTCGGTTTATTGGCAGGTCCTAATTTTTCTTATATAAGCAATAGTGAAGCACAATGGAAGACCGGCCTCGGCCTGGGACTTTATTTCAATATCAAGCTCTCCGATAAATGGTTTTTTCATCCCGAAGCTGTACCTAAATCTCCTTTTGGCGGGAAAAACATTCCAGTATATCCGCTGGATGATCCGAACCTAAACGCATCTTTCCAAAACGGAACCATTACACGGGAGATGTCTTACATAAGTTTGCCGTTACTGTTCCGGTATCGAATCAAAGGTTTGTTATTCGCCGAGGCAGGTCCCCAGTTGAGCTTAAGGACAAATGTCAAGGATATTTTTCAGGTAGGTGTGGCTGGTGGTGAACTGGAGTATACAAAGAAAGTGGAAGATGACTACACCCGGTTTGATTTCGGAGCTGCCATAGGCCTGGTGATAAAATTAAAAAGAGATAATGGCATGGGAATAGGTTTGCGTTATTATTATGGCTTTATAGATGTTATGAAAACCATGTCAGGCAGCCAGCAGAACAGCGGCTTGTTTGCCTATGTTTCTTTTCCTGTGGGCGGAGTGAAAAGCAAAAAGGAAGAATGAGAGGAGCAAGGAATGGTTGGCGGATGGCGGTTGACGGTTGGCGGTTGAAGGATGGCGGGAGAAAATATATTAGCTTACAAGATAAAATATTCACAATGAAAAAATGGGTCTTCTTCTCGGCAGTCCTGGTTGCACTTACCTCATTCAGCTACAGTAAATCGGTTGCACCTGAATGGGTATCCTTATTCGACGGCCATTCGCTGAACGGATGGAAAGTAGGAAAAAACGCAGAAACTTTTTCTGTAAAAGACGGTCAGATCGTCGTGCATGGCCCAACGGCTCATTTGTTTTACGTAGGTGAATACAATAATCATGTCTTTAAAAATTTTGAATTCAAGGCGGACGTCATGACTTATCCTGGCGCGAATTCAGGTATTTATTTTCATGCACAATACCAGGAAAGCAGCTGGCCCGAAACAGGATTCGAAGTGCAGGTAAACAATTCGCATACGGACTGGAAACGAACCGGCAGCCTGTACGATGTTGTCAACATAGAGGAAGTATATGTGAAAGACATGGAATGGTTCACAGAATATATTAAAGTAGAGGGGAAACACGTCATCATAAAAATCAACGACAAAACGGTTGTGGATTATACCGAACCTGCTGATTACAAACCAGAACCTGGACAAACAAACCATTTTCTATCCAGCGGCACTTTCGCCTTACAAGGGCACGATCCGAAAAGTGAAGTGCATTTCAAAAACATAATGGTGAAGGTTTTGGACTAGAATAGAACTAATTGCTAACCTTATTAGACATCATTCGGACAGTCGATACAATAATTTTTGTATGCAGACACAAATAAAAGACGACTTCGAAAAAGACAAAGCTGATTTGATCACAATAGTCAGGGAAATGACTGAATCTGCTTCTGGAATCGAAAGCACGAAACATTGGGCCAAAGATGCTTTATGGTTTGATATACCACCGTTTGCTTCAAAAGGAATTGCTCCCGCAATAAAAATGTTTGACAGCGTATTTAAGTCCTTTAAATCATGTAAAATTATCATTCTTAATACAGAAGTTATTATAAGTAATGAATTAGGAGTAGTATGCACGGTTCAAAAAGCGGAAATAGTATTTCAAAATGATATTAGTAAAACACTATTCATTCGTGAAACGGATTGCTTTAAAAAATTGAATGATAATTGGCAATTGTTTCATCAGCATGCGTCTGTACCGACAGGAGAATGGGATGGTAAAATCATATCGGACGTCGGATAATGTTTCAAACTAATACTAAATAGCTTGCAGAGATGGTACAGCTTCTCCCACTAATTGAATGTCAAAATGAAGTTTTACATCATCACCTACAACAAGGTTACCTGTTTCTGTAAGCAGACCAAAATTGAGTCCGAAATCCCTTCTATTAATTTTTCCATTAATCTCAAACCCTGCTCTTCTGTCCCCAAACCTTCCTGCCCCAATACCTGAGAGTTGAGCCTCGAGTTTGACTTTTTTTGTCGTTTTGAGAATTGTTAATTGTCCCTCAAGACTAAAATCTCCATCAGATTCCTTCAGATTCCCGTCAAACATAATTTTCGGAAAGTTTTCTGTATCAAAAAAAACAGGTGACTTAAGATGGTTATCCCTTTCAGAATTATTTGTGTCGATGCTATTGGTATCAATTTCAAAATGAATCAAGGCATTGTTGAAGTTTTCATTTTCGACCTGAACTTCTCCCGTAAATAATTTGAAAGTGCCTGAGACATTTGAGATGGCCAGATGTTTTACTTTGAATTGAACTTCTGAGTGATTGCGGTCGATTGTCCAATTTGTTTTTTTGCTTTCAGTCATAATGTGAATTTTATATCCACAAAACTATGACCTGCATTTCTTCAATCTTTTACCAAATGGTAAATAATCATTTTTGAGTTCTGATTCTGCTTAAGGATTGTTGTGTGATGCCCAGGTATTTTGCCAGATCACCGAGACTGATTCTTTGCAGTATCTGGCTATTCTCATTTACAAACAGATTGTAGTTGGTGGTTGCATTTTTTTCAAGTATTTCACTTATCCGTTTTGTCATTTTTACGGTTGCAATGGAAACTAATTTCCTGAAGAAAGTCTCCATACAATGATATTTTTTACAAAGATCTTCCATATCATTATGCCTGATCAATGTTACTGTTGTTGATTCTAAGGCCATTATGATATAGTTTGACGGAGTTTGTGTGAGATAACTTGCAAAAGCTGTAAATAATACATTTTCAGAAAAGAAACGCATAATGAATTCTTTATCGTCGCTGATAAAATACATTTTTGTGAGTCCTTCATTTATAAAAAACAGGTGCCTGCAAACCTTCCCGGGCTGCAACAGCAATTCTCCTTTCTTGAAAGTCTTAGTTGTTGCATTTTGAATTAATTCTTCTGCTGCTTCATTTTCAAGCGGTGAGAACTGATTAGAATATTGAAGAAAGTCGGCCATTAAAGTTTTCAATTTAAAAGCAAATTAGGGTACAAAATGAGAACTTTTTCAGAGAGTTTTCTTGAGATTCCGTTCCCCCAGTAATCCTAATGCAGGCATGATATCATTCCTGGTTTCAAGGGTCGATGGATTTATGCTCCAGTTTTCTGCAATTTTCATAACGATTTCTTCATCGGGAAGGGCAATGTCCTCACGTTCAAAATAATTTTTTTCTTTTGCATCCTCTGAAAATGTATCTATCAGGTGAAGGGTCTTTTCAAAATCTGTTGCTTCACCTTCAATCGAAATATTTTCGTTTGCTTCGCCGAGGTAGGTATAAACTCGTTTTATATTTCCTTCAACTGCCTTCATCCAGCAATGATATTCAACTATCCGGTTCGTGCAAAAAAACTGCGCTTCTCCATAGTCCCTGCTCAATTTTTGCAGTATGCTCTTTACATATTCTATTTCTTTTTTGCTGTCGCCATGTGGAAGTCCAAGGCCGCAGGCAATTGTCCAGCCGTTGACAGGAGGTGTGATAAAAACAGAATTTTCATATGCTTTTTCTATGCCAATATTCCAGTTGCATGGTCTGATATCAGTAAGGTTCAGCATTTTAATCAGCTCTTCCGTATGAACAGATTTTATAGCGAACCACATGCATTTATATCCAAATGAAACAGGCTGATCTGAAATTTCCATATCTGCGGCAGTCGCAGTATTTGAATTATGCAGGCCCTGTTTGTTTTTAATTTTATTGAGTATCCAGGGACTTGCGATAAAAACAAAAACAATGATGATGATGGCAATTCCGGGAATATTGTTCAGCATGTATGTAGAACTTGAACCTTTAATAATATTGTTACCATCCAGCTAATATTGACTCTGCCTTTGTTGTTTTGAATTATTCGAGATCAATTCTGGCAATCAGATGCAACATAGTAAAAAAAGTTGCGTCTTATGTTCAATGGAAAACCGGGCATCTATTGTTCAGATCCGGACAATTTCCCAACGATATTGGGTTAGATCCCATTGACTGGCAACATTTTATAAAATTGGCATTTTCTTAGTTCTATGCGCTGAACGCTTAACGCTGAATGCTGAACGCTTAACGGCCAATCGCTACCGCACTTGCGGGACCAACGAAACAAAAATTTATGTTTAAGAACAATTTGAAAATCGCCTGGAGAAACCTGCTGAAAAGCAAGACTTATTCATTTATCAATATCGCAGGTCTCGCGGCAGGTATGGCCGTAGCGATGATTATCGGTTTGTGGATTTCCGACGAACTCTCTGCAAACAGGCTGTTTAAAAACTATGATTCGATTTATCAGGTCATGATGCATCAGACCTTCGATGGGAAAAGGGGTACACAGACCGCCCTTCCATATCCCCTGGGAGAAGAGCTGAAGGCTAAGTATCCGGATATGAAGTACGTTGCGATGTGCGACTGGGGACAGAATCATTCCCTGGTATATGGAGATAAAAAGATCAGCAAATACGGGCACTATATAGGGGAGGATGCGGTGAACATGTTTTCTCTGAACATCCTGAGCGGCGACAAAAACCCGCTGCACGATCCGCGTTCTATCGTATTGACCGAAGAGACTGCAAAGGCACTTTTTCCAAATGGAAATCCGCTGAATAAAATTGTCAGACTGGACAATACAGTCGACCTGAAAGTCACCGCCGTTGTAAGTAAACTACCAAAGAATGCTTCACTCAGTTTTGATTACCTGATACCCTTTCAATTGCAGGAGATGATCTATACCTGGGTTAAACAATATCATAAAACAAACTGGGGAAATAATTCCTGGCAGATTTATGTTCAGCTGAATGATCATGCCACTGAAAAAAGCGTGGATGCAAAAATCAAAAATGTCGT
>Ga0206912_1055_pt1 | contig 35102 bp, 30 predicted proteins | sample Alteio_BWOrgHeat_75_FD_152933 | JGI IMG/M metagenome (GOLD analysis project Ga0206912, IMG submission 152933) | Enriched cells from forest soil in Barre Woods Harvard Forest LTER site, Petersham, Massachusetts, United States -... | ecosystem: Environmental > Terrestrial > Soil > Temperate forest >... | reverse complement strand
CCCTATATCCTGACCAATATGGCAGGTGGGCTTCTAGCGATCGATCTTGGCTTCATGGGGCCCAATTATTCTATCTCAACAGCCTGTGCCACATCGAACAACGCCATCATCTCCGCAGCCAACCATATCCGCTCGGGTGCAGCGGATCTGATGATTTGCGGCGGTGTGGAAGCGCCTATCATTCCCATTGGATTGGCCGGATTTTGTGCCTGCAAGGCGCTTTCAACGCGCAATGAAGACCCTGCTAAGGCTTCCAGGCCTTTTGATTTAAACCGCGATGGCTTTGTGATGGGGGAGGGCGCTGGCATTTTGGTCTTAGAATCCCTCGAGCATGCGCTTGCAAGAGGTGCCCCGATCTTTGCAGAGTACTTGGGCGGTGGAATCTCGACGGATGCCCATCACATGACAGAGCCTCGTCCAGATGGCGGTGGAGTGGCCTTATGCATTCACAATGCCCTGAAAGATGCCGGCGTCCAGGCCAGCGATATCAACTATATCAATGCCCATGCGACCTCAACACCGGCAGGAGACATCGCTGAGCTTGAGGCGTTGAAGCAGGTGTTTAGAGAACATCGCTCTAAGATTGCGATCAATGGAACAAAATCGATGATCGGCCACAGCCTAGGCGCAGCAGGTGGTTTGGAAGCGATTGCGACGATTAAAGGGATCACGGAGGGTATGATCCACCCCACCCTTAACTTAGAGAATCCCGTGGAGAACTTAGACTTCCACGCACCGACCAAAGCGGAAAAATGGGAGATCAAAACAGCGATTTCAAATTCCTTTGGGTTCGGAGGCCACAACGCAACGCTCGTTTTAACGAAGTATAAATGATGACTGAGGAAACCTCTTACGGTGTGGTTCCTTTAAAGCGGGAAGGAAATGAGTGGAAAACCCTCATCATCATGCATACCAAGGGGGGATTTTGGGCGTTTCCTAAAGGGCATGCGGAAAACAATGAGAGCTCAGAACAGGCTGCGAAAAGGGAATTAAAAGAAGAGACTGGTTTAGAAGTCGTCGCTTTTCTATCGGACAAAACGCTTTCTGAAACTTATTCCTTCTATCGCAACAAGCAAAAGATTCACAAAAAAGTCATCTATTTCTTGGCTGAAGTCACAGGAGACGTCGTCTTGCAAACCAGTGAGGTCTATGCGAGTCGATGGGTGAATCTTGCTGACGCCGAAGAAGAAATCACCTATAAAGAGAGCAAATCGATTTGTCGTCAGGCCCTTTCATTATTAGGAGGTAAGCCATGAGAGTCAATGAAGATGGATGGAGAAGCGATTCTCGATATCTTGCTGGGCCTGTTGAAGGACCCATCGACCCCATGGAGCTTATCCCGCGCTGGTTATTTCCCTCACCCGATCCAGACTCACCTTCGCGCAGTCCCTTGAAACGCTCTGCCAGTGACTTATTTGGAGATGAGAAGAGTCCTCAAACGCTGCGCACTTCAGCTTCTAAAGTCCCTTGTCCCTTCCCCAAGCAATCTTTGAAGCGCTCGCAAGATAACCTCCATCTCGCTGAGCTGCGAGAAATTTTACTTAAGCCAAGAGGTTTTTTTGAAACTTTATTGCAAAGTATGAAATTGCAGACCCCTCCTGTCCCAAGCTCCGAGCTGGAAAGGGATGTTCTTTATCCAGAGGCTTCTACAGCACAAGCCAAGAAGCGCAATCGCTACCCCGAGGTGCTTCCTACCAAAGAAGGATTAGTCAGATTGCAGATGCGCAGTGACCCTTCGACGGACTACATCAACGCGAATTTTTTTGAAGGAATGATCATCACGCAAGGCCCCATTTGCAATGAAAAGATCGACACCGTGCAGGATATGTTGCTAGTGGCATGGGAACAAGAAATTGAAGAGATTGTAGTCTTAACAGAGCCTTTGGGGCTTAATTCTAAAGGCCAATTGGCTGAAAAAACCTTTCCCTATTGGAATCCTACGGGGAAAAAATGTCTCGCGAATGATGTCGTATACGATAAGCGCGTTGGGCCAGAAGGCAAGCATTTGCAGTTGCGCGTCTTGACAGATACTCCTGAAGAGAAAACCACCCCAGAAGAGCACTATACGATTCAAGACATGGAGCTCTCCTTGGACGGAAAACAGCGCAAGATTAGGCTTTGGCGTTATCGCTTTTGGGACGATTATAAAGCGGGTAAACCTAATGTTCTTGGGGAGATGTGTTGCCAGTTAAATCAAAAACCTACCCGGGTCATGGGGCACTGTAGTGCGGGTGTCGGGCGCGCGGGGACCTTTGCCATCATCAATTACTTTGTAAGCCGTCAGGAGATTCCCAATCTGGATCAGATCATCAGCATGATTCTGCACTTACGCCAAAGAAGACCTTTAGCCGTTATGACGTGGGATCAATTAAAGTTGATTTTTCAAACTCTGGTGGAAATTAATTCATGAGTTTTATATAATCGCTGCTAACATGTTTAAATACCTTTCATTATTATTAGTGTGTTGTACGACTTTCCTTTGCGGAGAGTTAACCATGGAAGTCGTTTCTCACCATCAAGGGGATGAGTGGGGAGACTTTTTCAATGACTTTATCGTGGGATTAAATGACGGTTCCTCCTGGAAAGTGCGCGGCGCTGATTCCGAGAAATTTGCAAATTGGGAGATCCAAGATCCGATCGTTTTAAGAGTCTATAACGCCTGGTATCCGTTTACGCGCGACCATAAATTTGAATTATATAATGCGAAGCGCAAAGAATCGGTCAGGGCGATGCTTCTGAAATTCGCCGATCATCCTCTCACCATTGTCAAGTATGAGACCGCCACACGCCCTGTAGATGTGACTTATCGTTACACAAACCAATATGGAGGGGTCCTTTGGGTGGAAACCGTTCGAGAATTGTGGAAAATTCGCGAAGTGACCCTTAGCGATAACTCCAAGTGGGCTATTTACGAAAGGGCCCTCTTCAGTAGCTTTAAGGAAGGGGATCCTGTCATTATGTTGCCGGATGATAGATATCCTTACAAATATCTATCCTCTGGGGTAGGTAAGGATGCTTATTGGACGCGTCTCTATACCGACAAAGATAAGAGCGTCAGTTGGCGTCGGGGCAATGGTTAAGCGCTATAGCAAATGGATTTTGTGCATTTGCCTGATGCTGCTGGCCACCTACGGCTTAGGGCGCCTGTACTATCGCGTTACTGGGGGATTTACATTAGGCAATATCGCCTATGAGTTGCCCCAGGACCTCCGTAGAGAAATTGAGCCGCTCAAGCAAAGTGAAAAAGAAAATCTAAACCGCATTCTCTCGCAGCCCTTTCACTATCTTGGCAAAGGCTGTCAATCTTACGTGTTCAAAAGCGACGATGGCCGCTATGTCTTAAAATTCTTCAAATATCAACGCTTACGTCCTCAAGCCTGGCTAGACTGGTTTGCCGTGATTCCTTGGGTGGACACTTATCGGCTAGGAAAAATCGAGAAGAAGAAGCAAAAACTTCAGGGTGTCTTTACCAGCTGGAAAATCGCTTATGAAGAACTTCAACCAGAAACGGGTGTGGTTTACATCCATTTAAATAAAGAGCCAGTCCTAGGAAAACCCTTCCTTTTGCACGACAAAATGGGTTTCAAACACACCCTAAACCTCGATCAATATGAGTTCTTGCTACAGCGCAAAGCCGACATGCTCTGTCCCATTTTGCAAAAAATGGTGGCAAGTGGGGATATGCAAGGGAGTAAGGAGCTTCTAGATAGACTGTTGACGATGATTCAATCAGAATATACCCGTGGATTTGCGGACAACGATCATGCCCTTATGCAAAATACCGGCGTACTTGATGGACAGCCCGTCCATATCGATGTAGGGCAATTTGTCAAAAACAGCAAAGTCAATAATCCCCTGGTATATAATCAGGAGATCTTCAATAAGACCTGGAAATTTCGCAAATGGCTAGAAAAGGAATCGCCGGAACTTGCCGATCATCTCGTCATGCGCCTGAAGGAAATCATGGGTAAAGAACCATTTGCACAGCTCAAACCGCGCCTCAACAAGGCCACGATGGGCATTATTCCCAACGAATAAATAACTATTTGACCCGCAGAACGATTTTACCCTTCGTATGTCCCTGCTTGCTTATATCTAGAGCCCTTGGAGCCTCACTCAACTGAAATTCCGTGATTTCTGGTACGGCCACTTTGCCATCTTCAATTAAAGTGGCAATCTTCTTCAGCTGCTCTCCGTTTGGTGAAACTAAGACGAAGCTAAATTGGACATTCTTTTGTTGAACGAGAGTGGGGTCTAAATGCTCTACGATGCTGATGAGGCGCCCTTGCGGCTTTAGAACCTCTAAGCTTTCTTGTAGGGTGGGCCCTCCAACCGTGTCAAAGACAATATCCACCCCCTGAGGATAAAGTTTGCGCATCTCTTGAATGAAGCTGGTTTTGCGATAATCGATGGCGTGTTCGGCTCCTAGCTTCTTGACATAGGGGTGATTGGTTTCACTTGCCGTCGTGGTGATTTTTGCCCCAGCGTACTTGGCAAATTCGATGGCAAAGCCGCCCACACCCCCTGCACCGGCATGGACTAAGATGGTTTCGCCGCGCTTAAGCTTGGCGACATCAAAAAGGGCTTGCCAGGCCGTCAACGCGGCTAAAGGAATCGATGCCGCCTGTGAAAAGGAGATATGCTTTGGCTTCAAGGCCACGTTGTCGGCATCAAACGTGACATATTCCGCGTAGCATCCCCATTGGACGACGGGTTTGCGACAGTAGGCAAAGACTTGATCGCCGACTTTAAATTTTTTAACATTTTTTCCAACAGCAGTCACGACGCCAGATACATCCCATCCAGGCACTAGTGGGAACACGCAGGGCATCATTTTTTTGAAATGTCCTTGACAGATCTTCCAATCGATGGGGTTAACTCCCGCATTGCAGACTTGGATTTGCACTTCATTCGCTTCTGGGAGGGGTTTGGATAGTTCTTTGAGATGGAGTTGCTTAGTATCTCCAAACTCTTCTATAACCATGGCTTGCATAAGAATCCTCCTTTATTCTGCTTATTCTTGAAAATGGCTGCGCAGCATCCAGGCCGTTTTTTCATGGAAGCGCAGGCGCTCAATGAGTAAATCCCCTGTACCTTCATCCTTAAGGTGTTGAGATTCAGGGATCCAAGGTCTTAAGTGATTGGCGATCGATTCATGGTCTTGAATCAATTGCTCCAGCATCGCATTAGCCGTTAGGTCCGGTCCTGCTTCATCCAGGCAAGAAAGTTCAAGAAATTGTTTTAAAGATGCGGGTGTTTTATGTTGTAGAGCGCGGATGCGTTCAGCAATCACATCGATCGCCTCAGCAAGGGCTTCATATTGCTCTTCAAATAGCTTGTGGAGGGAAAAAAAGCGTGGGTCGGTCACATTCCAATGGAAATTTTGGGTCTTGACGTAGAGCACATAGGTGTCAGCCAAGAGGTGAGCTAAATATTGCGCGATCTTTTGCCGGGTGGCTTCCCCGAGAGTCACACTGGAAGTACTCATAGGATCTTCTCCTTGTTAATCTAACATGTAGCTAGAAGAGACAAAGAAAGCAAGAGGCTTGCTAAAATTGAATTGAATCCATAGAGTCAGGTCAATTCATCGGGAGTGTTTTATGACTAAAATTTTGATCGTATATGCCACAGACACAGGCAATACCAAGAAAATGGCCGAAGCTATTGCGGAGGGAGCGCAGGGAGAGGGCGCTCAAGTGGATATTCGCTCAGCCGAAGAAGTCACCAAAGAAGAAGTGGTCGCTTGCAACGCCCTGATTGTGGGCTCTCCTGTGCATATGGGAAGCCCTGATTGGAGAGTTAAGAAGTTTATCGATACAATATGCAGCCGCCTCTGGATGAAAGATGCGCTCGTTGGCAAGGTAGGGGGTGTTTTTGTATGTGGTGGGGGATTCGGCAGCGCCGGTGGGGGTTGCGAAATTACTTTGCTCGCCCTCTTAAATAACTTAGCAGAACTCGGCATGATCATGATCCCGTTGCCCAAAAATACTCCAGGATATCGCTCAGGTGGGTTGCAGTGGGGTCCTTACGGTCGTTCACAAGGCATCAATCACGAACAGCTTGGCGTGCAACCAGAAGCCCTGGAATGCGCTCGCCATCATGGCGCTCATATCGCCCGTGCAGCTGAAATTTTGAAAGGACAACCCATTTTTGAACAGTTAACCAGCAAAAAAACATGATGCTCAAACTCTTTTGCGTTCTCTTTCTATCCACAGCTTTATATGCTCAAGATGACCAGAAGGCTTTGGAGGAGGAGTTTCGAAGGGCCCAACAGTTTGAAGTCCAGCAGCAAACAGAAACAGATTTTCTGCAAAGGGCTGCGGATTTGCCCATCGACCAAATCATTTCATTTCTAGCGAATAAAGAAATTCAGAAGCTGGAGTCTTTTGAAGAAGCCCAAGTGTCCCAGGTTAGCATGGAGCTTACGCGTTTAGAGTTGATTATCTATCACGAAAAACAAAAGCTGGCACATGAAAAAGCTCAACAGATAACAGTCGCCATCTTGGGCGACAGCAGCCTTCCAGTAGACCATGGGGGATTTAACGATGAAGTCCTAGCCGCCTTATTGAAGCAAATCAAAAGTCGCAATCCCGCTGCAGTCTTTTTCACAGGCAATCTGGTGTATTCTTTATCCATGCCTGCAAAGAATGCTAACGCTGAAGAAGTGCAGCTCAATGTGACCAAAAACATTTTTGGCACTGTTGTCAACGAGGATCAGGGCATCTTTAATGCAAAGGATTTTGCCGCTAAACTCGCCCAATTTTCACAGGTGGTGCAGGAGAACTTAGGTAATATTCCCTTCTATCCCCTTATTGGGGAACAAGAAGCCATGGGGTCTGAGGCCATCGAAGTATTTAAAAACCAATTTAAACTAAACAACGCAGAGATCTTAAATGGCACGCAGCTGGTCTATAGCGTACCCGTAGGCAATAGTTTGTTTGTGGCCTTGACGACAGATGAATTATCGAGCGGTCAAAGGGAAACGGTAGGGCCCCGTTTAGCGCCTGAACTTTTAGTTTGGTTGCAAAATGTTTTGGCGGGAGAAGGCTCTAAATACCAGTATCGATTTGTTTTGGGCAATGACCCAGCTTATTCCACCACGGCTTCGTTTGGGATCTACCAAGGTTTGGATAAGAACAGGGTGGAGCGCGATCAGTTTTGGAATTTGCTTAGGCAGTATCGGGTGACGGCTTATTTTAGCGGCAATGAAGTGCTTTACGACCGTACCTATCGCTTTGGGGTCTGGCAACTTATCAGTGGCGGCGCTGGGGCCACCCACGATTATTACCTTAAAGACGACACGTTCTACCACTACATGATGCTATCAATTCCGCAACAAGGCTCTAAAAATCCACGCCTTCGCGTGTATAATCTGGAGGGAAAACTAAAAGACGAGGTAGCGCTCTCTTCACAAGCGCCACCCCCTATTTTCCAGTTCAGAATATCCAAGAGTCAGGAATAACTACCTGAACATCCAGCCAAAGCCAAAAGAAATTGGGGCAGGTTGTGCATAAACCACTTGTGGTGCTGGTTGTACGACAACAGCTTCACGGTAGGGATAACCCCATGCATCAACGTAAGTTCTTTGCTCAACGTAAGCTGGGTAGGGTTGCACCACATAAGCAGGGGCAGGCGCAAACATAGGGCCGACATTGAAAGAGAAGTAGTTGCGATGTTTAGCTTCAAGCGATCCAGTAGGTCCCAAAAATAAGGCACCTAGTAAAAAGAGGGAACACAATGCAGCAAATTTCATAGTAAAACCTTTATTTTATTTCATATAGTCGGATAATAATGTACCCGAATAGTTGAAATTTTAAACAAAAGTACTAATTTTTGAAAAGCGTTTAATAGCTTTTTGGACATTTTCTCTTGAACTAAAGGCACTGAAACGCAAAAAACCTTCTCCGCTGGGGCCGAATCCGGAGCCAGGCGTCGTCACTAGATGGAGCTCCTCTAAGAATTCTTGGAAAACCTCCCAAGAGCTCTTGCCTGGAAACTTCACCCAGAGGTAGGGGGCGTTCTCCCCTCCGTAAACCTCAAAATTCTCTAAAGCCTCTTTGAGCAAGCGCGCGTTTTCTAAGTAGAAAGCAATATGGGTTTTCACTTCTTCTAAGCCCCTCTCACTTAGAACGCCAAGGCCGCCATTTTGGGCGATATTGGAAGCCCCATTGAAGAGCGTAGAAATTAGGCGCGACCAATCTTTATGGACGGAGGAGCCATCTTCAAAAAAGAGATCCTTGGGAACCACCGTCCAGCCTAGACGGACGCCTGTGAACCCGGCCATTTTTGAAAAAGAACTCGTTTCTAGCGCCACTTCTTTAGCCCCCTCAATCTCAAAAATTGATTTGGGACAATCGCTGTTTTGGATGTAGGCAGAATAGGCAGAGTCATAAATGATAATCGAACGCTGCTCGCGTGCAAAGTCGACGAGGCTTTTAAGTTGTTGACGGGTGGCAGTTGCCCCTGTGGGATTATTGGGAGAGCAAAAATAGAGGAGATCGCACCCTTTAGCTTTTGTTAAGTCGGGAAAGAAATCATTTTCTGGAGTACATGGGAGAAGGGTGATGCGCGAGACGCCTTGCATAATGCTCCCATCCAAATAGACGGGGTAAGCGGGATCTTGTAAAGCGATGGACACATCACTGCCAAAGAGCAGCTGCAACCTGCCGATATCGCACTTGGCTCCATCTGAAATAAAAACCTCATCGGGCGTGACAGAACCTCTGTAGATTGTCTTGGCGATGATTTCTCTAAGATCGGAGTAGCCCTGCTCAGGGCCATATCCCGTGTACGTGTCCCTCTCGCCTAAGCTGCTGGCTCCTTGGCATAGAGTGGAGGTGATATGGGGCAAAAGCGGCTCTGTCGTATCCCCAATGCCTAAGCTAATCAATTTTGCCTCGGGATGCTCAGCTAAAAAAGCTTTTTTGCGCTGATTGATTTCTGGAAATAAGTAATGGTCTTTTAAGTTTGCAAAGTTTGGATTGCGCTTGGTCATTTATCAGCCTTTCCTTGAGGGGTCTTCAAGAGTTGGGAGATGATTTCGGTTGTCTTTTCAGCACCATTCACATCGATGTGTGCAGGCTGAAAGGGCTTCTGCAAGGCCTCTTCGATGAGGGCTTTGAATTTTTCTGGGGATAGATCGTCATTCGTAAATATCTTCACAGCCCCTTTTTCAGCAAAGCGCTCTGCGCGAAATTGATGTTCCAAACTCGTTTCAGTGAAAACCAATGCAGGGGTCATTGTTTTAGTCGTATCCACTAAAGTAGAGCCCCCTAAGCTTATTGACAAGGCACTTTCACTGAGCACTTCGGAAAAGTTGGAAATAAAGTCAGTAATCACAATGTTAGGGGTTTTGGAACTCTCAATCTTCTCTTTGACTTGGAGGTCTACTTTAGGGCCTAAAGAGAAGATAAATTGATAGTCAGGCATGAGCGCAGCCACTTGAGCTGTAGCTGCAGGAAGTTTTCCTCCATAAAAGCCTGCGCCAAAGGTGACGATGATCTGTTTTTTCCTTGTCTTATGGATGGGGTGATCATCGGGGTCGCTGACAAAACCGGTGTAGAGAATTTTGTCCTTAATGGCATCAGTTAAAGAAAAAAAATGCTTAAAATTGATGACCGATGGATCGGCATGGCTCAAAATATAGTGATAATCTTTATAGATCGATTTCACGATCTTGATTTCTGATCCTGGTGGTAGAGGAAGCGAAATGCCTCGGAAAGAGCATATAATCAGACATTTAGGATTAACTTCTCGGGCGCCGTCGAGGAGGCTTTCAATCTCTTTCGTAAAGACGCGCTTGCTGAAGGGGTACATTTCGGTGATGATGAAATCATAATGCTTTTGTTTGTAAGCCTTTAGGATTTCGCTGCGCGTTTGCATAATCTCTTGGAAGGAATGTTTTCCGGTGGGGTCTTCGATGAGAGGGGGGTTTTGCATCAGCGCCTTGAGATCGCGAATCCAGAGAGAGGGGAGTTGCAGAAGATGAAAATGGGGCGAATGGATGGTTAAATCCTTCTGTGCGCCCCCGTAGATAAAATCGATATCAAACTGGCGTATAAGAGCTTTGCAGATATAAAGGCTGCGGATAAGGTGGCCAATCCCTAGCAAAGGTTGACAATAGAATAGGCCGCGAGGTCTCGTTTGTGTTTCATTCATATTAAAACGGAAGAGGAGGGATTTGAACCCCCGTTACCATTGCTGGTAAATCTGATTTCGAATCAGACGCATTCAGCCGCTCTGCCACTCTTCCAAGTTACGAGAAATTTTGCCAGAAGATTGCTTAAAACTCAATCACCTACACACTTGCTTAAGAGAGGTTTTACTGCTATACTCGGCGCATGACGCGCGTTTTAGCTAAAGAACTCATTCAAAATCTCAACCAACCTGTCGAAGTAAAAGGTTGGCTCAATAACATTCGGGCCATAGGGAAAGTCAATTTTCTCATTTTGCGCGATCGCTCCGGTTTGATTCAAGTCGTCATTCAGGATAAGCAGGAATTTCAAAAGGTTGCTCACCTTCAACCTGGATCCATTTTAACCATTCGAGGTCAAGCACTGGCATCCAATGCCGAGCTGGGTGTTGAAATTGTGCAACCCAGCATCACGGTAGAAGTTCCCATCCATGAAGTGCCTCCTGTGGAATACTACAAGCCTGAAATGAGCAACGATTTGGAATTTATCCTGGATCATCGCCCGATTGCTTTGCGCAACCGCAAGCTGCAGGCAGTTTTTGTGATCCAAGCTTCTATCGTGCATGCTTACAGACTTTTCATGCACGATACCGTGAAAGCCGTTGAATATTTAGCTCCCTGCCTCATAGGGGCCTCTTCAGAAGGGGGCGCTGAGTTTTTTTCGGTCGATTATTTTGGCCACACAGCTACGCTAGCACAGAGTAGTCAGCTCTATAAGCAGATCATGGTGGGGGTCAATGAGCGCGTTTTTGCCTTGATGCCTTTCTTTCGCGCTGAAAATTCCAATACTCCACGCCATTTGACAGAGGGCAAGCAGTTCGAATTTGAGATGGGTTTTTTCACCCACTGGCATGAGGTCTTGGATATCCAAGAAAATTGCATCAAGTTCATTATTAAATACTTAAAACAACACTGTGCGGAGGAGATTGCGACACTCGGTGGCTCTATTATCAAAGCTCCTGAAGAAGTGCGCTTTCCCCGTTTGACCTTTGCAGAGGCCCAAGAACTCTTTTTTCAGCGCACGGGTGTGGATGAGCGCCATGAGCCCGACCTTAGCCCTGCAGCTGAGCGCGAATTGTGCCGCTATGCCCTTGAGAAATACCAAACCGATCTTCTCTTTGTCATCGATTGGAAAACGGCCAAAAGGCCCTTCTACGCCTATCCTAAAGAGGATCAGCCAGAGCTAACCAATACCTTTGATCTGCTTTGTGCGGGGACTGAAATCACTTCCGGTGGACAAAGGAGACACACTTACGCTTCTATGTTAGAAGGCATTTTATCCAAAGGGATGGATCCAAATAACTTTGAAGACTACTTGAGCATCTTTAAGTATGGAATGCCCCCTCATGCTGGCTTTGGAATGGGGTTAGAGAGGTTGACGATGACGATTTTAGGGCTCAAAAACATACGCGAGGCCTCTTTATTTCCTTCCGACCCCAAGCGCATTGCTGGCAATCGCATCAAGGCGCACATTTTCTTTGGGGGTGAGAATATCCGCAATGAGATTATCCGCCTGTTAAAACAGCAAGAATCGGATTATCAGCATTTGGTGCACAACGGGACAACCCCGCAAGGAACGGGCATCAAAGCCCTAATTTTAAAGGGAAAAACAAGCAAAAAGAACTTTCAGGTCAATATTCCTTCGACATGTAAGCTCGATATGAAAGCTGTCGCCGATCTCGTCGGGGAGAAGTGCGAATTCGAGGCTCCAGAGGTGATCAAGGAGCGGTTTGGATTGATTATTGGAGGGATTCCACCGTTCGGTCATTTGTTGAACTTGGATACCTATTATGATGAGAGAATAAGGGCTATTGGCAAACCCATCTTCAGCTGCGGACTGCCCACGGAATCGATCGCCGTCCCCTCCAATGACCTCATCAAGATCGTCCAACCCAAATTCGGCCAATTTACCAAGGTCGAATAGTCCAACCCTTCTTGCGCAGGGAATCCACTATAGGTTCTGTATTTTGGTCTAGAAGGTGTCCTGCACCCATGACAAATAGAGATTGCTGAGAAGTGGATTCAATTTTAGCAGCGATTTCGCGATTGCGCTCCTTCAACCAAGCTACTATGTGAGTCGGTTTGTATTCTTTTTGATAATGTTCAATTAATCCCTTTTCATCCCCTCTGACCACCCCTTTGCTATCATCATACGTTGTAGGGGGATTTTCTTTTATTGCAGGCTCCTCCTCGCTTTGATTTTGATCCAAAGCCGGAATGTTTTCTTCAATGGGCTTATTTTCCAGTCTTTCGATCTTAAAATTGGGAGATTTCAAGCTCAAGATCTTGCTAGCTAAATAGTCATCAAAGGCAATCTTGGCGATATTTTTAATATTCGTATGAATCTGGTTGTAATATTGAAGTTTCAGACCCTCATCTTTTAGGCTCTCCCCTCTAGCCGCGATCGTTTGCTTAATCTCTTGAGATAGGGGGGCATTGAAAACTTCGTTTACGATTTTGTCTAAGGATTTTGTTACTTTAGTAGGTGCAGCCCGACTTAGATCAAGAAAGATATAATCTCCTAGAGTTCGTTTATTATCAGGGGTTTGCATCTCATTGGGCGGAATTTCCATGAAGATGCGTTGGCTGTTTTGGATCGCTTGGAGGATTCTTTGATCTAGCGTAAGATCCTCTGGATCAACGAAATGCGTCGTACCAAGCAGGTGCCCCTTAAAATTCCCCTCGGGATCCCAAACGGTATAAAGGAGGTAAGGATTAGAGGTCTCAGCGTTCATATACTAAATATTATACGCTAAAACTCAAAAAAAAGTTTGTCGTTTTAATCGGCATTGATGCTATGGGGTGGGTTAGAGAGGCTTTAAGGATTAAGCTTCGTCTCTATAAGGTTATTCAAAACTAAGGATGGTTTTTATGGATAAACTTCAATTTCAAGGTCATTGGAACCAGCTCAAAGGAAAAATTAAGGAACGTTGGGGCAAATTGACAGACGATGATCTTCTCAAAATCAGCGGCAAACGCGATGAACTCGTTGGGAAATTGCAATCGGTATATGGGCTAAACAGAGAAAAAATCGATCAACAAATTCGCGAAATCGAAAATGCTTACTACTCAGATGAATTGCGCAATCACTGGAATCAAATGCAATCAAAATTGAAGCAAAAGTGGAATGCGCTTACCGAAGATGATATTCAACGCATCAAAGGGAAAAGCGATCAACTTATCGCTCAACTCCAAGAACGTTATCACTTCGATCGCAATAAAGCTGAAACAGAATTTCATGCTTTCATTGATTCCTTAGGCGGTCAAGGTGGCCAAAAAGAAAAAGTGGGTGCTCAAGGCAAAGAAAAACATCGTTCCTAATTTTCAAGGTCCGTGTCCGTTTTGGGCACGGACTTATTTTCAAGCAGGCACTACAGGTGTTTTTTGGGGAGGGATCACAGCCAACACCGATTCGTCAATATGCAGATGGGCGCGGACGAGTTCGTGTGGGGTAAAGGCCAGCCACTTCGCTAAAGATATATCTGCAAAGCGATCGCTGCGAAAGATTTCGAGGAAGCGCAGGGTTGTGTCGCCAATATTTTCGATGTAATGCGCCATGGGAAAAGGGACTGAGCCCACATCTCCAGCTTGAAAATTAAAGGTTCTGGAATTGCTTTCCGAACCAAAAACTGTCATGCGCGCTTTTCCTGAAATATAAAACTGCCATTCATCTGCGTTGGTGTGCCAGTGTAGCTCGCGCATTCCGCCGGGTTCTATTTCGACTAAAGCAGCTGCAATTGTCTTGGAGGCAGGAAAGATGGAGGAATCCGTGATACGCACCGTTCCGCTTTTTGTGCGAAGGGGCTTTTGAGCAAGCATTTTGTGGCTTAGCGGAGTAGGCATCGGTCCATTGCCCAAAACCTTATCCTGGGCTAAGGGTGGGGGCACTTTTGTCTCAAAGATGTAGAGTTCTTGTTTAGGGATATTGGCAAACGCGCTTTCTGGAACGCTGAAATTTTTGGCCAAAACTTCGCGTGGTGTATGGGCTAGCCAATCGGTCAGAAGAAAGGTGGAGTCCTCTGAAAAATTGCCATCGTCAAAAACGAGCAAGAATTCGCATCCATCCTCTCCCAAACCCTGTATGGAATGGGGAAAGCCGGGTGGGAAGTACCAGAGGTCGCCCTCTTCAAGGTCATTTTGGAAGGCGCGTCCTTCGGGGTCGATGACGGTGATGCGTGCGTTGCCTTTTAGCACATAGGACCATTCGGCTTCTTTATGCCAGTGCATTTCGCGCACTGCGCCGCTATTGAGTCGCATGTTGACGCCCGCGAGTGTGGGTGAGCTGGGAAGCTCGCGTATGGTGGTTTGCCGTGCCCAGCCCCCTTTTTCTAAACGCATATGGCTATCGGCAAAGGACCATCTGAGGTTGGGCAAATTCCCATTGTCCGTGCGAGGGGGTGCCATGATGTCGGGGTTTTGCTCTTCGCGAGCGGGATTTGTGGGACCTAAAATTGTCCCCCCGAGTTGTCTCTCGATGGGTTCTACCATTGTTTTTTCCATAAATTTCACCCTACAAGTATTTGTAAAAAAATACAATCTCGTTGTAAATTTTTTGCCTATGCCCACAGCAAATACAACAGCGACGCACAAGTTTGTGATTGTGCTGAATGAAAAGTCACCGATCGGCAAATTGCTGAGCGCGACCGGCCAGCTTGCGATGTCTCTTTATGGGGATGCAACGCCCGAGCAGCAAGCCCAGATGTCCTTCATTCCTTTTCTAAACTTGGGTGCAAGCCTCATCACCGTTTCCACCTGTTCCTTTGTGGTTCTTAAAGGCTCTGCTGCTCAATTGCTCACACTTTATCGCCAAACAAAAGAACAAAATCTCCTCTCCGCTATTTTCACCAGCACGATGTCCTTCAATGGCATCGAGGAAGATCTCATCCAAAAAACTGCCACGACGCCTCTTGACAAAGCAGAACCCTACGGTGTCGGTCTCTTCGGCCAAATCGAATCCCTTTCCCCCCTCACCAAAAAGTTTTCCGTCTTTAAGTAGCCGGTGCAAGTTTCTACCCGCTTTTGGAGAGGTTATTATTTTTTTAATAAGAATGTTTAAATCAATTTCAACTCGTATTCCAGGAGGAACTAAAGATTCTGTTTTAATGGTATGATCCCAATGAAAAAGTCTAAATTCACGTTCATGAGAAAAAGCATTTTTTTTAAGGATTGGGTCCCAAAAAATATTATTAGTGGGGGTCTGATCCTTCGAAGGATCATAATAGGTTATTTCAGATCCATAAATGTCTTTTGAATCCTTGATCGATTGGCATAAACGATCATATGAAGTAACAATGGCTAGAGATGACGGATCATTCGCATAAATTTTCCATTGGGAATCAGAATCAGTATTGTTCATATGCCAACAATTCACGAAAAATTGACATCGCTGTTCGATACTTTGTTCTTTTAAAGAATTGATAGCATTATCAACATTGTTCCCATGTAGCTCTTCAAGCTGGTATTGTTTGTAGACAAGTTTAGGAAGAACATATTCCTTATCAGAATATGAACTTTCCGAATCGATAAATTCTGGTATTGATACAATAGTTTCCTTTTTGAAATTCATTGGGGATGGTAATCCTTCCCACGGATCCATTTTTGAAAGATGAATTAGAGAAGAGAAAAAAAGATGCTTACTTTGAATAAGTGAGACAAATTTTGCAAAATCCATGTAACGCCAAAGTTCCTCTAGTTTTTTCAGGTTCTTTCAACATTTTATAAGGTGAAAAAGAAGATTGAGACTTAAAAGGCATAGTCCTGCTAATTATCAATCATGCTGACAACGTTTTTCAGGACGAACTCGAAGGCTTCATCGAAATTCCAGTCTTGCAGTATTTATTAAATATTTGGACAACATTGTCGATGTCTGCAAGCCCTTTAGAAAATACATGCTAGAGATCGAATAAATCCCTCCCTTTTCTTCTCTGAAACAGTGCTCTAAGCTTAGTGGCCAGTAATTCTTCAAGTTCGTGGGTTGCTATAGTGCATTTGCCTTGGAACCACTCTGAATCCATGGAGTATGGAACCATGAGCGGAGATAACACCTGAAAATGCTCGGTCGTATTGATCTCTACTTTTAGTTTGGAGGGTAATTTATTGATTCCGATATATTGATATACAAGTTTGGCGCTTCGCTCTGTGAGCTTGCGCTTGGGATCGCCTAACCATGGATCCAAAACATTTCTTATGGCATCAAGAGTTTTCCCGATAGGCTCAGGTCGTTTCTGCACGAAATCAATATCCTCACTGTGGCGTGCAGGTGGAACAATAAAAAGCTTATTCAAGGCTGTGCCACCCCTAAAGAGAAGGCTATCCTGAATCGTAGGGTGGTTGTAGAGGTTGATTAAGGCGCGGCTAATTACAAGGTCCTGCTCGACCATTGCCAATGTCTGCCATGGAACATGTGTACGCCAGCTTTCGATATAACTTTCCGGAATCATAAATCACTCTCAATGGTTGCATTTTCGAGGATATGCCACTTCTTGCTGCGCTGGGAACCTTCAGAGTCTAGTTCGCTAGCAAGAGGAATGTAGCGCTGTCTACTCTCTGATAAGTGCCCAGCAAGCTTGTCTGCGGCTATTTTTGTGATATTATCGTTCATTGGTTCTAATTTTTCCAGGATATAACCCAGTCTTTGGATCCATGCAACTTCATCTGAGGACTTTGCTAGCGTAAGCAATTTGTCTGGATCTATAGACTCAACGAGTTCGGACAAAACTGTAGCAATATGATTCAAACCACCGCTTTTATTTATGTAACAGAGCATATCCATAGCAGTTGCTTCAGGTGTAGACACCTTAAGATAGCCTGTGCTTACAGCAATATTTGTTATTGGGAGCCCTGCTAATGACTTTTTGTAGATGCATTCAATGCGAATTTGACCAAAGTCTAACGGCCGCATAAAGCGTTTGTTAGAAATGATCTGAAAGGAAGCAGATTTTTGGTGGGACGCACCATGGTATGCTGCGGCCGATAGCAAGGCTACATAATAGTCTTCCTGCAAATAGTCCATAAGAATAGGGATAAGTTCTTCAGCAGGGATGCAACCATAAACTTGATGTTCAGGTGGGACGATTACATATAGTCCACTTGCTGGACTAATGAGATCACCACGCTTTTTTGCACGGTATACCGATGTTAGTATATTGTCCCGCTTAAGGTTCAAATCCTTCATCGCTTGATCGAGCGTAAAAGAGCGTTTGCCCTTTGCACGAATCTCTCTAAGATAATTTGAAAACCGTTTCATGTTATGAAAATGTTCCTTTTAGACATTATAATTACATGCTACTGCAATTTTGAATACCTGTCAACGAGCTTTATGAATTGAGGAGGGTCGGAATAAAGTGAGTTGGAGGATAAATGAGACAAGTGCTTGAGAGAAGGGAATGTTTGAAAAAGTTTTTTACTCTCGTTTACGAAAAGGCCCGATCCTTTTACAAGCGATTAACGATTGTTATGGAAGATAGGTGCCGCTTGTAAAAGGATCGGGCCTTTTCGTAAATGTGGGGTGAAAATTGCACCGACGTAAACGGAAGAGGTAGGATTCGAACCCACGGAGCCCTTGCGAGCCCTTCTGTTTTCAAGACAGACGCATTCGGCCACTCTGCCACTCTTCCCTAGACATCTTTTATACGATACAGCTCAAAATGAGAGCAAGGGTTTTGTGGTTCACAAGCCATTTTACCAAATTGGGGAATTTAGGTAGTAAAAATAAATTTTATAAATGTTTGGGGTGGTTGTACAATAAATTAATTTAAAATGTAATAATAGTAGGTACAAATGGTTGCGAGGAGCAAAATTATGAACGCCAAGGACCGAAACGAGACAAATCTCTCCTTACTCGATGCCGTGGAAACCCTCTCTAATATCGCCGACCTCGACCTAGGACGCGATATCGGCATCGCACAAGACCACGATCTCACCGTCCAAGATAAGAAAATCTCCTACCGCACCATCCACTGGCTCTCCAAAAATAATAGCACCGAAACCATCCGAATTGTGAAGGAAATCTTTAGAATCATCCTCGATTATCTGAAACATTTCTACAATAAAGAATACCACGCCGTCACTGACAAAAAAACCATTGAGGGCATCAAAACCGTGATGGTCCTGGTGGGAGAAGCCGCTAAGAAGCTGGACCGCTATAATAATATTTTCCATACAGCTAAGGGTCAGAGCGTCATGGATTTGCGTGAATATAAGCAGCTCCAAGAATTTTATTTAACCCGCATCGCACGCAAAATCGACGAAGGGACCCTAGGCAAATGGCTCTTGGCCTTGACCAAGCGCTCCTGGGCGCAAAAGCCAACGACTAAACTCGTTGCAAGTAAACCACTTCCGATTCGACATGTGTTTGTCGACCTCGAATCGGTGAAAAAAGATGCCGACTATGAGCTTTTCTTTATGCGCAAAGAGGATGGGACTAGGTTTTATAGCCCACGCCTTATCCGCAACATCAAGCTCGTCTGCGACTTTGGCGATTATTTTGGGCCCAATAAGAAGGTTGAAGACCCCCTTGAAGATATTAACCTGTGGATTGACCGCGCCCAACAAGCCGCCGCCAAGACCATTTTGCAAAAACTCGGCAATCGCCTTGATAGGTTCTACCGTGAGGCTCTCCGGTACAAAGATCAGGAACTTGTCGAATATCTCAATAAAGCCCTCGTCGCTTTAATGCTAGCATCAAATCCTCACCATCTATCGAAACAAATTCCTGGCAAATCTTGCGGCGACTACTTTGCCGATTTCCAGAACTATCTTAGAGAAGCCCTGCAATGTCTAGAATATCGCAAAATGTCTGCTTACCCTGTCAAGAAAAGCAATAAGCTCCGCTCCCTTCTCTGTGAAGTCATCGAGGGTATTTGCTTAATTCTCTATGAAGATCTGAAGTTATTCCAAGAACTCTCTCACAATATTCACGGTTTGATTCAAGAAGCTCGGCAAGCGCATGTGACCGATCACGATAAGTCTAAAAACAACCCCAATCTCTGGCATGGTTTAGCGACGGATTTCACAGCGCTCACCAAATACATCAAAAAGCATCCCAATGGTCCTTTGTTTAAGGTCTTGAATTTTCTGCAAGATGGCGGGAAAATGGCCTTTGACCCTCTCCTGCAGCACGATCTGCCTTGCCAGCTTTATTCAATCGCGACGCCTGATTATAAGTTTATCAATGTGCACCTTCCTGCGCCCACCATTCAAGAATTTGTCAATAAAGCCGTGGTGGCCGATGAATTCAAAGTGTTCTTGCGCGGAAGCGAAAAGGATGTAGAGGCGCGCAAGCATCTATTGATCAACCTGCAGGATCGCACCTCCTGGAGAGAGCATGTGCGCGGATCTGCACTGGAAGAGCTGCAAAATGTCGAGGATTTTAATCCGCATTTGACAGTGGTCACATTGGCCAAGGAAACGGAGTTTTACCATCAGCTAGCTCCCTATAGCCATGAAAACCATGCCGAAGTCTTCATTAACACATTTAAAGACCACTTAAACGATATGAACGCCGGTTATTTGATCCCTCAAGAGATCCGCAAAGAGATTTTAGAGGATTTTGTTCCCGGCACACTCGAAGCGATCCACCGCATCTTTTTCTATGGCAAGAACGTTTTAACTCGCGAACAGCGCATGGATTTTATCGAGATTTTCTATTTCCTCTTGCAGCTCAAGCTGCTAGATGTGATTAAGCCGGTCTCTTTTAGCCTGACTTGCAAAGATGGCGTGGACATTGGGGCGACAGCCAATGCCGCTTTGATGGCCTTTATAAAATTGATTTCGCGTGCCAAGTTGACGGATAGCGATCGCGAGCAGATCAATTTAGTGTTGCATTCCCCAGCCTTGCTAGTGCGAGAGCGGATTGTGATGGCAGATCGCTTTAATAGAATGTTGAGTGCGTTGCGTACTGTGGAAGCTTTGCGCAATGAACAGGGCGCAGAAAACTTTCCAAAAACGATCAAAGAGGGTTTTGGTGAATTCTTTGAGATCCCCTTGTTAGGGGCTCAGGTATCTGTGTAAAAAAAAGGGACCGGCCTATCGAGCCGACCCCCTATCAAATTAACGTGGAATACCATTTTCAAAGTGTCTTGCCATGTAGTAGCAAGTACCCGTTGAGATTGCAGTTAAAGCAATATTCAAAAGCAGGCCAGGAAGGCTGACGCGGAGAAGTGCCTTACCGACAAAGAAAAGTCCTTGAATTGCGCAAGCTAAAGCTGCACCTTTGAGGACATTCACTTTTGCTTGGAGATTCGCTTCGTTGGAGCGGTCTGCCGCATGCAGTGTTCCCAAGATAGCTGTTAAACCGATCAAATTGATGGCTAAGCTTCTTACTGTCACTGGATTTGCGATAAGCAAGATGCCAAGTGCAATAGGAAGAACTTTTGCAACAGGCTTTGCATAATCGAAGGCTGTTGCCAAATAAGAACCTTCTGCAGGAGCTAATTCGCTTCTTGCCCAGTTATAAGCTGTAACTGTGGAATTTTTATAGATGTTAAAGGCTGCTTTGCTCCAGCTAGATGCGTTTCGGGCAATTGTTCTAGCGGTATTTAAGCAGGTTTGATCTATACTCGTAGACCAATCATGACCAGCAGCTCTGGATAGGCTGGCTGAGGAAGCAATCGGTGCTGCTTCGGATGAGCGATTTGCTCTTGCAACAAAAGGTTCGGCACCTATTTCTCCTAACGCTGCGGCAGATTCTGGGGGAAGAGCGGGATATGACATATAAAAACCTCCAATTTAATTACGAACACCAGTTTAATATAAAGTGCGGATTTATTTAAAGAAAATAAATTTCTCGGTACTTTTTGTTTAAGTATTCAATGTATGGTTGAGCCGTAAATGACTTTCCTGTAACTGCCTGAATCAGCTCTTTGGGAGTATAGCGTCTCCCGTGATGATAGACGTTCTTGGCCAGCCATTCTTTGATGAAAAGCATATCGCCACTCGCCACGCGCTTTTCCCAATCTGGGTGGGCTTGGGCAAATGTCTCAAACATTTGTCCCGCGTACATATTCCCGAGGGTGTAGGTCGGGAAATAGCCCATCGCCCCCATCGACCAGTGGACATCTTGGAGAACGCCTTGGGCATTTGTCTTTGGGGTAATTCCAAGAAGTTCTTGCATCTTGCCATTCCAGGCCTCAGGAAGCTCGCGCACCTTGAGACTGCCTTCGATGAGCGCTTTTTCCAGCTCGAAACGCAAAATCACATGCAGAGGATAGGTCACCTCATCAGCATCGACACGGATAAAGGAGGGTTCTACTTTATTGACCGCTTTGTAGACCGCATCGACAGAGACATTGTCGAATTTTCCTTTAAACATCTCCTGCATGATAGGGAGGAAGTAAGTCCAAAACGCCTTGCTTTGGCCAATGCGCGTTTCCCACCAGCGCGACTGCGACTCGTGAACCCCTAGCGAGATTGCCTCGCCAAGTGGGGATCCATAATGCTCTTCTGGAAGGCCCATCTCATACAGCCCGTGACCCCCTTCGTGCAGGATGACGGAGATGTTATTGATGGGCGATTCTGGGTAAATACGGGTTGTGACACGGCTGTCGCTTGGATGGGAAGAGGAGGAAAAGGGATGCGTCGAGATGTCGAGGCGCCCTTTCTTTAAGTCGTAGCCCATCGCAGCGAGCAATTTTTCCCCGAGCGCAATCTGCTTATCTTGGGGAAAATCGCCCTTGATGATGCTGTCGTCGACTTGTTTGGCTGAAGTGATTTTCTTAAGAAGCGCAGTGATCGCCTCTCTTAAGTGCGTAAAAAGCTGGCCGACCTCTGCCGTGGTAGCTTCTGGTTCATAGATATCCAGCAGGGCATCATAAGGGTGTTCCTTATAGCCCAGGTATTCGGCTTTTTTGCGGTTCATGGCGACGATTTTCTCAAGGAAAGGAGCAAAGCGCTTAAAGGCGTCTTCTTTTTTGGCTTCTCTCCACACGAGCTGTGACTGGGAGGCGAGCTTAGCAAAATCTTTGACAAACTTGTTTGGCAAGGCCGTGTCGTGCAGAAAATCGCGGCGCCATTCTTTAAGAGAGGCTTGCTGAGGTACTGAGAGGCTATTCACTGAGATTGTGCCAGTTTTTAGATCGATCAGTTTTTCGAGGGCTTTTGCGAATTTCTTGCTGGTGCGCTCCTTGTGGACGATGCCAGCGAGTGTTTTGAGCTGCTCAGCACGGTTCAGCGCGCCATCTGGGGGCATATACGTTTCTTGGTCCCACTCCAGCAGGGAAGAGATGCCGGCTAGCGTGCGGGCATTGCGCGAAAGAGTGTGTACTTTATCATAGTCTTTTTGGGCTTCAGTCATCGAATAAACTCCAGTTTAGCGTATTTTGTGGGCTTCTTCATGGACAAAAATTCTTTGGATCCTTGGACCAAGGCAGGTAATCAATTCATAGACGATGGAATCGCCCCGCGTCGCAAGATCTTCAGGCGATAGGTAGTGGCCATATTCATCTTCGCCAAAGATCAGCACAGAGTCCCCGACGCAGGCGTTCGGGATGCCCGTGACATCCACCATCATGAAGTCCATGCAGATCTTACCCACCATGGGGGCCTTTTGGCCGCGGATGATCACATGCCCTTTGCCGCTGTAGTTGCGATGGAGACCATCAAAATAGCCGATGGGCAAAACGGCGATGCGCTGCCGATCGCGTTCGACGGTGTAGCTGCGGCCATAGCTGATCGTTTCGCCTTTTGTGCAGCTGTTGATGCCGACGATGCGCGAGATGAGCGAAAGGGCGAGGCGCAGTTCGATCGCCTGCTTGGTGGACTCTGAGGAGTATAGCCCATATACAGCTAGTCCAATGCGCGCCATATTATATTGGGGAAAGTTGAAGCGGATCACGCTAGCGGAGTTTGAGGCATGCTTGTAGGGCACGTTGATGCCTGCCCCCAGGATCTGCTGGATAGTCTTGTCAAAGGTTTGCGATTGCTGCAGTGTAAAGGGATCGTCGTCGGGGTTATCGGCGCAGGCAAAATGGGTCATAACCCCTTCAAACTCTAAGGAAGGGCAGTCGATGATCACCCGTGCCAAAGCGAGAGCCTCTTCTGGACGGCATCCGAAGCGGCTCATGCCAGTGTCGATGTGGAGGTGAACTTTGATCTTTTTGTTTTGGCGTGTGGCCTCACTGGCGACGGCTTCGATGAGCAGTTTGTCACTAACACCCACTTCAAGGCCCCATTTGACGACTTTTGAGGCTTCATAGACGGCAGCATTGATGACAAAGATCGCCTGCTTGACGCCCGCCCGCTTGAGGGCCACCCCCTCATCGACGTAGGATACACCCAGGATGTCGATGCCACAGGTAGTGAGGAAGGTCGCCATGCGCACTTCGTCTGTGCCATAGGCAAGGGCCTTCACCATCACCATAATGCGCGTACTCTTAGCCAGTTTATGGCGGATCGTTTCGATATTGGTCTGGATGGCTGCTAAATTGATGATACACTGGTTATTGCAGATGCTGTCGTTAAAGGCTTCTGTCAAGCTGTCGAGAGATTGTTTCTTCTCTCCTTTGATCAAGACGACATCATCGTGCTTAATGCGCGCACGGAGCTGTGTGAGGGCTTCGGTATAGTTGTTGCACAGAGAGATTTCAGTCGCAGGGGAATGCGCCTTGACCTCTTCGATGAGTGTGGCAAAGGGATGGTCGCCCACCAGCAGCAGAAGATTCACGCTGACGCGGTTGATCGCCTTGCCAATGCGACGATAGTCTGCCTGGGAGTGCTGCTTCTGCCCGCGCATCCCGCCAAAGACAAAGATTTTGCGGCTTTGGCTGTGCGAATAATCGAGGTGTTTGAGCGCGAGATCCACCGATTGGGGGTCGGAACAGTAGATATCGTTGATGAAAGTGCTTCCTACGGGCGATTTCCAAATTTCCGTGCGCATGGCCTCTGGACTATAGCTCCGCAAGGTGTGGCTAATTGATTCGGAGGAGACTCCCAAGAGCCAAGCTGCCTTAACGGTGATGTTGACCAGGTCGAGGAAGTAATAATAACCCGTCGTAATTTGACCTGAGTGCTTGGTCCCATCGGGGAAATCGATCTGGTAGGGCATTGTGGAGCTATGCTCAGCAGAAAGATGGCGCGCGTGGGGGAGTTTGGGGTGGCGTTCGCCCCAGAAGTAATGCTTTGTCTTCAACTGCGCCAAGTGAGTCTGGAAGAGAGGATCATTGGGAAGAATCACCCACTGGGAGGTGTGTGAGTGGGAAAGAAGTTTGAACATCTCAGCAGCAGCTGTTTCGCGGTCGCCTAAAGTGGCCATGTGCTTTTTGCCGACTTGTGTGAGAATGGTGCAGTCAGGCGAAATCATATCGGCAAGGATATCCATCTCTAGCTTTTTCGAGATGCCCGCTTCAATGAGGGCAATCTCATGCTCTTTGCGGATGGTCAAGAGGCTTAAAGGGACTCCGATCTGACTGTTGAAGCTTTCGGGGGAAGCGACGATGAGCTTTTTGGTTCCAAACATAGCCTGGAGAAGGTCCTTCACCATTGTCTTTCCATAAGAGCCCGTGATGCTGACGACAAGGGCTTTAGAATCCATGCGGTAGGCATGGGCGATCTCTTGAAAAGCGCGCAAAGGGTCGTCGACGCGAAAGTAAGTGATGTGTTCGGGGATTGGTGGGGCCACCCAGTCTTTTCGCACCAGGGCATAGCGGGCGCCGGCTTTTGCAGCAGCGCTGATAAACTTATGCCCATCGTGCACAATGCCCTGGAGAGGCACAAAGAGGGCATCGTTAGAGTCAATGCGTCGCGAGTCGATCGTAATCTGGCTGGTGATGGCAGGTGAAGAGGGATCGCCTCCTGCAGCGACAAATCCTTTCCAGCGTCTTAAATCAAAGGAATCCATACTAACTTAATCTTACGTATTTTAGGCCGAAAATTGCAAAGAATAGTGTAAGCGGAGCGCCGATCGCGAGTAAAGGAGGCACGGCTTGGCGTTCACCCAGTATGAGCGCGGCGTCGAGGACAAGATAACAACCCACCAGCCCAAAGATGCTGAAAGCATAGATGAAAAAAACGGGCAGCTGCCGCGTGAAACGGATGCAAAAAGGGGCAGGGCCTATCACGGCGAGCAAGCATAGCCAGGGCATCGCCATTTTGTAGTAAAAATAGGACATAATTTGAGCGTGTTTTTCATTGGCAATGGAGGTGTGTTCGGGGAATTTTTTATGTAAGTCACTGATAGATAAATCTTTAGTTGGAGTAATCGTGTCCATAAGCGCGGCATTGTTGAATTTGATCTCAGGGAAGATGCGGATTACAGCGCTTGTCTTTTGGACCAGCCGCCCCTCTGCGTTGCGCGTAAAGTGGTCGACGAATTGCCCCACGGGATATTCCGTGTAAGGGTGAAGATACTTGATGCGGTAGATATCGCCTTGATTTTTGATCCAGTAGGTATCGAAAAAGACCTGTCTCGCGGCATCGTACTTTTGGAAAAGAAGAGTGGATTCATCTTCTAACGCGATGTGTTGGACAGCGGGAACATCGCGCACTTTGACTTTTTGGCTATGGTGACGGTCGTCAATGCGCTTGATGATCTGCAAAGCATGCGGTTGCAAAAATTCGGTGTTGACGTAAAGAAGAGAGACAAAGGCTAGACTCAGATAGATAAAGGGGCGCAAGAGTGTTTTCAGGCTATATCCACTGGCTAAAAGGGCCACAAGCTCGTTGTTTATATTGAGGCCGCAAAGCGTCTTAATCGTCGCGAGGAGTAATCCAAAAGGCACTAACACCTCGGCCCGTTTTAAAAACTCTGAAGCGTAATAGAGCAGTGTTTCTCCCAGGCGAAAATGGATGTGCTGGTGATAGCTGCTGGCGTGCGCGCTTAAATCCACAAGCACATACAACCCATAAAAGCAAAAGAGGAAGAGCAAAAAGGTCTTTAGGGTTTGTTTGAGGAAGTATTTTTGCCAAATGGTTAAAGTCATCTGTTATTCGATTCCTTTGGCAGCACGATGTAACATGAAGAGAGCGGAAAAAAGAATCACCAGATGGGGAGCGAAATAAAGCGTAGCTGACCCTAAAAGCTGATCTTCAATCCCTTTTCCCACAAAGTAGGCGATCAAATAGAAAGCCGCTAGGCAGATCACGATAAAAATGCCGCGATTGGACTGATTGCGGCTGATGTTGATGCCAAAGGCACATCCCATCAAGGTGAAGGTGAAAGCGGCGAGAGCGACAGAGACACGCCTAAAGATTTCGGAATAACCGCGCGAGAGGCTGCGCTTGAGGGCCTTTTGTTGAGGGGGGAGAAGGCTTTGGTTGGCTAGAGCCCCTTTTTCTTCGGCTAGTTTGGCGAGCAATAAAGACATCTGGAGGTGATCGTTGTTGAGCGTCCACACCTTCTTCTGCATCATCTGCGTAAAATCCTGGATGGTCGTGCGCGCTTCTCCAATGTTTTCTACGACCAGGTTATCGTGTTTTCCTTCTTCGACATCTAAACTAGTGATAAGGACGATGCCATTGCCGACAAATTTTTTGTGCGAGGCGCGCAAGCGATCGGCAATGAGGAGATTGATGCGGTCGTTGTGCTTGTTGGGCATGGCGATGATCACATCTTGGGCTGATTCGCCCATTTTCGATGGACCGAGCGTTTGGAAAAAAATCCCTTTGAGCTTCATGAGATGCTTGTTGTGGAGTAGGAGGAGGGGGTTTATCGAGCGCAGTTCCGTCTTTAAAAGGCTTGTCGTGAGGTGGGACTGGGTGGAGAGCTCGGAGACGATATAAAAGGTTCCTAGGGTCAAAAATGAGGCTGCCAAAAGAATCGGCGTCAGGATGCCAGCGAGAGACATCCCAGCCGCTCGCAGCGCCGTGAGCTCATGAGTGCGCGAGAGGCGTTGGATCAGCAGAATGGAGGAGATCAGGCAAGCGATCGGGATTGCAATGGGCAGAATGTAGGGAATCTGGTGCAAGGTGAAAAGAAGAATGTACATTCCTTCTGGACCAAGCGTGGCAAAATGGGCAATTTCATCGAGGCGCGTAGTAAGCAGAACGGCGACAAAGGCAACAATGCAGAGAAACAAAACTTTTAAGTAATGGCTGAGTAAATAGCGCCAAAAAATAGGCATAGAGAGCCCTTTGCAAAACTCCATTTGGGCCCAAATCCGCGCTTTTGTCCCCGGATTCGCATCCTTCGCAAGTTGCCTACTTTACCCAAGTATGTCAACTTGCGAAGGAGGCGAACCGGTGCCAAAATCATCGAATTTGGCCACCAAAGCGAGTTTTGCAAAAGGCTCTAGACAAATAATACAATAAATCGCGGTTTTGGTACAATGCTTCTAAACTATGGAAAAAATCTGGTACATCTTAATCGACGGCAAGAAGGAAGGGCCTTACAGCGTCTCTGACCTGCGACGCCATTTTCGCGTGACACCGGACACGCTGGTGTGGAAAGAGGGTTTTGCTGTTTGGGTGCCTTTGAGACAGGTACCAGAACTCAAGGCGGTCTTTGAAGATGAAAAACAGGGAGAAGAAGAGGACACTTCCCTTGTCAAAAAAGTCACTCCTGAAAGCGAATTGGTCCTTGCCATGCGACGCGAACCCCCCTCGCTCTGGTTTTGGCTATTGATCACCTGCATCGTTCTGGCCTACGCCTTCTATCAACTTTACTCGAGATAAGTTAAGCCATGGAGCAGCATGTCACCCAATTTTTGCAACGCCACTACGACCCCGCAAAACCCGTTTTATTAGCTTTGTCAGGGGGGCCAGATTCCCTCGCGCTGTTGCATCTATTGCTGCGCTATCGCGAGACTGCTCCCCTTACTTTTGGAATTGCCCATGTGGACCATAGCTGGCGCGAGGAAAGTGAAAAGGAAGCGCTTCTTTTGCAAGCCCTAGCAGACAAGGCAAAGCTCCCTTTCCATCTGAAAAAGTTACCAAAACCCACTTTTCTAAAAAATTTGGAGGAAGAGGGAAGGTTGAAACGCCTAGAGTTCTATAGGGAAATTTGTCGTGCACATGGCTATCAGGCGGTTCTTTTGGCCCACCATGCCGATGATCAAGCTGAAACGGTTCTCAAACGTGTCTTAGAAGGGGCGAGTTTGCCTTTTTTATGCGGGTTAAAGCCATCGACCGAAGTGGAAGGCGTCAAGCTTTGGCGTCCGCTTTTAGGTGTTTCGAAACAGACGCTGCAGAAATGGCTGCAAAGCAATAATTTGCAGGGATTTAGCGATGCCACCAATGTCGATCCGCTTTTCTTGCGCGGGCGCATGCGCAGTCACATTTTGCCTGGATTAGCGGAAGAGTTTGGCAAAGGGATCGCCGCAAGTTTGGAACGCGTCGGCAAAGAAGCCCTCGAATTGCAGGATTACATGGATGAGCGCATTGCAGGGCATTGTGCACGCATCGAAGAGAGTCCTTGGGGCTTGTCGTTGGACTTGAGCGAAAATCTCCCATTGCATCGCTTTGAGCTTGGTTATCTGATCCGAAAGTTTTGTCGCCTAAGAGATTTCGTCCTTTCACGCACGGCCCTTGAGACAGCCATTGAGTGCGTCCAGGCTAAGGTTGCTAATAAACATGTGGAACAGGGGCAAGCGATTCTATACATCGATCGAGGAAGACTCTTTATTTTGGACAAGAGAGTTACGTTTCCAGAAGGTATGCAGCCTCTTACAGAGGGTCAGTGGGGACCCTGGAAGCTATCCCTAACACCTGCGATGCGCCCCACAATTTTGCCAAAAACGGGATGGCGCGAGGTTTGGAAGGGAACTTTCGAAATTTGGGTGCCAGAAGGTGAATATTTATTGGGATTAGCGTCGATGAATGATCCGTTTCCAGGCAAATCACCCTTAGGAAAATGGCTCAATGATGGCAAAGTGCCCGCTTTTATGCGCTCCTTAGTCCCAGTGGTTTGGCAAAATGGTAAAATTTTTTTTGAAATGCTTTCTGGGAGAGCGCCTCGATTAAATGAGACCCCAAAACTAGGGTGGAATTTAAGATTTGATCTATTGATCCCTAAAGAGTTATGTGATAGAATATAGTCTTGAAATAACGGTGTTTGACAACTTTCTTATTTCAAGGTTATCTTCCGGAAAAATCGCCCCTATTCTTTATTAGGTGTTTATGGCTGACGACAACAAACAAGATTTTAAAAAGAGCTTCCCCAATAGCTTTATCTGGTTCATCATGGCGGCCTTGTTATTTGCCCTGATGGTTCAAAACTTTATAGAGACCAGATTCGCTAAAGTCTCCTTTAGCTACCAGCTCGAGCATTTAGTTAACCTGCAGCTCATCGCACCAGAGGATAGCCGTAAAATCGCTCTGAATGACAACTTGGTCACTTTTGAAGGAAAATTCCGCGACGCTCAGACTGAAGAGGGCAAAAAACGGTTTAAATACCTAGAGCTTTTGCATCAAAACCAGGAACTTCTCAACCAAAAAGACAAGCTCAATCTCGATTTGAACTCGATGCGCGACAAAATTGGCAATTCAGCCGAGTGGTTTTTGCTCTTGAGTGGTGCACAAGTGCCTCCAGGGGGTTATGTGGTGGTCGACGACCGCTATAATACCATGGAGAAGGACAATAGCGTCGTCGTTAAGCAAATTCCCAACAAATCCGTGATCAGCCTAGAAGCCCTCAACAGGCAATTTGCAGCCATGGGCGGCAACCCAAACGACCAAACCCTAGCCAACTTTGGCAAGTCTCTCAATGAACTCGTCGGCAATTTCCGTTCCCCTATGCTAGGTGTCGGCAATGAAACGCTGAAACAAACTCTGAAGAATATCGACAAAGAGGTAAGCGATGCCAACGCGAGCGCCATGTCGGGCATTCAAAAGCGCGCCAGTTACGAACGGGCTCTCGGCGAACTGCAAGCAGTTGCTGACAATCTCAACCAGGTCGAAGACCATGTGCGCTTAAGCAAACTACGCAGTGTGCGCACCTATAAAGATGCCCTGGATGCCTACACGAAGCTCAATACGGAGTTAGAAGACAATCAGGCCCAGCTCGACAAAGCGCGTCAGTCGGTCGACCATGTGATTTGGTTCTTTAATAACCAAGAACTCTCCACCCGTTCGCTTGAAAAACAGGACCCTGAGCAGTTTAACCACTGGTTTATCAATGCGCGCGAAGAGTGGAATAACTTTGCCACAAATCGCGGAGGTTATTTCAAGGCTCCTGACCAACCCCTCAACACCGTATTGGAAAAGACCTTTAAGAGCGAAGAGCCCGCACCTAATTATATCAACTACCTCTTCACGATACTGCCCGTCCTGCTCGTGATGCTGGTGCTCTACTTTATCTTCTCACGCCAGATGAAGGGCGTTGGCACTAATGCGATGAACTTTGGGAAATCGCCTGCGCGCCTTTTGGTCAAGGGTAGCAATAAAATCACTTTCAAAGATGTGGCGGGCGTTGACGAGGCTTTAGAAGAGCTCACAGAGATCGTCGATTTCTTAAAAAATCCGCAAAAGTTCACGTCGCTCGGTGGCCGCATTCCAAAAGGGGTTCTCTGCATTGGTCCTCCAGGTACTGGTAAAACATTGATCGCAAAAGCAGTAGCCGGTGAAGCGGATCGTCCCTTCTTCTCGATTTCCGGTTCTGACTTCGTAGAGATGTTTGTCGGCGTTGGCGCAAGCCGCATTCGCGACCTTTTCGACCAAGCCAAAAAGCAAGCGCCCTGCATCGTGTTTATCGATGAGATCGACGCAGTCGGACGCCACCGCGGCGCAGGCATCGGTGGAGGCCATGATGAGCGTGAACAGACGTTGAATCAGCTGCTGGTCGAAATGGATGGTTTTGACACCAATGAAGGCGTGATTTTGATGGCCGCAACCAACCGTCCTGACGTTTTGGATAAGGCGCTGCTGCGTCCAGGCCGTTTTGATAGGCGCGTGGTGATCGGTTTGCCTGACATTAAGGGCCGCTACGATATCTTAAAGGTGCATGCCCGCAAGATTAAGATGGATGATTCAGTCGATTTAATGGCCACCGCAAGAAGCACGCCAGGATCTTCTGGTGCCGACCTTGCCAACTTGCTCAACGAGGCGGCTTTGCTCGCTGCGCGCAACGGCAGAAATGCCGTGACGATGCCAGAGCTTGTAGAAGCGCGCGATAAGGTTCTGTTTGGTAAGGAGCGCCGCAGCTTAGAACTCGATGAGAATGAAAAGCGCACGACGGCCTACCATGAGTCTGGTCACACGATTGTGGGCTTGATTGTCAAACACGCCGACCCGGTAGAAAAGGTCACGATTATTCCCCGTGGCATGTCCCTCGGTTCGACGATGTTTTTACCGAAGAAAAACCGCGTTAGCTACTGGAAGAAAGAGATTCACGATCAACTCGCTGTCTTAATGGGTGGCCGCGTTGCCGAAGAGATCTTTGTGGGCGATGTTTCCAGCGGGGCGCAACAAGATATTGAGCGCGCGACAACGCTTGCCCGCAGCATGGTCTGTGAATGGGGTATGAGCGATAAGCTCGGTGCTGTCGCCTACGACGAGCGCAACGAAACGGGCTATATGGGCATGGGTGGCTACCACGAGAAGAAATACTCGGAAGAGACCGCTAAAGCGATCGACACTGAGGTGCGCCAAATCCTCGATGAGGCCCACGACCTAGCCAAAAAGATCATCTCTAAGTATCGCGACCAAGTAGAGCTGATGTCTAAAATGCTGATCGAATTTGAAACTTTAGATGCAGAAGATATCCGCAAGATTCTCAGTGGAGAGTGGAGCATGGATGAGAAGCGCGACCGCCTCAAAAAAGCGGCCGATCTGCATAAGAAGGCGCCGGTAAGTCCTCCTCCGTCCCCTTTTGAGGGACCGACGAATCCAATACCGGCTGACGCATAAATAAAAAAGGGGTCCGTTCTGGACCCCTTCTGTCTATTTTGTCTAGCGTGCGACTTGTTGGGTTTGAGCGAGGGTGGCTTTGCGGCTGAGTTTCAGCTGGCCACGCTCGTTAATATCCAACACCTTCACTGTGACAGTGTCTCCCTGCTTGACAAAGTCGTTAAGGTTCGCAATGCGGGCCGTATCGAACTCAGAGATGTGGCACAGCCCTTCTTTTCCTGGCAAAATCTCGACGAAGCAGCCAAAGGCTACCACCGAAGTGACCTTCCCCGTATAAGTACGGCCAATCTCTACGTCAGCGGTCAAACCGTGAATAATCGCCTTCGCTCTTTCAATCCCATCTAAGTTAGCCGAAGAGATGCTGACTAAGCCGGTATCATCGATGTCGATCTGCACACCCGTCTCTTCGATAATGGCGCGAATTTGTTTCCCGCCCGGACCGATGACCGTCGCAATCTTGCTTGGTTTAATCTGAAGGGTTTCGATGCGTGGGGCGTAAGCGGAGAGTTTTTCCTTATAGGTGGGACAAACAGCCAGCATCTTATTTAAGATGTGGATGCGTCCTTCTCTTGCTTGCTCCAAAGCTTGGCGCATAATCGCAGGCGTAATCCCTTCCACCTTGATATCCATTTGGAAGGCGGTCACACCGGTTTGGTCACCCGTTACCTTGAAGTCCATATCGCCTAAGGCATCTTCTAGACCCAGAATGTCGGAGAGGATAATGTGGTGATGATCTTCTAAGATCAGGCCCATAGCAATACCTGCAACGGGGCGCTGGATCGGCACGCCGGCATCCATCATCGCCAAGCATCCGCCACAGACGGACGCCATCGAAGAGGAGCCATTGGATTCAGTGATGTTGGATTCTATCCTAATGGTGTACGGGAACTTCTCGCGAGGTGGCAAGGTGGCTTTCAAAGCGCGCTCTGCAAGCTTGCCGTGGCCAATTTCGCGTCTTCCTGGTGCCCCTACGCGGCCCACTTCCCCGACGGAGAAGGGGGGGAAGAGGTAGTGCAAGTAAAAGCGGTGTGTCGCCTCGCCATTGAGATCTTCATAGCGCTGTGCCATGTTTTCGCCACCCAAAGTGCAAATCGCCATAGCTTGGGTCTCGCCACGTGTAAAGAGCGAGCTGCCGTGGGTGCGGGGAAGAAGGCCTTGCTCGATATCAATCGGGCGAATTTGCTTGTTGTTGCGGCCATCAGCACGGATATTTTCCGTCAGGAGAATATGGCGCATATGCTTGGAGGTCACTTGCTTTAAGGCATTCGCGACATCGAGTTCCGTGAATTTTGGCTCTTGACCCTCTGGTAGGAGGGCGGATTTGACGGCGGCTTTTACAGCGCCTAAAGCCTCTTCGCGTTTCTGCTTGTCGCTGATACGTAAAGCTTTGTCTAAGAGAGGTTTAGTGATCTTTTCGACTTCGTTTAGTAGCTCTGTAGCAACAACTTTAAGATGGCCCTTGTTCTTTGGTTTGCCCAGTTGATCGCGCCATTTGGAGAGAGCTTCACAGATCGTTTTAATGGCCTGATGGCCCGTTTCGATGGCTGTGAGAATCTGATCTTCAGAGAGGAAGTCACAGTATCCTTCGATCATCAATACGGCATCTTCAGTCCCTGCAATCAGCAGGTCGAGTTTGGATGCGCCCATCTGCTCATTGGTCGGGTTGACGATGAATTTGCCGTCGACATACCCCACTCTTACGCCGCCAATGGGCTTAATCAGCGGAATATCAGAGAGGACAAGGGCGGCAGAGGCGGCGCAAATAGCGAGCGGCTCTGGAAGATTGATGGTGTCGTAGGACCAGACGTAAGAGAGGATTTGCACCTCATTGTAATAGCCCTCTTCAAACATCGGCCTTAAAGGGCGGTCGATCAGACGGGAAACGAGAATCTCTTTCTCAGAAGGACGTCCTTGCCTTTTGACGAAGCCGCTGCTGGTTTTACCGGCTGCGGAATAGTTTTCTTGGTAGTCCACGCGTAGGGGAAAGAAGTCGGCTGTTGGGCTAGCTTCAGGGGCTGCAGAGGCCGCGGAGAAGACGATTGTGTCTCCCTGGCGGACAAGGACTGAGCCGTTGGCTTGTTTGGCGATTTTGCCAGTTTCAAAGTGTAGGTCGTGTTCTCCCACCTTGACTGTGAGTGTTTTGCGTTCCATAATGCTCCTTAAAATACATGTGATAGGAATGTTGTAAATAGATTTGGAGGAACTTGCAAGTCCCTCCCTAAGGAGAGGAGTGGGATAGAATTCAGAAAGCCAACTAAGAGCCTTTTGCACAACCTCATTTGGCAACCGCCCCGTGGTGGATTTGCCCTCTTCACAAGGTTGGTCTCTTTGTAAGTTTTCTGATTTCTATAAAGCTCCTCCGCTTAAGTAAAAAAGGGCAACCCCAGTGGTTGCCCCTTGATTTTGATCACCTTCTCAATTTCAGTTTGGTGATTAAGGTTTGATATCTCTTTGTATCGGTTGAGTTGAGGTAGTCGAGTAATCGGCGCCGTTGGCCTACGAGTTTGAGCAGGGCAAGCCGGGATCCGTGATCTTTAGGCGAGCGTTTTAGGTGTTCTGTCAATTCCGCGATCCGCTCTGTGAGGATGGCGATTTGAACGTCAGCAGATCCAGTATCCTTTTCATGGAGCTGGAACTTCTTCGTAATTTCGTCTTTTGTTCCTTTATCAAGAGACATTCTGTGAAACCCCCGTTAGGTTGAAGCCGTGTGGGCTTTCGTTAGGCAATTTGTTTATGGTATAATTATAACCTATCTGGAATTAAAAGGCAAGGAGCTTTACAAAATCTTAACGTTCCTAGAGTATGCTACACCTTCGTATCCAGGATAATTTCGATCATTTCGGGGTATTTCCCGTACGGATCCCTACGGGTGGTCATTTTGAAGGGAATTGTGATTCTGCCATAGTGCTTTTCCATCTGCAGTTCATCCCAGATCTTCTTTTTGAGCTCCTCTGAAACAGGCTGATTGCGGTATTTTTTAAGAAGCCCTTGGATATAGCGTTGCTGCTCTTCGCGGATAATTTCCACGCCATAGAAAGGGTGTTCGTGAATCGCATCATGGACGGCGTCTTCTTCCATATTTCTTCTCCTTGAAGAATACCTTCTTGCCTGCTAAAATAATCGCTTAAACCAATTT
>Ga0206912_1054_pt1 | contig 35436 bp, 33 predicted proteins | sample Alteio_BWOrgHeat_75_FD_152933 | JGI IMG/M metagenome (GOLD analysis project Ga0206912, IMG submission 152933) | Enriched cells from forest soil in Barre Woods Harvard Forest LTER site, Petersham, Massachusetts, United States -... | ecosystem: Environmental > Terrestrial > Soil > Temperate forest >... | reverse complement strand
TCTGCTCATAAAAGGTACACAGGAATCTGCAATTGTGAATTCGATTATCGTGATCGTAAAGGTATCCATAGTTTTACTGTTCATTGCAATTGGCTGGCAGTTTATCAATCCTGCAAATCATCATCCGTATATGATACCGGCAGATGCCAAACCCGCCATTCTCCCTAACGGAAATGAATATACGTATACTAACTTTTTCCGTCACGGTTGGGGTGGTGTCCTGCGCGGCGCAGCCATCGTATTTTTTGCTTTTATAGGTTTCGATGCCGTATCAACTGCTGCGCAGGAAGCGAAAAATCCTAAAAAGGACATGCCAGTCGGGATTCTTGGATCTCTGGTTATTTGTACAATATTATATGTGTTGTTTTCCTGGGTTTTGACTGGAGTTGCTCCTTATACAGATTTTGTACGTGCAGGCAAAGAAGCTTCTGTTGCTTATGCAATTGAAACCTATATGACGAATTATCACTGGCTTGCCAAATGGGTTACAGTCGGAATCCTGGCCGGCTTTTCCTCTGTTATCCTGGTAATGCTCCTGGGTCAGAGCAGGGTATTCTATTCTATGTCATGTGATGGACTGTTGCCAAAAGTATTTTCAGACCTGCATCCTAAATTCAGGACTCCTTATAAATCAAATACGTTGTTATTTCTTTTTGTCGGATCTATTGCCACACTTTTACCGGGCGATATAACCGGCGACCTGACAAGTATCGGAACATTGCTTGCCTTCGCATTGGTTTGTGTCGGCATTATTATAATGAGGAAAGCAGATCCGGATCATCCGCGTCCATTCAGAACTCCATTGGTACCTCTGGTGCCAATTCTCGGAGCGCTTTTATGTATTGCCATGATCGTTTCTCTTGATAACACAACAATACTTGTTGCACTTGGCTGGATGGCAATCGGATTATTGATTTATTTTAGTTACAGCAAAGGAAATAGTAAACTAAAGCCGAAAGCCTAAAGCCTAAAGCCTAAAGCCTAAAGCTTAAAGCTTAAAGCTTTAAACCAATGCGATTAGTAAGATTTAAAATTCGGAGATCTAAAAAGAAGTTTTAGGCTTTAGGCCTTGGGCTTTAAGCTTTATGCTTTATGCCTTTTAAACTAAATTATGAAACACCTTCTGCACATCTTCATCCTGTTCAAGTTTATCTACAAGCTTTAGCACTTCCTGGGCATATTCTTCTGAAAGAGAAACGGTCGTTGTAGGAATCCATTCCACTTCAGCATTGACAGGAGTAATATTTTTTGATTCCAGTACTCTTTGCATATTTCCGAAATCATTGAAGGCAACATGTAATACAATAAGCGGTTCTCCGTGCTCCCCTTCCCCGTCACCTAAATCCTCAAGACCGTGATCAATGAGTTCCAGTTCCAGGTCTTCCATATTTAATTTTTCGGGTTTTAATTTAAACACACCCATTTTCTTAAACTGGAAACTTACACTTCCGCTGGTGCCAAGGTTACCATTTCCCTTGTTGAAATAAGAACGGACATTCGCAACTGTTCTGGTTGGGTTATCTGTCGCTGTCTCTACAAGTACCGCCACTCCGTGAGGAGCATACCCTTCATAGAGGATCTCTTCCAGATTATCCATTTCCTTGCCCATCGCTCTCTTGATCGCGGCTTCCACGCGATCCTTAGGCATATTTACACTTTTTGCGTTTTGAAAACAGCGACGTAATGCTGCATTTGTGTTTGGGTCGGGACCGCCGGATTTCACCGCCAGCGCAATCTCTTTACCTATACGGGTAAACTGTTTTGCCATTTTATCCCACCTGGCAAACATGGTGGCTTTGCGCACTTCGAAAATCCGACCCATAAATAATACTAGAATTTTAGGACTGCAAATTTAGGTATTAAGCATTAAATAAGCTGAAGGCGCAAGGCTTAAGGCATAAAGCCTTTTGCCTTACGCTTTAAGCCTTAAGCCTATTCCCGCATCATCTCCTGAATGGTATCAATAATTTCCTCCACATTAGGTTTGCTGAAATAATCGCCGTCGCTTGCATAAGCAGGCCTGTGTGCTTTTGCAGTAAGTGTTCTGGGTGCAACATCAAGCCAGCGATAACCACCCTGTTCTTCCATTACCTTGTTAAATAAATATCCCGCTGCTCCACCGGGAACATCTTCATCAATAAAAATGATCCGGTTGGTTTTTTTGAGAGAACCCAGAATGATATGATGTATGTCAAATGGAAGAAGTGTTTGTACATCGATGATTTCACAATCAATTCCCAATTCGCTTAAATCTTCTACAGCTTCCGATATTATGCGTAGAGTGGATCCGTAAGAAACAATAGTAACTTCAGATCCTTCTCGAATTATTTCAGGCACCCCCAGTGCTACGCGGAAGTCTCCCAGGTTGGAAGGCAGTTTTTCTTTGAGGCGGTATCCATTAAGGCATTCGATCACAATGGCCGGATCCATTCCTTCCAAAAGAGTATTATACATACCAACGGCCTGAACCATATTTCGCGGTACACAAACATGCAATCCGCGAACGGCATTTATGAGCATTCCCATGGGAGATCCACTATGCCAGATTCCTTCAAGACGATGACCACGTGTGCGAACGATCAGGGGTGCAGACTGTCTTCCTGCAGTCCTGTAATGCAGACTCGACAGGTCATCACTGAGTGTTTGAATTGCATAAAGCATATAATCCAGATATTGGATTTCAGCAATCGGACGAAGTCCACGCATTGCCAAACCAATACCCTGTCCGATAATAGCAATTTCTCTGATACCCGAGTCTGAAATCCTTCCTTTACCATATTTTAATTGCAGCCCTGCAAAACCCTGATTCACATCTCCAATCTGACCGAGATCCTCTCCAAAAGCAAGTACTTTCGGGTTACGCGCAAAGAGTTCATCGAAATATTTATTAAGTATTTCATATCCATTCATGAGAGGAGCGTCTTCTGCATACCGCGCAGGAACAGGTTCGATGTTTTCAATTTTTTTACGCCCTTCCTGATATAGATGGGTATTATATAACCGGTTGTTCTCCCTGGATAATTCCTGATAAAATGCTTTCAGGGAAAGAGATGCGGGATGATCACCTGCCAGTATCAATGCCTGATGGATATTGTGCATCACGTCGCGGCGATTGGGTTCACGCAACTGAGATAACTGCTTGAGAATGGGTTCAAATGCTCCCGGCTTCTCCGGTATTCCGGAAACCATTTCCCGTATCAGTGAAACTGAGCGGTTTACCTGATCATGTATTGGAGCCATACATCTTTCCCAGGCTGCATTCTTACTATTCCGAACCAGGTCTTTGGCTTTTGTATGAATTTCCTCCAGCTCTTCAGCACTGGCCAGGGCATTTTCGATAATCCACTCTTTCATTTTCTTCATTGCATCCCAGGTACGTTCCCATTCCAGTCTCTCGGGGGATTTATAACGTTCATGGCTACCCGAAGTGGAATGTCCCTGGGGCTGTGTGAGTTCTTCCACATGAAAAAGAGCAGGAGTATGCGTTACCCGGATCTTATGCAAACCTGCTTCAAAGGTTTCGCACATACCGGCATAATCCCATGCTTTTACTTTATAAATGTCAATACCGTTAGTACCTTCTTCTTTTTGAAATCCCCTTAAGACTTCTGAAATTGAACCCTTGGTAGTCTGGTATTTCACCGGTACAGATATACCGTATCCATCGTCCCACACAAAAATTGCAAGGGGTACCTGTAACACACCGGCCGCATTTATGATTTCCCAAAAATGACCTTCACTTGTGGAAGCATCTCCGATGGTGCAGAAACAAATTTCATTTCCGTTCACGGAAAGTTCATGCAGGTCGCTCAGTTCCCTGATCTGGCGGAAAGCCTTGGATGCATAAGCAAGTCCGAGGGAACGGGGTATATGAGCAGCTGTTGGAGCGAGCCCGGCTGTGAAATTTTTCCGATTTACCAGGTCAAGAAATTCTCCATCTTCTCCTACGAGCGGTGAAGAGAAATGTGAATTCATATTCCTGCCTGCACTGTGCGGATCATGATTGATATCAGGATCTGCATATAATTGAGAAAAGAATTCTTCAATAGTGGAAATCCCAAGTGCGAACCCCAGTGTCTGATCACGGTAATAACCAGCATAAAAATCGCCAGGTCTGAAAAATTTGGCTGCCGCTACCTGCGGAACTTCCTTGCCATCGCCGAAAATGCCGAATTTAGCTTTGCCGGTAAGGACTTCCTTACGTCCCAGCAGACTGGCTTCACGGCTCTCACAAACAAGGCGGTAATCTTTCAGTACTTCCTTGCGGAAAAGGTCGTAGGAGAGATTCTCCAGAGCAAGATGATCACCGGTCATAAGATTTTCCATATTTCATCCGTTTAAGTGGTGGATGGCCTTGCAAAGCGATTAAATAATGGGCTAAAATTTATTGGCAAAGGTTACGTTTACTATGTAATTTTATGAAGAATTCTGTATAAACTATGAAAAAGACTTTATTGTTGATAATTTACAGCTTGTTTATGGGTTTTGCCATGCATGCCCAATCAATTGTATTAAAACCTTCAGGTTCTTCAGCTGATCCTAAAGAAGATATTCTTCAGTTGAAAGAAAGCAGTTATTCTTTCGGAAAAATTCCCCAGGGTCGTCCCGTGATTCATATTTTTGAAATCGTAAATACGGGAACCAAACCCCTGATGCTGGAAAATGTACAGGCATCCTGCGGATGCACAACTCCCGAATGGAGCCGTGAAGCGATCTCTCCGGGTTCGACTGCCTCCATCAAAGTAGGATATAATGCCTATTCAGAAGGTCACTTTAACAAAACAGTCACCATCTTTTACAACAATGGACAAACTAAAGCGTTAATCATTTCCGGTGAAGTATATAAAGTACCAGCTACCGCTGCCCCGGAAAACGCATCTGTACAATTTTTAAAACAAACAAATCAGTAAAATGAAAAAAGCAGTATTGTTTTTCAGTGCTTTTATTGTCTCCCTTTCTTTATTCGCTCAGCAGAAAGATGCTTCCGGACTAATCAAGTTCACCACGCTTACTTATGATTTCGGAAAGATCAAACAAAACGTACCAGTGAATCACGATTTCACTTTTACTAATATTAGTAGTGGTCCGATCGTAATCGAAACTGCCGTTGCTTCCTGCGGTTGTACTACGCCGGTGAAACCGGAAGGTGCGGTTCCAAAAGGAAAAGATGATAAAATCAATGCCGGTTTCAATGCAGCAAACCCAGGTCCTTTTAATAAAACCATTACCGTTTCTGTCATGGGTGCCAGCACACCGATCGTTTTACGAATTACCGGAGAGGTATTGACGGAGGATGCATATGCCAAATACCAGGCTGAACAAGGAAAGCCAAAATCATAAATAATTTCTTCACGCCGGCCGTTGGCCGTTCGCTGGAAACCCACAAAGTTTCTTTCCCTATTTTCATCTAGTGAAGAAAGGGAGTTCCGGAGACGGGTTTTCAGCAACGCCCAACGGCTTTTTACGCGGAACGCGGAACGCGGAACGCGGAACGCGGAACGCGGAACGCGGAACGCGGAACGCGGAACGCGGAACGCGGAACGCGGAACGCGGAACGCGGAACGTTTAACGCCAAACGCGGAACGCCCTACGCCAAAAAAGTTGAGAGTTGTCCGTTCACTCCCATACTCCCATACTCCCATACTCCCATACTTTCTTTTATCTTTGACTGATAAAGAAAATGTATGCCAACTATCTCTCATAGAGGACAGGAAATGCCCGCTTCACCAATACGGAAACTGGTGCCATTTGCTGAAGCTGCAAAAAAGAGAGGAACAAAAGTCTATCACCTCAATATTGGTCAGCCGGATATCGAAACACCACCTTCCACACTGGATGCAGTCAGGCATTTTCAATTTAAGATTCTGGAATACAGCCATAGTGCAGGCAATGAAAGTTACCGTCGTAAACTGGTGAAATATTATGCCGCTAATGGTATTGATATTAGTTACGATCAAATCATCATTACAACAGGTGGTTCGGAAGCAATCCTGTTTGGCTTTCTCGGATGCCTGGATGCGGGTGATGAAGTAATTATTCCTGAACCATTTTATGCTAATTACAATGGTTTTGCTGTAGAAGCAGGGGTTAAAGTTGTTCCGGTTACATCTTATATAGAAAGCGGATTCGCCCTGCCTCCGCTGGAAGCGTTTGAGAAAGCCATTACAAAAAAAACCAAGGCGATCGTAATATGTAATCCCAATAATCCGACCGGATACCTGTATAGCCGGGAGGAATGGGATATCCTCAAACAGCTCGCATTAAAATATAATCTTTACCTGTTCAGTGATGAAGCCTACCGTGAATTTTGTTATGAAGGATCTCATTTCAGCGCCATGAAACTGGAAGGATTGGACAATAATGTTGTTTTGATGGATACCATTTCCAAACGCTACAGTGCCTGCGGAGGCCGGATTGGGGCATTCATTACCAAAAATAAGGAATTGCTCGATACGGCAATGAAATTTGCCCAGGCAAGACTCAGTCCCCCATCCTTCTCCCAAATCCTTGGAGAGGCTGCGATTGATCTTCCTGAAGATTATTTTGATATTACACGCGATGAATACCGCAGACGCAGGGATTTACTCGTCAAAAGACTAAATGAAATGCCCGGCGTTTATTGTCCCAATCCGGGGGGAGCATTTTATGCTATAGCCAGACTGCCAGTCCCTGATGCAGATGCATTCTGCCAATGGCTGCTGGAATCATTTTCATTTAAGGGGGAGACCGTGATGCTTGCACCGGCCTCTGGATTTTATGACAGTCCAGGCCTCGGTCTCAATGAAGTGCGTCTTGCCTATGTACTGAACCAGGAAGCAATCCAGGCAGCTATGGATTGCCTGCAGGCTGCACTATTCGCTTATCCCGACAGAATAGAAATCAAAAGTAAATCCGGGTTATTAACACATTATTAAAATAAATATATAGTATATCTATAAAAAGTTAATAACATTTTGCTTTTTTTTGTTATTTGTTCTATATTTTCGCCCTGAAAAGCTCTAAATAAATATATGTAAGTTTTTTATATAGCAAGCAATCGTAAGACACCCCCTGTTTCCACAGGGGGTTTTGTTTTAAATAGTAATAAAATTCAATAAACTATTTATTTTGAAGATTTACTTTAAAATATGTCAGAATTTAATATATGAAATTCCATTCCTTCTTTAGAATTCCGAAATGGTGTATTCAAATCTTAAAAAGCTTTTATATTAAATGAATCCCTGCAGAATACCTCTGAAAATTATAAGGCGAATCTTAGAAAAGATTCGCCTTTGAAATAACCCAAACTGCTATCAGAAAATTATCCTGACGGAAAATATTATTTTAGCAACCACATGACCTGGTTCAGATCATCCTGTGTGAATCCCTGTGCCGTTAAAGCTTTTTTCCAATTGTCTGTATTTTGTTGCTGTTCAGTGACGGGATAAGCCCATCTGATTGGAACAATTCCATTGTTTCCCACACCACTTCCTCCTTCAAATGCTGGGACCCCGGTCCTTCGCCAGTTGTAATACGATTCATATCCCGAATTTTGAAAACTAGCGATATACTTTTGCAACACGATCTGATTGATGGCCGTAGCCGTAACAGGAGAAAGGGCTACGGAGGGTTGTGCGTAATAAGTTGTAAAATCGAAATTGTAAGGATATGGTGCGACCTGGGTAACTGAATTGGCGCCCTTCGGAAGAAAATAGGTTGTGAAACTGGTTTTAGTGACATCAATGCCATAAAAAGCCATGGATTCCGTGATTCCCAGTTTATACCAGGTTTCGGCATTTCCCGTAGCCCATCCTCTTGTTATGCCTTCTGCAATGTTGAAGCACATTTCCTTATATCCAACCAAAACATTGGGTTCTCCGGTATAATTCGAATAATATCTTTGCCGGTTGATAAAAGAAAATGAATCTACGCCCGCTGCAGCATACATGAGCGCAAGCGGAAGGCCAGTACTGGCCCCTACGAAATAATTATACTTGCAGGGATTTGGATCGGCTGCAACGTAGGCCCAGGCAGGTTCACAGGTTACAAAAACGCGCGCATCATTTAAAGTGGTCAGGGCTTTTACATAGGTATCAGCCATGTTAAATCGCTGGGCAATGGAACCGAAATTTGTCGGATTGAAAGGGTAAGTACTATAAGTATTTGCATTACCCGGATTATAAACAAATTTGTAATCATCGGCCTGACCCGAAAAGACCGGGTAAGTGGATGGACTTCCAAGGATGGCTGCAAATCGCGCAGGGACATTTAATAAGGGATCTGATGCCTTGTTACTTAATGCAACCAGCACCCTCAGCTGAAATGTATTCACCATTTTTTGCCACAGCACCAGGTTGCCTCCATACATGATATCCTGTGATGGAGACAATGAATTATCGTTACTCGCTATTAAAGATGCGAAATCTGTATTCGCTGTGTCCAGCTGCGCAAGAACATATCGAAAAACCTGTTCCTGAGGAGTGTAGGCGGGGCTCTGCGTAATTGCAACATCCAGGGCTTCAGTTTGCGGAACATCCCCGAACATGGAGGTCAGATTATAATAATAGTAAGCTCTTACAAATCTGCCAACAGCTTCATATGGATTTACAGCAGGCGCACCCCTGGTACTGTTTTCTTTTTCCATTTGAACTGCATTCTTCATGACCAGGTATGGATCAAATGAACCGTTGGTCCATGCATAAATATTATTATCATAATAATCATAATTGCTGCAATGGTATTGATTCCAGCGGTGTGCACCATCCCAGGAATTTACTCCCTCATTGGAATTTGTTCCACTTAATCTTCCGGCAGTTCCAGTACCGGAAATATCGGTCAGAAGAGTCCCCAAAACTAAAGCGGGTGGTACTGTGGTTGGATTATTTGGATCTGCTTGTTTTTCCTGAATTTGCTTATTACAGGAGACCATCAATAAGCCACCCATAAAAACTAAAATGATATTCTTTACTTGTTTCATATACTTATTTTATGGGTTTTAAAAGGTTAGATTAAAATTAAAACCATAACTGCGTGTAGTGGGAGTTTGTAACCCTGATTGATAAGTTGAACCACCGTATGCTCCGTTACTGCCGACATTATATGAGCCCTGAGAATATTGATCTATATCGATGTCCTTATATTTGTTTGGAAAGAAGTACAAAAGATTCCTTCCTACCAGAGAAATGCTGGCTGCAGTAAAGAAACTCTGCTTGCCAATAATATTTGCAGGAAGGTTATATGAAATCGTTACTTCCCTCAATTTGGCGTAGGTTTTTGAAATAACATCCAGATCAGGAATGGAAGCTTCACGTGTTACAAAAGCCTGTACCTGACTTTTGGTGGTATTTGGACTTTCGGTTAGCTCCTTACTATTTGTAATTACTCCGGTAATGGGATCCAACTGGATGCCATTGGGACCGGTTAAGACCACACCAGGTGCAGTATATGCTGCAATATTATCAGCATCCATAGGCCTTGCGACACCCAATGCACCGGAGGCACTTTCTATATGGCGACCTCCCTGGAGTGTCTTCTTTCTTACATAATCTTCTATCACACCTCCTACCATCCCATCAAACTGGAATCGCATGGACCAGCTTTTATAGCTGACAGTATTAACTATGCCCCATTGCCAGTTGGGATCTGAATGGCCGAATATTTTCTGCGCTGAAGATCCAAGGTCAGAAAACCTCAGGTAATCTCCGGAGGCCGGGTCAATGACAATTTTTCCATCAGCAGTTCTTACAAAAGCATTTCCATAAACTAAATCAGTACGCTGACCACTTTTTGTTTCGTAGTTATCAGGGTTTGAATTATTCACCCATTTTTTGATATAACTACCAATATTGACTGCGACAGTCCAGCTGAATCCATTTGGATTTACGAAAGGACGACCCGTTACTACAAATTCCCATCCGTCGTTCGTATAGATATTACCGTTAGTCAGATAAGTAGAGTATCCGGAAGAAGCAGAAGTTCCAAGACCAACAATACCTGTATTCTTATAGTGATATCGGGTTGCGTCGATTCCCAACCTGTTGTTGAAAAACCGGATATCGGCTCCAAATTCAGTTGCCTGCCTGCTTTCCGTGATGATGTTCGGATTAACTGTCTGATCAGTAAATCTCGCACTGCTCTGATTGGAGTAAGTAGGCGCTAATGTATATGGCTGCGAAAATTGATATGAAGGTGCTGTCGGTCCCCCATAAGGAGAAGACCAATAATATCCATAACCAGCAGCAGGGGTAGAGCTCACATTGGCAGAGAACTCAGGACTTGTTCCACCGCTTTTGCTTTCTGCATAAGATGCACGCAGTTTAAGAAATGAAATCACTTTCGGCAGATTAGTATAATCCGATACAACAGTAGCCAGGTTATAAGAAGGATAAAAATAACTTCCTGCATTGCTGGGCAGTGAAGATGACTTATCTACGCGACCCGTAATATTTGCGGTTATAAAAGATTTATATCCCAGATCAACAGAATAATATGCACTCAATACCAGCATACTTGAATTAAAACTACTGCCCGTAATAGGCCCTTGCGAATTGGCAAAAGAATAAGTGCCTGGCGTATTCAGGTAGTTCGTCGATTCGAATGCAGAATTAAAATTCAAACTTCTCGCACTTGCACCACCAAGTACTGATAAGTCTAAAAATCCGGCAATTTCATTTTTATGATACCTGGCCTGAAAATCTGTATTGGATTCAAATAAATTTCTTGAATCAGTTCTGTAATCTCCCTGTCTTAATTCCCTTCCATAAACGTCAGCAGAATAAGGAAGTTTTTCCGAATTAAACATATCATAAGTCGTGAGACTGGGCCTGAATTGCAAATCAAAATTCTCATTCATTTTATAATTCAGGGAAACATATCCATAAACATTATTCTGATCATGACCCCTCAGCCATTCGTAAGACATAAAGTAGGGATTGTTATACCTGTAATATTCTTCATATTTCTGCTGAACACCCGTATGACCCGTCTGCCAATAATTCTTCATATCACTCATGGCCCAATCGGCTCCTCCCCAGATTATGATATTATATATCATACTGTTCGGACCATAGGTAACATCCGGAACATTGGGTGATGACTGCCTGCTATAATTCATATAAGCAGTCATTGAAAAATTGGGTGTGAATCTCTGAACAACGCTTGCAGTAAAATTTGCATTGTTCAATTGCGTATTGGGAACAATTCCCTGCTGATAAGTATTTCCAATAGAAAAACGTACGTCTGTCTTTTCTGTAGATGAACTGACTGCAATACTATTGGATTGCAATAAACCTGTTTGAATAAATTTTTTCAAATTATCCTTCCCTCTTGCTACCCAGGGAGTCGGGGCCACATGCCCTGAATAAGTTGTTCCATCGCCGAATGTTGTAACATAAGTTTGCGTTGGATCATAAGCACCATCATACTGTGGTAATAACTGACCGTTGAACTGCGGTCCCCATACATCATAATCATAATCATTTACCCCGACTCCTACTGCTCCGTTACCGAAGTATGATGCAGGACTTGAACCACCGCCACCATAAGCATATTTGCCATTATCACCGGGACCATATGTGTCCTGGTATTTGGGCAATGCAATAAAACCATTATTGAATTGTGTAGTATTATTAAAAGTTACCACCAATCCTTTTGGTCCTTTTTTCCCTTTTTTGGTTGTTATGATAATGGCTCCGTTTTTTCCCTGAAAACCATACAATGCAGCAGCATTCGGCCCCTTTAAAATGGTATAGGTTTCAATATCATCAGAATTAAGGTTGTATGTATCGGAAGTAATGGGAACTCCATCCACAACAAACATTGGCCTGTCTGTTGGATTATTCTCTCCGCGAATGATTACATCAGAAGGATGACCGATTTCCTGATTGATATTTATTTCCAGACCCGCTGCATTTCCCTTTAAAGAACTAATCGGATCCGCTTCTCTCGCCTGGGTAAGTTTTGAAGCATCAATTGTTTGTAGAGAATATCCTATTCGTTTGGAATCTTTTTTGATTCCCGTGGCTGTAACTACCACTTCATTCAGATTCTTACTGTTAGTTGTCACTTTGATTGTAAAATCATCATCCGCACCCACAACTATTTCCTGTCTGGTAATGCCTACTCCGGTTATTACAAGCACATCTCCCTGATTTGCACGGATCGTAAATTTTCCATCCAGGCCGGTTGAAGTTCCAACCTTTGATCCTTTAATAATTACTGTAGCACCAGCCACCGGAGTTTGATCGGATGATGAAAGCACCTGTCCTGTAATTGGCTTTTCCGCCAGAGCAAATACCGGCAAAAGCAATAAGATCAAGAATGCTCTTAAATAAACGGGCAGAGTAATTCTTTTGCTCATAATGAATTAGTTTTTAATTTGATTTTATCTTCGCAGGCGAATGTAGAAGCGTGGTATGTCGGCAGGATTAAGCGAAAAAAAAGGAATTGTTAAGATTTGTCAAAGCTTCATTAAGGAGAAATGGAGACATGTAGAAGAAATAAACAGAAGTATATATGCGTATTTATTAGAATGAGAAAAAATTTTGCATTCCGGTTTAATAATTTATTAATGCAAAATTTACATCCGCATAATATGGAGTTTAAACTGGTAAAAAATTTAAAGGAACAGGGATAAAAATTCAGGAGAACAAAAAAAGACAGATTTTAATGTGGATGTCTGATAAAAAATTGGATATGATTTACAATTTTATCAATCCTGTGTATAAACTATCCGTTACATCTTTTCCATTTTCAGTGATAAATCCGATATAAGAATGGACTTCATTATTTGCGAGTTCTTTAATATCGATTGAACATGTGCCATCACTTCTTTTTGCCAGATTAAGATCAAATTCCCATTCCCCGTTTTTTTCACAATAAACAGCAACGAAAGCTTTGTCAAAAGCTTTCGCCTTTCCTTTTCTACTATTATCTGTCCAGTTAAAAACAAGTTTCCCTTCTTTTGAAAAAACCGATACAGGCATCATTACATTGGGAAGGTCACCGCGGCCGATGAGTACCATCGCATAGTCAATCTTCAAATCGGGATATTCACCCGTAATGGCATTTTTCACATTATAAGAAAAAGCCTTATTAAAACCCGTCATCTGAAACGCCAGGTTGTTGTAAGTCACATTGAGCAGGGGTAGCAACGGTTTTAAAAACTTATGCATTAATACAAACTTCGCCTGTTGTTGTTTTTGCAAGGGTGAGGAACCGGATCTTTTTCTCGGTGGCCTGGAGCGTATCACCGCCTTGCCCTTCCACATGTACCCTACTCCGGTTCCAAGCAAACCGGAAAAAGGCCCGTTGGGACCATTTAAAAGTATTGCCATAGTTCAAGTGTATTAAGCCCGGATGACGGCATGTTAAAACGAATATTAAACTAAGTTACCTGAAATATATTACTAAAGTGATATTATTGCCTATTTATTGGAAAATACTTCCTAATTGGTCCTCATTTAATGGACTTGGTCCCTATAATATCTTAATCATATTCCAATAAATAAGCAATAATATCACTTTAGTAGGATACTTCCTTTGTCCTCCCATTAGCCTTCCAAGAGACCAGCGGAATCAGGTTTTGAAAAGTTTTATTGAATAAAAAATTAATTGATTCTATTATTTCAGGTTGATGGGTTAAAACGGCAAAAGGTTCCGGGAGGAACCTTTTTGTATCGAGGAGCAGACTTGAACTGCCGACCTTCGGGTTATGAATCCGATGCTCTAACCAGCTGAGCTACCTCGACGGGGGCTGCAAAAGTAATTACTTTTTGTTTTGAATCCGAATTAAGCGTAAAGCTTAAGGCTTAAGGCTTAGAGCCGAAAGCCTAAAACTAAATACAATGCTAATTTGCAATTCCCAAATTAATTACGTCAAACATCAACCATCAACCATCAACCGTCAACCGCCAACCGTTAACCGTCATCTCTTCGTGGAAACCGCCAGTCCCGGACTAATATGATGAATCATTTCTTCTGTCATTTTTTTCAGGTTGAAAGAAGGTTTCCATCCCCAGTCCCTGGCGGCAATGTGATCATCTATGGATTCCGGCCATGAATCTGCAATGGCCTGGCGGAAATCAGGCTGGTATTCGATGGTAAATTCCGGAATCAGGCGTTTTATTTCCCGGGCGATTTCCTCCGGAGTAAAACTGATGCCAGCCAGGTTATATGCCGTGCGTACAGATATTTTTGCCGCAGGGGCTTCCATCAATTCAATGGTCGCTCGAACTGCATCATCCATATACATCATGGGTAACCGCTGATCAGCACGTAAAAAGCATGTATAATTTTCTCCGCGGATGGCTGAATGAAATATTTCTATCGCATAATCTGTCGTTCCTCCGCCAGGCAGCGTTTTATAGCTGATAAGTCCGGGATAACGGATACTCCTTACATCTATTCCATAGCGGTAATAATAATAATGACACCATTGTTCACCGGTTAATTTACTTATACCGTAAACAGTAGAAGGCGCTGAATAGGCATCCTGGGGACAGTTTTGTTTTGGAGCATCCTTACCAAAAACAGCAATACTGCTGGGCCAAAAAACTTTCGTTACAGATTCTTCCCGGGCTACTTCCAGTGTATTGATCAGGCTTTGCATATTGAGCTGCCAGGCAAGGAGTGGATTCTTTTCTCCTGCTGCCGACAACATTGCGACCAGTAAGTAAATGGTTTTAATTTCATGGCGGCGTACCTGCACGCGAAGAATTTCCTTATCCATGATATCTAAAGGGAGAAAGGGGCCCGTACCCTTCAATAAATCGGCTTCCCTTTTGAGATCTGCAGCAATAACCATTTCACCACTGAAATGCTGTCTGAGTGCTAATGTTAATTCAGTTCCGATCTGACCAGATGCACCGATTACGAGTATTTTATTCAAAACAAGATATTTTTTGAGATCGTTTCCCGGTCATAAAATGTTTCTCCGATTCAAATCAGTTCAATGCAATCGAAAATTTCTGGGTTGCCGGCGGGAGGCACTGCTGGTCATTGCAAACCATAAATTCAACAGTTCCGGAAAAGTTAGTCTTTGCCTGTGTTTTTAATTTTACCAGCTGCACAAAGTCGACTTTCCCATTAAAATATTTTACATCCACTCCAAACACTGCCTCGTGCTTTTGAATCAGGTTCCCGTTTTCTTTCACCTTTCCATCCAGCGTATAAAGCGGGTTTTTTGCAAAAGTGAATTTAGTCGGAACCGGGCCGCCATCGGGAGTGAATTGAGAATAAGTATGCCATGGACTATTCAGGTCTACATGAAAATGGAGTTCATATACATTCTCGGATATTTTGTTTGCTGAATAAGTCCAGGTATACGGTGTGCCTTGAGCTTGTGAAGCGTAAGTAAATAATACAATTACCGCAAGTATGAGATATCGTTTCATATTCAAATGTACAGTTTAGGTTTCTGGATGTTCAAAACCTTGTTAAAATAAATTCCTAAATGTTTTAAACGGGAAGGTGTAAAATGCTGGTTGGGAAATGAAGAATTCAATTCCGTTTGATGGACTTATTGTGATATGGACGCAAGCATTTCCAGAAGGAAAACAAAATGTTCGCGCTCATCCCTGAAAAGTTTTTTTGGATAGTCGGGCTGCATATCGGATCTCAGTCTGTTTTTTTGTGAAGGTAAAAACAAATTGCGATTGCAGCCATAAATACGATGGTAATCAGAATATGTACAATCCGGTTTTTTTTGCGGGCGCGTAATGCATCATCATGACTAACCATTTCTTCCCTGATGGCCCGTGAATATCCTCCTTTGGCCATAAAGCCAATTCCTTTGTGGGTAATTTCCAGCTGAAGACCTTCGGGACCAACAAAACATTTTACCAGTCCGTCTTCAAACAGAATCTCCTGCAGATTATACAATTCTTCTCCAAAGAATTCACCATAACGATCATGAAAATCAGTGAGCGGAATCGCCGGTACATCTTCAAAATCGTGCATTAATAATGAAAGTAATCCGTCTAATTTTTCATCCAGGCCAGAGGTCTTGCTTGTTAATTCCATCGGTTGATCTGTTTAATACTTAAGTATATAGATTCACAGGGATGGATCACAGATCGCAGGACCGTAAAACATTAGCCGAATAATGCTCGTAAGGAAACGCGGGGAATATCAGCTTGTCGCTGCGCGTAAAAATAAAAATAATTTCATGAAATCAAAACATTTTTAACCGATTTCAATAATAAAATCCAAAGTGAGACCAATATGATCTTTAGGGACCCTTCCACCCAATGAAACATTAGATTAATACAGGTTTTCTTGTGAAGAAATCAGGTATTTTCATCAGGATCGGGACCTGGCCTGACAATAAACCGGAGCGACTGGTCCTTATAGAGATAGGCTATGGTCCAGTTAAATAATGTTTTAAGACGGTTGCGGTAATTGATCAATGAAACCAAATGAATGAATAACCATAGGAACCAGGCAATAAAACCTTTAAAATGTACATTATGCGGAAGGTCAGCTACGGCTTTATTTCTTCCTATGATAGCCATTGTGCCAAGATCTTTATAATGGAATGGTTTAGGTGGCTTACCAATGACCATCGACTTAAAATTGGCAGCTAAAAGTTTCGCCTGTTGTATGGAAGGCTGTGCCAGTTGCGGATGTCCATTCGGGTATTCCGGTTCATGCGTCTGCAAACAGGTATCACCGATTGCATATATATCGTCCACTCCGATAACTTTATTATAAGGATCTGCAATCAGTCGCTTTCCTCTGCCGTAACAGTTTGCCGGTATTCCCGGAATGATCATGGCGGAGACTCCGGCAGTCCAGATCAGGTTCTTCGTATCGATGATCTCACCACTCGATAAAACAACTTTATCATTCACAAAATCTTTTACCTGCGTTTGTAATTTAATAATCACACCCATTTTAAGGAGATCATCAAATGTGTCGTTCTGCGATGCTGTGCTCATGGGCCCGAGCAGGTGGGAACCTCCGTCTACTAAAAAAATCTGTGCGCCACTTCCTAATAAACCAGGATAATCCTTAGAAAAACTATGCACCCGCAGATCCGCCAGCATTCCGGAGACTTCAACTCCGGTGGGCCCTCCGCCTGCCACAACAACAGTAAGTAATTTTTTTCTTTCCGCAGGATCATTAGTAATCGTTGCCATCTCAAAATGCTTCAGCAGGGTATTGCGCATTTCCAGTGCATCGTTTACATTTTTCATCGGAATGGCATACTTGCGGATATTTTCCATGCCGAAATAATTTGATTCGGCTCCGATGGACAATACGAGGTAGTCGTAAGAAAGTTCGCCATTATTTAATTGTATGGTATGTGCTGCGGGATCCACTTTAAGAAGTTCACCCATACGGAATTGAATATTGGAATATTTCCTGAACAATTTCCTGAAGGGATAACTGATGTTGGAGTTTTCTAAAAATCCCGTGGCAACCTGGTAAATCAGTGGTGGAAAGAAATTGTAATTGTTTTTATCAACCAGTGTAATATTATAATGAGGATTATTTTTTAATTCAAGTGCCAGATTAATACCACCAAAGCCACCTCCTACTATAATAATATTTTTTGATGGTGTATGCTGATCCTCCAAATTGCCCATAAGGCAAATTTAACTCATATCATTCATCTCCGGAATAAGCTAAAGGAAAATCAGATTTAATTGAATCAGGTTTATTTACGAACAGGACCCAGCGGTAATACGATGTATCCGTAAACCTCATTCAGCAGATTTGCAATACCGGTATATATAGCCGATCCGCCACATATAATGCCTTCATATCCGGCAAGCTTTGAAATGGATTCATTTTTAGTTGCGTCACCAATTGCCAATAGAAAAAATAAAATGGTCAGGGAGCCGAATACGAACTGAAGTGCTTTATTTATTCTAAGTGTTCCAAAAAATAATAATAAAGTAAAAATGCCCCATAGGATAAGATAGGATACCATTGCAGGGCCCGGGGTTGGGGATATCCATCCCCATTTGCCCATGAAAATGAGGCCCACCAGTGAAATCCAGAAAAACCCATAGGAAATAAATGCTGTCATCCCGAATGTGTTATTCTTTTTAAATTCAAGAATTCCGGCAATGACCTGGGCCAATCCTCCATAAAAGAGTCCCACAGCAAGTATCATGGAATTCATTTCATAAAATCCTGCGTTGTGCAGATTCAATAAAACGGTTGTCATTCCAAATCCAAATAATCCGAGTGGTGCGGGGTTGGCAAGGCTATCTTTAAGAATAACCGGGGTGAGTTCGGCAGGCATATCGTTGATTTAGGGAACTAATATAGGACAAAAACAAGTATAGGAGTATAAGAGTATAAGAGTATAAGAGTATAAGAGTATAGGTCCGGCACTCTTATACTCTTATACTCCTATACTCCTATACTTGTATTCTTCTCGCTCAATTCAAGCCACCGGAGTTCTTTCGACTCAATTGATTCGGATATAATTGTAAATCTCCGGGACAGTTGCTGAATCGTATCAAAGTTAATGGAAGCGTCATGCAGTTTTTCTGTGATCTGGTCTTTTTCCTTATTGAGTTCACTGATTTCTTTTTCAAGTAAATCGAGTTCCTGTTTTTCTTTGTAGGAAAGTTTTGCCTTTGCAGGTTTTGCAGCTACCGAATCTTTTTCTATAGATTGCTGTACAGATTTTATTTCTACGCCTTCTACTTCATCCCGCGTTTTCAGCCATTGCTGATATAAGCCGTAATTGCCTGGAAAGTCCCTGATCACACCATTGCCTTCAAATACAAAAAGATGTTCGACCATCCTGTCCATAAAATAACGATCGTGCGACACCATGACTAAACAACCCTGGAAATCCAATAAAAAATTTTCGAGTACGGCAAGCGTTGGAAGATCCAGATCGTTTGTAGGTTCATCCAGGATCAGGAAATTGGGATTACGGAATAGAATTGACAAAAGGAATAATCTTCTTTTTTCTCCGCCACTTAAAGAAGATATATATGTATATTGTTTATCCGGAGGAAATAAAAACAGGTTCAGGAATTGGGCGGCACTTAAAGAACTTCCATCCGCAAGCGGAAAATGTTCGGCAATATTTTTTACAAATTCAATTACCCGCATATCTTCTTTTATAACAAGACCCGTTTGCGAATAATTACCAAATACAACTGTTTCTCCGATATTGACCTTCCCGCTATCGGGCGGTTCCAATCCCTGCAGCATATTCAGGAAGGTAGTTTTACCTGCTCCGTTTTTCCCTACTACACCGATACGGTCTCCGCGTTTAAAAGTATAATCAAATCCCTTTAGGATAATTTTGTCTCCAAAACTTTTATTTACTTTCTTTAATTCAGCGACCTTACCTCCCAACCGGCTCATCTTCATTTCAAGTGTAAGCCGCTGCTCGTCGAGGTTTTGCTTTGCCTTGGATTCAACCACATAAAAAGCATCCTGCCTGCTCTTTGATTTAGTAGTCCTCGCCTTTGGCTGTTTGCGCATCCATTCGAGTTCCTTGCGGTAAAGGTTTTTCGCTTTATCAATACTTGCCAGATCAGATTCAATACGGGCAGACTTTTTTTCCAGGTAGTTTTCATAATCTCCCTTATATGTAAATAACTCGCTCCGATCCATCTCCCAGATTTCATTACATACATTATCCAGGAAATAACGGTCATGTGAAACAACAAGAAGGGTTATGTTCTGCTGGTTCAGATAATTTTCCAGCCATTCCACCATCTCAATATCGAGGTGATTGGTGGGTTCATCCATAATAAGAAGTGCTTCACGGTTCCCGAATGTGATATCCACCAGCGTTCGTGCAAGGGCTACCCTTTTTCTTTGTCCGCCACTAAGGGACTTTACCGGCTGAATCAGATGATCGATATTGAGGCGGCTGAAAATCTGTTTTACTTTAGCATCAAAATCCCAGGCGCCCAGATGGTCCATCTGTTCAATACTTTCCATCAGGGCATCTGTATCTTCGGTTTCACTGGCGGCTTCAAATAATTTTATTGCCGTTGTTACCGAATTGGGATGATGGAAAATATTATCAAGTATTGAAAGTTCCTCCTGGAACTGAGGGTCCTGCTCGAAAAAAACAACATTAATCTCTTTTGAAATCCATAGTTTACCCGTTTCCGCTTTTTCTTTTCCGGCCAGGATCTTAAGTAATGTGGTCTTTCCCGTTCCATTTTTGGCTATCAGGGCGATTTTATCGCCGGATTCAATATTAAAACTGATATTATCGAAAAGTGGTTTGATTCCATAAGACTTCCCAAGACCTTCGGCAGATACATAATGCATGCTGCAAAGATAATTGAAATGACGGCAACAGTCCGCGCGGGAAAACGTTATACAGATATGAGCAGAAATATATTTGCAATATTCATCCTTACCTTTCTGTTAAATAAATGTTACCCCCAGATGATCCGGTATCCCTTCCCCCAACACAATGCCTATCATAAAGGAACCATCAAACCAAATCATCTCAGCCAGGAAAAATTGGACAATCAGGTTCTGGATTTTTATACTAAATGGAAAAAGCAATATATCCATCAGATTTCAAAAGCCAACCAGGCATATGTATTTTTTGAAGAAGAGGGATCCATACTGCAAAGCGTATCCGAAGGTCAGGGATATGGAATGATTATCGTTACACTGATGGCAGGCGCTGATCCGGATGCTCAGAAAATATTCAATCAGCTCTTCAATTATGTAATTGCCCATCCAAGTAATCCTGCATCAACACTCATGGCCTGGTCCCAACTTGCTGATAACAAAAATAAGGATACAACATCAGCAACAGATGGTGATATGGATATTGCATTTGCCCTGCTGCTCGCTGATAAACAGTGGGGATCCCAGGGCGAATTCAACTATTCTGATTCGGCCAGAAAAATGATACGGGACATTATGAAAAAGGAGATCAATCAGGACACCTATAGTATACTGCTTAGTGATGCAGTCGAATCAGATAGTAAGGATTATTTCGATATGCGTTCTTCTGATTTTATGCCTCTGCATTGCAAGTCATTTGAGTATGCAACCGGAGACCAAAAATGGAAAAAAGTGATTGATAAGAATTATGCATTATTTTCCCATTTACAAAATACTTTCAGCCAGGATGCAGGACTCGTACCTGACTTTATAATTGGAATTAACAGCAATGCAAAACCGGCAAATCCCAGGTATCTGGAGTCGAAGTATGATGGATGTTATAATTATAATGCCTGTCGCGTTCCTTTGAGGATTGCGACGGATTATCTTCTCACGGGCGACAATCGTTCTTACGAAATGATCCGCAGAATTAACCAGTGGATCAGGGAAACAAGTACAGGAAACCCGGATAATATTTCTGCCGGATATACACTCGCCGGGGACGATATAAAATCAAGAAATTTTGAGGCCCCGAGTTTTATCGGTCCTTTTGCCGTTGCTGCCATGATAGATTCATCAAACCAGCAATGGTTAAACAATATTTGGGATTATATGACAGGGTTTAAATTTGAAGATTTTGATTACTATGATAACAGCATTAAAATGCTTTCCATGCTTATAATAACGGGAAACTATTGGACTCCCTGAGTCATTTTTCTTATTCCTTCGGCCATGAGTTTTGCCACGAATAAATTCCCCGCATCATTCAGGTGAACACCATCAACTGTTAATATGCCCTTGTCCAGGTTATTCGGGTTGTTATTTTTTTCGTAGGATTCAAATTCTGATCGCAGGTCCACAAGTGTCAGTTGCTGATCTGTTGCAATTTTCCTGATTATGTTTGAGTACTTATTTAAATCACCATCCTGTTCATTCGAATTATCATATTTTTCACCGATAGCCGCAGGTGTACAAACGATCAATTTAATATTGGCGGCTTTAAACTTTTTAACCATGGCCAGATAAAAACTTTCAAACTTATCAGCATCGGTTCCTGTTCCCATTTTTTTATGCCAGACATCATTCACGCCTACCCAGATGACCACGATATCCGGAGATTTACTCATAACGTCATCATCCATTCTGAAGTAAAGATCATATACTTTATTACCGCTGATACCGGCTCCTATCAAATCATAGTTTGAAGAACCTTTTGGATTGAGCAGGCTATCGTCGATCGTAATGAATCCATGGGGATTCACTGCAGCCTGCGTGATTGAATCTCCGAAAAAGACAACTTTTGTTTTTTTAGCCGGCATACATGATAAACTGATGAATATTGAAATTATAGAAATAGAACGGAGATGTTTTTTCAAATTATTCATATAAATGCTTGGTTAGTTTCTAAGAAATAATCGGACTTATTTTTATATAGCATTCATTTCAGGTTTAAAGATAAAACATGCAAGGATAAGTGGGTTCAAATGATTAATTTCAGCCATAAATCAGAAAATAAATGGCAGGCACAATCATTACGGTAAAAGACAACGGTTCATTGAAAATTGAAGGGGATTTTGAAATGGTGGATAAAACCGGCGCCCGGTATGATTTGGGAGGAAGGGATGTAATTTCCGTTTGCCGCTGCGGTCTTTCCCAAAATAAACCATTCTGCGACGGATCCCATAAAAATCATTTCGAACACAATGCCGTGGCATTCGCTCTTCCGCCGAAGAATGTGGTGCTGTAAGTATTCTATTTCATGATAACTGCAGACCCTCCGACATCAGGAATCGGCAGGTAATTTATTTTGAACTCTTCACAAAATTGTTCAACTGCTTTCCGGGCGCCCTTATAGGCGTCATTGTTAAAATCATGGATGAAAATATAACCTCCACTTACCAGTTTTGGATAGAAAAATTGAAGTCCATTGTAAATAGGTTCATACAAATCGGCATCCAAACTGACAAATACAAAACTATCATTAATCCTTTTCGCAGAGTCCGGAAAAAAACCTATCACTGGATTGCATTTTTGTGGAAATGGCATCAATTTCAGTACTATTTCTACCGAAGTATCAGAAAAATCCTGTTCGCCTGAAGAAAACTCTTTTTTTGTTTCACTAATCACATCCCTGTCATCAAATCCCTTAAAAGTATCAAACAGGTATAATATTCTGTCCGGGAAATACTGGTTTATGTATCTGGCAAATCTTCCCTTGTAGACACCCAATTCTGCAACGTTGCCGGCTAATTTTTTCTTATTTATCTCATGGCTTATCAGCTCTAAAGTGGAAAGCCTGACATAATCGAAATAATTCCTGTCTATTGTTCTCTCACGATTCAAAAATGCAAGCGAACTACTAATAAAAACTTTATTTCTCCTCAATAAGTTACCGACCAAATAATTTGTTCCTTTTGCCAGAACTTCAAACATACAGGGGATTTAGAGCAAATTTAGTTATTGTGGTTATTAGTTCTATTATGAATGTCCTATTAAAATAGAAGAGCCAGGTTAGTGACCTGGCTCTTAAATCTATAAAACCTGTACAGTTATTCTTTTAAATTACTCAGAGCCAACACAGCCCCTGGTTTTAATGCCTTATTATATATTCGTATTTCATCAATTACACCATTAAAGTAATAAGGAAATGGTGGATTTTCATGTTTTCCTATAAACAAATCGTAATTATTTGGCGTAAATGGTGTTGATATATTTGCGCTATCTTTAAGCTGCCCATTAATATATAATTTTGAGGTAATACCATCATAGGTATAAGTCAGATAATACCATGTGCCTGTTTTTATAGTAACAGAATCAGACCAACCTGCAGCCCCATTACCATCTCCATAAACCCCTAAGAAGGTTTCATTATTTATATTTGTAGGAGGAACACCGCAATTGGATGAATAGTCAAAAAACTCAATTCCATAAAACCCATTAATATAGTAAGGATATCCTTTTGAAAGCACCTGATTCCCATCACAAGACCCGGTATAAAATCCGTTCACTTTTAAAATTACAAACATAGATATATTACTAGGATTAAGAGATGAAGCATTTTTGACGGTCATGTAGCTTGATGTACCATCAAATAAGTATGCGTTATTCGCGTTGCCAAACCTATCGGTAGTCATTGTTGCGCTGTTCAAAACAATATCGTTATGTAAACCGCTGCTGTCTTTGAGAGTTCCACCGTTAAAATTAAAATATGCAACTAATCCGTCAGTTATGTCATAAATAGTATCCCTAGTTAGTATGGTGTCAGTTATAACATTAGTAGTAGTATCGTGAACAGTGTCGGTCTTTGTACAGGATAAAACAACCGAACTAAGTGATATCAAAAGGAGAAAAAGTACTAAAACAGTACTAAATACGGATTTAAGAACCTTCATATTTTCAATTTAAATTATTAGTAGAAGTAAAAATATTTTACTGAATTTATTCTATCCATTATTATTTTATAACGACAGTATCTGTAATGTGTACCGTATCCCTAACTATAACAGTTGTGGTATCATAAATGGTTTTCGTTTTGGTACATGAAGCGACAGGTGTGCTTCCCACAAGAATAACTACATATGCAGCAGGAATACAAAGCAATAATTTTAAGTATCTCATGAATTAGAATTATTTGTAAACAATTATGTTATACAAATAAAGTGTTATTATTTCATTCTTTCCAATTATATTGTTGTCATCTAAGTAAAAACCCTTAGTAGAAATGGCAATTATTGATTTAAATTAATTTAAAAGTAAAAAAAAGTAGATTTTTCAGGATTTATTCTGCCCATCTCTTTTTAAATCCATAAGGACAGTGCCGGCAGCCGCTTCTGCAACAAAATCCGCGTGACAAAAGATACAGCTCTGTAAATACTCGGTATTCTTCTTCCTTGTAATAATGAATGCCTTCAATTAAATCGCCTCCCGGACCAGGAAAAGGATAATCCTTTTCTTTGGCAATAAGCTGATTCAATTCCAAAAGACAGTTATTACAAAGGCAATTATAAAATGTTTTTGTCAGATAAGATTTCGTTTCATTGCTCAGAGTCACCTGCGAGCAATCACAGGCTGAAACATTTTCTGCGTTGCAGCTGAATTCCTTTTTACACCGCGGACATATTTTATATTTTACTCCCATATTATTGATATCCCTTTGCCTGCAATGCAAATAATTCTGCATATTTCCCTTTCATATCAATTAATTCCTGGTGTGACCCGCTTTCAATCAATTCGCCCTGTTGCAGTACCAGGATCCGGTCAGCCATCCTCACTGTTGAAAACCTGTGAGAAATCAACACTGCTGTTTTTCCCTGGGTGAGCGCGGCAAAGCGCTGGAATACTTCGTATTCAGCACGGGCATCGAGTGCAGAAGTCGGTTCATCCAAAATCAATACCTGCGCCTGCCTCATATAGGCTCTTGCCAGAGCCACTTTCTGCCATTCTCCGCCTGATAATTCAACACCTTCTTCAAACCTCTTTCCAAGCATCTGATCATAGCCTGCCGGTAAACGGTTGACCAGTCCTGCTGCCAGGCTTTGTTCTGCCGCAGAAATGATAAGGGGCGTATTTTCCTTTTGAATAATATTACCGACAGCTATATTATCCGAAACACGCATCTGGTACCGCAGATAGTCCTGGAATATGATCCCGATGTTTTGTCTCAGGCTAACGATATCGTATAACCGCAAATCGTGACCGTCCAATAAAATTCTGCCTTCGGCAGGGTCATAGAGTCGCGCCAGTAATTTGACGAGTGTGGTTTTCCCCGCGCCGTTTTCACCCACGAGTGCAATTTTTTCTCCTGCCTTTAATGTAAAATTTAAATGTCTCGATGCCCAGTTCTCAGCATGCTGGTAGCGAAATCCCACATCCTGGAATTCGAATCCTGAGCGGATGGGATTTGGAAAAGGAAGCGGATTTGAATTTGTGGTAATCCCCGGCTGAATCTCAAAGAATTCAAAAAAATCACTGAGATAAATAGCTCCCTGTGAAACAGCTGTAAATCTTGTCAGGATCGATTCCATCAGGGTCTTGAGCTGTCGGAAAGTACCTGCCAGAAAAGTAAGCTGGCCGATACTGATCTTCCCTGAAATGGTTTCCAGAATTATATAAATGTAAGCACCGTAATATCCCAGGCTACCCAATAATGTGAAACCGGATCCCCACAAAGATCTGTTTATCGAAATCCTGCGGTTGCTGAGATAGAATTTATTTGCCAGTGCTTCAAACTTTCCAATGATGAATCCTGAAAGATCAAAGATTTTTACTTCTTTAGCTGTTTCATCACTCGCTCCAAGATATCGGAGATAATCCATTTCTCTCCTCTCCGGTGTTTGCCTCCGATTCAATGCGTAAGTCTGATCATTGAAATAAGATTCACCAATAAAAGATGGAATGATCGTTATAAATAATAATGCAATGAGCCAGGGATTAAACAGGATGAGGCCCGCAGCCAGGAAACCCATGGTAATCAGATCCTGCACCTGGCTAAGCACCTGTGATAATAAAATGGTCCTGCCCGTTGTTTGTTGTCTCGCCCTTTCCAGTTTATCATAAAATACGGGATCCTCAAACTGTTCCAGATCCAGTATGGCCGCATGTTTCATAATTCGAACTGAACTTAGTTTCCCAAAAAGATCGCCAAGTAAAGTATCCAGTAAAGAAATACTGCGGCCCAAACCGTCGTTGATAAGCGCCAGTAAAAATTCAAAGCCAATCAGCGTCCATAAGTGATGGGTAGAAGCGTGGCCGGGGTGACGATTCAGCAATATCACTTCATCGATGATCAGTTTCCCGATATACAGAAAGGAAACCGGAATAGCGGAGCGTAACAACCGGAGACCGGCATTCAGCCCGGTCATCCAGGGACTTGAAGCCCAGACGAGTTTGAAAAATGCAGGAAGGTTCCGAAGGGCGCTGAGCCGTTCTTTCCAGCCTGGCTTTTGAATTACGGCCATTATTGAATGGCAAATTTACAATTAAGTATAAGAGTATAAGAGTATAAGAGTAAAGGAGAGAAATATATTTAGAAAGTAAATTAAAATTTATAGAATATTCAAAACACTCTTATACTCTTATACTCTTATACTCTTATACTCTTATACTCCTACAGTTTCAGTTGGGGTTGTTCGGGCAAAAAAAGGTGGATGATTTACAGCAATAGAATAAAGTTAAAAGATATTAACCATCTTCCTATACTATATATCATCCACCAAAAGGCGTTGAACGTTATGCCTAAACCGGACTAAGTATTTGCTTAGTAACGATTACGGTCACGGTTATATCCTCCACCACCGCCACGGCTTGATCCACCACCACGGGATCCACCGCCGCCGGGATTTTTATCTTCAGCAACTTTTACAGTAAGCGTTCTTCCTTCCAGGCTTGTGCCGTCGAGGGCCTTAATGGCTTTCTCCGCTTCTTCATTACTTGAAAATTCAACAAACCCGAACCCACGACTCTTATGGGTTTCTCTGTCTAAAATAACTTTTGCTGAACCAACGGAACCGTATGGTTCAAACAATTCTTGCAATTCTTGATCACTAACGGCGAAAGGCAGACCGGCTACAAAGATTTTCATTCCAATACAATTTAATAGGCGACAAGATACCACAATAGTTTAGTTCGGTGGTTTATTGGTACATTTTTTTTGGAATAAAGGCATGATTTCTTCAAAATTAGCCTTTTATACAGGTTTTGAATAGCAGAAACAGGTGAAAATGCTAATTAAATCATATGTCAAACGGGAGATATAGGAATTCTCAGGTCATATCGGGCGCCTTCACCGGGCTTACTGTTGATGGTAAAAATCGCTTTTATTCGTTTTGCTCTTTTGAGCATATTTTGAAATCCATGTCCCTTTTTAATGAACAGGTGATTAAATCCCAGGCCATCATCGACCAGTTCAATCTGGATTTCATGAAGACCGGATTTTTTAATAACTAATTTTACATGATGGGCCTGTGCATGTTTCAGGGAATTACTCATGGCTTCTTTAAAAATCATCATGATATTCCTGTTGTAATTTCCGGGAAGTTTTAGTTCATCGGATGCTCCTAGTAAATTTTCATACGTAAAACAAATTCCCGTGTCCTGGAACAGGTCGATCCCCGAACTTTCAAGCCTGTGGCCTATCTCTTTTATTATATCACTTTCGGGATTCAAAGCCCAGAGAATATCCCGGGTGCCCTGGTATAAACCACTCACATTATCTTTTATCTGACCGATGATTCTTTTCTCCTCTTCATGCCCGCTTCCCAGTTTAGTATGCAGCACATCTGTCAAAACCTGAATTCTTGTAAGGCTATTCCCCACTTCATCGTGAAAATCTTCGGAAGCGGTTTGTCTGACTTTAATATTTTCTTCCCGCTTAATTTCTTCGATATGATTCATCTGTTTTACACGCATCCTCATTCGGAACCATTGTATCCATAAAATAATACCCATTACCAGGATGATCAACAAAATTTTAAAATAAATGGTCTGGTAAAAAGCGGCTTTGATATCAAAATTAAATTCAACATTGTTCTTCGAAAATCCGACACCTTCTAAAAATGCCCTGGCCCTGAAAGTATAATGGCCCGGAGGCAAGGCCGGATAAACTACAAAATGATTTGGCGAAAGCGCCGAATAAATTTTTTCCATCCCTTCCAACTGATATTGATACAGTATGGATTCGCCATGCAGATAACTCGGACATCTGAATGAAAAAGTCAGATGATTTTCATTGTGTTCAAGAGTAAGGTTTTTTGGTATGGCATACCAGTTATTTACCAGGCCACTATATCTGTCCGATGGAATATCTTTTGAAAATACCTGCACCTGCTGAAGAACCAGGGGCGGTAAATAATTTTGTTTTCTTCCTGAATCAGGAAGAAATTTTAACACCCCGGAAACAGTACCGAACCATAAATTATTTTTACTGTCATAAACAGCGGCTCCATGGTTACATTCTGCTGAGGAGATATCACCCTGAATGGAAAGACTTGAGATCTGCAAGGCCTCGGTGGTTGTATCGAAAACTATTTTGTTTACTCCTCTTCCCGTTCCCAGCCATATCTGATTTTTATGATCGGTAACTTCACTATATATAAAATCGGAATTCAATCCGTCTTTTGTTGTGATCTGCCTGAATTTTCCCGTCAGACTATTGTAAAGAATGAATCCTTTATTAGAAGTGGCCAGCAGATAATATTTCCCCAGCGAAGCGAGCGCCATATAATTCGCCCTGTTCAGAAGGGAATCATTCAGCTTCCTGTATTTAAAATCATTTCCAATCAGGTAAAGACCTTTGTCGGTCGTAACCAGTAAAGTGTCTCTTGAAACCAGTAAGCTTCTGACTGAATATGATTCAAGTACCTGAGTTGTTATTCCGAGAGATGAAACATTAAAAAAGCCCCAGCAGGAATTAACCCAGAATCCTCCTCTGCCATCCGGTACCACGGCATAAATACATCCTTTAATAGCACCTAAATTTATTTTAGTCGACTTGCCGTTATAATATTTTACAAATAAACCGCTGCTGGCAAGAACATAGATTCCTTTGTCGTCTGCCTTATACAATCCTATAATATTCTTGTCGCCCGGTTCATCAGAGAGGCCTTTTACAGGATTAATATTTTTTCCATCATATTCAAATAATCCCGCTCCTTCCGTTCCAATAAAAATCTTGTCATCATTTTCGAGCATCGGCATTACATTCAGGTTACGTTCAGCAGTAAATTGATCGAATATCAGAAACTGCTGGTATGAATATCTGAAAACACCGGTACCGTTTGTTCCAAACCATAGATTGTCCTCCCGATCCTGAAATATGACCATAGTATTACTTCCTGCGTAACCGTTAGCGTTATTAAACGGCACCAGTCCTGAATCAGAATATTGAAACAGACCCTGTGTTGACGTTATCCAAAGATTGTCTGATTTATCCTGGTATAAATTAGTGAACTTCTCCTGTTTATCTGCTTTTATCAACGAGCTGATTACACCCTGATCCACAGAAAATATCTCTTTATATGACAATAGGAAAAGCCTGCCTGAATCATTTGCAGCAAAAACAATTTTTAGAAAAACTCCGTTATCATCGAATTCGGTCAGGGGGACAATCAATTTCCAGCCTTCGCTTTCCAATCTGAAAATCCCTTTATTTAAAACGATGGCCCATAACAATCCCTGCTTATCCACCTGGATCGTTGTAAGTCTTTCATTCAAACCTGTAACAGGAACCCGGGTTGGCTTTTCACCCTGTTCCATTTGATATAATTTGCCACCTGCAAGCACCCAGATTCTTTGCAATGCATCTTCCTGAATGGAACGGACTGCATTACCTTCCATCGAATCAGTAAACTGAAAATTTTTGAATGATGCTCCATTAAACTTCGAAATACCGTACCCCGTTCCTATCCAGATATTCGAATCATGATCTGCCATGATTGTATTTGCGTAATTACTTATCAGGCCTTCCGTCTCACTGTAATTTGTAAAGACTTTCCCATCAAACCTGGATATTCCACCGAGCGTGCAGAACCAAAGATTATCATAATGATCCTGTGTTATGGCGCTTACCTGGGATTGGATCAGACCCTGTTGCACATTGTAATTCTGAAAATGAAATTTTTGTGCCTGTAATAATGAAGGGAAAAACAAGCAGGCAATAAATACCCACTTAAAGAACTGGATAAATTTATGTCCGGATATAGAATCAGTCATTATTTTATTCTATTGTGGTGCAAGCTCCATAATCTTAAAGATAAAGTAACTTTATAACCTTATTTGTTCAGTATAAATCCCCCATAATGGGGGAGGTTCTTCTGACGGAAATCATAGAAATTTATAAAATATTAAAATATCATGGATGAACAAAGCGTCAGAATAGTTATTGTTGAAGATGATAAAGTCATCCGTGAAGGCTATCGTTTTTTAATTGGTGAAAAACAGGGATATCAGGTTATTAATACCTATTCAACGGCGGAACAGGCAATTAAAAAACTCCATGAAGATAATCCCGACCTGGTTATGCTGGATGTGGGTTTACCCGGAATATCAGGTATAGAAGCCATACCTAAAATAAAATCCATATTACCCCAGGTGCTCATATTAATATGTACTGTTCATGATACGGAAGAGATCATATTCCGGGCTTTGGCCAACGGTGCTTCCGGGTATCTGACCAAAAATAGTTCTGCTGTAAAAATCATGGAATCTATCAGGGAAATAATGCAGGGAGGCGCTTCCATGAGTGCTAATGTGGCACAGCTGGTAATTCGTTCCTTTCAAAGAAACTCTCATTCACCGCTTTCAAGAAGGGAAACACAGATCCTGGAAGAAATTGCAAAAGGGAAAAACCGGCGGGTCATTGCTGACGAGTTATTTATAGATAATGAAACAGTTAAAAGTCACATTAAAAACATCTATGCGAAATTAAATGTTCATTCCAAAGCGGATGCTATCCGTACTGCCAAAGAAAATAAACTTATTTAAAAAAAGCAGGTGGTGGAAACCACCCGCGGTCACATGAGAAAATAAAACTAGTAGTCAGAGTACCCGGACTGGGACTCCAAGATATCTTCAAATAAAGGTGTTTCCTGTTCATTACTGCCCCTCGTAACCCATTTTTTAAAATCCTGCATTCTAACCTGATTGATAAAAACCTTCTCTTTTGGTGCAGGATAAAGTTCTACTTCAATTCTGCCTGCCACACATAATTTAAATTTTCGAAGGGATTCAATATGGACCAGATATTTTTTATTAATCCTGTAAAAATCTGCCGGATCGAGGGAAATCGAAAGCTCCCTCAAAGTTTTTGGGATTAAATACTTAATTCCCTGAATACGGTCAACCATAAAGCAGGTTTTATTCTCCAGGAAAAAATAAGCTATATCATCTGTTTTGAATAATACATATTCATTGGCGCGACGGATGATAATTCTCCGATACTGGCTATTGTTAGGATTAGTACTCATCAAACATCGAATTGAACGTTTATTAAAATTAGAAACTAACCGTAATGAAAAAAGGAATTGGCTCAAAATGCCGTCGGGAGGGGGATAGAATTTAAAAAATAGTCTATTTATCTGGTAGAAAATTAAATATGGGGGATCCTTTTTAAGCCTAAAGCCTTTTTAAGCTTAAAGCCTAAAGCCTTTTTAAGCCGAAAGCCTTTTTAAGCCAAAAGCTTAAAGCCTTTTTAAGCTTAAAGCTTAAAGCCTAAAGCTTAAAGCTTAAAACCTATTAGGATTAGCAAATAATTTTTTATTCAGAGTTCTAAAAAGAAGTTTTAGGCTTTAGGCCTTAAGCTTTCAGCTTTAAAAGGCTTATTTAAGATGTGCCCGTAGCATCCAGGCGGTTTTTTCGTGTTTTTCCATGAGGCCTGTAATAAAATCAGCGGTGCCTGCATCTTTATGTGCTTCGTCAAATTCTTTGATATTTCCACGAATAAATTCAATGATCGTTTCATGATCAGCCAGAAGATTCTTAATCAGATTCTGACTACCGGTACCTCCGGTTAATTCTTCTGTAAGGTGCGTGAGAGCGAGAAAATTTTTTAATGAAGCAGGAGCATAATGACCCAACTGGCGGATACGCTCAGCTACAGAATCTGAGAATTCTTCAGATTGTTCATACAATTCTTCAAAATACAAATGGACAGAATGAAAATCCGGTCCTTCCAGGTTCCAGTGTGCATTCAATGTTTTTGCATACAGAACAAATTCATCCGCCAGAATCTTACTCAATTGTTCTGCAACCGTTTTTCTGTTTGCGTCTGATATACCGATGCTTGTTTTCATTTTTTATATTGTTTGATGGAGTAATCATTCAAAACGTATAATCCAATATAAAGTTCAACTTATATTGAAATATACACAAATCCTCTTCCGTCTTTGAAATTCGTATATACGCCTGAAAAAACCGGGCGAAGAAATTCGTATATACGCCTGAAAAAACCGGGCGAAGAAATTCGTATATACGCCTGAGAAAACCGGGCGGACGTCCGACCTTAACTGTTTAGAAACTCCTCAAATTCCGGTCTTTTAGGATCGGAGCCATACTGATTCGGACCTTCGGTACCTGGCGTACAATAAAGAATCAGGTTATAAATTGGAATTAAAATATACCAGCCACTTTTGTTTACGTCATGCATTCTGCGAACGCCAACGGAAATACTTGGAATAATAATAGAGAGAACATAAATATAATAAAGACTTAAATTATTAAAGTAAGCGCTTATAAATGCAAAAAGGAATGTAAAAAGGGATGAGAATAAAACAAAATACCAATATTCTTTTCTTCTGGCACGCCCTTCGAAAATTGCATATTTTTTTAATACGGCTAGGAACCAAATCATATGAATGTGTTTTAAGGTTAAAAAAAATCAGATATCTCAGGTTAAAAAATATCTTTCGTTCAATATTAAATATAATAAAATAAAATTCATAATTCATTGCTATCAATGCAATTAAGGGTTTACCCTTAGTGCCTCCCTGCAGTAATTCAAATGATTAACTTTGTGTGATGTCTGAAAGTTTTACCTTAAGTTTTTTATATAAGGGCGTTCTGCAGCAGGTTGACTGTACGCTTCGGATAAGCAGATTCAAATACCAGTTTCTTTGTACAATTGATAATACTGAAATGATCCTGGAAAAAGATGATGAGGGAAATTTCAGGGCCATGGAGTCAGATCCGTTTTCAAATAATAATCAAAAACCTGAGCCGTCTCTTGTGAAAGCAGTGATAGATGAATTGGAAAGAATTTTGAGTGAATAAATTTAGGAGCAAAGCATAAAGCGTGGGCGTAATCCTGAAGGATGAGAATTTTAGTTTATTTAAGAAGATAAATAATAGTGCAATTTTGAAATGAGCTAAACCGATAAAATGGAAGAAAATCCCGACATACCCGTTTATACTGACGTAGAAGCAGTATTTAAACAACGCAAAACAACGGAAGACAAAGTTCAGATGATTGCGACCTGCACATTAAATGGTAAAACAAACCGTAGTGTATGGATAGAAGTGCCTACCGTTTTATATAACGGGTACAAAGGCAAAGTTCGCATTATTGAATTCAATATTAAAAACGGATTGCTTGAAGTGCTGAAAGTTCAGAAAGCCTAACGCTTAACGCTTAACGCTTAACGCGTAACGCTTAAAGCTTAACGCAAAAAATTAAAATGTATTTAATCTACATAAAACTAGGTATTAGTCCTGTAGCACTGTGCTTGGCGTTAAGCGTTACGCGTTAAGCGTTAAGCGTTTTGCTTTAGGCTTTAAGCTTTAAGCTTTAATAGCGTCTATCTTTTTCGCCAGTTTCCGGTCTTTCTCCGTTACAATATCGCCCGCATCATGGGTGTTTAACCAGACCTCCACTTCATTATAAACATTGGTCCATTTCGGATGATGATCCATTTTTTCTGCTTCCAATGCAATTCGGGTCATGAACGCAAAAGCTTCGGAGAAGTTTTGAAATTTGAACTTTTTATAAAGAGTATTTTCTTTTTCTTCCCACATATAATTTATATAAATCTCCAATAACTATGAACATCATCAAAATGCAGATTGGTATCCGGCCAGTGATCCATATCGAATCCGGGCGCTTTTTCAAGAATTTCTTTCGCCTGTTCAAAAACAAACCGTTTATTGGGTGCATCCAGTTTTAGCAGCCGAAAAGGAATGGCGAAATATTTTACTCCCAAACCAAGAAATCCGCCGAATTCGATCACGTAATAATCAATCCTGCCAGATTCCATATCCAGCATGACCTCCTTAATTTCTCCCAAATGCTCACCTCCGGGATTCACTACTTTGTCACCTACCAATGATGAAGCGGTAAGATATCTTCCCTTTTGATTAGGAAGAAGAGGACCTTTATTTTCACCGGATAAATTATCGTTTTCAAATAGCTGCTCTTTCGCTTTCTCGTTTATTTTTGTATCCATTGCTTAAAATTTAAAGTGGATGACCAAGTTAAACCAAAAAAATCATGCCATATGGATTTTTCGTTATTGGACAGATTGGGATTAAAATTCCCCAAATAAGATGACAAGGGCATATTTTTTGATTTCTTTAGGTTTGTGTTGGAATAAAGTTTTTATTTTTGCTAGTATAAGTTGCTGATTCTTACTGTTTAAATGGTTAGTCTTTATAAAACGTAAAAAAAGAATTGAATTTGGTATATGACTTGCAAATATTATTATGGTTTTTCATAGGATATTGGATTTTAAAATGGGCTGGATTTCTATCCTGGCCCTTTTTTATTTTTGTAAACCACCCTATTTATTCAGCCTCGCAAAATTTATCAAAATGAAGAAAGTTATCGTCCCATTTATTTTATTGGTTAGTTCCTTTTTCGCGCAGAACAGTTTTTCCCAAACCACCCATAGTTCGGGAGCAAAAGGTGATGTAACGCCTATGCAGGTAGGAAGCATTTTTCTAAACCTGGGCGTCGGAGTCGGCGCGGATTATAAAGGAGAGGGGTACGGTACAGGCGTCGGTTTCAAGGCGAGTGCAGAATTCGGCCTCTGGCAGGCAGGGCCAGGCGTTATCACCCTCGGACCCGAATTGGGCGGATCATTTTCAAACCAGGGCTATGCCGGTACATCTTATTATTCCAACACATTTGTAATTGCC
>Ga0206912_1053_pt1 | contig 35749 bp, 28 predicted proteins | sample Alteio_BWOrgHeat_75_FD_152933 | JGI IMG/M metagenome (GOLD analysis project Ga0206912, IMG submission 152933) | Enriched cells from forest soil in Barre Woods Harvard Forest LTER site, Petersham, Massachusetts, United States -... | ecosystem: Environmental > Terrestrial > Soil > Temperate forest >... | reverse complement strand
TGTCAACAATAAAATTATCCGGGAAACTGTGGCAGGCAGGTTTTCTTCTCTTGTTAAAAATGGCTGGGTTCTTGATTTTGGAGGAGGAACAGGCAGGGATCTCAGCTGGCTGATTAACCATCAATATCAGATTTTATTTTGCGAACCTTCAGTTGGTATGCGGGAAATCGCCATTAACCGGATATCCAATGAGTTCCCTGGTGCAAAGATTACTTTCTTTGACGACGATAAATCCGATTTCAGAAACTGGAATGATATATTCCCTTTTGAGCGGAAAGTAGATGCTGTAATTGCCAATTTTGCAGTCATTAATTGTATTCCCGATATTCAGTTACTTTTCGATAAGCTGGCACTGTCATTAAAGCCGGGAGGTACTGTTCTGGCTCTATTACTCGACAACAGCTTTTTAAAAAGATTGCGGTCAAATTTGAAGGGGACTATTAAATCCTTTTTTACAGGAAATCCGGTATCCATCTTTATAAACTATAACGATAGGCAGCAATTGGTGTACATACATACAACGATGAAAATCAGAAAAGCTATGAAAAATAAATTTGATTTTATTCATATTGAAAGATTAAAGCAATTTGGATTCTGTTTGATACATTTAAGACGAAAATGAAGAAACTTCTCCGGGATATTTTATTTGGCGTTATACCTGTTACTGAATATTCAACCATTACTATTAAAGATGGAATATTGGAAAGGGTTTTCCTGGAAACAGGAGGTATTCGTGTTGATATTTCCCTTACACACTGGTTACTATGTCTTAATCCGGTTGTTTTTGGTGTTTGGTTTCCAAAACATGAGAATACTTATTCATTTGGTATCACTCAACCCTTCAAGATGTATTTTAAAGATTCAGAGGAAGATGATAAAACAGTAGCGTTGTTAAAATTGAATTTCTTTAACAAAATTGATGAACCTGACGGTACCCTTCTTTTATTAAAACTCACCGGAACAAGAATTCACCATATTAATCTGATCAGGGCAAGATTAATATTTTACAGGTATTACAAAAAAACCTGAACAGGATTTTTATAAATTAAAATCATATTCAGCTGCATATAGTTATCCCCGTAAAGTGAGGCTGATTTCTTATAGGGAAGGGGACTGGTATAATATATTTCCAATGGATCTTGTTGGAGATATACCCGGGAGCAAGAGATTCGTATTTGGATTAAGACATTCCAACGTTACACTGGCACGGATCATAGAGACGAAAAAAATGGTAGTATCCGAGATCCCTTATGAATTCAAGGAAATCATTTATAAATTGGGAAAACACCACCGCGAACCGTTATCAGGCAACAAGTTGCCTTTTAATCTAACGCAAAGCGCGATCTATGATTTTCCTATTCCTGAATGGGCAATCGGCTATAAAGAAATTAGAATTGTAAATACAATGAACCTGGGGAGTCACATGCTTCTTTTGGGAATGGAAATAAATGAAATGGTTTTAAATAAACCTTCCCTTAGTTTATTTCATATTCATTTTCTTCATTACCTGCATCAGCAAAAAAAGGGACGGGCATATGAATTGGTATAATTATATGATTAAATGATTCTTCCGAAAAGTTACAAATTTCGGAAAGAATTTGTAATTGATTCTAAAGGTTCAACCGGGAAATTCACGTTTGGATTGTAGCTTTTAATAGCCGTGATCAGTGATGGAAGGTCGCCTTCTATAAATTTTATACTTCCCTTCAGACTTAGCCTGCTAAATACGGGAAGATCAAGCGGGAGACCTATTACCTGGTCGTATATTGCTTTATCAAACATCCTGATTTTTCCTTTAGTAGTGATAAGCAGGATTTCTTCGGGATTGATTTTAAATACGTCTTCCCATGTCGGTATGCCGGTTTTCTTTTTAACTACGATAATATCAGCTTCTTTACCTGTCTTTATTTCGCCATTATTTAGATTCCACAGTTTAGCTGGTAAACTTGTAATCATTCCAAATAATTCAGAGTCCTCAACCTGGCGTAAAGATCTTGCAAACCTTAAATGATGCCAGATATTCCAATTGCCGGTTAAGGTGGAATCCGTACCGAAAACCATATTTGTTTGGGCTTTTAATGCGGCGGTATGGGCTTGTTTATTTAACAGTACCCGGTTGGATTCGGGGCACCATACAAGTCCCTTGAAATTTTTAGCCTGCATTTCATTCATAGCTACACCATGAACACCCACCAGCCTTCTTTTCAGAAAATTGAATTTTAACAACTGATCAATTTCGTCAGAAGATTGTTTATCCGAGCCCTCACCTGTATGTATTATACAATCTCTGTTTTTTAAGAAGGGGTTATTTAATTTCCATTTCCAATTTTTTTCGAACTTAACAGAATGGAGATTTTGCGATTCCTGGTAGATATTAATTAAAGGATTGTCCAGTTTAAGATAAGACCCATGATTAACAACAGTTGTAATTCCCGTCAGCAGGTTTTTATACATTCCCCAGGCCGTTCTTAAATTTTGCGGAATTTTTAATACAGCATCAATATTATCCTTATATATTTTGTGAATATAATTTCCCCATTCCGTGTAGCTGACAAATTTTCTTTGTCCCAATACGGAAAAGCAATTAAAATCAAGGTGATCATGTGAATTGATCAGTCCGGGAAAAACAGTGGCGCTTGTAAAGTGGATTTGTATAGGATCAGTTTCATTCTGTTTATTGACGGGTCCAATGCCCGTGATTTTCTCACCTGAAATGGTAATATCAACTGGCCGGCTCTCATTTATGAGCGTTACATTATTCAGCAGCACATTGTTTTTTTAAATGTAATCCGTAAATAATTGGGGTATCCTGAAACCGACAATAAACGGGCAGTGCGTCCTGTGCTTCATAGTACGGCCTTACTTCTTCATCAACTATTCTTTCAACATGCCTTATGACATGTAAACCGTATTTAAACAGGATTTTCTTAACCTTATCTAATGGATGAGTATAATTTATTACCGACAGGCTTCCATGTTCATATTTGAAACTGCGCTTACCTCCTTTTTTGAGCATGGCAGGGTGAAAGTCTGTGATGATGAGATCTCCTCCACTTTTTAAAACCCTTGACCATGAAGAAATGGCTTCTTCAATATTTTTAATATGAGCAATTGTTAAAGTACTTATAAGACAATCTATATAAGAATCTTTTAGTGAATTTAAAAGATTGTCCGTAGTGAGATGAGCTATTGCCGATGGGAATTTATGCATTAACTTAAGCAGCATGCCCTGGGATACATCAAAGCCCATTAGCGTAGATGGCGTTTTTTCGTATAATTTCTGCCAGTGCCTGCCAGTTCCACATCCGATATCGGCAACCGTCTTATTTCGGATGTCTATATCTTTAATTAGTCCCGAAAAGATCAGTTCATCCAGGTCTAACATCAGGTTACCAGGTTGACAGTCATAGGAATCAGACCAGATATCATAGGCGACGACCACATCTTTGCCCTGCTCGAAAAAGCTGGAATTATACAGTAAACTTTTAAAAGCCGTGAGCATTTTTAGCAGGTCTCGTAAGTATGTCAGACCCCTCCTGTAAGTGAATACGGAAACAGGTGGAAAGGGGTTGTATTTGCCCCCGCAAATCGGGCATTTTGCAACCGACCCGAATCCTTTGACGTACCTAAAGGAGGGGAGTTTTTATTACTCCGGGAATTTCTATGAATGGAATTATATTAGTAAATCCGCGAAGCGCAGTTGCCAAGCACCGTGTGCCGAATTCCATCCTGAACATCGCTGCATCAGTTGAAGGCAAATACCCATGGGTTATAGTTGATGGCAACCGGGAGGAGGACCCGTTGTCAAGAATTATGCAATACCTTGAAACAGGCGGTTATAAATATATCGGCTTTACAGTTATGCCTGGACCCCAGTTAAAGCAGGCGATCCCCTTTTCTAAAGCTGTAAGGGAATATTTCCCGGAAATTAAAATAATCTGGGGGGGGTATTTCCCAACCAATCAATATAAATCTGTTCTTCATTCCGGGTATGTCGATTTTGTTATCAATGGTCCCGGCGATCATTGCTTTCCAAAACTCATTGATGCGCTGGATAAGAATGAGCCTTTCGAGCTGATTAAAAATCTTATTTATAAATCCGGAGACAAGATAATCAAAACATTGAAAGAGGAACTGATAGAACAGGATAATTTACCGGAACTTCCTTATGATAAACTTACTGAGTTTTATTCCATGGATAAATATCTTGGAAAAACGTATTTGGGAAAGAAAACACTGGCATATCATTCAAGTATTGGCTGTCCGTTTACCTGCTCATTTTGTGCTGTAGTTCCAACCTACGAAGCCCGATGGAAGGCTAAATCTGCCGTGAAAATTTATAAGGATATAAAGTATATAAAAGATAAATGGGGAGCGGACGCCATTGAATTTCATGATAACAATTTTTTTGTATCAGAGAAAAGAACCGTCGAGTTTGCAAAATTGATTTTACCGGAGAAAATGAGCTGGTGGGGCATGGCTCGTATCGATACCATGCATAAATTCAAAGATTCTACGCTTGCCCTGATCAGGGACGCCGGGTGCAAAATTATTTTCTTTGGTGCTGAAAGCGGCAATAATGCTATTCTAAAACAAATGGATAAAGGTGGCACGCAAAGCGGTGAGCAAATTGCATTATTTGCCGCAAGAATGAAAAAGTTCGATATTATTCCCGAATATTCTTTCGTTTTGGGAACACCGGCACCTACCCAGGATGAAGTGGAAGCTCAGATTGATTTTGAAATCAGCTTTATTAAGAAAATAAAACGTATTAATCCCGGGACGGAAATAGTGTTATACACCTATAGTCCGGTTGCAACCGAAGGTTCTGATCTCTACAACCAGGCTCTTGCAAAAGGATTTAAATTTCCTGAGAAACTTGAAGACTGGATAAGTCCGGCATGGGAAAATTTTGATCTTAGAAAGAACCCGTTGACTCCCTGGCTTACTCCTTCAATGATTGATAAAATAAAAAATTTTGAGACGGTATTAAACGGGTACTTTCCAACAGTAACTGATATAAGATTGAATAATTTCAAAAGGAAGGCTATCCGCCTGGTATCGGGTATACGCTACAATATAAATATGCATAAATATCCATACGAAATAAAGCTCTTGCATCGTATGTGGAAGTACCGTCAGCCGGAATTGCAGGGATTTTAAGTACAAGCAATATGTTTATAAATAACCTCAGTATTTCTATGTCCGAAAGCAACTTTGAAGAAATTTATATTGCTTCCAGACAAAGTGAAAACAGAGTTTATACGGATGAGCAGGTGGTGCAATTACCTTTTATTGACCCAAATCATATTCATCATGATGAATGGCAGGCGAGGAAGAGATCTTCTGAAAGATTAAAGAATTATCTGGGCAATAAGAACAAACCACTGTCCATATTGGAAATAGGTTGTGGTAATGGATGGCTTTCAGCTAAACTGGCCGCCTTAAAAAAATCAACGGTTATGGGAGTTGACATTAACCAAACGGAAATAAGTCAGGCCCAAAGAGTTTTTTCGGGTATGTCCAATATCAGTTTTAATCCAGGCGGACTAAAGAACATACACCCCGGTAAAAAATTTGATGTTATTATATTTGCAGCATCCATTCAATATTTCCCCTCTATTGAAAGGATTGTACGGGATGCTTTTTCCTTTTTAAGCGAAGCCGGAGAAATCCATATTCTTGACAGTCATTTTTACTATCCTAATGAACTGGAATCAGCAAAGCAGAGGAGTCTGGAATATTATCATTCGACTGGCTTTGATGAGATGGCAGATTTTTATTTTCATCATTCCTATAATACATTGTTGAATTTTAAACATAAAATTATTTTTAATCCTTATAGTTTAAAAAATAAAATGTTCAGAAAAAATGATCCGTTTCCATGGATCTGCATAACGGCATCATGACAATCCAATCATTATATCAATCGTATAACCGGTTTCTTAGTTTACAAACCGATAGAATAAGCAGCCTGCCGATTGTTATTTTAATGCCACATAGTTCCTGCAATTGCCGGTGTGTAATGTGTGATATTTGGAAGGGGAATTCCAATCTCAAGCAATTAAATGAAATGGATATCAGGGGATTGCTTTCCACATTAAAAAAATATCAGACTCAAAGAGTGGTGATGTCCGGAGGAGAGGCCCTGCTGAATCCCCAATTTTTCAGGTTTTGTGAAATATTGAAGAGCCGGAATATTAAAATCAGCCTGCTCAGTTCGGGCCTGACAATTAAAAAAAATGCTTCACAATTGGTGAAATGGGTAGATGACATTATTGTTTCCCTGGATGGAGGTGGAGTTTTACACGACAGAATCAGGAATATTCCCGGAGCATTTAATAAACTAAAAGAAGGAATTGAGTCCGTGCGCTCAATTAATCCTCATTTTAAAATAACCGGAAGAAGTGTGATACAGCGCCTTAATTTTCGCAAATGGCCTGATATTATCAAAGCTGCAAAAGAAATCAATCTCAATTCGATAAGTTTCCTTCCTGCTGACGTGAGCAGCACAGCTTTCAACAGGGAGACCACCTGGGCTGAAAACAGGCAACAGGAAATAGTTTTAGCGGAATCGGAACTGGGAGAAATTAAGGAAATTCTGGAGGATATAATAGTTCAATTTGCAGATGATTTCAAACATCATTTTATTTCCGAATCGCCCCAGAAACTGCAAAAAATCATAAATTATTATGCTGCTTATTATGGCTATAACGAGTTTCCCTATAAAAAATGTAATGCGCCCTGGGTATCCACAGTGATTGAAGCTGATGGAACTGTGAGACCCTGTTTTTTCCATGAAGCTTATGGTAATATTAAAACAGATTCATTGGATTCAATCATAAACAGCCGTAGTGCCATTCAATTTAGAAAAAATCTGGACATGGATAAAAATGAAACCTGTTTAAAATGCGTCTGTTATCTGAATTTAAAACCTACTGTTAAAGTATAAAGGCATGCAGGAATTAACGGTGGCAAATAAGAATTCACGAATTAAGCCATTGCAATTAATATTAATTCTTGCAATAATCCAATGTATTATCTCTTTTCTGACTGAGCCCATGATTTTAACATTTGATGAATCCATGTGGCAATATATTGGCCGTAACTGGATCAGAAATGGTATGGTCCCTTATAGCGGAGGTGTGGACAACAAATCGCCTCTTATTTTCCTGATGTTTGGAATTTCCGACAGGTTTTTTGGAGTCAATTATTGGTTTCCCAGATTACTGGGAATTACAGTTCAATCGGCAGGAATATACGGGCTTTATAAAATTGCAGAAAAAACTATAAACCGCCGTGCCGGGTTAATTGCGATGAGCCTTTATGGACTTTCACTTCTCTGGCGATCTACGGGCGGCAAATATGTTTCTTATACGGAGACCTATGCAATTACCAGTATAATTATTGCAGTTTATTTCTGTATCGTTTGTAATAAAAATAATTATGCTTTCATAGGTGGTCTTTTTGCCGGACTGGGATTGGGGTTTCGGTTAACAGCTATTTTCGGCATAATTCCTTTGTTCATCTTTTCTTTTAAAAAAAGCAGACAGGCTGGTTTAATATTTTTATTGGGAATTTTAGCGAGTACTGGCTTGCTTATTTTGCTTGCTGAATGGGCAGGTATAGGGATGAGTGACCTTTTATTCTATGGATTTACAGATAATTTCGGACCTGGAAGTGCGACCGCTTACAGTTTTGCCTGGAAAGCACAAAGATTTGCAGATAACTTTTTTTATTCTGAGATTATCCTGTTTTATCCTGCGGTAGTCTGTTATTTTATTTTAAACAGAAAGGTTGATTTTTTAAAAGTATGGCTGTTCAGCGAATTTATAGGGATAGTGATATTGGGAATGTATGACAGGTGCCACTTCAAAGAACTTTTACCGGCAATGTCATTAATGGGGGCTTATACAGTTAATTTCCTCGTCGAAAACTATCGTGCTCCATTAAAGCAGATTATGCTGGGTTTATGGATAGTGTTTTTTCCGAAAACCTTTGAGCCATTACTGGCGGCTAAAAAATTCTTCAGTTCAAAAAGCAGTCATCGAATAAATAATAATAGCAAAGCTGTTTTTGAAAGCGAGGATTTTAAAAAGCTGCTTGGATTATGGATTCGTTCGAAAACGCTTACCATCGAAAAGGTATATGTTGCGGGATATGGAGCTCAAATACAAGCCTATTCGGAACGTATATCTGTGAGCCGTTATTTTAACGTAACTCAAACGCCATATGCCAAGAAGCGTTTGTTTTCAGATCTTTCAACTAACAAACCTTCCATGATAGTGATTCCATTATCTGAAAGTTATTCTAATGTTGTAGATGCAGATATTCGTCTTTTCGTAAATGAACTTGCTTTGAGAAATTATAGTCTGGATACCTGTATGTATAACTATAATATTTTCAGATATAATTTAAATAAACCTTAAAAATTCAAATAAAGGATTGGTTCAGATATGCAAGTATGAAAAAAATTCTGATCACTCATTCTTATTTCCTTCGATTTGATCCCAAACAATGGGAAACGGGAAAGCCTTACGCCCCTTTGGGAACCCTGTATGCAGTTTCATTTCTGAAAAAGCATGGCTTTCCTGTTTCGTTTATGGACACCATGTTTGCTAAGGGACCCGAAGTGATCATTCATGCTTTAGAAAGAGAAAAACCCGATATGCTGGTTATCTACGATGACGGGTTTAATTACCTGACGAAAATGTGCCTTCAGAATATGCGGGATGCAGCGTTTGAGATGATCCGGTACGCAAAAGATAAAGGATGTACTGTGATTGTTTCCAGCTCCGATTCAACGGACAGATTTGAGATGTATATCAATGCTGGAGCAGATTTTATTTTACTGGGCGAGGCGGAAATTACATTGCTGGAACTGACCATGGAACATTCGAGTGATTTCCCGGATTATGATAAAATTGGAGGACTTGCATTTAAGCGCGGCGATCAGATAGTAAAGACAAAGAGTCGCAATGTTTTAAAGGACCTTGATTCCATACCTTTTCCAGCCTGGGAAGATATAGATATGAAACCTTATCGTGAAATGTGGTTAAAAAGTGCAGGTTATTTTTCAATGAATATGGGTACCACAAGAGGTTGTCCGTTTAAATGCAACTGGTGTGCAAAACCTATTTATGGGAACCGTTATAATTCCAGAAGTCCGCAAAATGTGGTTGGCGAATTAATAATGTTAAAACATAAGTTCGGGTTTGACCATATCTGGTTCTGCGATGATATTTTTGGTCTTAAACCGGGCTGGGTAAAGGAATTTGCAGATTTGATAGAAAAAAGCGAATTGAATTTTAAATTTAAAATGCAGGGGAGGGTAGATTTGCTTTTGCAGGAGAATAATATAAGGGACCTTCAAAGAGCAGGATGTGAGAATATTTGGATGGGAGCAGAGAGCGGATCTCAAAGGATTCTCGATGCTATGGATAAGGGAACTACTGTTGAACAAATTTATGAAGCCACTCATTTGTTAAAGCGCTGTGGCATTAAACCCTCATTTTTCATACAATTTGGTTATTTGAATGAAGAAAAGGAAGACATAGAAAAGACAATTTCAATGATCAATGAATTGCTGCCTCATGAAATCGGGATCTCCGTTTCTTATCCTTTACCAGGCACGGTGTTTTTTGAAAAAGTTAAAAACCAGCTGGGTAATAAAACGAATTGGAAAGATTCGGATGAATTAGCCTTGATGTTTAATAACACGTTTCAACCGGCTTTTTATAAACAACTACACCGATATGTGCATAAGAGTTACAGAAAACATCTTGCATATGAAAATATCAGGCAAATGATTAGCAGGCCTGTTAAAATAAATTCTTTCAGGATAAAAAGAGCGCTTTCAGCGTTATATTATTTGCCTGCTGCTTTTATAGATAAGCTAAGACTCCGCAGATTGGAAAAACCAGTACATGGATAATCAGGTTAATTATTATAACGAACAATCGGCTGCAGCTGCATTTAACGGTCAGTCAGTTGTTTTTGATGAATTATATTCAAAGAACAGTATTATCAAGTATAAGCGCGAAAGAGTCAGAGATCATCTGGTCAAATATTTGAAACCGGAGAGTAATATTCTCGAATTAAATGCGGGTACCGGAGAAGATGCAATTTTTCTGGCTCAGAAGGGGCATCATGTTCACGCGACTGATATTTCCTCCGGAATGCAGAAAATATTAACTGAAAAGCTTTCCCGTCAGGAAGTAAATGGTAAGGTTACGAATGAGATTTGTTCTTTTACTGACTTGAATGCATTAAAGAATAGAGGGCCATACGACGTAATATTTTCAAACTTTGCTGGATTGAATTGCACCGGGGATCTTGATCATGTACTTGGCGGATTCGATACTTTGCTCAAGCCGGAAGGAATTGTAGTTTTAGTGATACTTCCTGGCTTTTGTTTATGGGAAACCCTGCTCCTGCTAAAAGGAAAGTTCAAAACGGCTACCCGTCGATTTTTTAGTTCAAGTGGCAGAAGTGCAAATATTGAAGGTGTTTCAATAACCTGCTGGTATTATTCTCCGGATTTTGTGATCCGTGGTATGAAAGACAAATTTAATTTAATAGGCATCGAAGGTTTATGCACCATAGTGCCACCATCCTATATGGAAAAATTTCCGGAAAACCACCCAGGGTTATATTCATATCTATGTAAAATCGAGAACAGGTATAAAAGCAAATGGCCCTGGAAAAATATCGGTGATTATTATATTATTTCTTTCAGGAAGAAAATATGATTTGCATCTTCTCAATAAGATCTGGAATGTTCATATAGTTTGAAGATTTCGCTCAGATGATTATCATACCGTTGTAATAATTTTTTCTGAAATGTATCCGGATTAGGTTTTGAGAAATGCCTTCCGATGTGCATGCTCATTAAAATGCCCTTACCGTTCGTTTTATTGGATCTTGTTTTTGAATTCCAGCTTTTTGATGTAAGTTTCATCAGGTAAATATCAAGGGAATTTCCAAACCTGTTGTTTAATAACTTTTCAACTAAATATTTAAACCAGGTCTTTTTTATATCCCTGGCCGGAGTGATATACATGTATTTGTTGGGGAAATATGATTTGGCCCAGGTATTTTCTTTGAAAAAGGAATCAAATATTTTGCAACCGCACATAGGCATTATAGTTGCAATTTCTGTTGCAGTGTAAATATTTTTTTCCAGTATTCCAAGTTCTTCTTCGTCGATGAAATAATTCATACAAAAAAGATCCTGCATATCGAATAAATAAGTGATCTTTTTAAATATATGCAAAAAAGTCCTTGCTATCCACAAACGATTTGCTGATGTGATTATGAAAAAATCAATATCTGTATTTTCATCGGCAAAATTTTTCGAAAGAGAACCGGATACTGCAATACCTCTGACGAATGGGAAGGCAGACAGGAGGGATGCAGCCTTATCAGCTTTTCTGAGCATGATTTTGGCTTTCTCATTTCCCTTATAACGTCTTGCCGCGAGTGAATAATTATTGTTCAGACTATAAAATTCTCCAATTTTGAAGATGATGAATTCGTTCAGGAGTTCCTGTAATCCAAGCTCGAACTCATGAAAATCGTCGCAGTGACCAAGGAAAATGAATATTTCACTTTTCCTCAGGGGGTAATCGAACATATTGAAATAAGCAAGTGTAGCCAGAATATCTTTTTTAATACTATAATATTTCATTGGTATGCTTATAATATATTGAACAATTAAGCAGGCGTCGAAAATTCGTTCAACAGGTTTAGTCATCATAGTTTGGATCATGTATCCGGCCTTCCTCCCGCCCTAATAAGAAATGGAAAGAAAAATGCATATATAAAAATTCCTTTATTCACATCCAACAGATCTTCGGAAAAAGAAACCACCATTATTAATGTCAAAAAACTAAGAAGCATTAAGTCCTTTTTTTTGATTGCCTGCCATAAGCCCCACACAATGGTTGCCAGGTAGATCGCCAGGCCAATTAATCCCGAGTTGATTGTAAAACTGAGATATTGATTATGGGCGTTCAGGGAAAGCAGATATGAGCCATACATTTTTCTTTCAAAATAGATGTTTCGTAGTAAAGGAATTTCCGAGCCTGTGCCGGTTCCAATTACGGGTGATTGTTTTATTAGATCCCATGCTGCATGCCACCTGTCTGCGCGCCCGTATTTTTCAACTACTGCACTGTTCTCGGATAAGTCATTTTTAAGTGTCTCAAGAAATCTGAACCTGAATACCTGAAATGATAATATGAAATTTATAAGAAGAACAGAACTTACCAGAGAAATGAAAAGATATTGATGGCGTTTTATTTTACTGATTAAAAACCATGGGAAACCAATAATAATAATTATTAATAAAGTAATGAAAGCAGATTTCGAGCTTAATTGGATTAATCCTGCAAGCAGTATCAGAGAACAGGAAATAAAATATATTCTTTTAAATTTAGCTTGAGGATAAAAGAGTTGATATAGTGAATAAATTATGCATAATACAAGCAACATGGACAGGTATGTAGCATGCATATTAATAGGCAAAGAAAAATTGTGATTGACAAATGTCGATGAAAAAATATTCTTCAGCGGCTGGTGGTAATATAACAATACATGGAAAGCATCGAAATATAAATAGAGCACCGTTAGAGTGCAAGATAAAGTAAGCCCCTGCAGAAGTTTTGATCGATACTTTGGAAGATCTAAAGAGGTAATAGCGAGGAGAAATGGGAACAGTAGTAAAGCGAGTTGATTTGAAATTACATTTAAACTGGCAGATACTGACGGAGAATAAATAACTGAAATCAGGCTAACAATAAAAACAGACTGAAGTATTAAAGTGTCTTTCTTAATATGCAATAAACTATTTTTATTTGTGAAAATTATCGTATGAATCAGGAAACTTACCAGGATTATCGAACTGTAGAAACTGTCGAATGGCAGTACCATCAGGAAAAAAAGTAAGTGATAGTAACTTATCTTGTTTTCAATACTATCTTTTATATAAAATACTTCCTTCATGTTTTAATGGATAATATTCCTGTTTTGCATTGTAACAGGTAAGGAAATAATTCTCGTATTGATTTATAATCTGTTCCCAGTCGAATTCGTTTGCAATAGTGGAATAATTATTGTCAATGTGTTTTTCATTTGCATAGCAATTAGAATTGATAAGAATACTTACGTCTTTTGCATCTGAGAAGAGAAGCGCGTTCCCTCTAATAATGGATTTATTAAATGCATTATCATGAATGGCAAGGGGAGCCCTGGTGGCCATCGCATCCAGCAGGGAAGGATTGGTCCCACCCACGCTATGTCCGTGGAAATACAATTTGCAAAAGCGGGTGATGCTTTTTACTTTGGCTTCATCGAATATTGCTCCAAGGAAGATTATGCGGTTTTCATTTTTGTATTTGGCAATGAGGTGTTTCCCGTAGCTGTTACCTGCATTTCCTATTATTACAAATTTTGAAGTTGAATCCGATAAACAATATCCATCAAGTATCATTTCAATATTGTTCTCCGGTTCCATTCTGGCCATTAATAAAAAGTATTGGTATTTAACCAGGCTAAATTCTTTTAAGGGATTTTCATCTGTAGCCGGATCAAGGTTTGCGCCATATGCGATATATTTACTTTTGATGTTATATTTCCTGTCTAGATATTCTTTGATCACCGGGGAATCGGCGACATGAAATTTGCTCGAATGAACGGCTAATTTTTCTGCAAATTTTAGAAACCACTGTACCGGTTTTGAGTACTTGGTACGCTTCCATTCCAGCCCATCCATGTTGGTAATAACTATTGACCTTGGCGGATAAAGAAATCCCCAGACGGAACTGCTGGTATATCCCAGCATTAATATTATATCATAATTCTTTTTCCGGGAATCCATTATGCAATTGAAATCGTACACAAATTGACCCGGAACTCCAATCAGGTGTTCAGGATCCAGACAATGAATAATACGTACTCCATACCATTCATTTCCCTGGAACGGATGTTTACTTGAATTGTACACAGTAACATCGTGACCTTTTTCAACAAGACCCCGGGAAAGGTAACCGGCAATGTGTTCGAATCCGCCATAGTGATTTGGCACTCCTCTTGTTCCCAGAATAGCAATTTTTAATCCCATGTTTTGTAAATTATATTTTTATAACCTTTAGCCGTCTGATGACTCGCTTTCTGCCATGTATATTGAGTTGCAATTTTCATTTGTAACGCTTTGTCGAAAGGCATTGAACTAGCTTTTTCAACTGCGGCGTAAATACTTTCCGGGGAGGCAGGAGAACAATATATAGCATGGCTGCCAAAATATTCCTTTGTATCACCTTTATCTGTAATTACGAGATTGCATCCCATAGCCGCCGCTTCCAGTGAACTTAGGCCTGTCGTCTCAAACCAGCTGGGTAAAACGTGAACTTTCGCTTTTTGATAATATGCCACAAGTTCTTCCTGCGGAATATGGTTTATAAATTGGATATTACCTGCTGCCAGTTTCCGGCACATTTGATAATAAGAAACTTGATTTGGCGCTGGGGTGCCTATTATTATAAGTTGATAGCTTGTATTATTCAGGGCTCTGATAAGATTTATCTGGTTTTTAATTCCCTCAATTCTTGCAATGCAAAGAACAAGTTTGGGATCTTTTTTTATTTCACTTTCGAACCTGAACAGATCATGGTCAACCGCATTTGGAACAATGATATAGTTCGTGTTGCAGTCATATAATTCCCTGATCCTATTATATTCTGAAATGGAATTTGGCAGAATCAGTTCGGCTTTTTTTATTATTTCACTCATCGATTTTTTCTGACCATTCCATGTATATGATAAACCCGGCATTTTATCTTTTCCCAATAACCAGCGGGAAATGACTTTCAGGTATTCAATGGTATCGCCGGATAAATAACGGAATAGAAGACCTGTGAATCCTTTCCGGTGGTATTTATCGTATTCGCTATAGTTTGTCAAAATGGTTGAAATAACGAAAGGAAGATTCGTTTTTTTTATATGGTGTAATATATCCGCCGGTCTTGTAATATTGAAAAAATGCAGCAAACTGTAATTATTATAATTAATCCTTTCGTTTGAGAGCCTGATATCAACAGAAATCCCCTGACAATCCAGCGATCTGGCGGTTGCTATGGCCTGAATAGTGTCGCCACCCCTGACGGAGTATAAAGTTGATCTTACTATCATGGCTACTTTAATCATTTTGCCGAGTCAAATATTGAATACAGATTATAAATAACGTTTTTAGGCAGATAAGAAATAAACAATAACAGGTAATCTTTTATATCAAATGCATTTAATGTAATTGCTTTTTTCATGTTAGTCCTGGCTTTTAAAGGGTCATAATTATTCCAAAGGAATTTTTTAGCAAGCAGACTATAATAAGCGCCTTCCTTATTCTTTGAACTGTTTTGATTGCTGATGATTGCCATCAACCGGTCGCCATCTTCGCTGTTTATATTTTTTTCTAAAAGTGCTTTATTTTTTATCCGGTGGAATTCTTTTGATCGTTTTCTTTCGTCCATTGTGAGAGATCCGGGATTTAACCTGACACTAATCAGTGGCTCACGCATATTGTACATTTTTCCCATACCCTTTGCCTGAAGCCAGAGGAGATGATCCTCAAAACTGTGTGCATTTTTATTATATCCTATGCGCGATATCAGGTCCTTTTTATAGATTACGCTTGCATGAATGAAGGGGCATAGATTATAGTGAAGTTGTTGTATTTCGTCGTGAGTAGTGAATTGCGGAAGGTGTGTGAAAATATAATTCCCTGAATTATCTATATAATCTGCACCTGAACCTGCTATAATGCAGTCGGGATTTGAAATCATAAAACGATATTGTTTTTCAAGCCTGTTGGCAAAACAGATATCATCTGCGTCAAACCGGGCGATATAAGGCGCACGTGCATGTTTTAAACCATTATTGAGTGCGACTGCGACGCCCTGATTTTTCTGATCAATGACTACGATCCTTTCGTCTTTAAATGATTTTATCAATTCTCTGGTACGATCTGTTGAGCCGTCATTAATAATCAGAAATTCAAAATCCCGAAAACTTTGTACAAGCACAGATTGTATTGCATCGGAAATGAAATATTCTGCGTTAAAGCAAGGCATCATGACTGTTATCTTTGGTTCATCCATGCCCGGGCGGTTTTAAATGTTCTTTAATATCCAGGAACATCAGTAATTCAAAAAGTATTACAATTGATAGTTGCTCAAACCAATAATCAATCAAAAAAAAGCTAAGCAAAATCGTAAAAAGGGGTAATCCATAGGTTAGTAATTTCCTGCTTCTCCCAAAAAAACCAATATAATAAACGAAAAATGCGATGATTCCTATTAATCCATACTCGGTCAGCAACTGGTCATATACAGAGGCAGGGTTATGAATAATTGAATGAGATTCAGCAGGCTTCAAAAAGAAATGGGCATAAAGACTAAAATGATTATACAGGAAATCGCTATTCGAATAGATGAATGCAGGGGGAAAACTGCCGGCTATCTGTAAGCCGGTAGCTCTGTAAGCAAGTTTTGATGAAAAATTTCCAATTCCGTCCCCTGTTATAATTTTATTATGGTGTTCTCTCAGGAAACTATAGGATTGCTTGAAGGCCAGTGACTTTCCTGAACTCCCTTCAGGGATATTTAGATTTGTGAAAGCAGCCCGGGATCTGATATAAGTTAACAGAATTCTTTGAAATGAAGTGGTGTCTCTCGTCCATTGAAATGAAGGAGTATGAATTCTGTCTTTTGGAATTTCCAGTCTGCCAACCATTTTTTCTTCTTCTTTTTTTGTTTTGGCATCGAGACTGCTTAACCTTAAACGTTCCAGACTATCCAGGTATAACACAGCGATCTTTTCTTTTCTGCTTTCATCCGTAAGCAGACTGTCTGGCCTTTCCCTGATGGGAATGAGTTCTTGCGGAGAAGGAGAATCATCTTTCTTATGTAAAATGAATTTATTAATCGTTGACAGCAGATAGGTGTTATTTTGAGGGGAAAATTTGGAATAGAATAGTATCATGAGCATGATACAGATAGCTATGATGCTTTTTTGTTCCCTGTTACTTTTAAAAATGAAAATAGTGATAAGAACGATTATCAGACAGATATTACCGAAATTGCTGACTGTCAGGATCAGGGTAATAAGACTGGCAAGTACCAGGGCATATTTCTTTCGGTATAAAAAATAAATGGTCCCGAAACAGTTGATTACAGCGTTCGTTGTGGAAGTGTCATAACTGAGCCCTTTGATAAAGTCACCTGTATTTAGATAATATTTCTGATATTGACCCTGATATAAGTAAGGATTTCTGAATCCGATATCCCATAGTATAGCGGATAAATTAATAAGGGAGAATATTATATTTAGTATGAAAAATACCAGAATGGTATTGTGAAGAATCGTAATATCGGTTCGTTCAACAAAAAGCTTGATATGGTGTGCTGCCAATATACATGCAAGCCAGATCAATATTCCTGTAAGTATAACCAATACATAATTAGAGGAAAAATCAGGAAATAATAAAAAATCAAGAATGGCGATCCCTATTACTATTAAATAGAACAATGGCAGCCTTGAATTCTTTATGTTAAAACCAAATTTTAAATCAGGTTGCATGAAACAAATAAATACCAGTGCAAGAACTTTAACTACCAGCTTAACGTCCATTATCAGGATCAGAAAAACCAGAAGTTTCCACTCTATTTTAAATCCTGGTTTTTTAGAGAAAATTACACCCTGGCTGGTGTTCATTAATTGAAGTTTTATACCTGTTAAGTGAAAATTGACCAGTATAGCATGGTTCCTGGCAGGCATATTCCGGAGTCCTGCGATCCCCTACAATGAGGGTACGTTATTGAGGTATTTGGGTTGCGTTATTGCACCAATTATTGATATAATGATTGTAATGTTTTCCAGTTGTTTGGATGAACCTGTTTTGAGGCAAAAACGATAGCGATATAAACGCAAAGGGCTATGAAAATCCTGCTTATTGGCTGCGTCGTATAAGAATACGTAATAATGGCGGAAAAAGCAGCAGCAAATGGCCATAATAGCAATAAATACCCCCTGTTTTTCGGGAATGCCATTGACTTTTGTCGCATATACAAAATGAATTGGGCAAACGACGTAATAAAGAAAGCAATCGCCGCACCTTCATTTTTAAAAATTGGAATTAAAATGCTGCAGGAAATGATATTTACTGTAAATGAAGCCGCCATTACAAAAAAGATTTGCTTAAAGTTTCCCTTTGCAAAATTGATTGTCCACAAATAATTGGTAAGGTACAACAGTGGCATGCTAAGAGAAAATAAAAAGATGGTTTCAGCATTTACCCTTCCATACTTACCATCTGATATAAAATCTATTACAGGGACCCAGCAAACATTCAATAACAATGCGATAAAGGAGGCTATAATAATCTGCCACTCCAGAAAAAAGAATATATTATTAATATTTTCTGATGTTTTATGCAACCGTGTAAATAATGGAATCATAATTGGTGCTATAACCAGCAAGGGTAAGGTAGAGACTTCAAAGATTTTATATGCAAAACTATACTCAGCCAGTTTACTGCTGGAAATAATTATCCCTATAAGTATCCAGTCAAACCTTCCCATAATTGCTGTGAACAGTATTACACCGGTTTGAGGGAGAGATTCTTTTAATAAAAGGATCTGTCTTCGTTTATTCCAGCGAAACTTAAAAGAGGATTGCAAGAGTGGTCTGCCAATGATGATACTTATTATCAATTCTGATAAATCTCCCGAAATAAATATAACCAGCACACTTGTAACAGTCATATGATGTGTCAATAATGTAATGATGACCGCCAAACCCCGGACAATGTTCGAAATTATAGACATCAGGAAAAGCTCCCTGAATTTTTCCAATCCTGCGGCTAATTGTTTAAAGGGGGTGGAAAGAAAGATACATAGCTTGCCAAGACCAATAAATAAAAGAAGTGTTTGTTCTGATATATAATTGGGGAAGATTAAATAAAATAAGATAAGAGTGCAATAAAAAACTCCTCCACTGAAAATTACATGAAACAAATATGCGGCGAATACATTTTGCCTGTTATATCCCGCCGCAATTTTCTTTACCATAACCTGGTCAATACCAAAAGTTAAAACCCCAAATAAAGTCAGCAGGACTGCAAGAGACCAATTGATCTGTCCGAATATATTTTTATCCAGACCTTTTGAAAGCCCGTAAAAAATAGCAAGCCCGAATATCTGGTTAATAATTAATTGAAAAGTATTAAACGAAACGTTCCGGAAGAATCTGTTTTGAATCATTCAATCTTTCTTAACTGGTCCTTTTAAATGAATACGTAAACGGATTTAAAGGGTTGGGCAAAAGCCCGGCATACTTCAGTTTTTTCATCGGGTGTTTAGTTATGGCCATTCTGAGTAATCCCGGGAAGAATCTTTTGATCAATACACTATATTTTTCAATGGCTCCCACCAGGACTTCATATTTGCCTTTAGCAACAGCTTTAATGATCCCCCGGGCGCAGACTTCGGGCGAAATGCCTGCAGCAATAGAATCCTGCATTTTTCCATATAGGGTCCCATCTCCTTTCAATGCATTCAGGGTGATATTTGTTTTAACCAGTCCGGCAGTGACCATTGTAACTTTAATACCGTCACATTCATATTCGGCCCGTAATGATTCGAAGAATCCATGTAACGCATGCTTTGAAGCGGAGTAAACCCCCAGTTTTGGAATGCCGAATTTTCCGCTTAAGCTGCTGGTAACGACAAAACAACCTTGTTTTCTTGAACGCATACAGATTAACAACTCCCTGCTTAAAACCACATTACTAATAAAGTTTATGTTCATTACTTTCTGTACCATTGCAAGATCAGTGTTAATGATCATATCCCGAACAGCCATACCTGCATTTAAAAAAACATAGTCGATCCCATTAAATAAATTCCATGCTTTAAAAACAAAAACGGGAAGGCTTTCTGTTTCTTCCATATCACATTCCAGAATGGCGATTTTTTCAGGATTCCTGCAATTTGCTTTAACACTTTCCAGGTTTTCTCTGTTTCTTGCAGATAAAATCAGGGTGGCGCCCATGCCATTTAAAGATTGGGCCAGCGCTGCGCCGATTCCGCTGGAAGCTCCTGTTATCAGGCAGACTTTATTATTGAATTTATTAATTTTCATAAAGAGGTTTTAAGAGGTTAATAGATATTTTACTGATTATCCCGATTTCATTCTCAGGTATGTTTACATATTTTCTTTTACCCGAAATAAATAAATAGAACCAATCCGAAATTTCACGCCACATTACTTTTTTAGAAGGCATGAAATACTGAAAGAAAAACCAACGTATGATCCATGCAAGCCATCCTGTAAACTGAATACCATGTAGTTCTCCTATGCCCTTACCGATACCAAGACTGGCGCATTGCCCAAGTCCCTTATATGTAAAAGGTTTTAAAGACTGATTCAGAACGGCTCTTGCTATATTTTTTCCTGCATGTTCACCTTGTTTGACCGCCCATAGAGCATTCGAAGGACAGGGACTCATAGTTCCGGGATGCATAACCTGAACTGAATCTCCTGCACCCCAAATGCCACGATGATGATTTACCTGGAGAAAAGAATTTGTGATTATTCTTTTTTCTGAATCCCTTTCCATATTTTCAGTTCCGTCTAAAACCAGACGGGTTTGACCAATGGTTGAAATAATCATTTCACTTTCTATAAAACTGCCATCACTCAGATAAGCCCCCTTATCAGATATCCTGTTAATTTTCAATTGGTTCAGTACTTTAATTCCATACTGTAACAATGTCTTATCCGCATACTGTCGAATGCGTCTGAAATTTCTACCCAGGCCAGGCAATAGTTCTTCTTTACTATTTATTAAATAAATGGATGGACGTATATTACAAAGGCTGGGATATTGTTTTTTCAAAGCATTAATAAATTCAGCCAGGTTGGCTGCCACTTCAACTCCGGTGAATCCGCATCCTGCTATTACAAAGCGGAGAAGCTTTTGAGCTGTCTGACAGTCTGATTCTGCTGCCAGCCTTATGAGGTTATTAATTCTTGATTTTGTTTGATCATATGCATTTTGGGATTTGAGCTGATAAGCGTATTCAGAAAGTCCTACTATAGAATCGGAATCTGAAGATCCCATTCCTAATAATATCTGGTCGTAAGGAACGATACTTCCGGTTCCATTGTTCAAATCCACCCGTACATTCCGGCAGCGGGTATTTATACGAACAACTCTTCCTTTGATTATTTCAGCATATTTAAAAACTTCAGACAAAGGACTCATCCTGTTATGATCCCCAACGATTCCCATTAAGCTTTCAGCAGTCCAGCCATGAAAGAAATGAAAATCATCAGGGCATATTATCCTGATCTGAACCTTTCCCGCTATCATTTCAATCAGTAGTTCATTTACTATCGCCCGGTAGGCCCATACGGAAGCATATCCTCCTCCGATTAGTACGATTTGTGTGGTTCCGTTTTTCATGATTGAGCTATTTGATGTCAGAAATAATATCGAACTGCTTTCTGATATCAAATCTATTTCATGAGGAAAACGAATCATAATTGATCCGCGGGCCCGGTGAATCAGTATTGGTAAAGACTGCCTGGAGCTGGGTCAGGTATGGAGGATGAGCCCCTTTTTTGCAATTTGAAAGGAAGGTATACCTGATATCTGCAAAAACTGCAAATGAAAACTTTGGTTTAATTGAATAATGCCAAATATTCCGTTATATCATTTAATTGGGAATTTTTTGAACATCGCTGGCACAACCTGGTCAATAGTAGGGCGGATACCCTGCCTGTCTTTTTCATTGACCTTACCCTGGGCACTGCTGCGCCAGATAATTTTATTCTCTTTTGTATCAATCATGTCTATTACCAGTGAACCATCACGGAAAGTAGTGACTTTCATACTTCCCTGATAAAGATCCGGATTGTAATAAGCAGTGGAGTTTGGGACATAATAATACATATTGTATTGACCGGGAAGAGCTCCGGCATTTGATTGTGGTGCATAAACCGGTGGTGGTTCCTGTCCCACCTCATAGGTTTTGTTCAGGACAAGTGTATAAGTGAATAAACAATCAGGTTTTACGGTATCCAGCACCATTCCCCGTTTGCTTAGTTGTTGTATTACAGCTGCAGATAAGGCGCTTTCTACTTTTTGTTTGCTGGCCAGTTTGGTATAAGCTGTATCATTGGTATGTAGCCAGGCGTAAGTTTTATAATTTTTAAAATCCACCCCTTTTGTTTTTTCAGACTGGTAAAGATTGGCCGTTGGAGTATAACAGGATCCCAGGCAAATAATAACTGCAATTAAAAACAGGTGGATATTTTTCATAATTCAATTTAAGGTTCTTTATCGAAATATTGAGAAATACTCCAAGTTTATTGAACTGAAATTTCCTGAACTTCCATATTTAAACCCACTCCTAATCCTGTGGCTTTTTTCCATTCTCCCTGACTTGTAATCCTGTGCCAGGTTGCTGAACTCAGAAAACTGGCAGATAAAAAAATTGCTCCGTTTCCTGCTCCTGAATATGAACCCTCTATCCATTCAAGGGATAAAATTATATCTCCTTTCATTTCCAATTTATACGGGATCAGATTTACCGTGTATAACCCTTTTTGTTTTCCAACGGGGACAATTACATTCTTCTGCAAGATATTTTCAAATGGCGCTCCGTTTTTTAAATTATAAATATTCATTCTGAAAACGGCCGTATCCAGTCGGTTATCTGATATATTGAATGAGAATCTTTTTAAAATCACAGGATTTTTTCCAAGCTTGATTTTAACACCGATTTCTGTTCCCAGGAATTTTAAAGGCAGGCCAATACTTACAAATTTTGAAGTAGTAGTATTGCCTTTTGTTTTTAAACCTGATACTTTTTTTGAAATAATTACCTCTTTTAATTCAGAAAAACTTTCATTCAGGAAAATAACATTAGATTTCTTTTGATCTCTTAAATCCGAAATGGAAATAACCTGGCTCATGTATCCCGCCATAGAAAATTTAAGGCTATCTGACATCTGACCCTGATTTATATCTAGCTGAAAACTCCCATCCTTTTGGGAAACAGTTCCGGTATTTTTATTCGGAATTCCAATATTGACATATGATAAAACTTCATTTTTTTCTTTGTCTACAATTCTTCCCTTAATAGTAAATGCGATCTTTTTATTTTGGTCTACCGCAGGATATACAGAATCGCCTATATTTTGCTGGTAAATGGCAGATAACTGTTGTGATAACAGTTTGTTTTGATTTTTTAGATATTTATCAAAATATCCAAGTGTTAACTCATTTACCTGTTTGTAAAAAATCGCACTGCTATTCGTTAAATTCGTTTTTTCATATGCCAGGGAAGGAAGACAGGAAAAATCTTCATGAGTAGCTTTTGTAAAATGAATATACAATTCCTGATTATTCGTTAATGTATGAATATTGAAGATTGAATCCACATCCCGATCTTTTTGTTTAAACCCACTTTCAAAATAAGCATATGGTATCTTAATTTTATTGATTTGAAAGAAGGATGAATTCTTTAATTCGGTAAAGTCCTTGTCTTCATCTGTTGATTCACCATAGTAATGCATTTCTGATCCATCGAGAGATAATACAGCTTTTATATCCAGAGTCTTCATAGCCAGCATCAATGCAGCCAGTCCGCCCCAGCTATATCCAATTGAACCGATTTTTGTTGAATCAACATCCACCCTCGTTTTTAGTGATTTCAAAGTAAAGTAGCCATCATAAACCTGTTCAAGGAGATCGGCGGATTTTGTACTCATATTACCAGGATATCGTCCGACCGATGTAATGCAGGCAACAACATAACCATGACCAGCAAGCCATTCAAAAAGATTCAGGTTTTCATAACTCATTCCGTTATAAGCCGACATATATAAGATTAGTGGAAAGCGCTTCTGGATGGCGGCAGCGTTTTGATAACTGGATGTCTTGAGATGGGCAAGTTTTGAAGTGTCTCCGATATGTAAATTGATACATAAGTATTGTTCTAATTCTGTTGTGAGGCTTTTATAAACAGTATCATTCTGAAACCTGTTTGATCTTTGTTCCAAAAGGTTCAGGAATTCACCGTAGGGAATGGGAAGTTTATTCTCAATATTTATTGCGGGGTACCATATATCGATTTCAACTGGCCGGTAGTAGAATTTATCTGATTTTGATATTGCGGGTTTGTAAGTTCGGCTTGAATCTGTTGTTATAATGTTCTGATAACCGACATGATATAATATCGGATCATTTTCCTTGTTGATATTTTGTGTAAATGCATTTGTGCCGGATAATAATAGAAGTGAAATCAGCAGTCTGTGGTTCAAGTAGGTTGTTTGAAGTTTTAATTTATTATCTTTTAGGGTCGTATTGGAATTGTTCAATCATTTTAACCTAAGGTTATGATTTATCTTTGTTTTTTTATATCAAAATAGGAAGCGGTATGATTGTACAGGAATCGCAAACCGTTAAAGCCGAACTCTTCAGAAAGCAGCATCTTTCCGGAAAACTTTTGGTATTGCCTAATATCTGGGATTCACTTGGTGCCAGGTTGCTTGAACAGGTGGGCTATAAGTCGGTAGCGACAGCTAGTGTTGCAACTGCCCTTTCTAATGGATATTTAGACGGAGAAAAGATTCCATTTGATCAGTTGCTGAAAGTTGTACGCCAGATAACTTCGGCGGTTTCCTTACCGGTTACCGTGGATATAGAGCGTGGATTCGCAGATTCCATAGTACAATTGAAGGAAAATATACGAATGCTGATTGAAAATGGCGCGATTGGAATAAACATTGAGGATTCGCACGCTGATCATCAGGGATTATTTACTATTGATGAACAGTGCCGCAAGATTGAAGGGATACGTGAGGTAGGAATTCAATACGGAGTTCCTATTGTCATAAATGCGCGTACAGATATCTTCTTACAAAAGATCCAGGAAAATGCAATGGAAAAAGCAATAAAAAGGGGTCTGGCTTTTAAAGCAGCAGGCGCCGACTGTTTCTATCCTATTGTTTTGAACAATTATGATGAAATCTCCCATATTATTTCGGCAGTAAAAATGCCTGTCAATGTTTTGCTTTCCAAACCCGTTTCGGACCTGGAAAGATTGGAAAAGATAGGAGTTGCAAGACTAAGCCTTGGGCCAAACTTATTAAATCATGCTTTAACAACCATGAAACTCATCATGGATGGCCTGCTTCGCTATGATTCAAATGCTTTCTTCAGTCGTGAATTATTGCCGCGGGAATTTTTGAATAGCCTGGCAGGAAATTAAATTTATTTTTTATTCAGTACGAAGATGTCCGGTTTCGATACGCAGGTGTCCCGACTCCGGCCAGGTGCTGAATTTTTTTGAGGATCCCTTACCGTTCAAATCTGTAATATCGGGAAAAAAACATAGTAATGGCAGAGACCAACAGGAGAATGGTTAATAAGGCAATCGTACCCGAGAGGACGAAGAAATATTCAATAAAGAAAATGCAAAGGATGATTTTAAGATAATCCTTCATCCTGAAAAATTGTATAAATAGCAGGCTATTTAAAAATAGCAATATGCTGTAGCTGATTAATATTAATGTGATGGCATCTTCAAAATGCAGGTAATGCGGTGTGAGAAAAACAATTGTAATAATCTCAGGAATTAACAATATAAAATATAGTATAGCATATTGTACAAATCTTTTGAAAAGTGAAATTGGGATCGTTCGGTAAAATGTAAGGTTTGTTTCTTCCATATCCCGTAACTGATGAACCAGAAGTCCATGCCCCAGTATTCCCATACTGAAGAAAATCATAATCATTCTAAGGTCATATTCAATCCGGGTCTGGTTTACAATCATCAGGAAAAGTACAGAGCAGCTGTATATTTTGATCCCTGTAAAAAGAAGTTTTTTATCAATTCCAATATAACGAATGAACAGGCTCCAGTAGGGAGTTTCACGGACTTTTAACGAAAATATTTTACTCATTGTCCAGGCCGGTTTGCCTGGATTTTGAATATAAAATAAATACCATCTTGCACTGATCAGACAGGTGACTACAATATAAAGTAGTATGAGCAGGCATTTTACATATTCATGCATGTAAAATCCTGCCGCAAATATAATACATGCATAAAGGATAATAGGCAATATCAGCAGAAACTGAATCCACAACAGCATCCGGTATAATCTTTTACTGTCAATAAGTGAAAGCACATTCAGGAAAGAGTAATCCGGGCGCTTCAGAATATTTATCACGAATTGTTCAGATTTCTTTGTATATAAAAACCAAATCAGAAGAACAAGGAGAAAAAAACCAGGATTCTTCATCATCCCCTTGATGAGGAAAAAATGGTAGTCGGTAAATTTTGCTCTGTCTAAAACGCTGACCACACCAAACATAATGGTGAATAGAAAGACAAAAAGACCGGCATGCTGCCGGTAGAAAGGTTTTACAAATGTTTTAATCAGTAATGTTCTGGTAATACTCATTCGATGAACTGTAATGATTGTTCGTTTATTAATATTTTATTTATCGCCAGTGAATATGATTTGAAAGGCTGGTGTGAGCTGAATATAAAGCAGGTTTTAAATTCTTTATTATATGCTCTGATCAGATCAGGCAAAATATGTACGGATCCTTCATCCAGGGTCGCTAAAGGTTCATCGAGCAGGATGAGTGATGGTTTGCCAATAAATGCCAGCAATAGCGATAATTTTTTTATCATTCCACTCGAGTAGGTTCCGACAGACATTGAAAGGAAACGGTGCATTTTAAAAAGATTCACAAGCATGTCCGTTTGAACATTGGCGGCTTTCCTGATATCCTGGTAAAAACTTACCAGTTCGAGGCCTGTAATAAAATCCGGATACAATGGCTCAGCCTCAGCAAAATTCACAAGACGGCGATAGGAAAGAGGTTTTTTGCGGAGATTAATCCCATCAAGCAATATATCACCCTTGAAAGGAATTAACCCTGCAAGCATACTAAGAAAAGTTGTTTTTCCGGAACCGTTTATTCCCTGTAACCAATAAATTTTCCTTTCCAGCCTGAGACTGCTAATTTCAAGAACCATCTGTTGGTCGTAGGTTTTGTATACATTAGCAAATTGTAGCATATGGAAATGACGTTAACCCCAATATATATTTGCTAATCCATTGCAAGCCATTTATTTATATGAATGGCATGTTATCAGTACTCAACGGTTGATGTGGGAACTTAACAAAATGCCATAAACAATAAATAGATATGTTTCATTACAAAGCCATGCTGACTTTATTCTTTATAATTTATAATTGTTTTTGGCAACCGCATATAGAGAGGAATATGCCTATAACAACGAAAGGAAGGGCTTATTATGTGAGTCCCAACGGCAACGATAAGAATGAGGGTACAAGGAAGGCGGCATTTCAATCCATCCAGCGGGTAAACAACCTTCACTTAAATCCGGGAGATTCCATACTGTTCGAAGGTAGCCAGCGATTTGCCGGTAGTTTGAAAATAGATTCACAAAATTCCGGCGACCAATTCCATCCGATAGTCATCAGCTCATACGGCAATGGCATGGCTTCCATCCTGGGCGAGAATGGATCTGCGATAATTATTCAAAAATCAAGCTGGTTGAAATTAAATCTATTGGCACTCTTCGGCTCGGGAAGAAAAAAAGGAAACTCACGTGACGGACTTCTCATCCAGAATAGCAGTCATATATCGGCAAATACAATTATTATTTCAGGTTTTCAGAAATCCGGATTACTCATCAGTTCATCTTCAGATATTTCTGTAAGAAATATTTTTGCTCACGAAAATGGCGCTGCGGGAATTTCTGTTGAAGGTATTTATGGAATTAAAAAATCTAACCATAATATTTATATAGCTCATTGCAGAGTTGAAAATAATCCGGGCGACCCTTCCAATCTAACCAATCACAGCGGGAATGGTATTGTAGTAGGTAGCTGTTCAAAAGTACTCATCGAATATTGTACGGCAACCAATAACGGATGGGACATGCCCCGTATTGGAAATGGTCCTGTAGGAATTTGGGCCTATGAAGCTGATAGTGTTATTATTCAGCATTGTCTTTCTTATCGGAATAAAACATCGGTAGGTGCTGCCGACGGCGGGGGATTTGATCTGGATGGCGGTGTTACCCATTCCATTGTTCAATACTGTTTATCTTTTGAAAACCAGGGTGCGGGTTATTGCATCTTCCAATATTTATATGCAAGTCCTTGGCATGACAATATTTTCAGGTTTAATATCAGTATTAATGATGGCTCCGTGTCTGATGCAGGAGCTGGTTTATATATCTGGAACAGTTCGCGCGACTCGAACCAGTTTTACAATAGCCTGGTTTATAATAATTCAATATATAATTCGAAAGTAGCCGCTATCTGTTTTTCTGAATTGAGCAAAAGAAAGGGATTCGCATTTTATAATAATATTTTTGTCGGAAAGGATAGTCTTGTGAAAGGTTATATTGACAATGATACATTTATTGGAAATGACTGGTGGAGTTTGTCGGGGCGAACCGGTAAAGAAATGATTTCCGGGAAATCAACAGAACGCAATGTGAATCCGAAATTTAAAGAACGTGGGATGACTAATTTTATATCAGCTGAAGGGTTTGAATCATATAAATGCTTTAAGATATCATCAAAATCTCCACTTCGGAATAATGGTATTGATTTATTTAACCTGTATGGAATAAATAACGGCGGATTGGATTTTAATTCAGGAAAACCGCCAGCCAAAGGAATTGGCGCCAGCTTTTGAAAAAAACTGTATGCAAAAATTCATTGTTATTATATTTTCTCTTTGTTTCCTGTATAAACCCATAAGTAGCCAGGACATTAAAAAAGAAAATTTGTTGGGTGAGCCATGGAATGACAATGATGGAAATTTTATCAATGCTCACGGTGCCGGTATACTGCATTTTGGAGACGTATATTATATGTTTGGCGAGATTAAAAAAGGCAGAACCCGATTGGTTCCAGGTCAAAACTGGGAAGATTATCGCGTACCGGCGGGCGGAATTTCCTGTTATTCATCTAAAGATTTGCTTACATGGAAATTTGAAGGAGTTGCATTAGCATCCGTGACAGGAGATAGTTTGAGCGATCTGGATACCGGCAGGGTCATCGAAAGGCCAAAAGTTATTTTCAATGAGGTGACAAAGAAGTTTGTTATGTGGATACACATTGATAAAGAAGATTATAGTTATGCACGCACTGGTGTTGCGGTCAGTGAAAAGCCGGAAGGTCCTTATAAGTACCTCGGAAGTTTTCGACCCAACAGTCAGGAGTCGAGAGATATGACCATTTTTAAGGATGAAGATGGCAAAGCATATCTGATATATGCGTCAGAAAATAACAATACAATGCATGTCTGCCAGTTATCTGACGATTACCTATCTCCACTAAATAATTTTACACGTATTTTAATTGATCAGCGAAGAGAAGCGCCGGCTATTTTTAAACACAAAGGGAAATATTATCTGATAACTTCTCTGTGCAGCGGGTGGAGTCCAAATGCTGCTTTGAATTCCATTGCAGATAGTATGACAGGCAAATGGGAGAATATGGGAAATCCCTGTATCGGTCCAGGGGCTGAAACAACGTTTGAAGCGCAAAGCAGCTTTGTGTTACCGGTAAAAGGGGAAACTGATTCATATATTTTTCTTGCGGATAAATGGAACAAAACAGACCTGCCTGATTCAAGGTATTTATGGTTGCCGCTTCATATTTCAGATAATAAAGTGGAAATAAAAAATAATTGGCAAGATGGGGTTTATCATTGGAAAACAAACAACGAACTTATAATAGATAGCATCGGGGTATTACCATATACCATTCTTCAATATACTGTGAACATTAAGGTCAACGATTCAGTCTTGAAGGGGCATACATATATAAAATTCTATGACAAATCAAACCGTGAATTACTTGCCTACAAGACTAATCCCATTTCATCTCAAACTTTTGTGGAGTCAGGAATCTATACAGAAGCTCCTCCATATACTAAGTATGCAAAAATTGGTATTGCTTCAGATTCATTGAATTCGGGAAGTCTATATGCAGATAGTTTAAGAGTACAATTGAATATTGGCGAACCACCTGAAAAGCATTTGCCTGAATGTAATCTGGATGAATACATGAAATATTTTTGGAATTCTGATACCATTTATAATGAAACAATATTAATGTATTCAAAATCGGGTATGCCGGCAGTGGGGAAACTGCTTTTTAAACCCGATCATATCATTTCAGTAAAGAGCTATGATCTTAAAAGCCAATTCCATATTGGAAAGGATTATTTCGTTCAGGGTAATTCGATCATTAGATCCGCCCATTCAAAAATGACATTCCGTACTGATTCCTCTTTTAATCTTCACCAGGATCTTGCCTGGTATAATTTGCAATCGCAATGGATTGTGGTAACCTATACTCATCACGATAAATGGGCTGGTCCAATACCTTTTTTTAAGGGTGACCGGTTGCCCTTACTCATGACAAAACTCAAAGCTAAATTACCTGTTAAGATAATCGGATATGGTATGAGCATTACCAGGGGACAGGATGTTAGCAGCTATGTTAATTTGAGCCCATATATGCCAACATATCTGGATTTATTTGTCCGACAGTTGGGGAAAAATTATAACCATCATAAGATTGAATTGGTAAATGCCGGACTACCCGGGGCATTAGTAAGCTGGGGCGCCACATATGCTGAAAAATATATAAACCCCATTCATCCCGATCTTGTTATCATTGACTTCGGAATGAACGATTTCTGGAGGTATACTCCTGAGGAATACAAAGGATATATTCAAACCATTATAAATAAAGTGAAAACTGAAAATCCAAAAACAGAATTTCTTTTAATATCAAATATGGATTTTGATCCATCTTATATACTCGATACAGATAAGTTTAAATCTTTTTATACTGCCAATATGAAAGGATTCAATAAAATTTTGCAGCAACTGGAATCTTCTGGTATCGTTAACCTGGATATGACAACCTTAAGTGATACAATCTATCTTCGAAAGAAGGCCAAAGATTGCATTTCTAACCCACTTCATCCCAACGATTATCTGGCAAGATGGTATGCTCAGTCTCTCACGGCAATTCTTTCCAGATAATTCCAAACCTTCTATTATAATTTGATGCGTTTTCCTTCTTTTGCTGATTCAAGTGCGGCATTTAATATACGAACGACAATCAGGTTATTTTCCAGGGAAGATAAATCATGACCCGGATCCAGTTTGCCGCTGAGTACATCTGATAAATATTGAATATTATTTGTGTAATCCGCTGTTTTTGACGGAACATTCTCATATATATCCTTATCTCTTCGCTGAAGTGTATTTCCATTGAGTGCATGCAGATATCCTTTTGTGCCGAATACTTCAAAGTCCTTGATACCGAATGGCCAGTCCCAGGAAGCTTCGATGATGCCTGTAGCGTCTGGATATTCAAGCAATATTGTCGCATCATCTTCGACTTTTGAATATACAGCTGGTTTAAGGTGATGGGTAACCGCTGTTACTGCAACGGGTTCTTTTCCATTCATCAGCCATACCATCAGGTTGGCACCATAACAACCGAAGTCCATAAGAGCTCCTCCTCCATTCTTTATGGGATCTGTAAGCCAGTTCAGAAAATCCGGACTGCACCCTATTTCCACGGGACCCTGATGGCCATCGTGCACGGTCATTTTTCTTACTTCACCAATTGAATGCTGTGCATTAACCAGGGTATAAATCTGCTGATTACTATTATACCAGGTGGTTTCATAATTTGTTAAAACATGAATATGAAACTGCTTTGCAAGTGCCGCCATACGTTCTGCATCTTTTACCGTAGTGGCCAGTGGTTTTTCAACCATTACAGAGATTCTTTTCGGGGCACAAATTTCAATTACACCGATATGATCAGAAATAGGAGTATAAGCTAAAACTACATCGGGTTTTGTGTGAGCCAGAAGGGATTCAAGATTTTTGAAGAAAAGGGAATCGGGTAATTGATAGTCCTTTTTATATCGCATCACAAGTTGTTCATCTGCTTCAGCAATACCAGCTATGATTACTTCTCCTTTTTTATACTGGTTAAGAATTCCATGCACGTGGTCGTGGGCAAGACCTGCAACGCCAACGCGCAGGATTTTTTGTGCAGTACTGCTGTAAGCTGTTAAGAGGAGGGCGAAAATAGCTACGATAAAGAATCCCGGTCTTGATTTTTTCATTGCAATCATTTTGAATACTAAATGTAAGTATTACCAGCTTTTTTCCATTTAATTTTGAAGAATCCTTTCAATTGGCTAAATCATGTACCTCTTATGCAGATGATTTATCTTTAGTTCCAGTTCACTATAATCATATGAGATTGGTAAAGAACCACCATACAAATTTCTTCTGCGCACTGGTATTGATTTCCACGATTTGCGTCTCTTCGGAAACCTCTGCACAACATACGGGGAAACCTGATTCGGTTATTTTTAAAAAGATCATATTAACCCGTGATTTTATTTCAGAAGGTGTTGCAACAGGTGATGTGAATCATGACGGCATGATGGATATTATGGCTGGCTCATTTTGGTTTGAAGCGCCTGAATGGAAAAAACATGAAATAGTAAGGGGAATTAGTTTTTCTCCGGATACGGCTTTCAGCAATTCATTTTTGGATTTTAGTTTGGATGTAAATCAGGATGGCTGGATAGATCTCATAAGGGTTGGTTTTCCCGGGAAAGAAATTGTATGGTATGAAAACCCGAAAAATAAGCCGGGTTATTGGGTAATGCATACCATTTACAATCATATCGGCAATGAATCCCCGGCATTTGTTGATATAGATGGTGACGGCAGGCCGGATATTTTATGTAATGATCCTGTAGAGAAAAAAATCGTTTGGTTTAAATCTCCTTCTGTTAAAGGAGATACCATTTGGAAGAAATACATAATCAGCAATGATACGGATCTGGCGACCAATGTTTACACTCATGGCCTGGGGTGGGGAGATATTAATCAGGATGGACACCCCGATGTTATCATCACGAAGGGATGGTGGGAATCTCCGAAGGATGTTACACAATCAGATTGGTTATTTCATCCTGCGAATCTGGGGGATGACTGTTCCCAAATGTATTCTCTGGATCTGGACGGGGACGGGGATTCAGATGTGATCAGTGCATCTGCACATAATTATGGTATATGGTGGTATGAACAAGTGAAGGATGAAAAAGGAATAATTAATTTTAAAAAGCACGAAATCAGCAGGGCATTTTCTGAATCGCATGGATTTGCTTTGGCAGATATCAATGGCGACGGATATCCCGACCTGGTTACAGGGAAAAGATATTTCGCTCATAATGGAAAGGATCCGGGTGCTTTTGAACCTTCCGTATTATATTGGTTCGAGTACAGACCAGGTAAATCACCGGAATGGATTCCTCATTACATGGATGATAATTCAGGAGTAGGATTACAGGTTGTTGTAAAAGATATCAACCAGGATGGCTTGCCTGATATTGTTGTTGCAAATAAGAAAGGAGTCTTTATTTTTGAGAGAGTAAAAAAGTAAATATAGCCGGATAAATAATTTCCTTCATGAAAAAATTCACTGGTTTTCTGCTCCTGCAGTTTTCTATTTTTTCTTTTGCATTTTCCCAATCTTCAATAACACCAACTCAAAAAGACAGATTGGTTGATGGTCATCCTGCCTGGATAATTCGGGGGAATATCTATGAAGTAAATATCCGTCAATATACGCCAGAGGGAACGCTGAAGGCATTTGCAAAACACCTGGACCGGTTGAAAGCGATGGGCGTACAAACGCTTTGGTTTATGCCCTTGAATCCGATCAGTAAGGTTGACCGAAAAGGAAGCCTGGGAAGTTATTATGCAGTATCTGATTATACTTCTGTAAACCCTGAGTTCGGAACCATGAAGGATTGGATTGATTTGGTAAATGAAATCCATGGGAAAGGAATGAAAGTCATTATCGACTGGGTTCCGAATCATACGGGCGCCGATAATCACTGGCTTATTGAACATCCGGATTTTTTTGTGAAGGACAGCACCGGGAAAGCAGCCATTGCAAAGGATTGGTCCGATACAAGACAGCTGGATTACAATAATCCTGTAATGGAAGACAGTATGATTGCTGCAATGAAATTCTGGTTGCTTAATTCAAATATCGACGGGTTTCGCTGTGATGTGGCCTGGAACGTACCAGGATCTTTCTGGCGCAAATGCATTTCTCAGTTAAGGGATATAAAAAATGTATTTATGCTGGCAGAAGGAGATAATGCTTACCTGCCTGAATCGGGATTTGATGCTGTTTATCCCTGGAGCATGTTTCATAAAATGGAAGAAGTGGCGAAGGGAGAAAGACCTGCTATTGCTTTGGATAGTGTATTAAAAATAAATGTATCGACCTATCCTGCCAATACAATTCAAATGTATTTCACCAGTAACCATGATGAGAACAGCTGGAATAAGGCAGACTATGGCAGTTTCCCTGGTAAAAGCCATGCACCTTTTGCTGTATTCACACAAACTATGGTAGGTGGAGTGCCACTTATATACAGCGGTCAGGAAGAACCAGTCCTGCGGCCTCTGCAGTTTTTCGAAAAAGATCCAATAGTATTTGGAAAATTCGGAAGGGCTAAATTTTATAAAACCCTTCTGGAACTTCGAAAAGCAAATCCGGCGCTTTCGACAAATGCGTCATTCCGTAAAATAAACACAGGTAATGAAAAAGCGATTTATGCTTTTGTACGTGAAAAGGGGACACATAAAGTATTGGTTATCCTGAATCTTTCAGATAAAGAACAAAACATTTCAATCAAGGATAAAACTCTTTTGGGAAATCCTTACAATGTTTTAATCGGCAAAAAAGAATCTTTAACCGATAAACCACGGAAAATAGAAGCCTGGGGTTATATGATATACGACTATAAGCCTTAATACAGAAAGAATTTATAAATTATTTTTGTACACCGGTCATTTCTGATTTTTTCGATCCATAATCGAAACTTCTTTCAATATCCATCGTTATTTTGCTTCCTTCAAAATGGCAGGTGGTTATTTCATTATGCGGACTTTCTATATAACGCATTATCATTACCAGCGTCTGGTCGTCTTTCCAATAAAAACTGGAAGCCACTTTATATGGTGAAAGTAAGGCCCAGTTCTCCTGTGCGGCGGATACTAGTGAAGGCCCGGGTTTATTTGTTTGTCTGGCATCCCAGAATCCCGCTCCGTAATACAAAGTATAAGTATCTGCATTTGTATTTATAATAAACTGACAAATACTATCTCTTATATGTATAGAAACTGATTGAAAATGGTTATTATTCGGTTCCAGGATAAAATATTTATTCAGGTTCTTATTAGCTGTAAAAGCAGAAAAACTTCCGGCATTGGGTTTAATGGATAAGCCTGATAATTTTGCTTTTAAGGCAGATAATGCATTTTGATCTTCAGGGATTTTATTCTTTTTAATTGCAGGCAATAAATTATCCCAAACAAGATTTATTTCGTTTTGCATATCGGGGGTTTCAGCCTGAATAGCTATAACAACATCCTGGTCAGGCATTACTATAATAAACTGTCCGAAGGCGCCGTCAGCACGAAAAGCGTGGTGTCTGCACCGCCAAATCTGATAACAATAACCCTGTTCCCAGTCACTTGAATCTTTTTTA
>Ga0206912_1045_pt1 | contig 35905 bp, 34 predicted proteins | sample Alteio_BWOrgHeat_75_FD_152933 | JGI IMG/M metagenome (GOLD analysis project Ga0206912, IMG submission 152933) | Enriched cells from forest soil in Barre Woods Harvard Forest LTER site, Petersham, Massachusetts, United States -... | ecosystem: Environmental > Terrestrial > Soil > Temperate forest >... | reverse complement strand
GGGGTGGTGAAAGAGCGGGGTTTACTGTAACAGGCAAAATTAAGAGAAGCGACTGGGGCATAAATTTTGGATTGATGGAAGGGGGTGGTGCCATGCTGGCTGATGAAGTTAAAATTCATAGCGAGATACAACTGGTGAAACAGGCTGTCGCAGAAGAAAAAAAACTAAAAGAATATGTCAGCTAAAAGAAAATTAGTCAGGCAATATAAGCCTGCAGTTCATGCGGGATTTCTCGGAGCGGGTCATCTGGCCCGTCCGGTTATCCAGGGTAATTTCGCAGATACCGATCCGTTCATCTTGTTAATGGATGATATGCTGGATAAGAAGACAGATGAACCGGTTGGCGGTCCTCATCCGCACGCGGGATTTGAAACAGTTACCCTCATGTTAGAAGGTGAAATGGGAGATGAAGCACATACAATGAAAGGAGGAGATCTGCAGATGATGACAGCAGGAAGCGGTGTCATTCATACAGAAACCATTGCAAAGAAAATATCCATGAGACTTTTGCAATTGTGGTTAACACTTCCTAAAAATTACAGGTGGACCAAGCCCCGTGTGCAGGACATTTCATTGAATCACGTGCCAAAAACTTCGGCCCAGGGTGCTGAAATAAAATTATACAGCGGTTCCCTGGCGGGTATTATTTCTCCGGTTCAAAATTATACGCCGGTTATCATCGCAGATATTAAGATGAAGCCAAAGTCATCAACAGTTTTGAATCTCCCGGCATCGTATACCACGTTTTTGTATATGATGGAAGGTTCACTTAAAGTTGGAGAAGAGAAAAAGCTGCTTGATAACGGACAGGTAGGATGGCTCGACAGATCAAAAGAAGAAATGGAAAGCGAATTGAATCTGGATGCAGGTGAGAACGGTGCAAGATTCATTTTGTATTCCGGCCAGCCACAGGGTGTTCAGATCGTTTCACACGGCCCTTTTATTGGCGACACACAGGAAGATATCAGCAGGCTCTACAGGGAATTCCGCACCGGTAAAATGAAGCATATTAGTTCAGTGCCCGAATCGCAAAAGTTGATTTGGTAATTAAAACATATCAGATTACTGTTTGTTTTTTCAACCAGTGAGGGAAATATATTTTGAAAGTACTTCCTTTTCCAAATTCTGACTGCACGACGATATGCATTCCGTGATACTGCGCGATGGTCTTAACGATGGAGAGACCCAATCCGTAACCTTCACTCCCTGTTTTATCGGATTTTTTAAACCGGTCGAAAATGGATTCCTGCTCGTGGGTGTGAATACCGATCCCGGTGTCTTTTATGTGAATAATATAGGATTCCTCCGGAATAATCTGATCTGAAATTTCAATCTCTCCTTCATCCCGATTATACCTGATGGCATTATTTATCAGATTATATATAAGCTGAAAAATAAGATCCCTGTTGACCCTGGGGATTTCAATGGATTGGGAAAGCGATTGCATGATGCGAATTTTTCGCAATTCAATTCGATCCTTAAGTTCCGAAATTACTTCCTCCAGCAATACATAAGGCTTTATCAGATCAGTTTTGACATACTGGTCATTATCAATGCGGGAGATCAATAAAAGAGATCGCACTATTTTTTTCAGCCGGTTCAGGATGGTCATCATGCTCACGATTTTTTCGCGGAGATCTTCATTAAGATCCTGATCCATCATCATATTCTCCATCTTGTTCTGGAGAATACTGATGGGCGTCATCAGTTCATGAGAAGCATTGGATGTAAATTCCCTTTCCTTTTCAAAAGTATCTTTGATCTTGGATGCGAGATCGGTCAATGACTGATCAAGGTATTTAAAATCAGTAGTGGATGTCTTTACCGGAGAAATAGTTTCTTTAAAGGGAAACTTTCTGTTCAGCAGTTTTGAGGTTATAATCAAATTTAGGGGCCGGAGTAACAGTCTGGTAAAAAACAGATCGAGAATGAGTGTAAGAAAAATTAAAACTGCCAGTGTGTACGATGCTACTTTTTGCAGAGGGCGGTTATACTGATCAATGGCTGATACCGTCTTACCAATTTCCAGCAGATAGGTTTTATTTTTATATTCAAATGAATAATCCAGCAACCTGTAGGTCAGGGTATCGGTTTCCACTATTCGTTTATCAGTATATATAGAATCAACCGGATAATGACTGTTAACAGGTTCCAGCGCAATAAATTCTTCTTTTAACATGGTATAACTTCCATAGCTGGAATCGCCTTCAAAATAATAGTCAATTCCTCTTTTCCGGATATTATCCAATACTTTCTTTTTTTGTTCTCCGAGGTTGTAGTTGGTGTATTGTGAGTTGAGGTCTTTTACAATACCCGGAAGAAGCCATATAAAAATCAGAACAATGATTATTTTTGAAACGGTTGTATAAAGGGTTATTTTATTGAGAAGTTTCACGATCAGATTTTAATTTTATAACCGGTGCCTCGTACGGTCTGCAGCCAGTCCACCGGAGCATAAGCTATCATTTTTTTCCTGATATTTTTTATATGTACGTCAATAAAATTGGAGTCATAGTCATCTTCTGAAAAATCTCCCCAAACGTGGTCGCTGAGTTGAGAACGGGTGAGGGGCCTGTTTTTATGTAACATCAGATAACTTAACAAGTCAAATTCTCTGCGCGACAATTCAATTTCTTCCTTATCAAAAAAGACAATACGTTTGTTCAAATCTATGGTAAAATCACCCAGCGATACGGTCGAATCATTTAAACCGGATTTTCTGCGCCATACTGCCTGCATCCTGGATTGCAATTCGAGTAATGAGAATGGCTTTGGAAGATAATCGTCTGCTCCCAGATCCAGTCCTTTTATCCGGTCTTCCAAATCTCCCCGGGCAGTAAGAATGATATAAGATGCCTCCGGACAATTTTTTTTGGCGTCCTTTAAAACTTCTAATCCATCCTGATCGGGAAGCCCGAGATCCAGCAAAATAAAATCAAAAGGATGTTCTGACATCTTCTGACGCGCTTGCTTTCCGGTAAAAGCCAGATCACACAGGTAACCGCCCTTTTTTAAAAAAAACTCCATTTCCAGAGCCATGGATTTTTCATCTTCTACAATCAATACATTCATGGTTTTCAGAATTGATAATAAAAACTCGCGCTGAAAAATGAATTCAGTTGTCCCGGTCCGCTTGCGGCTTTATTACTTAGAAGGGAAAGCTGATAATTTATTTCGATCATATAACCCGCACGATTGTAAGCGAGCGGAATATTTAAATTGTATGACAACAAACTAAACTGGGTGGTGGTAACTGTTTGAGAAACCTCCGTCGTTTGTGGCCCGGTAAGTGGCGGTAAAATGATTCCCAGCAGGCTATCCTGTAATTTTTTTTCAATCAGATAGGTTTGATAAAAGCGCTGTGTACCCGCAGTAACTGCCAGGGCTGGTGTAATGGTAATAATATCCTTTTGTGTAAAATGACCCAGATTAATTTGTTTGCCGGTTCCGGCCGTAACAAAGAAGTCGGTGGTTTTGCCAAATGCATAGTCTCCGGTTAATTTGGAACTTAAAAAGTTTTCATAGGTAAGAGTTGCGCTTATATTATCCGGATTGGAAGCCTGCAACAATGGGGAATAGGAAGGATAGAAAGTATGACTGTAACTAATGTCCACTGAAACCCTTTTACTGATTTTGAAATCAAATCCGCCTCGGAGATTCTCGGCTGACACGATATTAATACTATCTTTCAGGAGTCTGTATGCCAGGCCCGAAAAATAGATTCCTGAACGAAAACGGTATGTAGCCGATGCCGCGAAATAGGGAATGTTCTCTACAGCTTTCTGTCCATAATAGTCTGCATTGTTGCAATAAGTTGCCCCCAAAGTGAGGGTCGATTTCTCTGCTGCACTATCCGTTGCATCCGTTCCAAGGCTATCCGTAGTATTTGATCCGGGACTATCTGTTTGTCCTGAGCAATGCAGGCTCCATAGGCCTGCAGAGATCAGAAGGATGATTAGTTTCATGAGGGATAATTTTTTTATAACTAGTTTATTTTTATAATCGGTTTAATGATCTTTGGCTTAATCACTTTTATTGGTTTTATAGTCTTTACTACTGGAGAAATACTGATGGGTGCTGTCTGTTTTTTTGATTTCGGAACCTCCTTGATAACAGTTGTCTGTTTATTTTCAGTCGTCTTTTCGGTTGCCGTTTTATCCGGGGGCAGAGAATCGCAAAGGGCGCTAACATCCTTTATGTCTTTTTTCAAAATTGATACCTGCATTGGTTTGCCATTATTAGCTAAAGATGTCTGCGTGGTTAAAAAAACCGGCACCAGCATCAATATTCTGAAAATCCAACTCCCTGATATCATGTTTTTATCTGAATTTGAAATAACAGGTTTTCAGCAAGTCAGCTGAAAACCTGTTGTCCGTTTAGTTATTTAATTTTTATACCAGCATTTGCTTTAATCTGACTATGCACTTTAACCGAAACGGACTTTGGTTTTACGGATTGTTTGATTTCGCCTGCTGTTTTAACAGCTGTTGAAGAGCCTGCATCCATACTGGTTTTTGCGGTTGTTTGAGCTTTACTCACATCAGTTTTCGCACTACCGGTTGTTTCTGCGATGCTTTTGTCTGCCTCTTTTTTCACACTGGCGGTTGTTTTCAGGGATTCATTTGTTTTAGTCTGCACGGATGCCTGTTCTTTCCTGCTGATACTTTCTGCCCGGCTTTTCGCATCTGAAGAAGAAGCATTCAGCCCTGCATTTAAAGACGCATCCTGCTTAACTTTATTGTTCCCGGAACCGGCATTTACGCCCGAATTTGCCTGTACTGAAGCCTTGGCGCTTGTATTATCTTCTGTTGCTTCCCGGCCTTTATTAACAGCCGATTTTGCCTGTACAGAAGCCTTTTTTTCGATAGAAGAACTTGTCTTTTTAGCCTGTTTTTTTGCCAGTGTAGCCTGATTTTCCACTGAACCGACTGCCTTGGATTTTACCTTTGTGCTTGCATATGCCTGTACGCTGGCATTGCTTCCACTTTGAATGGTAGTCGCTTTTGCGGTCTCTGACTGTGTTGTTTTAGTTTCTGTTTGCTGGCCAAATGTCGCAGCTGACAATAATAAGGCTGTTGCAATTAAGAGATTCGTTTTCATATAGTTTTTTTTAAAAGTGATGAATAAATAACTGAAACAAACTTAGAAACCCAAGATGAAGGGAAGATGAAAAAATATGAATGAAAAAAAAGGGCATCCGGAAGGTCATCTTACAGCCTGATCCTTAGAGAACTGGAGACTTTTCGAAATTTCTTAACTTGCAATAAAATTGATTATATGAGTGAAGAAAAAGCAATACTGGCCGGGGGTTGTTTTTGGGGTGTGGAAGAACTTATCCGCGAACTCCCTGGTGTTACTTCTACCATCGTCGGATATACGGGCGGTGACGTACCAAACGCCACTTACCGGAATCATGGTACACATGCCGAAGCGATAGAAATCGTATTTGATCCGGCGCAGTTATCATACCGGAAGCTGCTGGAATTTTTCTTTCAGATACATGACCCGACTACTAAAAACAGACAGGGAAATGACAGGGGAACATCATATCGTTCGGCCATATTCTATCTGAATGAGAAACAGAAAGAAACAGCAAAGAAATTAATTGAAGAAATGACGGCCTCGCATAAATGGCCCGGTCCTATCGTGACAGAAGTTGTTCCTGCTTCAGATTTCTGGAGTGCTGAAGAAGAACACCAGAATTATCTGCAGAAACATCCATATGGATATACATGTCATTATATAAGACCTGAGTGGAAAGTAGATGAGCGTTCATTAGCTTAATGATGATTGACTTCCGGAAATAAACCTCCCCGACACAGAGCGGGAGGGTCTATTTAATTTTGACGAAGGTTTCTAAATTTTAATTTAAAAATTCTTATTCAGCCAAATCACCACCTGCTCCCAGCTTTCGCGGGGTATCTTTGCGTGCGTGGTATTTTTCATAATCAGGAATTCCTTTTTGTTGCCGGGGATTGAATCATAGAAGTCTCTTACTTTATCTACTTCAAATAATTCATCCTGATCACCGACACCCACCAGCACGGGAATATTCAGGTCTTTGGGAAGCCGGAGCTGTTTTACATCCATCATAGTCAGATATCTAAGGGTATAACTGTAATTGAATAAAGAATCTTTTGAAACGGTCATGCCTTTTCTATAGTATTCAACAGCCGGATAAGAAGGACGGAATATAGAACTTGATAGTATTTTAATTTTTTCAAATAATGTTGGCGGTGCTGATAAACCTTTTCTTCCTTCATAAGCGCCCGACAACAATACCAATCCTGCAATTTCATTTGGAACCGCGTCAGCAGCGCAAATGGCTGAAGCCACGCCCAGGCTATGGCCCAGAACAATGACTTTTGAAAAACCCAGGCTCCTGACATATTTTACCGACTCCGCTAAATCAGCAATCCATCTGTCTTTACCCGGAGTATCTCCCCTGATTCCATCGGATAAACCATGGCCCCTGTAATCCAGACCAAAAGTTGTATATCCGGCAGCCGATATGGGCACGCCAGCCATATCGTATGCACCACTATATGCAGTAAAACCATGAAATATCAAAACGGCTATTCCTTTTTTTGAAGGTGCGAGACTATCCGGATTCCATCGCCGCAAAAAAAGTGTTACACCATCACTTGTAGTGAACTGATCATGCGGTCCTACGAAATTCTTTCTTAGAACTGCCGCTTCTTCGGGAGTAATTCCGGCATGATTTGTTTTTGATTTAGTTGGAAGATATGCAAGGGTGAGTCCGAAAATGAAAATGACGATAATTAAAGAAATAATACTAAACAGAATTCTTTTTAGAATTTTTTTCATGGACTCATATTAGGAGTAAGATGTTAATATACGATTATTTATATTTCATCATCAATCCTTTAGTCCGTTACGGGACGAATTACCTTGGTAACAATTCATTTGTAACCCTTGTCCATGTGGTGGTTTTACCGAACAGGGATACGACAGTATAATTCCGAACCTTCAGAACATCTGACCCTTGTACTTTTATTATTGATTTATACTTTTTTCCACTTTCATAATCGAAAAAAGTACCACCAACGTATACACCACCATCGTAGTCAAAGTTGGTAAGAATAATATGATTTTTAAGATCCCTTCTGGTATACTGACCCCAAACCTGTTTGCCGTAATATTGTGGACCGGCTTTATAGATTTCTATTTCAACATTTTTGTCTTCACTTAACCAGATTCCAACGATATTTCCGGGAGTTTGTTTTTGAGCAAATACAGAAAACATATTCAGTATAAAAATTATTGTTATATAAAATATCTTTTTCATTTTCGGAAAGTTTATTCATTAATCAGGAAAAATCTCCATTTTATATCAGTCAGGAAACTAATGGCTTTAAGCGTGTGCCAATCAGCTCAATGGTCTCCATCAATTTTTCATGTGGTAATTCAGCGCTATCCATCTGAAAAGTAAGGCGGGAAATACCGCCAAGTGCGACGGAGTGCCGTAGTATCTTTTCTGCAACTTCTTCAACACTTCCAACCAGCAATGCGCCTTTTGGTCCTGCCTGCGCTTCAAACCGGGCTCTTGTCATTGGTGGCCATCCACGTTCTTTGCCAATCTTCGTCATCGTGGCAGCATAACCCGGATAAAAATTATCAATGGCCTCCTGCGAAGTCTTTGCTATATGGCCCAGCGAATGCAAACCTACTTTGAGTTGTTCCGCCTTAAATCCTGCTCTTCTTCCAGCCTCACGATAAAGATCTACGAGTGGACGAAACTGCTGGGTCTCGCCACCGATTACAGCAACCATCAATGGTAACCCCAGCGTGCCCGCACGAATGAAAGATTCAGGAGTGCCACCCACGCCAATCCAAATAGGCAGGGGATCCTGCAAGGGTCTTGGGTATACCGGCAGATTCTTAAGAGCAGGTCGGTATTTACCTGACCAGGTAACAAATTCGTTCGCACGAATTTTTAGAAGGAGGTCAAGTTTTTCTGCAAATAATTCATCATAATCCTTCAGACTATATCCAAACAGGGGGAATGCCTCTATGGAGGAACCGCGCCCCACTATCATTTCGGCCCTTCCATGGGAAATCAGATCCAGCGTTGCAAAATTCTGAAATACTCTTACCGGGTCAGCAGCACTTAACACCGTAACCGCACTGGTAAGCCGGATGTGTTTTGTACGGGCAGCGGCTGCTGCCAGAATAAGCGTAGGTGCAGAATCAAGAAAACCCTTGCGATGATGCTCCCCGATCCCGAATGAGTCCAGACCTGCCTTTTCGGCAAATTCTATTCTGTCCAGCAACTGGGCCATGGCATCTGAATCGTCTATGACTTTACTGCTGTTGCCACTGAACATCGCAGCAAAGCTATCAACTCCAATTTCCATAATTTTTATTTAACCTCTGAAGGATTTTTTCATGACGTATTTTTGTATAACAAAATTATGTACATTTACTAACAAATAGTTAGTAGTATACAAAAGGATAGCAGTAACCCAAAGGTTAGTTATGGATGGTAAACAATGTTCGGCAAGCCTGTCAGCTGTAGAAGATACTCTGTATGTTATCGGAGGCAAATGGAACCTTAAGGTCATTATAGCATTGAGAGAACATGGAAACATGCGCTTTAATGAACTGCAAAGGACAATTACCGGAATTTCAGCCAGGGTCTTATCTAACGAACTGAAAGAACTCGAGATGAACGGTTTGATAAAACGGAAAGTATACACGACAACCCCGGTGGTGATTGAATATGAACTTACAGAATATAGCAATTCTTTGCAGCAGGTCCTTCGTGCAATGATTGACTGGGGAATCAGGCACAGGAACAAAATAAAAACGGAGGCAAAAAAGAAGATACAGGGTTCTTTCAAAAAAGCTGTGGTCTAAAAACAGGGTTAGCACTCCGTCTATATATATTCCACTCATAGAATATTAAAAATACAATCTTATTACCTTTATAACCCATCTAACCTGCCCGCCCTGGGAAAATATCAATCCTGCCCGGTCGTCCGTACTTTTTAAAGACCGTAGTTAAACAAAGACGTTCATTTAGACCCTCATAAATTAATGATTGATTTTAAATTATTCGAATATCTATTTTTTCAGTAAAAATTTATTCAAATGAAAAATAAAATCTGCCAGTTGCCGGTACTGATAGTAGTGGCACTCATTCTGTTCAGCTGTAATCAGCCTCAGACAAAAACAGAAACTGCAGAAAACAAAATTGCTCCGGGTGAATTCGACCGCACCATATTACCCATCCTGCCGCATGAATTCGCTGGAAAAGTAGACACGAATGCATCCCAGTCAACTCCTGATTTTCCTGTTGAAGTTTCAGCACCCAAGGGAGCGCCCAATGTAGTCATCATCATGACAGACGATGTGGGCTTTGGAGCGAGCAGTACATTCGGCGGACCGATCCAGACGCCTGTTTTCGATGCCCTGGCGGCCAGCGGACTCCGGTATAATGAATTTCATACTACAGCACTTTGTTCTCCTACAAGGGCCGCACTGATATCGGGTCGCAATCACCATAATGTGGCGAGCGGAGATATCACTGAATTTGCAACAGGGTATGACGGCTACAATAGTCTCGTTCCAAAATCCTGCGCGAGTATAGGCGAAATATTAAAAGACAATGGATGGAATACAGGCTGGTGGGGGAAAATGCATAATGTACCTGATTGGAAGAGTAGCACATCAGGGCCCTTCGATCTCTGGCCCAACGGCCTGGGCTTCGAATATTTTTACGGATTTCTCGGAGGAGACAGTCATCAGTGGCGTCCCGCTCTCTATCAGAATACCACACCGATTGAACCATATATTGGCAATCCCGATTATATACTTGACAAAGATCTTGCAGACAATGCAGTTGCCTATATCCGCAAGCATAATTCTGTATCACCCCAAAAACCATTCTTCGTTTATTATTGCACGGGCACCGCCCATGCGCCACACCATGCACCCAAAGACTGGATCGCAAAATACAAGGGAAAATTTGATCAGGGCTGGGAAAAAGTAAGACAGGAAACGTACGAAAGACAAAAAAAACTCGGAGTCATTCCTGCCAATACAAAATTAACTGCAAGAAATGAAGGAGCACCGTTATGGGATACGCTGTCTGCTGACCAGAAAAAATTTTATGCACATGAGATGGAAGTATATGCGGGGGCGTTGTCATTTGCAGATTACAATATCGGAAGAGTGATAGATGCCGTAAAAGAAACGGGGCAGCTTGACAATACCATCATCATTTATATTATGGGAGATAATGGAGCCAGTGCAGAAGGAACCGTGCAGGGAACAACCAATGAGGTCGGATCCACCAGTTTCCCGGAGGATATCAAATTTCAGATGACCCAGTATGACAAACTCGGTTCCATGTACACTTATAATCATTACTCATATGCATGGGCGCTGGCTTTGAATGCGCCTTTCCAGTGGACCAAGCAGGTTGCTTCACATTTTGGCGGAACGCGCAACGGCATGGTGATCAGTTATCCAAAAATGATTAAAGATAAAGGCGGACTTCGATCACAGTTTCATCATGTTATAGACATCGTTCCAACTATCCTAGATCTCTGCGGAGTTCCGCAACCCTCAAGGGTAAATGGTGTTGATCAGCGACCTATGGATGGAGTAAGTATGGTTTATTCATTTAATGATTCGAATGTCAAATCAACCCGCAACACACAATATTTTGAGATGATGAGTAACCGAGCCATATATCACGACGGATGGGTGGCCGCGACCACACCATATAGGAAACCCTGGCAGACTCTGGGCGGAGAAACCAAGTATCCTTCGCGTGATTTTAAATGGGAACTATATCATGTATCTGATGATTTCAGTGAAGCAGATAACCTGGCTGAAAAATATCCGGATACTTTAAAAGTACTCCAGGATCTTTTTTATGAAGAAGCTAAAAAAAATAATGTGCTTCCGCTGGATGCGACATTCGGAGAAAGAGCAGCGCCAGGAATTCGTCCGAGCCTGACATCAGGAAGAACACATTTTGAATATTATGAAGGCGCTGTGAGAATTCCGGAAGGATCTGCTCCTGTTTTTGTGAATCAGGACTGGACAATAACGGCAGATATTAATACGACAGCAAATGCAAAAGGCGTATTAGCTACTATGGGTGGTTATTTCGGAGGCTTCGCCTTACTGATAAAAGATGATAAGCCCATATTTCTGTATCGCGGAACCAATCAGCCGAAATGGCTCCTCTCCATTCAGTCTCCACAAAAACTCTCTGCAGGCCACCATATAATTACTGTAGATTTTTTATATGATGGGGGAGGATTCGGGAAGGGCGCCAATATGATTTTATCGGTAGATGGAAAACAGGTAGCAAAAGGCAGAATAGAACAAACCGTTCTGCAGAGATTTTCGCTGGATGAAACCTGGGATATTGGTGAAGACACCGGTACGCCGGTTGAATTCAATGTGTATGATGTGCCGTTTAAATTCAATGGACAATTAAATAAACTGTCGGTTGACCTGAAAGGAAATAAAAAGAGTGCTTGACGGCCCTGAAAAACCATTATATGATAAAATATGGAAATTACCTGATATTGAAATAATAAAACGACAAAGACTTTTAAAAACTAATTTCATCTTTCGCCTTCGGGCAATATTCTTAAAACTCTATCATCATTTCCGGATATGCAACGAGGTCGTAACGACCACTCGGCCATAGGCAACTATTGAATTTGCCCAGTTTGAAACAGAAAGGTTAAAAACTTATTTGCGTTCGCTGCGTTGACGAAGCTTTATTACATTACATAGGAAAACACACATATGCACAACGGTGGTATTATGCGGGTGCTGCTCCTGATCGCCGCGGTAAGTCTATTGCTCGACCTATATGCATACAGTGGTGTAAAAACGTGGATCAGGGGATGGAAATCCGCCCGTCGTCAGAAGATTGTGCTGTATACTTACCTGGTGACATTCGTTGGCGTAACACTGCTGTTCCTCATCGTTATCACAATCATCACCTATAGATATCTTACGCGATTTCAGGAATGGGTACTTACGCTGTTTCTGACTTTTCTGATCACCAAACTCATTTTCATTATCGTATTGTTGGTCGGCGATATCATCCGTTTCTTTTGGGGTTTAATCCGCAGACTGTTCAAAGCGAAAGCAGTGAAAAACGAACCATTTTTTCCTTCACGTCGCAGGTTCATCGCCGAATTGGGAATATTGCTGGCAGCCCTGCCATTTACAGGTTTTTTTTATGCCATGTTCAAAGGCAAATATGATTATCGTTTGCATGAATTCACTTTGTTTTTTGATGATCTTCCAACATCCTTTGACGGGTTTACCATTACACAGTTGTCGGATTTTCATTCGGGTAGTTTTGATAATATGTCAGCTGTAACCCGTGGCATCCTTATGGCAAAAGCATTGCAAAGTGATTTGTTTGTCTTTACGGGAGATCTGGTAAATAACATGGCATGGGAAGTAGAACCTTATCTTTCTTTGTTCAGTCAGCTGAAAGCCCCTTACGGACAATTTTCCATACTTGGTAATCACGATTATGGTGATTATGCCCGTTGGGACAACCCTGAACAGAAAGAGGCGAATCATCAAAAACTCAAAGAGTATCATAAGGAACTGGGCTACCGGTTAATGCTAAATGAAAATACAATCATCAGGAAGGGCTCCGATCAACTGGCGCTGATTGGTGTCGAAAACTGGGGCCGTGGATTTATTCAGGTGGGAGATATCGATAAGGCATTGGAAGGCGTGGATGAAAATGCATTTAAAATATTATTGTCGCACGATCCCACACATTGGGAAGAAAAAATTCGTTATCACCCCACTACCATTCACCTCACATTATCCGGGCATACACATGGCGCGCAGTTTGGAATTGAAACAGACAAATTGCGATGGAGTCCGGTGCAATACCGGTATCTTGACTGGGCCGGACTAACCAGCGAAAAAGACCGCTATCTGTATGTGAATCGCGGCTTTGGTTTTCTGGCTTTTTCAGGCAGGCTGGGAATATGGCCGGAAATAACAAAAATTACCCTGAAGAAAAAGACTTCCTGATGACCTGGGATAATTACTGACTTGCAGAATAGATAACATATTTATCTTCACTCGTGTTTCTAAAAAAGATATTCAAATATCAAATCCCTCTTTTCGTATTCCTATTCTGCTTTGGAATGCAGGGTTATGCGCAGAAACTGCCATCCAGTGTGGATCAGGAGACAAATGTCAATCCGGTAGATCTCATTGGTGTCATCAGTGAGATGTTTAACAAGAAAGGTCCGGCGAGAAACGATATCATTATTCCAGGTGTAAGAAATTTATCACTTTTGCCCATTGTTGGTTATGGTCCCGCCAATGGATTTGTAATCGGAACGGCCATCAGTGCAACGAATTTATTGGGTAATCAAAAAAATACCCAACTATCATCAGCCCTGCTTTCCATTTCCCTTACAACAAAAAAACAGGTTTTATTATGTGCGAGATCAGATATCTACCTACCCGGAAATTCCTGGTATATCCCGGGAGATGTAAGATTATTATTCTTCGCCCAGCCTACTTATGGATTGGGAATTTATGGGCTGAATTCGACTTTGAATTTTAATATTGATGGAACAGATCTCAGTAATTCAGTGCTCGAGCAGCCGATGCGGTTCAATTATATCCGGTTTTATGAAACCGCACTGAAAGAAATCTTCCCGCATTGGTATGCCGGATTAGGCATCAATATCGATGATCATTTTGAAATTCAGGACCAGTTACTGAAACTTGATACACCCAACCAGATGATTACTGCCAACTATTTCTATTCCACCAAATATGGATTTAACCCCCTGCATTATTCCACCAATGGTTTATTATTCAGGGTCATTCAGGACAGCCGGGATAATCCCATCAATTCTTATAAAGGAATTTATGCGAGCCTGGGTTTTCGTGTGAATGAAAAAATATTTGGCGGCTCACAGAATAGTACGATGCTTTATGCTGAATGGCGAAATTATATTCCGCTTCAAAAAAATAAGCCCGGTCTTGTACTTGCTTTCTGGACCTGGGGACAATTCGTCACCAGCGGAAATGTACCCTATCTGGCCCTGCCATCCATCGGCTGGGATACTTATGGCAGATCGGGAAGGGGATATGTGCAGGGTCGTTTTCGCGGGACAAATATGGTATATGGAGAATCAGAATTTAGAATGCCGATTTCAAGAAATGGTTTATTTGGAGCCGTTGCTTTTATCAATGCAACGACCGCGAGCAACCCAAATACCGGTCAGACATTATTTAATTCCTTAGCGCCGGGTTATGGCCTTGGTTTCCGTATCAAAATGAATATGAAAGACAGAACCAATATTTGTATTGACTATGGAAGAGGCCTGGGATCACATGGTATCTATTTCAATATTCAGGAAACGTTTTAATGATGGTGGTGTTTGCGGGACTGATGTGTTACTTATGAAATGTCACAGGTGTTTCAAACTTTGCTGTTTTGAATTGAAAGTATAGGAAGTTGTGCATGGTTTATGATGAGCTTTGATTTTTTCTTATGAAACAGGTTAAGGATTCCATGTTTTCCCGGAAAGACCATAAGCAAATCAAGTGCATGGATATTGGCAAATTCATTCATTTCCTCTGCGATATTATCGCTGGTCAGAAAGTTAAAATGAGGTTTGAAGCCTTGTAATCGGGTTTGAAGTGACACAGATTCAGCTTCATATTCGCTGGTAAAATCTTTGTTTGAGATCCCTATATTGATAATTTCAACATTTGCTTTAAAAAGAGATAACCATTCGGTAATTGATTCAGATGGAATTTTTTTGCCGGCATTTTTAAAATCACAGGCCATCCCGATATTTTTAATTTCATTAAACCGGACATTTTCCGGAATAATAAGAGTTGGAAAGCCGACATGATTCATGATATGGAATATAGTACTGCCCATAAGCGCTCTCTCAAGTCTATTCGCGTTGCGAATACCCATAACAACGGCCAATGGTTTTTCTTTCGAAGAAATATTTTCAATTTCCTGTTCAACGGCCCCAATTTTTATATCTGTTGTAACAGATATTTTACCATTTGTCCTTCGTTTTATTTTTTCACATAATTCGTCCATATCACTTTGTCCCACTTCCATCATGTCATCAATAAAATCTCCTGGAACTGATATTTCTGAAACGGCGATGGGAAATGGAATCGCATGAAACAATACTAAATTAGCTTTAATAGACAAGGCTAAATCAGCTGCATAGTTTACAGCGTTTAAAGAGGAAGTTGAAAAATCGGTAGGTGCTAATATTGTCTTCATAGAATTAATTTGAAAGTTCTATCATATCATGATGTTACCCCCAGGAATAAACAGAAACATCTTTTTGATTTTCATATTTACCTGTTTTTTTATTGATTCGTATCCTGAAAACCACTCCCTTGATAGCATCGATATTACTGGGTCTGAATGGCCATGTCGAAGAAAGTTTCGTCGTTGCACTGGTAACATGCGGCAAATGACGGTCGTGGAGCAACATCAGGGCCTGATGCCGTTCTGTTTTATTTGGCAATTCTTCATATTCACCCTGGCAAATAACAGATTTCCAATTCCCCAGGTCAGGAAGCTCTTCAACCTCAAAGCAAACCTGCCTGTTTTGTCTCATAATATTAATTTTTAAACCTTCCTTCGTCAACGCATAAATAAATTCTCCATCATAAGTATAACTGATGGGTACGATGTAGGTAATGTTATCAATGTGGCACCCAATCCTTCCAATGATCTGGGTATGTAGAACTGACTCTATTTCTTCAGTATTTAAATTCCCGAACATATAATTATTATTTTCTCAAATATGAAACTAATATTGGCGAAAATAAATGAGCTTCATCAAAAGGGATGATGACAGATATCATATGGTTAAAAAAGATATGATGAAAATCATATACTATGAATATGTTTGTCATCCGAATTGGAAGCGCAGGAAGCTAAGTTGCAGAGAATAAAAAAAATGTATGAAAGCACTCGTTTATCATGGACCGGATAACAAGACTTGGGAGGAGAAGAAGAAACCAATCATTCAACATCCGTCTGATGCGATCGTTCGAATAACAAAAACTACAATTTGTGGCACGGATCTTCATATTCTGAAAGGAGATGTTCCGGGAGTCGTGGATGGCCGCACATTGGGGCATGAGGGCGTCGGTATCATTGAAGAAACGGGCGGTTTTGTGACCAGGTTCAAAAAAGGGGATCATGTATTAATTTCCTGTATTACCTCCTGCGGCATGTGTGACTACTGCAGGAAAGGAATGTACTCCCATTGCGAAAACGGCGGATGGATACTTGGCCATCTCATTGATGGGACGCAGGCAGAATATGTTCGCATTCCCTATGCTGATACAAGCCTTTACAAAATTCCGGATAATAGCGACGAAGAGGCACTGGTCATGTTGAGTGACATTTTACCAACCGGTTATGAATGCGGTGTTTTAAATGGAAAAATAGTACCGGGAAGCACGGTTGCTATTGTAGGAGCCGGACCAATAGGTCTGGCTGCTTTATTAACGGCACAATTTTATGCTCCTTCCGAAATCATAATGATCGATCCGGATGATAATCGCCTTTCAGTAGCAAAAAAAATGGGAGCGACAAAAACAATTAATAACCGTGTTGAAGTGGCTGTAGAAAGGGTTTTGTCATTCACCCATAATAAGGGAGTGGATACTGTGATCGAAGCCGTTGGAATTCCTGAAACCTTCGAGCTGTGCCAGTCCTTAGTGGCAGCCGGAGGAGTCATTGCAAACGTGGGAGTTCATGGTAAGCCTGTGAACCTCCACCTGGAACAGTTATGGAGTAAAAATATTACGATCACCACCAGGCTGGTGGATACCAGTTCAACTCCCATGCTTATGAAAACCATTCAGTCTGGCAAACTCAATTCAAAACAATTAATAACCCACCGGTTTAAACTTTTTGAGATAATAAGGGCATATGAATGTTTTGGAAATGCTGCTAAAGAAAAATCGCTAAAGGTTATACTAAGTAATGACTAGCGACAAAACTCGCTTCAGTTAACTTTTCCCTGTGCAGTGGATGGGCAATATTAATCAGCGCCTTCGCTCTTTCCTGCAGATTTTTTCCATATAAATAGGCAATTCCATGTTCCGTAACAATGTAATGAACATTTGCCCTTGTGGTAACTACTCCCGCGCCGGTTTTTAAACAGGGAACAATTTTGCTTTCACCGTGAGATGTCAGTGAAGGCATTGCGATGATGGGTTTTCCACCTTCGGATAAGGATGCTCCCCTCATGAAGTCCATTTGACCGCCTACCCCTGAAAACATTTTTGACCCAATAGAATCGGCACATACTTGTCCGGTAAGATCAATTTCAATTGCACAGTTGATGGCTACCACCTTTGGATTTTGACGGATTATATGGACGTCATTGACATATCCGATATCCAGCATTTCGATCATCGGGTTATTATCGACAAAACTGTACAGTTTTTTGGTACCAACCATAAAACTCGAAACAATTTTATATCTCCTTTTTTTCTTCATTTCTCCTGTAATCACACCTCGTTCCACCAGGTCAATAATTCCATCGGAAAACATTTCTGTGTGAATGCCAAGCTGCCTGTGGCCCTGGAGGTTTTTAAGAACAGCATCTGGTATTTTACCAATTCCCATTTGTAAAGTAGATCCGTCTTCGATTAGAGAAGCGACATTTTCGGCAATTCTCATAGTCAAATTATCAGTTAATGCCGGTTCAGTCTCCAGGATCGGCTCATTGACATCAACCATAACATCGATCATACTGGAATGTATGATAGCATCGCCAAATGTTCTTGGCATCTGAGGGTTCACCTGTGCAATAATACATTCTGCCTGTTCAAGAACAGAAGGAGCAATGTCAACAGAAACGCCGAGGGAACAGTAACCGTGTTCATCCGTACAGGAAACGTGGATCAGGGCCACATCAATGGGTATGATTTTCTTCCTGAAAAGGGAAGGTATCTCACTTAAAAAGAGCGGAATATAATCCGCTCTTTTTTCCTGAACTGCTTTGCGTGTGTTGGCACCGATGAAAAAACAGTTCACCTTGAATATGTCCTGCCACTCCGGATCTGCGTAAGGCGCAATGCCTTCTGTATGCATTTGATAAATCGTAATATCCCGCAGACCGGATGCCTGCCTCATGAGACCCCTAATCAATTGCTGAGGCGCGGCTGCCCCGGTCTGAATGAATATATTACTTCCCGATTTAACGAGATTCATAGCATTTTCAAGGGACTGATACATATTTATTATTAGTGGTTAGAAAGTACGTTTAATCATCAGGAAAAATGAGCAATGAAAATGGGACATGTATGATTTGCAATAATACTATCTGCAAAACTTTTATTAAAAAGATTTGAAAAAGCTGACCTGGCATAAGATCCTGTTACAAGTAAAACATTCCTTCTGTTTTCCAGCCAGGAAGAAAAATATTTCTTCGGGTCAAAATGCAATCTTGATGCATTGAGAGATTCGAAATGAGTTTTTGTGTATTCATTCAGAAGCGCCTGATCAGGTATTTCAGTGCCTGATTCGTTTTTTATATGTACAAAATCTGCAGGCAGATCCACATAGTCAGGAAAAAGATATACAAATTGCTTTAAAGCAAACATAGCTTCTTTTCCGCCGTCATATGCTACGGCCAGCCTTTCAATTTCTTTAAATTGTTCAGGTACAACCATTACCGGACATTCAGACGCTCTAAGTGTTTCTTCCATAAAATAATTAGGCTGAACATGTAAGGCATCCAGACAAAAAAGTTCTTCGCTGATGATTACCAAGTCAGCAAAACGGCTTTCTTTAACGAAAAGATCACGGTCCCACGACCCTTCATAAGGATGTATTTTATATTTTATTCCGTGTTTTTCACATGCTTTCGAGAATTGATCCTGGCTTTTCATCTGGAGCAGTTTTTCACCTTCCTTTAGTTTTGTATAAGGTTCAGATACCGGAATAAAGCCGATCGGTATCATTTGTTCGATGTCAACAGATGTGAAAAATAAACCTTTTACGGTGACGGGTTCATTTACCCGGATTTGTTCAATTAGTTTAAATGCTCCCTTTGGAAAATTATCTCCGTCGCAGAGCAGTAGTATTTTTTTCATGGTTATATTTTTATTTTATTAAATTTTTTAATCTTAAAACGGATTCATAATGAGAGATGGTGTTTTAGAATTGGTATAATGTCTTTACAATTGAATCGTTTACGTATTCAAAATTAAAGCAGAAGAATGTCCGGGAGAATGATATCAATCAGTATGATAACTGACATTGCTCAGCCGGCTTAGTCCGTGTATGGGTGATATTGCCTACATTTAGCTGGTACCAGTTTTATTTTTAAGGGAATTGGAAAAGCTCAAACCATATATTGTATGACGAAAGCTTACAATAAAACAATTCTTACGTTGAATGGCGGCTCTTCGAGTATTAAATTCGGTATTTATAAAAATGAAGAAACTCCAGTACAAATACTTACAGGTAAAATTGAACGAATTGGGTTACATAATGTTTTTTTAACTTATAATGATATAAATATCGGCCGGGAAAATTTCCAACCGGTCAATGCGGTTAATATACAGGAGGCCGTGGGGTTTTTAATGGAATGGTTTGAAAAAAAAATAGAATTTGAAAACCTGTTAGCCATCGGTCATAGATTTGTTCACGGGATGGAGCATACTGATGCGCAAATTATTACAGCTGCCCTGCTTGACGAATTGCAGAAGATCATTCCTTATGATCCTGATCATCTTCCCGGTGAAATTGAACTGGTAAATGCATTCCGTGATAAATTTCCAAATTTGCCACAAGTAGTATGTTTTGATACCAATTTTCACACAACGTTACCCGGAGTTGCCCGCATGCTACCCATACCCAGGCGATTTGACGATTTGGGAATTAGAAAATATGGTTTTCATGGCTTGTCATACAGCTACCTTATGAGTGAGCTCATTAACCTTGGTGAAAAGGCGGCAATAAATGGACGGGTAATTCTGGCTCATTTAGGAAGTGGCGCGAGTTTGGCAGCCGTCCTGGATGGAAGATCCATAGATACCAGCATGGGATTCACACCGGCTGGAGGTTTTATGATGGGAACCCGTCCGGGAGATCTGGATCCGGGTCTCGCTGCGATTATTATGAAAAAAGAATCCTTAACCGCTGAACAATTCAGTGATCTTATTAATCATCAATGCGGGTTATTGGGTATTTCTGAAACGAGTTCGGATATGCATGACTTATTGGAAAATGAAAATTCTGATTCAAGAGCAATGGAAGCAGTGAACCTGTTTTGCTATCAGGTAAAAAAGTGGATTGGGTCATTTGCTGTTGTATTGGAAGGTCTTGACGTTTTGGTGTTTTCGGGAGGGATCGGTGAAAATGCTCCTGCCATCCGTTCAAGGATATGCGAAGGCCTGAAGTTTATGGGAATTGATCTGGACGAGAAACTGAACGAAAAAAATAAAACAATTATTTCTTCCGCGAGAAGTAAGGTGACTGTATATGTCATCCAAACGAACGAAGAAATCATGATCGCAAAAACGGTTTGCCGTATTTTAAATCTTTAGCTAATACATAAAAAAGAAATTATGCAAACAGAAGAAATAAATTTATCGGAAGACGCTCTGTCAATTGATCTTCTAAATAGAATGAATGCTTATTGGCGTGCAGCCAACTATCTTTCCGTTGGACAGATATTCCTGTACGACAACCCGCTATTAAAAGAACCTTTAAAACCTGAGCATATAAAAAAAATGCTGCTTGGACACTGGGGTACAACTCCAGGTCAGAATTTTATTTACGTGCATTTAAACCGCGCGATTAAAAAATATGATCTCAACATGATCTATATATCGGGACCCGGGCACGGCGGACCCGCTATTGTAGGCAACACGTATCTTGAGGGAACTTATAGTGAAATATATCCAGCCATCAGCCAGGATGAAGCTGGATTAAAAAAACTTTTCAGGCAATTTTCTTTTCCCGGAGGAATTCCAAGTCATGTTTCACCTGAATGCCCCGGTTCCATTCATGAAGGTGGTGAATTGGGTTATTCACTAAGTCACGCGTTTGGTGCCGTATTCGATAATCCTGATTTAATTACTGCCTGTGTAATTGGCGATGGTGAAGCGGAAACCGGTCCCCTCGCTACGGCATGGCATTCAAATAAATTTCTAAACCCCGTAACTGATGGTGCTGTCCTTCCCGTATTGCATCTGAATGGTTACAAAATTGCCAATCCGACCATTTTAGCCAGGATTACACGTCCTGAATTAAAACAATTCCTTAATGGATGCGGATGGGAACCCCATTTTGTTGAAGGAGAAGATCCACTTACAATGCACCGGGAGATGGCAGAGACCCTGGACAAAGTAATAGAAAAAATAAAAACCATTCAGCAGAACGCCCGGCAGAAAATAAATCATATGCGACCCGTCTGGCCTATGATTGTTTTAAAATCACCAAAAGGATGGACCGGACCGAAAGAAGTAAATGGCCTTCCTGTGGAGGGAACTTTTCGCGCACACCAGGTGCCTTTACCTGATGCCGGCAAAAATCCGTCGCAGCTAAAACAGCTGGAAGACTGGTTGAAAAGTTATAAACCGGAGGAACTTTTTGATGTAAAGGGAAAACTGATCCAGTCATTAGCAGATCTGGCTCCTTTGGAAGAAAGAAGAATGGGAGCGAATCCGCATGCCAATGGAGGGCTGCTAATGAGTGAACTTATCATGCCTGATTTTAAAGATTATGCTGTAGACTTACCAAGACCAGGTAGTAAAGAAGCTGCCGATACACTCATTCTTGGAGAATTTCTCCGCGATATTATAAAGTTGAATGAACCGAAAAGAAATTTCAGAATATTTGGACCTGATGAAACACTTTCAAACAGGCTGGACCATGTATTTGAAGCGACAAACAGGCAATGGGAGGGTAACATAGAAATAAATGACCAGTATTTAAATGCGGATGGCCGCATTATGGAAGTATTAAGCGAACATCAATGTGAAGGCTGGCTGGAAGGATACCTGCTTACAGGAAGACATGGATTATTTAACAGCTATGAGGCTTTTATTCATATCGTGGATTCCATGTTCAACCAGCATGCAAAATGGCTGAAGATCACCTGTGGTATTCCATGGCGAAGAAAAATTGCTTCGCTGAATTATCTTTTAGCATCACATGTCTGGCGGCAGGACCATAATGGATTTACCCACCAGGATCCGGGTTTTATAGACCATGTTGTAAACAAGAAAGCAGAAGTTGTTCGTGTGTACCTTCCGCCTGATGCGAATTGCCTTTTATCCGTAATGGATCATTGTCTCCGCAGCCGGCATTATGTAAATGTTGTCATAGCAGGAAAACATCCGGCACCCCAGTGGCTGAAGATGGAAGATGCTGTAATACACTGTACCCAAGGTATTGGAATCTGGGGCTGGGCTGGTAATGACCAAAACAAGGAACCTGATGTAGTCATGGCCAGTGCAGGTGATGTTCCGACACTTGAAGTACTCGCTGCTGTAACAATTCTTCATACCCATTTACCCAATCTGAAAATCCGGGTTGTGAATGTGGTCGACCTTATGAAACTCCAACCGCATACGGAACATCCACACGGACTCAACGACAAAGATTTTGATTTTCTATTCACGAAGGAAAAGCCAGTTATTTTTGCCTTTCATGGTTATCCATGGCTGATACATCGTCTGACATATAAACGTACCAATCATATCAATATTCATGTCAGGGGTTACAAAGAGGAAGGAACCATCACAACACCGTTTGACATGACCGTACTGAACGATATGGATCGTTTTCACCTGGTAATGGATGCGATAGAACGTCTTCCACAGTTAGGCGATACCTGTTCTTACCTTAAACAGGAAATGCAGGATAAACTGATCAAACATAAAATATATATTCAAAAAAATGGAGAAGACATGCCGGAAATCAGAAATTGGAAATGGCAATCAATTACGAAGGATTATTAGTTGATCAGATTTTTTAATTTCTCCGTGTTATTAATTATAATTTTCCCGTTAGTGATATTAATTAATTTTTCTGCTTTAAAATCACTTAATGTGCGAATGAGCGATTCGGTCGCTGTTCCGACATATTGAGCAATCTCTTCCCTGGAAATCTCTATCGGCATCTTTTGTTCTTCGGGATTGAATTTATTGGTGATTTCGACAAGTGCTGTTGCAATTCGCTTTCTCAGGGAATTATATGCAAGACCTAACAGACGGTCTTCTTTTTCTTTAACATTTTTTGTAATGATGTGGATGAACTTCGAAGCAATACCAATTTCATTGTATACCATCTGAAGAAAATCGTCCTTGGGTATGGAAAGAATTTCTGCATCTTCGATTGCGACCGCTGAATCTTCATATGATGAATTTTCAAGTAATGCTGAATAACCAATAAAATCACCATCGCTGTACAAATTGGTAATATACTCTTTACCCTCCTGATTTGTTTTTAAGCCCTTTACTTTACCTTTTACCAGGTAGAATAAAAACCGGGCCTTTTTCCCTTCCTGGTAAAGAGTTTGTTTGCGATTATAATTTTCTGTATCATATTTCTCTGATAAATGACGAACCATGCCCGTATCTTTTACATCAGTTAAGAACTGACTCAGACCGTGAATATTTGGCTCATAATTATTGAGTAAGATAGCTGATTTTTTAAGCCTGATCTCAACCGCATTCAAAAGCTCTATATCTTCGAAAGGTTTAGTAATGTAATCATCCGCACCCATCTCCATTCCTTTGCGAAAATCGTTTCTTTCAGTTTTTGCAGTTAGAAAAATAAAGGGAGTATGCTCGGTCTCATGGTTCTTGCGGATCAGGTGAAGCACACCATAGCCGTCCAGTTCCGGCATCATGATATCACAAACGATCAGAGAAGGCTTGACTTTTAATGCTATTTCCACACCTTTTTTGCCATTCTCAGCAGTAAAAGTTTTGTAGCCGGCAAGGTCAAGAATCTCAGCAGTATTTTCCCTGATGTCCTTATTGTCATCAATTACTAAAATGGAAGCGGCCATATATTATTCTTTATCAGGAATGGAAAATGTTATTTTAGTTCCTTTACCAAGGGTACTTTCCATTGTGATTGAACCCTCTAAAAGGTCCACATACTTTTTTACAATGTGCAATCCGAGGCCTGTGCCCTGGATATTGGTGACGTTTCTGCCTCTAAAAAATGAGGAAAATAAGTGCTCCTTGTCTTCTTCCGATATTCCCATGCCTTCATCCTGAATGGAAACACAGGTGATTTTATCCTTGATCTGGCTAGCAATATGAATTGGCATAGAAATATCCGAGAATTTTATGGCATTTGAAATAAGATTAAAAAGAATATTTCGTATCAGGTTTTTATCACTCGTAATTATGTTTTTGCAGTTATGTTCATACGTAAAATGCTGGCCGGTTTTCAAGGCTGGATTCATTTCCTCCATGGTGTCCCGTATTAATTCTTCCAGATTGAATTCATGCAAATGAATCCCGATTTTTCCTTCATCCAGTTTACCCAGTGATAAAAAGTCTTCCAATAAGTTATTCAGGTGCTTAACTGAATTTTTTATTTTTTCAATATGCCTGGATCTTTTTTCCTGGTCCTCTGATGTGATATATTTTTCTATCAGGGAGGCCGATGACAGAACGGTACTTAACGGGGTTCTGAATTCATGGGAAGCCATAGAAACGAAACGACTTTTTATTTCGTTTAACTGCTTTTCTTTATCCAGCGCCAGACTCAGCTCATTTTGAGATTCTTCCAGGCGTTGAAGTGCTTCTTTAAGTATGATGGTTCTTTGTTCGACTTTTATTTCCAGATCGGTATTCATCAGCCGCATCTGATCCGTTACTTTTTCAAGTTGCTGCTGCTGAAGAATCATGTTGCGTTCTGTTTCCTTGCGTCGTGTAATGTCGATAATAAAGGCAATGACATATCGTTCATCATTTTGAATATAGGTACTAAGGCTTACTTCAACCGGAAACGTGGTACCATCTTTTCTCCCGGCAAGAAGATCCCGGTTATGACCCATGGTCCTGTTTTTGGGATCGTGGTAAAAGTCCTCCCGGTGTTTGACATGAATCTTTTGTGCATTGGTTGGGATGAGGATTTCAATTTTTTGACTTTCCAATTCTTCAGGGGAATAACCAAACATGTGACAAGCTGAAGGATTTATAAGAATAATAATTCCGTGACTATTAGTCACAACGATACCTTCCGTTGCATTTTCAAATAGAGAACTCAGATGAACCGGGTTATTCCGCATCCCAGATGATTTCAACGAATTTACGGATGTTTTATAATTGCAGAAGCTTTTGCTCAATGGCTATGGCTTTCGGAAATAATATGGCGTGTTCCAAAAACTTGTGCTGAAGCAGGTTATTATAAGCTTCTTCGATTTTTTTAATAATAACCTGGTAATTGACACAGGCATTATCGGGAACAGTAAATTGTTTCGTTTCGGTTTTTAAATCATTTAAAAGCTCCTGTATTTGAAAATGTTCTCTCTCTATTGTATGTAGGGGTTTGCGGAGCGTTCTGACAAATAAATTTCCATAGGGCTCTTTTCTTCTATATGCCGAATCAATTTGTTTTATATAAGGAAAGATAATTTCATCTTCATGCCGGTTGTGGAGGGTAAGGATTTCTGTCAGTTTTGTAAATAGTTCCTTTATCCGGATTAATTCGGGGTATTTGGTCTGATGACCACGTGTAAAGGATTCCAGGGTCGAACTATACGATGGGATCACCCGATAAATATAATCATGATAAATATTGATGATAAAATCTATCAAAAAATCAATTTTCCATTCATCGAAAGGAAGGTAGTTTGGAAGAATCAGATTCCGCGTAGCTTCTTTAAGTTCAATAGATATCAGATCAAAATCAATTCCCTTCATCTCACAGGCAGATTTCAGAGAAACAGCTCCGCTGCAACAATAATTCAACTGATACTTCTTAAAGACGTCCGCAGTCCGGTAATCCATTTTCACAATATCACTGATCGGGTGGTTAAAATCATCCATAATTAAATCATGAGGATATAAGGCATGGACAAATATATTTTTATACTTGTGCCGGTTGTATGACTTTAATCATGTTCCAGGCTTTCATTCGTCATATGGGAAGCCATCTCATCAGTTGCGACAATTGGAGCTGGACGGATTAGTAAAGTTGAGTGTTCAGCATGTTGAAGTAACTGAATCAGGCAGTAGTTTTATTAGAAATATTTGCATGGCATTCGATTTGCATCTCCTCAACAGGTCGATAGCAGACAACAAACGAACTTATAGTCAGGCTGTTTGACATCTTCAATTTCTGAAGTCCCTTTGCTAAGGTTATCTAATAATTAATGTCATACGCGCGAATGACGTAAATCATAATCAGTCATTAAGGGTGTGAATATATTTATGTCTCGATTTGATTTAATGTAAACCATAAACAGGAAACATGAAAGCAGGTAAATTATTACTCAATATGGCCATTTGCTTTTTTATATTTTCCCCAATGGGGAATTACCTGTTTGCACAGGTAACAGTAGTTGATTCCTCTCTGCTCGACCGGGTGACAGAACTGGAAAAACAGGCAGCTTATAAGAAACCAGGGGAAGACCATTTTATGGTAGTAGGATTAACAACCATCGGATGGAACTTTAATAAAACGACCGCCACTTCGGGAGGTGTCGGACAAACGTTGAAAACAAATTCATTTCCGGATGATGCAAATTATGAATTCAGTCCAATGTTCCTATGGAGACATGGCTCTAAATTCCTCATGGAGTTTGAACCTTCTTTCTCCTCTGGTGCGCAACTGGGCGTAAACTGGGCAGATGTTTCTTATTTCGCCTGCCCGGGTCTCATTATACGTGCAGGGCTTTTTGTGTTGCCATTCGGAACCTACAACAAGCGCTTATCTGCCGGTTGGATTGATAAGCTGGCTACCAATCCGCCAGCTGCAGGTATTCCGCCCGCCAGTGATTTTGGAATCGAAGTAGAAGGAGGTTTTCCGATGGGAAACATGAAATGGAACTATGATATAAGTCTGACCAATGGCAATCAGTTGCAGGCTGACGGAGAAATACAGGGTATTGGCACAGTAGATAATAATATGAATAAAACGGTTACCGCAAGGCTGGGACTTTTGCCATTTTCCAACTCTTCACTTGAAATTGGTGCCAGTGGCCAGATAGGAAACGTAGGTAATGCCGGAGCACCCAATCAAAGCACTCAATCAAAAGCTTTTGCATTGGATCTGAATTACGTTAAACTTTTCAGCCCTATCCTGGTGAATATTAAGGGACAGTATAATTATGTTTTTGTCAGTAATCAGAATTATATAAATCAAAATGATTCCAGCATATATACTTTCAGTAATAAAACGACTACGGGTTTTGGACAGATATCGCTTCGTCCAGCAGGGGCATCAAATAATTTCGTAAAAAACCTGGAAATCGCATACCGGTATAGCAACTTCATTTCACCCAGCGGCTCTTTTTGGGGCCAAAAGAACAATATTTCAGAAGCAGCCTTACTTTATTGGCTGAGCTGGAGATCTGTTTTAAAATGTGCTTACCAATGGAATAATAGCAATAGTACTTCCATCGGGAGCGAAGGTACAACGACTCAGTCAAATTCTTTATTTATCCAATTTTCAATCCAGCTTTAAATAAGTTTAAAATGAAAAGAATATCTATAAAAAGTGTTTCCGTTTTACTGATCTTAGGATTAGGGTTGTTCGTTGGAATCACATTCGTTGGTTGCAAAGCAAGTCAGCAGGTATCTGCTAAATCAGGTGTGCAGTTGTGGGCCGAAAATTGCCAGCGTTGTCACAACACGCCTTCGCCTTCTTCATTCTCACCTGAACAGTGGGAAACAATCGGAATGCATATGCAAACCCGCGCACTCCTTACAGACGAAGAAAAAACTAAAATTGTAAATTTCCTCAAACAATAAATGTTTCAGCTGCAATAGTAATTTACAATTACCTTGAAAGGCCTGAACGAATCAAATGAATGAACAAATTCAGAACACACAAAATACTATCCGGTCTCACAAGTGGATTGATTTGTCCATTCTGAATCTCTGTATTGTTGCTCTGTTGGGCATGGTATTAAGAAGTAAAATTGTTTTTGAGCTGCCCTTTATTAATTATAACCATTTGCTGGACGCTCATTCCCACTTCACTTTCGGGGGCTGGGTAACACTTATTTTAATGACTCTTTTTATTTATGAGTTATTACCCGTATCCCTTAATAATAGACATATATATCAATGGTTGCTGGGCGGCATCGTAATATGTGCCTGGGGTATGCTGACAACTTATTTAATATGGGGATACAGTTCAATCTCAATGATTTTTTCTCTGTTATTTATTTTATTAACCTACCTATTTGGATCAATTCTTATAAGGGATCTACTAAAGTCAAAATTGCCATCCTGCGTTGAATTGCTGGCTGTTTCATCAATCGTCTGTTTGATTTTATCTTCGTCTGGAGTCATCATCATAACATATATTTATTTCACCAAATCCTTTGATGCCATTTTTTACAGAGACGCCTTATTTACGTATCTGCATTTTCAATATAACGGCTTTTTTACCCTGGCAATATTTGCACTACTTTTTAATCTCATTGACAAAAAAATATCTGTAAAGACAAAAAGAAATATTTACCGGTTTTCCCTCGCACTATGTATTTCCATTATCCCGTCCTTATTCCTATCCTATCTCTGGCAGGATCCTAATCGCTGGTTACGCATTATAGCCATTATCGGAAGTATTCTGACGCTCTTGAGTTTCTATCTCTTTCTGATTTCTGCCTTTTCTCTCCGATTCATTTACAAAGAAGATAAACCAGTCCTCCGTTTTTTGGTGTTTTTATCTATGGGTTCATTCATGCTGAAGATATTTCTTCAGAGTCTTACAATTTTCCCTTTAATTGGTGATGCCATATTTGGAAACAGGCCGATCATCATGGGATTTCTGCACCTGGTATTTTTGGGATTTGTAACTCTTTTTGTACTCGCTTATTTTATAAAGAAGGACCTATTGAACATCAAAATAAAATGGACGGGAATGGCTGCGATCGTTTTTGCCGTCGCCGTAATATTGAATGAAGTATTTTTAATATCTCAGGGATTCGCGGCCATGTTTATTAACGGAAGTAGCATATTTCCATGGCTTCTCTGGAGCACAGGCGTCTTGCTGTTTATTGGTTCAGTCCTGATAGCTATAGCACGTATTAAAACCAGGAGATTGTTTTGAACCATTTATTTATCTCCGTCATTTTTGCGCATAAATTCCAACACATTCCTTGCCTGCTCATCAGTAAGATCCTGGTTTGGCATTCTGATAAGACAAATAGCCATATCAGCCTGAGCTGCAAGATCCCTGTCAAGCATAACCTTCGTGTTGGTTATCCAGTTCATGATCCATTCAGGAGACCTTCTTTTCGTAACACCGGACCAGCCTGGTCCGACGAGCATTTCCGTACTAAGTTTATGACAGGCAAAGCATTTTGACTCGAAAATCGCTTTGCCTTTGTCTGCCATTTCTTCATTCAGCGGGTGGGTTAATTGAACGTCTTTAAACCGTCCTATGCCTTTGGAATTTATACCCAAAAAAACGATGACCGTATCCTTATTTACTTTTTGAACAGTACTATCTGATGCGGCCGTAGTGTTATTGCTGGTGTTTTCCTTGTTGGACCCACAATGTATTGCGACAATACTTATAACAAAAGTCAGTATAAATAATAAAGTGCGTTTCATATTGACCGGTATATGATGGTTATAAAAATTATTTCTTCTTGGTGGTTCTGGCTAATGTTCTGATATAATTAATCAACTCCCACCGTTGCTGGTCAGAAAATATTTTTTTGTACCCAGGCATGGGAGCCCTGCCTTCAGAAAGTTTCCAGAACAGAGCACCATCCGATTCATTTTGAACAGCAACTGACGAATGATCAGCAGGTTTCGGATTCAGTCCCGATGCTGCGGGCCCGTCACCTCTTCCTTTGTCACCGTGACATGGACCGCAATTAGCAATATACAGGGCCTTGGCATCTGGCAGTACACTGGAATTACCGGCGAGAGGATTTTTGGTATTGTCCGCATCCTTGGGCGCAACCCAGGGTGGACTTTGTGCCAGGGTCAAAAAATAACTTAAACTGAATATCAATAATAAACCTGAAGCAAATTTAGATTTTACATTCTTGTAAATGATAGTACCTTCTTTCATATTATATGAGGGTTACTGGTTTTTTTAATATCCGTGTATATTTAGCGAAGATCTATAAAGTTACGATATACTGGTTGTCATATCATATGATTAATATCATATGATATCAGTATCAGGGCTGACCGTCATCAGAAGCTATTAATTCAATGGATGCTAATTTTGAAATAACGTTTACGAATGCGTTATATAATTTATTAAGGTAAGTCTTAAAAATTGAAGATGCTGGGAACTCTTACAGAAATACAGATGAACAATCTGCTGACAATGCAGACAGTTGGACGTATCGGATACAGCGATGGTAAGAAATCATATATTACTCCGGTAACCTATGCTTTTGATGGAAAATATATATATGGACAAACCAATGAAGGCTTAAAACTGGATGTCATGCGGAGAAACCCCTTTGTCTGTTTTGAAGTGGATTCCATGCTCAATATGGCAAATTGGGAAAGCGTAAATCTCCACGAACACAGTTCTACCCATGATACGAAAGAAACAAACCGGATAAAACGTATTATGTACAGAATCAGGATTACCGAAAAAACGGGCCGTTTCGAAAAACAATAAACTGCATATTTTCTGCCCGGAACAGATGGGTAAGACTTATTTTGAAAAGAACCATTAAATATTACCGCATCATCTGGCTGAGACACGACCTGCCTGCCGGTCTTTCAGTTTTCCTGGTAGCACTTCCTTTGTGTCTGGGAATTGCCTTAGCTTCCGGCGCTCCATTGTATGCAGGACTTTTATCGGGTATTGTAGGAGGACTGGTTGTTTCATTAATGAGTGGCTCCCAGCTTGCCGTTTCAGGTCCGGCTGCAGGGCTCACAACTCTGGTGGCTGCTTCCATTATTTCACTAGGGGATTATAAAATATTTTTACTTACAGTAATTATAGCGGGTTTGTTTCAGCTTCTTCTTGGACTGTTGAAACTAGGGGTAATTGCGAATTATTTTCCTTCTTCAGTAATTAAAGGAATGTTGGCTGCTATTGGAATGATACTCATTTTCAAACAGATTCCACTGGCATTGGGATATGACCAACCCGATTTTTGGTCTGGGGGTTTTATTCATTTGTTTTCTGTTAAAAATCCAGTAGCTAATTTTAAAAATTTCAATCAGCATATTACGAGTGGTACCGTACTGATTTCTGTTCTTTCTTTGATTATCCTTATTATTCTTCAATTGCCCGGGGCAAAGAAAATGAAAATAATACCCGCACCATTGATTGTGGTGGTATTTGGTGTTTTAGCCAGTTTGCTGTTTGCAGGGATTTCTTCGCGTATTTCATTAAAGCAAACGCAATTGGTGAATATCCCTCTGAATATATTTGCAAACATTTCGTTCCCTGATTTTTCGAAATTATTTTCCAATTCAGCAATCTGGAAAGACGGAATAATCATCGGATTGCTCGCGACTTTAGAAACTTTACTCTGTATCGAGGCTGTAGATAAGCTGGACAGAAGAAATCGCATTACGCCTGTCAACCGTGAACTCATTGCCCAGGGTTTCGGGAATATGGTATGTGGGTTTTTGGGCGCAATACCCATGACAGCAGTTGTCGTAAGAGGCGCGGCAAATGTTGATGCAGGTGCAAGAACAAAACTGGCCGCGTTTACTCATGGGCTTTTTCTTTTGCTCGCGGTGTTACTCGTTCCTTTTCTGCTGAATAAAATTCCTTACGCATCATTGGCCGCGATTTTACTTGTAACGGGTTACAACCTGACGAAACCGAAGCTGTTTCGTAATATGTGGAGTTTGGGGTGGAAACAATTTATTCCATTTATGATCACGATTATCGTTATTCTTACGACCGACCTGCTTATCGGAGTAAGCATCGGACTACTCATATCTGTTTACTTTATTGTCAGAAATAATTTTAAGGCAGAATATAAAATTTTGAGGACGGTCCACAATGGAATCGAGACCCAATACATAAAGCTCAACAGTAATGTTACTTTTCTGAATAAGGTCAAGTTGCGTGAGGCACTGGATGAAATTCCTGAATACAGTGTATTAACGATCGATGGTAGTGAATGCAATTTTATTGACTATGATATTTTGGAAATCATAAGTGAATTCGGAAATAAAGCGCATGACCGCCATATAGAATTACATTTAAAGGGCATAGAGAAAGTGGATGTTTCAGCAGTACATTAAAAAAATATTTAAAACATGGCAATCGAGAAACACTTTACTAATAAAAGCGGATGGTTGAGGGCCGCTGTATTAGGTTCAAACGATGGTATTCTTTCGACCACGAGTCTTGTCATTGGCGTGGCAGCCGCGAGTGATGCGAGGAGTCCGATCATTCTGGCAGCTTTGGCAGGATTGGTTGCTGGTGCATTGTCCATGGCAGCGGGAGAATATGTTTCTGTCAGTTCGCAGTCCGATATAGAAACTGCGGAATTAAAAAGAGAGCAAATTGAACTGGATACCATGCCTGAAGCGGAGTTGAAAGAACTGGCTGGATTTTATACAAGCAGGGGTTTGGATAATGAGCTGGCGATGAAAGTTGCTATTCAGCTTTCAAAAAAGAATGTATTGGAGGCACATGCGAGGGATGAACTGGGGATCAATGAAATCACAGAACCAAAACCTTTGCAGGCCGCATTTGCTTCGGGTACTTCATTTATAACAGGAGGCCTGCTTCCTCTTTTAGTATCCATATTTGCCCCAATAAAATATATGGTATTATTCCAGTATTCATTCGCCATAGTATTCCTGGCATTTTCGGGCGTAGTCGCAGCTGAAGTAGGAGGGTCAAACATTTCAAAAAGCGTAATCAGGATTTGTTTCTGGGGAACCATCGCCATGGGTGTTACGGCCGGTGTCGGTTATCTGTTTGGAGTGAAGACTCCGTGAATAGGCAGGAAATAACTTCAATATTCCACCAACATTGATAATTAGTTTTGCGCCGGCTTATATACTGATATTTCCTGGTACAGAATGTTCACAGGGTTACTACAGATTTCAGTATCAACTTTGCCGAAACAAATTTTATTGAATTGAGATCTGAAGGGTTAAAAAATTTATTCTTTTTTATATTAGTGGTTTGGAAATCTGCTGGCTATGCACAGAGCGGAGTTATATCGGGTACTGTCAAAGACTCTGTTTCTCTTCAGCCAATTGAATATGCTTCGGTCAGCTTGCTGGCATTGAAAACAAATAAAACCATCACAGGCGCAGTCACAGATGCAAAAGGCGTATTTAATATACCCGTCAGTGAAAATGGCACATACATTTTATTTGTAGAATCGATCGGATATTCAGCATTAAAGCTGCCCCCTAAATTATTTAAAAAGGAAGGCCAAAATGATCAAATTAACATTATTTTAAGTCATAAGGTCGCCTCCTTACAGGCAGTTACGATCGTTGAGGGACAAAAACTCGTTGAAAACAAACTGGATAAAATGGTTTTCAATGCAGAAAAAGACCTCAGTTCCCAGGGAGGTGTGGTAACGGATATTTTAAAAAAAATACCACAGGTTTCAGTGGATGTGGATGGAAATGTTGAATTGGCGGGAAGTTCCAGTATTCGATTCCTGATCGACGGGAAGCCTTCCACGGCTTTCGGCAGTAACATAGCAGACGTACTGCAATCCATCCCGGCCAGTCAGATTAAAAGTATTGAAGTGATCACCAATCCCGGCGCGAAATATGATGCGGAAGGACTGGGAGGTATTATAAATATTATACTGAAGCACAGTATGGTGAAGGGTATCAATGGCAGCGTTTCGCTGACTGCTGCGAGCCGTAATGAAAATGGATCTTTAAACCTGAGCGTCCGGAACGGGAATTTTGGAGTAAATGCATTTGTAAACGGTAATGTGCGAGTACCAGCAACTACACCTTTAACAAGTACCCGTATATCACAGGATACATCGTTGAAACAACAGGTCATTTTAAACCAGGATGGAAGCAGCCGCTTTTATCGTTATGGTGTACAAAGCGGACTGAGTATCGATTATACATTGCGAAAAAGGAATAATTTTTCCTTTACAGTGAGCGATAATCATTTTGGCAACAGCAATAATGCATTACAGGACCAAAACCAGACAAGTTTTGATAACCAGGGAGCGTCTCTGGGAACCATACTCAGTTCGAGTGAAACGCAGAGTGGGTTTTCCCTTCATAGCATTAATTTGAGCTTTGATTACAAACGAACTTTTAATAAAGAAGACAGGGAACTGAATTTCGGCATCCATACTTCCACCGACCACAATAATTTTAATTCTGTTAATACTCAGTTTAATCAACCCGCAGATACTGCTTACTACGGAACGAATAATACGAACCCGGGAACTGAAGCCGAAACGGAAATCGTATTGGATTATACAGAGCCCATCAGTAAAAAAGTCACGCTGGGCGTAGGCGGTAAAATGGTATTTACGGATATTCACAGTGTTTCCAATGTATTGAGTTTACAACCAGCAACCGGTACATATTTATATGATTCCACATTGTCAAATTATTTGAATTACCGGCAACAGGTATATGCTTTATATAGCGAGTTGAATTTTCCGGTATCAACCTGGTTTGATGCGAAGATTGGCTTGCGCTATGAACGTACGGAATTAACCCCTTTTTTTTCTGATATCCCCCAGCAGGTTGCAGAACCGGGATACAATACCTGGGTGCCTTCTGTTTTTCTCATCAGGAAACTCAACGATAAACAGACCCTTAAACTCAGTTATTCTAAACGGATCGAAAGGCCTGGTTACCGGGAACTAAATCCCTTTATCAATACCACCGATCCTTATAACATTACAACAGGTAATCCTTACCTGCAACCGGAAATAGGACATCGTTTTGAACTTGGATGGAGTTATGATTTAAACTCCGGCGGTTCCTTCATGATTTCTGCTTTTTACAGGTTGAATCAAAACGATATTCAACCTTATGTGGTGTATTATCCCAGTCTGCCTGTGGGTGACACTGTGTATAAAAATGTTGCGGTCAGTACAAGCGAGAACATCGGTACTGAAAAAAATCTGGGGGTAAATTTATTTTCGGATCTGCACCTGACTCCGGCATTCAATGTGAGGACAAATATATTTTTATTTTACCGTCAGGGGATCAACACCCTGGATTCAAATATGAAAGTGGAAAGTTTTAATTACCGTATCAATATGAACCTGAGTTATAATTTCTCTTCAACGCTGGCCGGGGAGTTTTTTGCTAATTTCAATTCCCCGCGAAACGAAATTCAGGGTAAGTATCCTTCTTTTTCATCTTACACCCTTGCATTTCGTAAGCAAATCTGGAAGAAGAAAGGCAGCATTGCATTGACGGGTACGAATATCTTCAGCGAATACCTGAACCAGCCTACTGAAATTTTTGGTCCCAATTTTACCGTCAACAGCACACGCAAAATTCCTTTTCGTTCTATTGGGATCAATTTCACCTGGAAATTCGGTAAGCTTGAATTTAAAAAACCGAAACCTGAAAACACGGACCTGGCTGCACCTGTTGAGTAATTATCTGATGCCATCTGTTAATTCGACGACCCATGGTGATGCCCGACCTATGATTCGGTTTTAAAATAGTCTTTGTAAGCAGCAAGTCTTTTTAGCAGATCTTTTCCATCTTCAACGATTACCATCTTTTCAGAATCGCC